>Ga0307377_10005725_pt1 | contig 13227 bp, 17 predicted proteins | sample TR3MG_FD_202535 | JGI IMG/M metagenome (GOLD analysis project Ga0307377, IMG submission 202535) | Soil microbial communities from Risofladan, Vaasa, Finland - TR-3 | ecosystem: Environmental > Terrestrial > Soil > Coastal area > Acid sulfate soil | place: Finland: Risofladan, Vaasa | collected... | reverse complement strand
TACACCAGATCACTATAGAAAGTTGTCGAAGGCAATGATCGTCTCTGCTGACTGGCCTTGAGAATGGATTGCATATAGCCGAAGGGCTCCATCCACCGAAGGTGCTCAACTAAAATACATGAGCATCTTCAGGACCAATGAGCATCTTCGTGTCTTGATGCCCAAGACCGATATATCGTCATTGGCTCGGTAGATAGGTCTGACGATCCGGGCTTGCCTACCATGCATATTCGCGACCATCGTGATTGAAGAACATACCCGAATGCGATGGTCCGAAGCCTTCGATTAGGCGTCTTAGTCTGGTCACGCTCTCAGCCGGGGTTAGGTTTCCATGTGGCCCGCCCATGTCGGTCTGTACCCAGCCTGGATTGATAACGAGGCAAGTGATGCCGCGCGGAGCGAGATCGATTGCTAGACTGCGCATCACCATGTTCACAGCCGCCTTTGAGCTGCGATAGGCAAATGCGCCGCCAGAGGTGTTATCACCAATAGAGCCCATACCGCTGGTAAGGGTGACGACGAGCTTTCGTTCACTTCGTGCAACGTTTTCAACAAATGCCTCTGAGACCCGCAAGGGTCCCATGGTGTTCACGTCGAGCACCTTCGCCCAGGCGTCGTAATCGATGTTACCGATAGTCTGACCTCGCGGTCCTCCGACCCCGGCATTGTTGAGAAGAAGGTCAATCGCTTGCCCGTCGAGTGCGGCGGCAGCCGCCTTAATGCTGGCAAGATCGGTAACATCAAGCGCCAAGACCTGCACGTTTTGATCGCTTGCATCGGCAAGTTTGCGCAACTCCGAAGCCGAGTTTGGATTGCGGCATGTCGCGTAGACTTGCCAACCATCTGCCGCGTACTGCCGAGCGAACTCCAAGCCCAGACCGCGATTAGCTCCAGTAATCAAGGTGCTTGGCATCTCATTCTTGTCCTATCTGAGCCAAAGCCGTAATTTCCTAAAAGGGAATGCGTTCTGCGAGTGAAGCCTGTCCGATGTCAGCCAGGGTCGCCACGGCGCGCCAGCCGTATGATCGGTCAGGATAGCTGCCGGTGTAACGCCCGGCCATCCCCGCTACGAAGGTGTTCAAATCCACCGAAGGTGCTCCCCTATAAAGCATGAGCATCTTCGCGTGCGAAACCCGCAGTGGCAGAGCCTAGCCCCTGTCAAGATTTCGGCCTGTGCCGCAACCTAGCGTCATCCCTAAGCCGACTTGGCGGAAACTTGGCGGAAATAGCTACTTCGTTCTCCCGCCGTTACCCATTGATCCCCGATCATACTTAGTCGAAATGATAGAACTGGTCGTTCAAGTACTTGAGGAGTTCCTGCATTTCGCTCTTCGATAAGTCCGCCTTTGCCATATGAGTGCAGCCGACCAACTGCTTTTCAAGCGCATCCAAAGACTGAACAAGTCGATCCTTGCGGGTGTAGATGTCTGTGTTGTGGCATCCCATGCAGTTGGCGTCGTGCAAGCGCTTTCCCTCGGTGGTGTCGCCCGGCAAGGCGGCGGCGTAAGCACTCGACATCAGCAGTATCAAGAGGGTTAAGCACAGGGTGCGTCTCATAGTTTGCCTCCCATGCGCGGTTGCGAAGTCGGCGTTGCCGCGCGGTTCCATGCGCTCAGTGAGTGGGACACTCGCGCCAGAAAGCATAATGATCATATGGGAAGACTGACTGTCCCACTTTTCGCTAAGTCATTGATTTAGCGGAATTGGCGTAGTCCGCCCCTGGGCACCAGCAATTGCAAGGGCTTAGAGAAAAAATCCATGTCGGGCCAGAGAGTGCAAACTCCGACATAAACCCATTGATTTTCAACGACTCCAAACGCCTACCCGCTACCCCGTCCGACATGCGTCCGACATAACAGAGGGGACCGAGGGGGGTTAGAACCCGCCATGGCTGACCTGGCCGAAACCTGTGACCGCTGCAACGCGCCGCTGATCGAGATCGATCACTACGGCGAGCGGCTGCGCGGGTGCCTCGACTGCAACCGGTGGATCTGGTGCGGCAGTAAGAAGAAGCTGAGACGGAAGCGGCGTAGGGTCGGCCTCAATTGAGCGCATAGCTTGTGCTAGCGTCCTCTTGGGATCGGGTGGAAGCCAAAGTTTGCTTACCCTAGCGGTGCTCTGGCAGCCCGCGCCCCGAAAACTGAGTGTTCTGTGTAAGCTGACTGTTCTGTGTAAGGAAGGCCCCCACAATCTGTCGGGGCCTTTTCTTTTGCCAGCTCGGCGAGGGCTTCTTAAAAGAGGCTCCCATGAAATCACCACGCCGTTTCCCGCCACCCTGGACGGTCGAGCAAATAACGGGAGGCTTCAAGGTGCTGGACGCGAACGGTCAGGCTCTCGTCAGTGGCTAGGAATTTCGACTGCTCACGGTGCGAGCAGGCTCATGACATCGCGCCGTTTTCCACTCCTAACTTAATATCGCGGCGTTCCGAAAGAGCCTAAGATACCCCTGTGAGGCATTCAGGCCTCTTGTTAGGAGTTTCCCTCATGAAAAAGTATTTGCTTGCAGCAGCGCTCGTCGCAACATTTGCGGTTCCCGCCTCAGCTGCCACCTTCTACGTCATGTTCGACGAGTCGACAAAGACATGCTCGGTTGCGACGACACCCCCGACCGAGACCGAGAAGTTTAGTATGATGGGTCAGTACGGCTCCGAGGAAAACGCCAAAATGGCGATGGCTGGTATGATGAAATGTAAAAAGTAGTCGTATGAGATACTTCGCAAAGGGCGTCGGCTTCGGTCGACGCCTTTTGTATTTTAAGCTGCGTCTTGCGCGGGGGAGCCAATGAGGGAGGGTTCCCATGACATCACCACGCTGCTTCCCACCACCGTGGCGCGTCGAGCAGATACCGGGCGGCTTCAAGATCTGACGAATTGTGAGAACTGTACGAAGAAGCCCCGGCCAAAGGTGGATGACCGGGGCTTCCCCTCTCAGGCTAAGGAGACCCCCAGTTCAGGGTGAACCCGAGGGACCGACAGCGTACCGAAGCGCTAGACCAAAGTGGACTCACTTACCGTGACATTCTGTAACACCGTTTCCCACCAATCCGCCCCTGGGCACCATTCCCCCCGCCCCCGCCACCCTATTTTTCACTTGTGTTGTTTCTTTTTTGTACCCCAACATGGCGGCGCAACTCGTGGAATTGTTCAATCGAGGAAATCGAAATGGCCAAATTGTTTGCCGGGCTCTTTGCAGCCGCACTGTTGATAGGTCTTGGTTCTGCCCCGACGCTCACTTACGCCCAGGACGATCCGATGGAGGACGCCGAGGACTCTATGGATACGGGCGATGAGTCCATGAGTGATGACTCGTCCATGGAGGAAGACTCCGGTATGGACGAAGCTCCCACGGATCCCATGGAGGAATCCGAGGCGAGCGAGTAGCCGTCTCATCCGAAATTGGATAAGAAAAAAGGGCGCCAGCTCCTCGGTTGGCGCCCTGTTTTTTTGGCTCCGTAGGAGATAGGGGTTGGACGGGCAGCGCCAAGGCAAGTTCATCGGCTTCATAGAGCGCTACGATTATGCCTGGCGCGCGTCGTTCCGCACGCTAGCGCCTGGAGCGGTCTTTTCGCAGGAGGGCGAGAGCAAGGTGTTCGCCACGGAGGTGGAGGCTGTGAAGTGGCTCCACGAGCAGGGCAGCGAGCTTGGCTTCGATTCCATCACGATGAGGCACGAGACGGATCCGCGTTAGCGAAAGGACTCGATCCATGAAGGGCATCACATCGATCAAGGTCTGGCTTGCCGCCGGCCTTCTCGCGGCGCTGACCAGCAGCGCCAGCTTTGCTGGCGACTGGAGCGGCAAATACCGGACCGAGGACACGAAGGGCAATGCGTTCGCCATCACGTTGTCCGGCGATGGTACAGCCGCTGGCGAAAAGCAGGGCCATGCCCTCAACGGGACTTGGACGGAAGAGGCCGACGCCGCGGTGATCAAGTGGGACACCGGCTGGACCACGAAACTCAGCAAGGACGGCGACCACTACAAGAAGACGGCTTACCGCGCCGGAACCGCGATGCAAGACGACCCCACCCACGCTACCCGCGCCGAAAAGATCGAATAGAGCTTGGTGCCCCACTAAGCATTTCTAAACATCGTCGCGTAAGACTTCGTGCGAACCGCCGCCGCGAGGCGTCGTCGGTTGCTTTTCCACGCGAAGGTAAAGGCGATGAAGAAAACGCCGGCGAGAAAGCGTCATTTCCAAGATCAACGACGTCTTGGCCATGCGCATCACCATGCTGGTCGGCTCGATCTGGGCGTTCTATGCGTTCTTCATATTCGGCCTGACGCCCATTCTGTGGCCCGAATACGAAACCCAGATATTGTACTGGTCGAACTTCCTCCAGCTCGTATTCCTGCCCGTCATTACCGTGGGCACGGCCATCATGAACCGCGACTCGGAGCGGCGGGCGATCGAGGATCATCAAACTCCCGCCGGGAATTCGATCTGCTGCAAGACGCGCACGACATGCTCAACAAGTCCCTTAAGGAGATTGGCGTGGGCGTGCGCGAGTTGCTTGTGCGCTCCAAACACGAAGGCGCCGTGGAGCCGAGTGATACGGCGAAAGACGCAAAGTCGGCTTCAGAGAGTTAAACACCCATCACGGCCAGCCTCGCCTGCCAGATCCGCGTATCACCGAGGATGAACAGCACGTCGTTCTTATGCCCGCCGAAGGTGAAGTTCGCTCCGCCCGGCGCCATGATCTCCCCCAGGAGGTCGCCCTGCGGCGTCAACACCTGCACGCCGGTTCCTGACGACGTATACACGCGGCCGCGTGCATCGAGCTTGATGCCGTCCGGACATCCAGGGCTCACCACGGCGAAGAGCCGGTCGTTTCTCAAATGCCGCCCCTTGTGCACGTCGAACGCCCGGACATGATGGGGGAGATTGACGAAATAGGTGCCCGGAGCCTGAATGGCGCCGGTGTCGGTAATGTAGAGCACGCGTTCATCCGGAGAAAAAGCCAGCCCGTTCGGCTTGTTGAAGCTGTCGGCGACCACCGCCGTCTCGCCCGTTGCGGGATCATGGCAATAGACATAGGCGCCCACGTCCGGCGCGGGCTTGAAGCCTTGCACTTCGCCGTAATTGGGGTCGGTGAACCACACCGTGCCGTCGGACTTCACCACCACGTCGTTCGGTGAGTTGAAGCGCAAGCCCCGCCATTGATCGACGACCGTCTCCAGCTTGCGGGTTTTGAGGGTCATGCGGCTGATGCGGGCCGGCTCCGCGCGGGTTCCCTGCTCGCAAATCACCAACCGGCCCTCGCGGTCGAGGCACATCCCGTTCGCCATGTTGGATGGCTGCCGCACGGTCTGGAGCGTCTCCGCGGTGAAGGGAAACTTATCGCCCCCCAATTGCAGACGCATGATGGCGATGTTCTTCTGGCCCGGCTCCGGAACGGTCGTGAAGTAGAGCGCATGCTCGGAGCGAACATAGACCGGCCCCTCATGGGCATTGGTCTCGATCAGCACGGGCCGGCGAAAGTCCTTGCCAAGGACCTTCCGAAACGCGCCGCGGTAAACGGCGCAGGTCGCGCTATCGTTCTGTCCTGGAGCTTGAGCCATGTCTTGTCTCCTCGCCACCGATCGTAGCGGAGCACTGTTTTCGAACCATGAACCCCCGCCGGCGCATTTGTCCGGGACTAGAGAAGAGGCGCCACGACCTTGGCGACCGCCGAGCCCAACTGCGTCTGCCCTTCAGGATCGAGATGTACGCCGTCCACGGTGCTGACTTTCGTCACCTGTCCGGCGTCGAGAAACAGGGCCCCAAAGCGGGCCGCGATGGTGGCGTATGTCTCTGGCAAGCCGCGCGACGTCGCCTGGCCGCCGGCATAGAGCAGGGCCATCTCGGCGCTGAGCGAGCCGAGCGGGGGAGGGGCGATGAGGATGGTCTGGGGTGCCGCGCCGCCCGGCCCGGCGAGGCTTCCATTGACGGCCCGGAGCAGGGCGCCGCAATTCATGGCGATCCTTCCCGGTGTGAGCCCATAGCAGGGCGCGCTGTCATTGGTGCCGAGCATGATAATGACGATATCGAGCGGGGCGTGCGCTTCGAGCAGCGGCGGCAGCATGGCAAGTCCGTTGCGATTGGGGCGCGAGGGATCATCGGTCGCCGCGGTGCGGCCGTTCAACCCCTCTTCGACGACCCGGGCACGGGCCTGAAGCGCCTCCTCGAGCACGCGCGGCCAGCGGGTTTCGGGGGCAAAGCGCGAGCCATCCACCGGGTTGTAGCCCCAGGTGATCGAGTCCCCGTAACAAAGAACGGACTTCGCCACTGTCTGGTCCTCAAGAGGCGCGAGCAGATTTGCGTGCGCGCCGCTTCTTGCGTTGCTCGTTGGCATCTTCGTGGAGCGCGGCCATGAAGCCAACCCCTAAGGCGACAAGAACCACGGCGAATGGCAAGGCCGCCGCGACCGCCATGGCTTGCAGCGCGCCGAGTCCCCCGGCCACGAGCAGCGCCGCGGCGACCGCGCCCATGCCGATGCCCCATTGCACGCGCTCCAGGATCGGTGGCTCCGTATGCCCGCCACACTGCATCGTAGTGACCACGAGCGTGCCGCTGTCGGCGCTGGTGACGAAGAAGATGGCTACGAGAAGCGTGGCGGCCCCGGCGATGATCGTGGCGAAGGTGCCCGTCTGCAGGAAGTCGATCATCGCATAGAGCGACAACGCGGGCGTGGTCTTGGCGATCTCTATGATAGCGGGTCCACCGCGGGCCGCTGAAATCGCCGCGCCGCCCATGATCGAAAGCCAAATGAAGGTGATCGCGGTCGGCACCAGCAGCACGCCGAGAATGAAGTCCCGGACGGTGCGCCCGCGCGAGATGCGCGCAATGAACAGGCCGACAAACGGCGTCCAGCTGATCCACCAGCCCCAATAGAAGGTCGTCCACGATGCGCTCCAGCCCGTGTCGTCCTGCGCCGCCTTGTAGGTGAGCCAAGGTAGGTTGGTCAGATAATCGCCGAGCCGGATGGTGAAATTCCGCAGGATCGGCTCGATCGGGGCCGAGATAAGCACCACCACGAGAATGAGCGCCGCGAGCCATATATTGGCGAGAGACAGGAGGCGGATGCCGCGATCGAGACCGGAACTGACGGACAGCACCGCCGCCCCGCAGATCACCGCCACCAGCAGCAGCTTGTGCTCCATCGAGACATGCCAGCCGAACAGGCGGGCGAGCCCGGCATTGATCTGATCGGCGCCGAAGCCGAGCGAGGTCGCCAGCCCAAAAACCGTGGCGACGATGGCGACCACATCGGCGAGTTTGCCTGGCCAGCGTCCGACTCTGTCGCCGATCAAGGGACGCATGGCGGAGCGCACGGTCAACGGCGCGCCCTTGCGAAACGAGAAATAGGCGAAGATCAGCCCGGCAATCGCGTAGAGAGCCCAAGGCATGAGCCCCCAATGAAAGAAGGTAATCTCCATGGCCACGCGGGCGCGCACGATGCTCGAAGGGTTGGGCCCCCAAGCAGCGATCAGGGGGTTGCCCGCGTAATGGTTGAGGGGTTCGGCGATGGACCAGAACACGAGCCCGATGCCCATTCCGGCCGCAAACAGCATCGCCGTCCAGGAGAGCCAGCCAAACTCGGGCTTCTCGTCGTCGGCCCCGAGCCGCACGGAGCCCCAATGGCCGATCGCCAAAACCACGCACATGATGAGCGCCGCCGAAACCACGGCGCCGTAAAACCAGCCGGCGTAGGAAGAAATGAAATCCCTCGCCGCGGCGAAGCTTTCGTTGGCCAACGCCGGCCAGCCCACCGTAACGATGACGAAGGCCGCCACGACCAGCTTGGCGCTCGTCGGCACGCCGATCGTGCAATGGGCGAGCGGTGGTGCCGAGCCGCTGTCGCGGCCAGCCTCCATTAGCCCGCCTTTCGGAAGTGCATGATGCCCCAGGCGAGCAAGCCGCCTTCGGCGCCCGAGACCCAGTGGCCGAGACCCTTGAGCATGCGGTCGATAAAGGCGTCGCTGGCGTCGAGCTCGTCCCGGCGTGCGTCGAGGTCCTCACCGATGCGGGCGTAATGCGTGCGCATTTGGCCGGTCAGCTCCTCGACTGAAATCTCCTCGAAGCCGCGCGTCGAAAGCTCGTCACGATAGAAACCGAACGACGCGAGATCGGGGAGGTGGATGCGGTCGTAGATCGGCTGGAGCGCATCCTTGTTCCGAAGCGTGTCGGCCTGCATCGGGTCGGTGAAGATAAAGTCTCCACCCGGCTTCAACACGCGCGCGACTTCGTCGAGCACCGCTCTCCGGTCCGGCGCGTGCAGGATGGCGTCCTGGCTCCAAGCCAAATCGAACGTCTCACCCTCGAACGGCACGGAGTCGAACGAGCCGTCGACGACGGTGATCTTGTCGGCGAGCCCGGCCTCCGCGGTCATGGCCCGATTGCGCTCGTTCTCCACGGCGGAGAGGTTGAGGCAGGTGACTTTCGCGCCGTATTCGCCGGCGAGCACGCGGGCCGCCCCGCCATAGCCCGAACCAAGGTCGAGCACATGCTTGCCCTTGAGGGGTCCGGCCTTGGCCGCCATGCGCTGCACGGTGCGGCGGCTCGCGGCGTTGATATCGGGCCCCTCATCGTAGAGACCGACATGGATGTCTTCGCCGCCCCAGATGGTGCGGTAGAAGTCATCCGCCTCGTCGCTGTCATAGTAGTCGCGGGCCAGCGCGATGGTCTGATCAGTCGCTACCATAGCTCTTCTCCGCAACGTGGATGAAGAAGTCGGGATTGGTCTCCTCGCCTTCCTCTTGGAAGTCGCCATAGGAGTGGATCTGCTGGAACCCGGCCTCGCGCAACAGCTTGCGCGTGTAGTTCTTGCGCAAGGGGAACATGTTGAGGTTGTGCCGGGAGCCATCCGGGAAGGTGTACTCGAAGCGGGCAAGACCCTCGTCGACATGCACCGGCTCGGCGGTGACCTGATCGCCGCAATAGTAGAATTTGTGCTTGCTGGCGAAGCCCTCGTCCAGGATGCCGTCATAATTGCGCTGGTCGAGGATCAGAATGCCGTCATGCTTCAGCGCGGCGTAGAATTCGGCTAGCGCGCGCCTGCGGTCGTTCTCGTCGAACAGATGCGTGAAGCTGTTGCCCAGGCATATGATTGCGTCGAACTTGCCGCGCACGCTCTCATTGAGCCAGCGCCAGTCCGCATGGATGGTCTTGAGCACGACGTGATGCTCGCAGCCATTTTCAAAAGCCTTGGCCAGCATTTCCGCTGAGCCGTCCACCGACGTCACGTCAAAACCGGCCTTGAGCAGCTGCACGGAGTGAAACCCCGTTCCAGTTGCCACATCGAGCACGCTCTCTTTGTCGCGTGCCTTTAAGACATCGATGAAGAAGCGGCCTTCACTTCTCGCGCGCTCCTTCCAATCGATGAGTTCGTCCCACTTCTCCACAAAACCACGGACATATTCCGTAACGTACTTATCAGTCTCCCGAATGGAGATCGGATTATCGCCGTAGTCTTGGCTTGTCTTAGGAACGAACAAACTTCTCGTTGCGTCCGAGATGGGTTGCCTCCCTTTCTCCAGGAATTAGAGCTGTGCACCGGCTTTTTTGAGTGAGCGAGCCTATAGCACCAACCGACGGCGCTGGCCACCCAACCGATGGCAGTCATTAACGCGCGAACACTACGTTTCCGCGAAATGGGCGCGCGAAACTGTGCCAAATCAGGGATTTATGGCTAACGAGACAGCGGTGGTGTGACGCGCCACACTGTATTTCCAACGTCGTCGGCGACCAGCAATGCGCCTTCTTTGTCGATGGCCACCCCGACCGGGCGCCCATGAGCTTTGCCTTCTTCGCTCAGAAAGCCCGTCAGGACGTCTTGAGGCTTCCTCGCGGGGCGCCCATCCGCGAACGGCACGAAGATCACCTTGTAGCCGCTCGGCGGCCTCCTGTTCCAAGAGCCGTGCTGGGCCACGAAGGCGCCGTCGCGATGGCGCTCCGGCAGAAGCGTGCCGTCGTAGAATGCAAGTCCGAGCGATGCGGTGTGCGGCCCGAGCGCATAATCCGGCACGATGGCCTTGGCAACGAGGTCGGGGCGCTGCGGCTGCGCTCTCGGATCGAGATGGTCGCCGTAATAGCTATAGGGCCAGCCATAGAACCCGCCGTCCTTCACGGGTGGTCATGTAATCGGGGACGAGGTCGCTGCCGAGCTCGTCCCGCTCGTTGACGGTGGTCCACAGCGCGCCGCTGTCGGGGTGAAAGGCGAGGCCGACGGGGTTGCGAAGGCCCGTGGCGAAAAGGCGTGAGGTGCCTGTGGCGAGATCGATCTCATGGATGGCGGCACGGCCTTCCTCGTTCTCCATGCCGCGCTCGCCGAGATTGCTGTTGGAGCCGACGCTGGCATAGAGTTTGGCGCCATCGGGGCTGGCCACGATGTTCTTCACCCAATGGAGATTCAGAGGCCCCGCCGGCAGATCGGCGATCTTTTCGCCCTCTGTCGTGATTTCCGTCGCGCCGTCCTCATAAGGAAGCGCATCACCGAGTCCGTATTGGCCACGTAGAAATCGTCGCCGATAAGCGCCATGCCGACCGGCGAGTTGAGGCCGGTAAGAAACGCCGAGCGCGTCTCCGCCACGCCATCACCGTCGGCGTCGCGCAGCAGCGTGATGCGGTTGGCGCTCGGGAGATCGGCGCCCGCCCAGCGCATGCCCATCTTCATGGCCCAACCCATCAGGCCGCGCGTCGCCTCAGGCTGTGGCGGCGCGGCCGTCTCCGCGATGAGGACGTCGCCATTGGGCAGTACGAATAGCCAGCGTGGATGATCGAGCCCTGTGGCGAAGGCATTCACCGCAAGCCCCGGGCCCGCCTTCGGCTTCGCCCCGTCCGGCCAGCCTTTGGCCTGTGCCAGCACCACGGTCGGGAAAAATGTCTGCACCGGCGGCGGCAATTCGGGGTCGGGACCGGTCCCGGCCTCGACCGGCAAGGTCGCCTCGTCGCCGCAGCCTGCCAGGGTAAACAACAGGAGAACGAGGGTGAGAAACCTTGCAAGCCGCCGCTGCATGGTCAGAGACCTTCTATTTTGGATGCCCGCTTCGGGCTGGCACTATAGCGCCTGGAGGGTGGCAAGCACGCTTCGTCTCCCGCGCCGGGCGTGGGACAAAATGCCGTGACCGCTGCTCCAAATCGTTGCCGACAACCCTGGTATCATTATGTAGTGATTGCTAGGATTGTACCTACGCCCCCTGTGTTCGGTTGCCCGTTTGAGGTAGCTTCCTCCCCAGAGAGCCTTGCTGCGAGTCGCCCCCCACCATGCGATCGGCAGGCTCGCCGCTTTGAGAAGTAGCGATGCAGCAGAGAAATCGAGGCGCGAAGCGCGCGGCCGTTGAGCCGAAAGGCGATGCCGAAGCGCTTGCCAAGGACTCAAAGTCGGCGGAAGGCAACGAGGCGACGGCAAAGGCCCCTGCTTCGAAGCCGGCCGGCACACCGACGCCGCCGAAGACCCCGGCCTCCGCGCAGCAAGGCGGCCGAATTCTGTTGATTGCCCTTGTGGTGATCGCTCTGGCCGCGATCGCCTACCGCTACATGGTGGTGCCGCAGACGACAGAGCAGGCGGCACCCGCGACGCCCCCTGGACCGCCCGTCACCGTGGCCAAGCCCTTGGTGGAGACACTTCGGGAATGGCGCGACTTCACCGGCCAGTTCCAAGCCCGGGAATCGGTGGAGATCCGTGCCCGGGTGAGCGGCTATCTCGAATCGGTCAACTTCACCGACGGCCAGCTCGTGAACACGGGCCATCTTCTGTTCGTCATCGAGCCGCGCCCCTACGAGATCGCGCTCGATTCGGCTAAGGCCCAGCTCACGCAAGCCGAAGCCCAGCTTGAACTGGCCAAGGTGCAGCTCGAGCGCACGGCGCAGCTTCGCAAGAACGACTACGCTTCGCAGCAGACCTATGACGAGCGTGCCGCCGAGGTGAAGAGCGCCACGGCCTCGCGCGACAACGCGGTGGCGGCCGTCAACCAGGCGCAACTCAATCTCGACTACACGCGCGTGCTGGCGCCGGTCTCGGGCCGCGTTGGGCGTCACGAGGTCAGCATCGGCAATTTGGTTATGGGTGGAACCGGCGAGACTACGTTGCTCACCACAATCGTCTCCCTCGATCCGATCTGGCTCATGTTCAATGTGAGTGAAGGCGACGGCATGACCTACAAGCGCCTCATCCAGAAAGGCGAGGTCGAGTCCGCGCGCAGCAATATGATCCAGGTCGAAGGTCAGTTGATGGACGAGAAGGATTGGCCCCTGAAAGGCAAGATAGACTTCGTCGACAACCAGTATGACCGCTCCTCCGGCACGATCCGCGTTCGCGCCTCCTTCCCCAATCCGGACCTGTTCATCACGCCCGGCCAGTTCGGCCGGGTGCGTGTGCCGATGTCACAAGAAAAGCCCACCATCCTCGTGCCCGATGCCGCGGTGGTCACCGACCAAGCGGTGAAGCTGCTTTTCAGCGTGACCGAGGACGGCACCGTGGTGCCGAAGCCGGTCGAGCTGGGGCCGGTCACGGATGATGGCTTGCGCATCGTCAGGAGCGGCATCACGGCCGACGACGAGATCATCATCAACGGGCTCTTGCGGGCACGGCCGGGGCAGAAGGTCACGCCGGAGCAGGGCGAGGTGAAGCCGCCGGCGGCCGCGCCGCAAAGCCAGAAATGATGGGCCGGTCGCGGCAATGAACATTTCCCACTTCTTCATCGACCGGCCGATCTTCGCCGCCGTCATCTCGATCATCATCACGCTGGTCGGCGGCGTGGCGTATTTCGGCCTGCCCATCTCGCAATATCCCGAGATCGCGCCGCCCTCGATTCAGGTGACGGCGCAGTATCCCGGTGCCTCCGCCGAGATCGTCGCCGACACCGTCGCCACGCCCATCGAGCAGGAGGTCAACGGCGTGGACGACATGATCTACATGACGTCACAGTCGACCAGCGACGGCTCCATGGCGCTGACCGTGACTTTCAAGCTCGGCACCGACCTCGATACGGCGCAAGTGCTGGTGCAAAATCGCGTGGCCATCGCCACGCCGCGGCTGCCCGAGGAAGTGCGGTCGCTTGGCGTCCAGGTGGTCAAGCAGTCTCCCGACTTGATGATGGTCATCCATCTCAGCTCGCCGGACGATAGCCGCGACCTGCTCTACATCTCCAACTACGCCACCTTGCACGTGAAGGACGTGCTGTCGCGCATCGACGGCGTCGGCAACGTCACCATCTTCGGCGCCCGCGACTACTCCATGCGTGTCTGGC
>Ga0307377_10005724_pt1 | contig 13228 bp, 11 predicted proteins | sample TR3MG_FD_202535 | JGI IMG/M metagenome (GOLD analysis project Ga0307377, IMG submission 202535) | Soil microbial communities from Risofladan, Vaasa, Finland - TR-3 | ecosystem: Environmental > Terrestrial > Soil > Coastal area > Acid sulfate soil | place: Finland: Risofladan, Vaasa | collected... | reverse complement strand
TGCTTACACCCAAATCGTTTAGATTGGTGATTGATAAAGCACCCGCATCATTACCCGCAGTTAAAACATCTTGTAATGTATCACTTGCTACTACGGGCGGATAAGCAGATCCATTAATGGTGCTTACACCCAAATCGTTTAGATTGGTAATGTCTAAACCCCCCGCATCATCGCCATTAGTGAGAACTTGAGATAAGGTTTCAGGGACGAACGGCACTATGTTATTCACTTTTGCCGTTAAAGCATTCATTCGCTGATTCAAAGATGAAAGGTTTAACATTCTATATATATAGAATGATAAAAAAAATGTGGGATTATTCTTCATCGGGTAAATTTAAAACAAAACATTCCTTCTCGCTCAACACCACCATCGGGAAAGATTTAACAATCGTCACCCAGCGTGAAGACAGCGTCTTGAGTTTTTTTATCTGGAAGCGGTCTAATCCAAAATAATTCTCCAACAAGTATTTCAAACTGCGTCCTCCCAAAGAATGCGGAAATACAGTAACCGAGTGTGCCTCGTTCAAAATGCGTTTTGTATCCAGTCCTGCCGTTGGGAGATGCGATGTATATATGACGCTCGTGTTCGTGTGTCTGCCCGTTTCTAAAAGCATATTCAGTATGGAATTCACCTTCATTCTCATCATTTTGCTCGTAACGCAATCTGTGTCATCAAATATCACCATACTATCCTTAAAATCTTCTGCCTTCAAGTCCTCCATCAACAACTCGTTTGTTAGTGGAATTCGTTTGAGTTTTTTCACCTTGTCAATACTGCTGTCCTCGTTGATTGAACTGAAAAGGTAGATTGGGTTTTTGGGGAACGCCTTTCTGTATTCGTCGCAGTAGTGCTTGGTGTGGTATGATTTGCCTGACCCCGACGCACCTGTAATGTAAAGGATTTGACGCTCTGTTTTTTTGTTTGGGATTTGCTGTATCCGCTCCCTTGGGGCAGTTAGTCTCAACTCTGTCATGTAGTCTTTCACGTTCGCCTTGTCCCTCTCAATAGACAGGGTCTTTGTCTTCTTTTTATCACCTTCAAAAACGATATTCGCAACTGGATTGCCGACATCTTCAGTATTCATTCCTTATATATATCTTGCTATTATTTTTTTTTTGCTAATCCATTCTATTGTTTGTTTTTGTATTTCCGCATTCAAGATTTTAATGTCGGCATTTAGTATCTCAACAATCCTTGATAAATCTAAAGATGCGGGTATGGTAATCTGTGGGTAGTGTGTCCTGATGTAAGTTACAACAAGGCGTTTTGAAACGGGTCTAAACTTCTGTTCTATCCAATTGACGATGATTTCAAGGTCATTCTTCTGGGCGTTGAGTTTGCCTGTTTCACTATTGAAAAACTTAAACATCTGTCCCACCTGTAGTTGGTGTGTGTTCTTCAACCGAAAGTAAGCAAAAAGGCGTTTGAGTGCCTTGAACTTGTTGCCCTCCTCTTTGTAGTTTTTAACGTCTAAAAGCAACCCTGTCTCCAACATCTGTCTGTCTTGTGTTCTCTCGTTCTCAAATTTGTTGAAAGTAAAAAGATAGATTTCGCTAAATTCTTTCAACTCGCCATCTACGAGGGCAACTACGTCCTGTTTTATTCTGGATTCTTGTTGTAGGCAATCAACAAAGAACCGCTTGGTGTCTTCAATTGTCTTGTAACCTCGTATGATGTCTTGCCTCGTCCAGCGAATGGGTATGCCTCCTCGTTGAACTCCGCATTTGAAGTCGGTAATCCAAATCGTCTTGCTTTCGTAGGCGTGTTGAAACTTTTTTCTAAACAAATCTAAAATTTCTGTGAAGGAGAGAACAGTTCGTGGTAGTTTCACTTTTTCAAACAGGTCGTAGTCACTCGCATACTGTATTTCTTTGAGAGCACCTGACCCTACGACGGTGTATTCACCAAAGAGCGTCATATGTGAAAACACCTGTTTCTCGGCAGGGGTGTAATCCTCCTTCTCTTTAATCTCCAATTTAATGCTTTCCATACAATATAAAAACATTAAATTTCTGCTTGTTTTTCCAATTTCTTTTTCAGTCTGTATGCCTTGTTGTAGGCATCTTTGACAACCCGTTTCTCCTCTCGTTTTTGCTTCTCCTGCTCGGTGAAAGCGTCCTTGAGAACGATTTGCTCTGCTTTTTGGTTTAGTTCGTATGCTTTCATTTGACTAATCTTTATTCGCTTAATTTCTTTAAATAGTTTAGGAAAAATAATCTAAATAATCTAAATCCGTTTTTAATAGAAATATATAGGAATATTGAGAGTGTTTTTCAAACCCAAAAATAATCTAATTTGAAATGAATTAGATTGCTATTTTTAATTTCTTCGCTTATAATATAATGGTAGAACAACGAGACGATGGGACGAGTATCAACTTTCTAACGCTGGTAGAATGCGACGACGAAGGGGTTGAAATCCGCTCCATCTACTACAACTTCGCAAATAACGATGCTTTCGCATTTCTTAAGGCGTTTCTTGATTTAAATGCTACGAAAATGCTTGTAACCAATCCAACGGTGACAATCAACATCGGTGGTGTAGTTCAAGACCCTGCTGGGAACTTTGTTGAACTGGACGAGGATATTAAGGAATAATAAGTTGTTTAGACAAAAACTATATAAAGATAATTTCTTTATATATATTAAAGATGACCGAAATCAAAGTGAAGAAGACTGCCGACCTCAACGCCTACATGAACGACTATATGAAGAAGCGGTATGAGGCAAACCCCCAGCAACAACGCAACTACAAAAACTCGCTTACCACCAAGCGAAGGTATGTTATCTCCCCCGAAGTGTGGGGCAAGTATAAGGAGAACCTCCACACCATCGTTGCCTTGAAAGAGATGATTAATAACCTCCCCCCCGACGTTTTTGAGACCTTTCTTGTAGAACGGGACACCCTCACTTTTGAGAAACGACAAAAAAAAAACAATTGAAACAATATTATTGTTCTAAAAAGAAAACAATAATATTAAGGAAAAAAATTGAAACAATAATATTAAGGAAAAAAATTGAAACAATAATATTAAGGAAAAAAAACAATAGTATTGTTTTAAGTCAAAAACTATATAAAGATAATCTTGTAGTAATATATATAGTATGAAGTTTCTCAACAAGTTTAGCATTATTCTAAAAGACGTCCCTGCCTATACCGATTTCAACCAAGAATGGTCGTTGCCTCTTGACTACCACCTCTGTCATCTGCTGTTAGAAAGCGACGACCCGAGATTGACACCGCAGATGAAAAAACGTTTTAGACCCCTCGTAGAACATATTGACAAAAAAACGGGTGTTTTGACAGTAAAGTATAAAGCACGAAGTAAGGGTGGGGTTGGGAGACGATATTGTGAAGAGCAAGGCGAACCGTTTTACACCGACAAGGCAACTGGAGAACAAAAAAGAAACAATAATTATAACAAGTATGCGTCTTCGCTGACACCACACTCCAAGTTTTTGAAGAACACCATCTTTCACTACTTGGGTTGGAGGGACTACGACCAAAAAAAGGGACACCCTACCATATTGTATGAGTTGGGCGAACGAAACGGCGTATTTCTAACTGCTTTCAAAGAATATATTGATGACTTTGACAATATATGCGAAGAAATGCTTAAATGGTATTCAGTTGAAACGGAGGAGGGTAATGAACCCGATGAAGAATATTTGCTGACGAAAAACGATATTAAAAAGTTGTTTAATAGTCGCATCTATGGAGGGGGTCATTACGAGTGGGTGAATGAGATTACCCATACTAACCTTACGCCTGAAAAGTTATTGAAACTCCAAGAGAAAGGCAAAGTCCCAAAAGATATGAAAAACATTAATAATTATCACCCATTCTACAAGCGGTTTGATGATGACGCTAAACTCATCTCCAAGTTAATCTGTGAGGCGAACCCCGAAATCATCAAGACTGAATGTGATGGGTATCCTGACGATACAAAAGAAAAGTTCTCAAAAGTTCGCAACCGATGTATGTCGGTCTTTTGTGGGATTGTTGAAAACGAACTGACATTCCGTGCCTACCAATACGCATCAAAAAACGGATTGTGTGAAAAGAAAAAAGTTGAGTGGGCGTATGACGGTTTTGCTCCTCCTCCATCACCTGCCTTTACCGACTACGAGTTTCACCTGAAAGAGATGAACGCATACGTGAAACTAAAAACAGGATTTAAAAGGGTCTGTTTTGTTGAAAAGGAGATTAGTAAAGATTATATTGTGTGGTCGGTTATTGAAGCGAGGCGAAACCTTGTGATTGCCGAACCTGTTAATCCTCCTATTGTAGAGGTGAATGGCGAATTACAAGACGATGTCGCCTCTGTGATGACCGACAATACGAGCGTTGTTCTATCAAGTGTTATCAACGACGACAACGAAGGTGCGAACATATTGTATCTACATCTCCAAGACAGGTTAAAGGTCTGTGGCGGTGCGGTGTTCTTTAAAAAAGATGTAGTGTGGGAGAGTTCAAAACAAAAGGTTGATCTTTATCTGTTGAACTTTATCTTGTCTAAAACCAATCTTAAAAAGATGGGTGGCGGTAAGTCGCCAAGTCCTAAACCATACTCTACGAATGTATCGGGGGCGAGGGCGTTGCGTGATGCTCTTTATTCTGTTCTGTATGCCGACGCTGAAGATGAAACCCTACTCAACAAGTTTGTTTCAACCACTCGTGGGAGATTGTGTTTCTTGGACGGAGTTCTTGATGTCACCGCCAAAGATGCGTCCTTGAACCAGGTTGGTAAGTTCTACAAGTGGGACGAAGTGGATTTTGAATATTATACTCCAGTCCAAATACAAAGAGACTTTGCTGACTACTTTGCTTCACCCGACACTACGGTGATGGATACCATTAAAAAAGACATCTTTGAAACGTTGTTTAATAAAGACTGCGAAAAGGCATTACACTTCTTCGCTCGTGGAGTAGCAGGAGAGTTTGAAGATAAAACGTGGGGATTGTTGATGGGAAACCGAAACTGCGGTAAGGGTGTAATTGACACTTTATCAAAAACTGCGTTGGGTAAGTATCACGCCAACTTTGAAGGGACGAACTTGCTCTGTAATTCATCTCGGTTTTTGAAACAAGAACAACCTGAAAAGCAGTTGGCGTTTGTGCTTGATATTCAGTTTGCGAGATTGGCGTTTAGTCAAGAATTGCCTCCTCCTACCAAAAACAAGACCATCAAGGTTAATGCCGACTTGATTAAAAAGATTAATAGTGGCGGAGATCCGCTCAAGGGCAAACGAAATTACGACGTTTTCATCACCGAATTCACGAATATGTCAAGAATGATTGTAATGTGTAATGACTGCCCCGAATTCACTAATGATGACGCACTTGAAACCTGTTGTGAATTCAATTCTACCATTAGTTTTAAACCAAAGTGCGAACTTGATGAGTTGAAGAAAACAAAGTGCGAACTTGTCCTACGACAATACAGAGAGGGTGACCCCTTGATTAAAGATAAGTGTAAGACCGATGAGTATGCGAACGCTTTTATAATGCTGATGGTTCAAAACTACAAAGATGAAGCGGTGTCTTGTGTTCGTGATGAAACTATTGTTGATATTGCTGGAGAAAAAGAAGAAAAAGATGATGTTGGTGGTGGATTGCGTGAATTCATTATTAATTCGTTTCAACTTACCAATTCAAAGACGGACTTTATTAAGAATGCTGATATTATTGAGGTGTTTGAAGCGTTGGAGTTCGGCGACATATCTATTAAAAAGATTGGGATTGAGTTGAAGGCAATAGGTATGATTAATGCGAAGGGGACTAATGGGGTGCGTGGTTGGTTAGGATTAAAAAAGAAGGTTGTTGATGATGAACCCCTTGTAGTTTAAGGACTATTGTTCCTTAATGCTATTGATGGGTGGCGGAGTGGCGGAGGGGCAGAAGGGCAACGCCACTTGTGTCGCTCAAGAGTTTTCTCTATAAAAGACACACCCCAAATTATTATTTTCTGTAAATAATAATTTAGTTCCTAATCCCCCCTATGGAGACTCTTAATTTGAATAACTAACGCCACTACGCCACTATAAAGATACATATACATACATATACATATATACCTTTTTTTACTTAATGCTGTATTGTTAAGGAAGAATGGTAGTAGTGGCGGAGTGGCGGTAGTGGCGATGAAAACACCAACCCTACAAACAAAAAGGACATACTCTAAATTATTTTCTACAGAAAAAAATAATTTGGATAGTGGTTTTTATAGAGAAAACTTTTGAACGACACAAAATGGCGTTGCCCTCCGCCCTTTCGCCCCTCCGCCACTATACCTTTGTTTTCTTAACTTTTTGTTCCGCCACCTTTCCAACCTCCTTGGAAACAATCTTCAACTTCTCGCTCTTCTGTCGCTCCCTTGGGTCGTAACCCTTTGAAACAACCATCTTGTCATACGCCTTCTTGGATATTTCACCACCAAGTCCAGGCAAAACCGCATTCGCCGTAGCGTTCATCACAGGGACACCAACCTCCACTACCGCTGGTAGAATGTTGTCGTTCGTAACCTGACCCGATTTATTCATCAACTTGGACGCCTTTTTGTTGTTTAAGGCGACGGCAACAGGGTTGATCTTGTTGAGACCCTTGACGACCGAACTGAAGACACCATCACCGCTTAAGGACGATTGTTCCTTAAACTCCTTCAGCATCGGTTCAATCATCGCAATCAATTGCTTCTTGGAGACCTTTGCTCCGCTCCACTTCTCTCCTCTTTGCTTTTTAAACATCTTTATAAATCGTTTCAATTCAGCAACCTTCAACTTTGTCGGCAAAAACTTGCCCCTGACAGAGAACCCTTTGCCGACGAGGGTTGTGCCGATTGTTTCTAACGCAGAAGTGCCGTGTGCTTTGAGTGGGTTGAGTGTGTTGCTCTTGATGTTGATGTAGTTATTCTTTTTCATTTGAATTGGTAAGAGGAGAGAAACAACGTCCTTGGACGAACGAATGTCCGTTTGGTTTGCGGGTGTGGTTGAAAGCACCTCTTTTGGGACGACCAACTTATTGTAGGCGATGACCTCTTTCACGGGTTGCTTTTTATTCATTTGCTCCGCATACAACGCTCCTCTGCTGTGACCCACATTAATGACGTTTTCCGCACCATACTTGTCAATCGCTTTTTGTTGCTTCTTCTCGTGCTTCTTGTATGTAGCGGTGTCTTCAAATTCGTCTTTCAAAATGTAGCGAACATTATCCGTCCAGTCCCGCCAACCAGAACTGCCTCGGTGGGTGACGATTGCTTGGTCGCTGTTCTGGTCTTTATAGACTTTTACTCTTCCATCGCTCAAATCCTTGTCAATCTCATACCCGTCAATATCATCTATCATCTCATTTGAATACGAGTTGTCAATAAGTTTCTTAACTTTGTCGGCAGGTAAAGCACCCCCTTCTAAATCACGCAAAAGTCGCATCTGTGCCTTCGCATCTTTTTTCGTTGAACCCGCAGACTTTACATCTCCAGTTTCACTATTCCAAACCTTGTAGAGGTCTTTACCACGTATTTTTCGCATTTTATACGGCATCTTGTAATATATGAAAATATTAAAATATGCTAAATAAACCCTTTTTCTATAGAAATCTTGGTAATCCCGACACGGCATACAATTTATCCTCAAAATTTCCGCCAACCGAGTATCCGTTTCCAGCAAGGGGGGCAGGAAATTGCTCGGGAATATCGTTGATTTTGAACCTTTGTAGCGACCCCTCAAGAGCATCTTTAATCATATTCACCAAGGTATTCACACGGCGAACCATAGAAAGATAATCGTTGTATCCTTCAACTGCGATACGAGCATTTGCGTCAATATCCGCATCAATCTGTTGCTCTTCAGCATCTAAATCAAGGGGGTCTTCCGCCATACCTACATTATCGGCAGGTAATACAGGCATTCCAGTCCCGAATTGCGACAAGTCGGCATCAACTTGGTCTTCTACACCACCAGCAAGAGCGTTAAGCATACTATCCATCACCGCAACAACTTCTCTTCGGTCTTTTTTTTTCTTGCCTTCTCCACGTCCCTTTCTTTTCGCAGGAGCAGGATCAGGAGGAGGCGGTTGTTGATCGTCAAAAAGGTCAGCGACATTTGCGACATTATCCAACCCTTCAAAATTTTCAATTTCAAAGTATCGTTTCGCTTTGTTCCACATTTGGACGAATTCTGCTAATTTTCCCTGTAGTTCTCTAAACAACGAGGCATCTACCAACCCAACCACAGGCAACAACCCCTTTGTTAATTTCCACACCCGACCGCTCAACTTGTATGCTAAAAACAAGTAGCGTAGGATTTTTCTCGCATCTTCTTCGTTTCTAACTGCCCCACCTTCCAAGTCAAAATACAAAAACATATTTTGAAAAATGCCGATGAGATCCTCCAACATCACAATCATTCTCTCGGCAATTCCATCAGCGTCCTTCGGGATACCGCCATCAACAGGCACTTCCATCATTTTCACGCCTTTCTTTTGGACTTTCAATATTCGTTTCTTTGCCCGAGTCAATACTGCTTCTTCGGTTTCACTTTGATTATAACCAGGAATGGACGGCATTATATACAATAACAATATATTATATTTAAATGGAGTGAATAGTTCAACTTATTCTAAATATAATAATCGGCGATTTTGTTAAGTGGTTTTAGACCCTCCCATTAAAGAACATTATTCCTTAATGGGAGGCAGACCTATTTTTTGTAGAGACCATTTTCCTTAACATACTTGGAAGCATCTGTCATCTTCAACCCTTTTTCTTTCATTATCTTCTTGACTATTTCTGCTCTCACTTTGCGACCATCAACGCCTTTACCCATCAAGGCAGGGGCAATTACATCGTGACCCAAATCATACCCAGCAGAAAAGGGATTGATGCCGACGGATTTCTCAAATGGTTTTCCAGCAGAAGTGCCGACCTTTTTCACCGTCTTCAAGGCAGAAGACAGAAAACTACCGCCCTCCACGACCTTTCGGGGGCGACCACGACCTCTTTTGATGATGCCTACATCGGCAACTCCGTCACCAGCAAGGTAAGAGGAGACTGCTTTTTCGGCGACATCACCCGCAACCTTTGTCGCCACAGGCAAGGCGACCTTGCCGACGCTTTTCGCCACCTTGCCGACGCTTTTCAAGGTTTTACCTAAATTAAAAGCACCGCCTTTACCAGTAGGACCAGATGCTAACATCGTAGAATTAGAACCAGCGACTTTTCTTGGGCGACCACGCTTTTTTACACCAGCACCGACAATTGCGTCTTCGGCAACATTCACCGCTACTTTTTGGGCGATAGGCAGAGCGACCTTGCCGACGCTTTTCGCCACCTTGCCGACACTTTTCAAAGTTTTGCCTAAATTAAAAGTTCCGCCTTTCAACGTCCTGTTATTAACCCTTTTAATCTCTACGGCGTTGAATTGGGGGTATGTCGCCATCGTCCCCGAGTTAATCATTCTATTTATTTGCCCGTGAGGCGACACATATTGTCCTCCAGGGGGGCGACCGCCACCACTCATACTGCCTAAATCGCTCATTTGAAGCATGTGGGGGTGAGTTACTTTTCCGTTCGCTCCTATAAAAGAACCACCGACCAATCCACTACTGCGACCACCTACGAAATGGTCGGGTTCGCCAGTATTCATCAGCATTACATACTTTCTTAAGGTGTCAAGTAACTCTCGGTTGTAAGGAGTGTCATACGCCATACCATAGTTTCTACTCGCCATTTATATTATATTAAAAGATATTAATTAAATCCAAAGGTCATATATATATTAATTGCCTAAATATATATATAAATCCACTTTTAAAAAAGTGGAGCAAAATAGGGGGTCGTAGGGGGACTTGTCCCCTACACTTAACGGCAAAGGCGGTCAAGGCGGGACATACCACCTGAACCCACACCAGCACCAGAGGCGACACCAGCACCAACCACTCTATCCGCCATCATACCACGTTTGAAGGGCATTTTTTTGACGGCAGTAGCAACTCTGTTTAACATAGAACCGCCGACCATACGAGCATACTGAACGCTTGACACGGGGTCAATTGCTTCGCCGTTGGTTTTAGCATCAAGAACCATCGCCTTTGTAAGGACACCCGTGAAGATGTTGCTTGAACCAGCGATAGTGGTGAAAATACCGCTATTCACGCAGATAATACAGATTTCGGGAGTGAAAGTATCGTTGCTATTGTTCGTAACATTAATTTGAAACTGAAAATTATATGCCCCAATAGATCCGGGTGCGAGGAAGTCAGGCAAAGAAAGGTCATACGCAGGTGATAAAACCAAGAGCGAACCAGGTGTATTAACGGAAGCACCGACACCCGTAGCATTCACAGCGACAGACCCAGCACCGCTGAATTCCGCCCACGATTGCTGGGAGTGGTTATTCACAGAAATACGCCACAAGTCTTGAGGAGTAGCACTTGAAAGAAGACCGCTGGTGTTGTTAAGATTGACGCTGATGCTGTTGATTTTACAGAAGGTGCTTGAGTCCTTGACGGTTTGAGAAGACATCGGTTTTCTTACGGACACGATAAAGTAGTCGGGAAGTTGATTGATTTGAATATTTTGAGAGTTGAATGAAGCAGACAACCCAGCACCTAAAGGAGCAGTCGCAGACTGGAGCGACAAGTAGCGAGGCAAATCCATATAAGGCACAACATTACGAGCAGAGATGAGGTCGGTGGGTTGAGTAGAAAGGAAATTTACCAACATACGGGTATTTTGGAAGGGATTTGCCTGTGCTTGAGTGCCTAAAGATACTTGGTAAGAAGTAGCAGTAGAAGAGGTGGAGAAGAAACGCTTACACGAACTATCAATATTGAATACAAAAGACATGGCGTTGATGCCGACAAGACCCTGTTTGTTGTAGGCACTCTCGCCGTAGATGAAGGGACTTAATCCCATCAAGGGTTCGGTCACTTGAACGGAGCAAGTGATGACGAAAGTGTCGGCAAGAGCAAGAGAAATGGGAGAAGCATCAACCACCGGACCGACGGCAGAGGTATGAACCAACACGCAGGAGTTCAAAGGGAAAGCACCACGAGGGTAAAGATCGCCGTCGTAGGATTGGTCGTTGTAATCGCCTAAAGGATTGTTGGAAGCACCGCCATTCCCTGTTCCATCGGCAAAAGATTTGTATGCTTGATCGGGGAGCGTGGGGGTCATTCCGTTGTAACGATAGAGTTCTCTGTTGTTATTCAATCGTAGAATAGAAGGGAGAATGTCTTGTAAATTCGCAGATACGTTAGTGTTGTTAATCTGGGCGGAGCAGGTGGTGAAAAGGGAGTTCAAAGGGAATGCTTGGAGAGCATCGGTAAGTCCATAGTTGAAAGCACTTTGTCCCACAGGCACACCAGTAATGTTGATGGTGAAGAAAATATCACTCTGGACGAGAACCTCACGACTGACGACAATATTTTCGCTTGGGACTTGAATATTGAAGGTCATACTGGAGTTGGAGGTTGAAACAGCGGAGAATTGCTGGTAGGTGGTAGAGGACGCACCGCTTTGGACGGCGTAGGAGAGGTTGTCGGTTATATCGGCAATACGACTATCCTTGATGAGAACGGTGGAGAAATCGGCAGACATTATACTATACCTAAATATAAAATTTTTCGGCAATCTCCCTAATTCCCCTTTTAAAGTTTCTAAAGGTATAACCAAAAAAGTTGGTTATATCTTTTTACGCCCTACTATCCCCATTTTCGGTCGCTAATGCTTTTTGGTTGCCCGTTATCAACCTCGTCCTTCCCTTTGGAAGAATCGAAAAGATGTTTCCTTTCAAATAGAAACTTGATACTGGCGGTTGCCCCACTTGCTAAAACAAAAGGGACAAGTTCTCCAAGTTTGCTCCGCCAATACACATTAATATCAATATTGTTGAGAGGGGTGTTGCCTGTCATATCTATTCTGCGGTATTCGGCAGTTGGCGAATACAGAATGTTCGGTTTGAATACTTGCTGGTTGGTCGCCATATCTGTAATGATTTGGGCGAAATTGGCGTTGTTGCCTATACCGCTACTCGTCTGTCCGTTGTTAAACACTAAAGGTGCGGACAACTGATTGCTAACAATAGGAATGGTATTGGATACAAAGACGATTGAATTGACAGGAGTCCAAGTATCAATCGTGCTAAACTCTTGGAATATTTGGGTATAAATTTCCTGTGTTTGGGGTGGAACTGGGTTAGTTGGTAGGAGAATGGTTTGAACCCCTGTGAAATCAATTATCGGTATTTGATAATTGCGTCCAAAGGTGTTTCTTGTCGTAGGAACGATGCCGAAGTTTAGAGAAGGGAATGAATTGAAGAGGGCGAACAGAGGTGGGTTGAAGAAGATGTTGATGCGGTTGATATTGACCTGGTTTTCGTAGTTTGCGGACTCTGCCTGAAGAATGGCGGTATTGGTGGTAGTGTCCCACGTCATTATAGGTTGAATGGCGGTGTTGATTGGAGATGCTCCGCCACCTGTATTAACAATCAAACTCGCAAGTGCGTCACCGAAAGTCCTATTGATGAGCGACAAGAAATACTGAAACTGGTAGCAGTAGTAATATTCCCCAGTAACTTGAAATCCGTTGTTGGTTTGATTTGGGGGTATGGGGGTGTTTATAAACTGGTTTTGAGGTATCCACTCCAAGAATATCTGTTGCGAAGGAGTGAAACCACCCACACCATCTTGTAGTTCTAAAGTTATACTATAAATGGAAAGATTGGGGTCGCCTTGATCGGGTTGGATTTCACAGATAAAATTGGGAAGGTTATAAGTATCTAAACTAAAGCGGACGATGGATAGATAATAGTCACCGCTATTGGGTATGATTGGATTGGTTCTCGTTTCGTTAAATCGCAAAAATGGTTCTACGGTAGAAGTGCTTTGATAATTAGTAGAAACGATGTCGTAATAGACCATATCAGGATTACTCGCCTTTTTAAATGACGACAATTGACTCATCTTTATATATAATAGAACAATATTTTTATTTGCTAAATCTAAAATATTGTTTAAATTGAATAGGTTAAGGAAACCTTCCACTTAAAGGTAATGGACGACTAAAGAGCAGTATCCTGTGCTTGAGAAATTTCCGTATCCAGACCCAGCACACACGAGGGTTTGCGAACCAATAACCCCGTTTGATGACAGACCTGCCCTGGAGGTGACGCTTGTAGCACCGACTTTTCCTGCTTGGTTTCCAGTATTATCTGTAGAACCTTGAGTTCC
>Ga0307377_10005723_pt1 | contig 13230 bp, 12 predicted proteins | sample TR3MG_FD_202535 | JGI IMG/M metagenome (GOLD analysis project Ga0307377, IMG submission 202535) | Soil microbial communities from Risofladan, Vaasa, Finland - TR-3 | ecosystem: Environmental > Terrestrial > Soil > Coastal area > Acid sulfate soil | place: Finland: Risofladan, Vaasa | collected... | reverse complement strand
TTTGTCCATAGCCTTGGATGCCCCTAGCTGGGCCAGCATAATGACCGCCCAAACGGTGCTACGATATTTAGGCAGATATCCCGGACCCGCTTTAGCCCAAAATCCGGTATCATCCATTTCAGCCAATATAGCAGCAATAGGACCATCGGTATGAGCTGCTTCTTGGGCAGCCATCAATTCAGGGTCACCGGCCGGCCGGTCCAATAGATCGCGCAGGGCCAAGTAACGGACACCCGGCTCATCCTCTGTTAAAAGCCAGGACAAGGTATCTCCTTTTAGTTGTTCTTGCCAGGTCATAATATTTTTCCTTTATAAATGATGTCAAAAGCGCTTTTGTCTGAGAGACATCTACTCAAACACAGCCTTCCCGACTGAATCACACAAAATAAATGACCGCGCTGTTGCCGGAGCTATTACCCAAAAAGGAGAATTCCCCCGATAGGCTCGTGATTGATTATCATTTCAGATACTGCTCGCTTGCATCGAAATCATAATGTGTCATTAGGATAATAATATCACCTATAGAGATTGGCCAATCCTTTTGTTTTAGTAGCTGGAAGAAGAACACTGTTGGCCAGGTTTCCGTGATTCACCAATAATATTTAGTCCTTGCACAGTTGAATTTCGCACCCAGCAAAGAAGCGGTCGCACTGCTGTGAGCATGACTTGCTCCTGGCAACTGTTGCCATCGTCATGATATGTTTCCTAGCCGAGAACAGTCCTCGGGTAAATAAATTCATTATACGCAGCCACATACATCGATCAAGGTTCCATCGCTTTTCGGCTCGAAATCACATGAGTGTAGACGAGCTATTTAGAATTATTGTTCAAAGAATGTTCATTTGGAATTGTCCCGGGAGGAAAAACCATGAATCGTCGCCACCTGGCCTTTGCCATCATTTCGTTAATAATTGGATTTACTCTGACCGCATGTGGTGATTCGCCGGCTGCAACCGTTGAACCGACCGGCACAGCGATCCGGCCAACAATAGCCCTGCCTTCCCTCGACTGCCATACCCACGGCGGCGGAAGAAGGTCGCCTGATCTTTGATCAGGGTGGTGAACACGAACTTTACAAACCTGAATATACCTGTGTATTTTGCCACAGCCTGGATGGTAGCGATGGTGATGGACCTACGCTGAAAGGGATCTCAGCACGTGCTGCCGATCGGGTAACGGAGCTAATGGCCGAGGCATACATTCATCAATCCATCAAAGACCCCTATGCATACTTGGTTGAAGGTTACGGTAATACCATGACCAAGGCCGCTGCCTATTTACTCACTGAAGAGGAAATCGATGACCTGGTTGCCTTCTTGCTTACACAGTAGGTACTCGCTTAAGCAATTTGGCTTTCATCAACCCTGTCAAGAATAAACGTTAGCCTCTCTTCAGGCGGTAACACAGGTACCCAAATAAGGTTATATCCTAGAGAGGCGTAATCACGGGCCATCCATGATTCAAAATAGGCGGCCGAGGCGTCATCGCCGCCCCGGATGCCATCTTGCTGATAGGGTAAGCGATCAAGCATAAATACGGCCGCGTACCGGTATCGGAAACAATCGGGCAAAATCCCGTTGGGATCCATGCCGGCGAAGCGGTAAAAAGCCAGGCTATCAGGTAGGCCGCGGTCGAGGAAGCTGAATTGAGCCACTGGCAAGCGGCTCATTTTCTCGAGCCAAAGGTTATATATCTGGCGAGTCATCGCCGCCCGATCCTGGCGAATTTCCCCGATGGTCCGCCCCTTGGACAACTCTCGCTCGATGTATTCGCGTCCGGGCTCCGGTACGGTCTGGAATCCCTGACCGGCGAATAAATCAATCAGGGTCGTTTTTCCTGACGATGAGGCGCCCGTTATGACCTGCCATTTCGTCTGGACTTTGAAAGTAGATAAAAGAAGATCCAGGTTTAGCCTGGTTTCTGTAAAATCGGGTTGCTTGGTGCCGACCATATCACCAAAGTGATCCTGTAAGGAGGGCATAGTTGACATAACAACTCGAGAATAGCCACTTAAAGGGTTGACTACGGCAAATTACTGCCCTGACCATTAAATTTTGGTTACATGGTAACTGATCACCTGTTTCCCGGTCAATAGGTGAGGTATGGAAACCTCGATTATGGCTATGGATGAGCGGATAGATAACCATAGGCATGGATGCGCGGGGGTGCCTACTAGGCGACGGCTGTCCGGCCGCGGGCCTTGTAGGGGTCGCGCATCTCGAATAGGCGAATACCCACACCGTAGGTGATAAAATCCTTCTCTGGGGTTACCTCGATGAGGCAGGTGCCCGCCAGAAATTCAGGATCGTCGGCCATATGGCGATAGACGCCTCGAAGTAGCCTGGTTGAAGCCTCGGCCGAATCGATGAGACGGGCTGTGCCGCAGAAGGTGATGGTGGCGGCGGGGATCTTGATCCAGGGCACGAGGGGGATCCGCTTGGCCAGGGGGATGGTTACGGAAACGTGGGGATTGGCGCCAATATGCCGGGCTTTCCAGGTATCGGTGTGCGTGCCAATATATAATTTGCGCTGGTCGACGAAGTAAACTACGCCTACGGTGCGCGCCTGGCCTTCGGCTGTGGCCATGCCGATGACGCCAAACAGTTCTTTTTCTATCAATTCCCAGACCTGATCTGTGGTAAGTTGAGCAGGCATTTAGAACTCCTCAGCGATGTTGCGGTGGTCAGGCTCTTTACCTGGCCGATTGTTTACTGGGCGAAACGCCCTTCTCAGCAGAGTCGCGATAAATAGCCGAGGTGGTAGAGTGGGGATTATACGAAGTTGCTCCCACAGGCCGGCATCCTGGTCCAGGAAGCGGATAATTCGCTCGCCAGGATTATTCTTGAACAGGGCGCAAAAAATCGATTCGATCTCATCGCCGTGTTCGCCCATGATCTCCAGCAACAGCGAGTCACTCAGCCGGTAACGTTGGGGATCGATCGGCACGTTGAAAGGATGGCCCCGGGTCGACAAAGAGTGCGCTATCGCAGCCGAATCGCGCTGGATGCGCGTAAAAGCGTAGCCGCTGCTTGGTTTGAGGCGACCGCCTCGCAGGCCAATAGCCATGACCCGACGTCCCAGGCGCCTGGGATAAGGGCGGTCAGTGAGGGGTAGGCAACCGCTCTCCCGTCGCTCTATCTCATAATGACCGGAGCCCAGGGTCTTGGTCAAATAGTTGTGCAGACCATTTTCATAATCGCTCCGGGGCAAGGCCGCGGCTGAAAAGATGGTAAATTCGACCAGGGCCTTTCGCTCGGAGTAGGGTAACAGGTAAAAAAAGCGGGTGGCGCCATCCTGGGGGACGCGGAAATCCATCAAAGTGGCCACACCCGGATCGAAGACCGGCTCAGCGGTGACGATCTCCCAACCGAAAAAGTGCATATTCAACGAATGGGTCTGGCCGACAGAGGCTTCCGGCCGCTTTGGTTGGCCACGGCCGTCGAAAACCCAGCGACCGCTAATGGGCAGGCCGTCGACGATTACCTGGGCGACTTCTGGACCATCATGAATCTCCTCGACCCGGCCGTGCCGGAAGTGGATATTAGGGCAGGCGGCCAATTCCGCCCTGACCCGCTTGAAGAAATCGATACCCTGAACAACCTGGTAACGATAGTCGCCCAAATCGATAACCCCTTGGAAATCGCGGCCGGCAAAGTGCATTTTGTTCCAGGAGCCGCTGACGGCTGCATCGAAAGCGCCCGGCCGGTTGCTCCAGAAGGCCCAGGTGCGATCGGCTCGCTCTTTGAAGGAGGCGTCGACAATCAGGATGGACCGGCCGGCAAACGGGCTTCGGGCCAGGTGGCAGGCCAGGCTTAATCCAGACAGGCCGCCGCCGGCGATAATGATGTCGAATTGGTCCACTTATTCGCTAACCTTCGAGAAAAAAATCAGGATGGTGAATGCCGGTGTTGGCAAACCTTGGTGCATTGATGTCGCCCGATGGTTCCCAGTATGCCGCCGGCCGGCCGGTTCGCCACCAGATGCCTGGGAGCATGCTCAGCTTGACCCGGGATCCGACGTAAGCCCGGCGGGAGAAGACATCATAATCATTTGCTTCGATGCCCTTTAAAATAGCTCGATAAAAATCGGCCGCGGCGGCCACGGCCAGCCGGCCGTCATTTTGGAGCAGCGCGATGCCCGGCCAGGCTTCGTCGTAGAGCCGGCGGTTGCGCCGGATTTGAAAGGCCAGGAAGGATCGCCAGCGGTCGTCAATGGCGCCGGCGGCGATATCGGTTTCGGCGAGGTTATAAGCGGCCAGCTCATGGGTGGGCAAATACAGGCGGCCGGCCCGCCAATCTTCGCCCACATCGCGCAGGATATTGGTGATCTGCAGGGCGACGCCCAGTTTGATGGCGTACCGGGTGGCCTCAGGGCTGGAGAAACCGATGATGTGCTGGCTCATCAAGCCCACCGTCGAGGCGACGCCATAGGCGTAAGCGGCCAGCTCCTCAAAGGTCTCATATCGAATCCGGTCCAGATCCCGGCCGACCCCGTCCAGCAACTGCTCGGCGTAGCGTTGGGGGACCCGGTAACGGCTTCGGGCATGTGACCAGGCCAGGCAGACCGGGTCGTCTAACGCAGGTCGGGCCGATAACGCTTTGGCCCGCCATTGTCCAAGCCGGAACCGGGCGTCGGGTCCGGCCCGGTCGACGATGTCGTCGCTAACGCGGCAGAAAGCGTAGAGCGCGCGCATGGCCCGGCGCTTATCGCCGGGCAGCAGGGCGGTGGCCAGGTAGAAGGAGCGGCTATGTCGGGCCGTCAGCGAAGCACAGTAGTCGTAGGCCCGGCCGATGAGTTTTTTGTCGATGTGAAAGATCGCCCCAGAAGGGACCGCCGGTTGATGTGCTTCGCCGGCCAGCGATAACAATGATTGTTCCCAGTTGCCAGGAATTGCGGTACTCATGGATGCCTCAAGGTTCTATAACACGTAAGGTAAACGAACACGCATGGGTAAACGGCCCTTTTTACGGCCGGTTAGGCCGGGAGCGGGTAGGGGGTCAAGAGTGGCCGGCGTTGGCCCATCTCTTTCAATACCCGCTCGGTCGTGAGTTGGCCCGAGAGCAGGGCCATGGGCAGGCCGGCTCCGGGATGGGTGCTGCTGCCGGTGAAATAGAGATTATGGTACCGTCCATGCCGGTTCTGGGGTCGTAAATAGCCTACCTGCCAGAAGTTGTGGCTGAGGCCGAAGGCCGCCCCTTTGGCCAGGTTAAGTTGGGAGGCCCAATCCTGGGGCGTATAGCTGACTTCAAATTTCAGATGATCGTCCAGGTCATGGATGCCGATGTCGGCCAGGCTGTTGAAAACGGCCGTGCGAGCCTGCTCTTGTAGCGCCTGCCAATCCCGGGGGTTCGCCTGGTCCAGGTGGCCCACCGGTAGCAGCACAATGAGGGTATCCTGGCCTTCGGGCGCGGCCGCGGGATCGTTGCGGGTGGGAGCGTGAATGTAGATACTAGGTTGACCAGGCAACGTTTTTTCTTCAAATATCTGATCAAAACTGGCCCGGTAGTCGCCGTTCAGGAAGATATTGTGCGTGCCAAGTTGCGGGTAGACCCGGTCGACGCCCCAGTAGAACATGATAGCCGAGCAGGTATACTTCTTCTTCTCCAGCCGCTCGCCTTCTTTTTTGTCCGGCAAAAGGTGGTTATAGACATAAGGTAAATCGGCGTTGGCAATGACGATATCGGCCGCCAGGGTCGAGCCGTCCGCCAGACGGACGCCGGTGGCCCGGTTGTTTTCGATGAGGATCTCTTCGACGGGCTTGTTATAGAGGAAGCGCACCCCTTTGGCTTTGGCGATGGACACCAGGCTTTCGACTACGGCATAAAGGCCGCCTATGGGGTACCAGACGCCATCGGCCAGCTCGCTGTATTGCAATAAGGAGTAGGTGGCCGGGGCGTCGAAAGGGCTCAAGCCCAGGTACATATTTTGGAAAGTGAAGGCGGCTTTCAGGCGGGGATCGTCGAAATATTTGCCAATATTGTTGTAATGTTTGGCCAATGGTTTCAATTGGAATAACAGCGGCAGATTGCCTGGGCTAAGATATTCGGCCAGGCTGTAGAAGTTTCGGCCGACGAAATGGGCTAGGGATCCCTGGTAGTGCCGGCGCCCTTCTTCCAAATAACGCAATAATCCGCCAAAACTACCCGGTTCGATGGCTTCTAGCTGCTTGCTCAAAGCCTGTAGATCACTGGTTAGCGATAACAGCGTACCATCAGCGAAGCGAATGCGATAAGTGGGATCCACCCGGCGCAAATCAAGGTGCTCTTCCATGGACTCGCCCAGGGCGGCGTAGGTGGCGGCGAATACTTCGGGCATTAAAAAGAGGGTGGCCCCGATGTCAAAGCGGTGACCGTCACGGACGAATTGGCCGCACCGGCCGCCGGGAGAACTATTTTTCTCCAGGACTGTGACCTGGTACCCAGATCGAGCTAAGCGGGCAGCGGTGGAAATCCCTCCTAAACCGGCCCCAATGACCAAAACAGAGTCCGCGGCAAACATCTTTTATTCCTTTGCGCTAAAAAGCGGCCCATCTGAGGCGCCGGACGCTTGCTCGCCCCGCTTCCGCAGCTACGCCACTCGCCTAAAGTCTTAACCAAACAACAGTGATAATCATTACGGGGATCAGTAAAAAAAGTTGCGTGAAAGAATTCACAAACGAAACAGAAAGCGTTGGTGAATTACGTTAGCAGCGCTTGCCGGCGAAAATGATTGATTGGGAGTTGTCCCCAATGGGAAGTTCCCTGGCGCCATTGCAACAAATCGAAAAATAGTGGGTAATCCGGCCAAAGGTCGCCCCCATTCAGATCAGTAGAGGAAATAATGACAAACAAACGGACAAAATCGAGTATCCTCTGCTGGGTTTTGCCGGTGGCCCGATAGCTGCCATGGTTGTGGTGTCTTCTCACGCAGTTAGGATGGCCGTTCCAGATGAACTGAAAGTCTGAATATTAGCACGCATGTTCTGTTTTCGCTACAATCAATTGGAATAATACGTTACCTACTTACAATTAGTTAAAGGAGCTTCAGACATGCAAATTGTGAAAAGTTATCCCGATGGTGTCTTTTCTTGGGTTGACCTGGGCACGACCGATACGGAGGTGGCCAAGCGCTTTTATGGCGGGCTCTTCGGCTGGTCGTTCCTGGACCAACTGACTGATTCCGGTGTCGTTTACAGTATGGCCCAAATCGAAGGTTACAATGTGGCCTGCCTCGGACCGCTGGATTCTGAGATGGAGAAACAGGGCGTGCCTCCATTCTGGTCTTCCTATATTAAACATGATGATGTGGATGCGGTGGCGGCCTGGTCGACGCAGGCGGGGGATACCGGATTATTCCCGCCCTTCGACGTGATGGATACCGGCCGTAGGACCATGATCCAGGACCCGGCCGGGGAGGTGTTTGGCGTCTGGCAACCCGGGCAGCTTATTGGCGCCCAACTGGTGAACATACCCAATACACTGTTCTGGAATGAGCTCCAAGCGCCGGACCTGGAAGTTGCCCGAGATTTTTATTCGGCCGTCTTCGGCTGGACCTATGATGTCGATCCAAATGGTTATGTGGCTGTCAAGGCGGGCGACCGGGTGCAGGCCGGTATGATGAAGATGACCGAAGAGACGGGCGAGGTCCCCCCGAATTGGTCCCTTTATTTCTTGGTCGAGAATGCGGCAGACGCGGCAGCCAGGGCAGTGGAGTTGGGTGCGCAGGTAATCGTGCCGCCCACTCCGGCCGGGGAGATCGGCAAATTCTCTTTACTCCAGGATCCCCAGGGGGCTGTCTATAGCGTGATAGAATATAACGCCCCAGCTTCACCGCCACCTGGCTACTAATCCTTCGCTCAACAATTGTCGAAATCAGCGCCCCGAACAAGGCAAAGGTGCGGGGTGCCTTTTTGTAATCGTGTTATGTAAACTACGGATGTTTCAGTGCTGTCTTCTTGTTGTGTTGGTGGAGGTTGAGCGGCGCAATGATTATCCTTAACTCTGTGTCCGCTTGCCAGGTAATACCAGAGGAGTAGGCAACCAACAGGTGGATCATAGAGGAGTAAGCCTCCTCAGCTGCCGTTATGATGGTGGACAGCAGGAGAGGATGGCTCAAATACCGGTTTCCACACAGGTCTAGGCTAATTTACTTGAGCTTTCCCAAATTGTCTCTTTAAAAAAAGGAAAAAAGAGTTATCATACACTTAGTTGCGGAGGGTTGTAATTGTGGATCTTCTCACCCAGTTAACGAGAATAGGGTTTACCATCGACGAAGCGAAAGTGTACCTCTCTTTGCTGCGTGAAAATCCGGCGACGGGTTACCAGATAGCCAAGGAGACGGAGGCGCCACGTTCCCAGGTCCAGGAAATATTGAGCCACCTTTTTGAGCAGGGGGTTGTCCTGGAAACGCTGGAGGGCCGGGCGACATTGTACCGACCGCTGCCCCCAAAGATGCTGCTGGCCAAACACGAAGCTGACCACAGCCGCATGTTGGCCAGATTGAGCGCGGATTTGGATGAACTATACCAGGATACTGGCGACGATCGGGTCTGGTCAATCGAGGGCCGGGTTCCGGTACTTACCTACGCGGCCAGGATGATCCAGTATGCGGAGAGGGCCATTTACCTGGTTATGAATGATCTCGATCTCAACGCCTTGCGTCCGGAAATCGAAGGGGCCTGCGCCCGCAACCTCTCTTTAAATGCCCTGCTCACCGGAGAAGGAAAAATCCGTTGCGGCCGGCTTGCCTACCACCCACCGCTGGAAACCGAACCGCAAGATCTCGGCCGGACTTTGTTGGTAGCGGTGGAAAGGGTCGAAGTACTTATTAGTAGTAATAGCCCGGAGGAAGCGATGCAGGCTACCATCACCCGCAACAATGATGTGGGCAATATCTCCCGGCAACTGGTTTGGATGGAGCTTCATGGCTGACATCTCCCGGCCGGAACAGAGCCGCGAGTGACCGCCGGTACAAAAAAGAGGATCGGCCGTTCTATAGATACCAATGTGGCAGACCGAGCAGGCCACGGAGTCTTAGACGGCCGGTCGGCATGAATGGAAACCGGTTACGAGGCATGGACAAGTCAGATGTTTGCCGGCAGGTTGTTTTGTTTATTAATGGTCTTTAGGGCTGGCATCCGGGATAGTCGCAACGAGCCGGTCAGTTGAAATTATGGGAGGCGAAATTATGTCCAATATCCTCGAAGTAGAAAATTTGGTGAAGAAGTTTGGTGATTTCGCGGCTGTGGATGATGTTAGCTTCAACGTCGAGGAAGGTGAGATTTTTGGTCTTTTAGGGCCCAATGGGGCTGGAAAGAGTACCACCATTTCCATCCTGACCGGGGTCACCGAAGCGACGGAAGGCACGGCTCGTATTGGCGGATTCGACATCCGCACCCAGATGAGTGAGGCCAAGAAGATCAATGGTCTGGTGCCCCAAGAACTCGCTCTCTATCCGACTTTGAGCGCCCGCACCAATGTGGAGTTCTTCGGCCGGATATATGGGCTGTCGGGCAAAGAGCTGAAGGAGCGGGTCGAGGATGTCTTGCGCATCGTTGCCCTGACCGACCGGGCCGATGAGTCCATTGAGAAATATTCCGGCGGGATGAAGCGCCGGGCCAATATCGCCGCCGGCTTGGTCCATAATCCGAGGATGTTGTTCCTGGACGAGCCTACCGTCGGAGTGGACCCGCAAAGCCGCAACCACATCTTCGAGAGCGTCTTACGGTTAAATCGCGAGCGGGGCATGAGCATCATCTATACCAGCCATTATATGGAAGAGGTGGAGCTGCTCTGCAAGCGGGTGGCCATTATCGACCAGGGTAAGATCATCGCCCTGGATAGTGTGGCCAATCTTATCGCCTTGCTGGGTGGGGGCGTATTGCAGATTGGACTCAAGCAAGCCGATAAAAAGATCCTGGCCGATTTAGGCGGGTTGCCGGCCGTAAAGAGCGCGGTGATCGCTGAGACGCCGTTAGCGCCACCACCGGCCGAAGGAGATGAACCCAAGGCCTCTGAAACCGTCCCCATCCCGGCCGGGGTCGTGGTCAAAATCGAGACAGAGACGAGCCAGCAAGCCCTGGTGAATGTTTTCGCCTACCTGAACAAGGCCGATATCACTGTGACCTCTGTGGGAATCTTGGAGCCTAATTTGGAAAGCGTTTTTCTGCACCTGACGGGGAAGAAACTGCGGGAGTAACGGGATCATCAGTGCTTATTTGGATCTTTTTTTGGAGAGATGGACTGTTGATCAAAAAACACCGGCAGTTCTTATCCCGATGTTAAGGAGTTGGCGATGAATGTGCTGAATATCGCGCGAAAAGATATTCGTATCTTATTGAAAGAAACGGGTACTTTGCTGTACCTGTTTTTACTGCCCCTGATCTTTGTTCTCATCTTTGGCGGCATCGCTACGGTTACGGCCGGTGATTCCGAACAACAGTTGGTTCCCTTAGCGGTCGCAAGCCTGGATGAGGACCAGCTGGCTTCTACCTTTATCGAGAACCTGGATGCTGGTGGTGGGGTTGAGGTGGTGCGTTATAGCCAGGCGGAAGCGGAGAGTTTATATGAACAAGGTGAAATCGAGCGTTTGTTGACTCTCCCGGCCGGTTTTAGCGAGGACCTGGCGGCCGGGGTACCGGTGACCATCCATTTGTTAAGCGCCAGCACCAACACGGATGAGAATAACTCGGTCGGCCTGGTTATCGAAGGCGTCGCCCGGGATATGTCGCTGGAACAACAGATCTTGGCCAGCCTGGAACAGATTGGCCATATGCAAGGGGCCAGCCCACCCGATCAGCAGGTTTTCACGGCCGAACGCAACGTGGCCCAGGCCCAAAGTCAGTTCGACAGCGCCCAGGAGCGGCCGCTTATTGAGGTTCAACAGCAGTTGCCGGCCACTCTGGGTGAAGAAGCCACACAAAATATCAGCGCAGTCCAATTGGCCGTCCCAGGCGCGACGGTGCTATTTGTATTTTTGACGGCCCAGACCACGGCCAGCGCCTTGTACGAGGAGAAGAAGTACGGTAGTTTCCGAAGGTTGCTAGCCGCGCCGATCAGTAAATCGGCTTTGTTAGAGGGCAAGATGTTACCCAACTTCGTGATAGTGCTCTTACAGGTGGTATTTATCTTTGGGGTGGCCATCGCGATCTTCCCGTTAATTGGCATGGAGCAGCTGAGTCTGGGCGAAGATCCGCTGGGCCTGATTTTGCTGGTGCTGGTGATGGCTTTGTGCTCTACCTGCCTGGGTATCCTCATCGCGGCCTTAGCCCGGACCGAGGCCCAAATTGGCGGCGTAAGCCAGGCTGTATTGTGGGTGGCCGGCTTCATCGGCGGGGCGATTGTCCCCTTCTTCCTGCTGAACGATACCATGGCCAACCTTGGTAAAATCACCCCTCAATATTGGGCCGTGACCGGTTTCAACGAGATTATGGTCCTGGGGGGCGATTTAGCTTCGATCTCAATAAACCTGGCTGCCTTGCTGGTTTTTTCAGTGCTATTTTTCGCCATCGGAATTTGGCGTTTTGATTATAACTAGCTAAATGCAATTACACCTGAGCGGTCGACACTGTGGTAGCGGTCAATACAGCAGTGAAATGTGTAACATGGAAAAGTGTAACAGTGAAAAGTGTAGCAGTGAATAGTGTAGCAGTGAACAGTGTGGCAGTGAACAGTGCGACAATGCACACATAAGGAGCGGGAGATGAAACGCACTTTGTTGAATGCAACTGCCGTCAGTGGCAAAGAGATACGGATTCTGCTGAAGGACCGTGGTAACCTGGCCATCTTGTTCCTGATGCCTTTGCTGTTCAGCGTTATGCTGAGCAATCTAAATGTCCAGTTAAGCGGTTCCGACGAAGAAGCGGACCAGGCTGCGATCACTTTTCCTATTTACCTGGTCAACCAGGATACAGGTACCTTCGGCCGGCAGGTAAGCGATGCCCTGCTGGCGATGGATATGCTGGATGTGACCTTTGAAGCGTCTGTCGAGACGGCCGATGACCAAGTTCGCCAGGGTGAGAAGCTGGCCGCGGTGATCATCCCGGCCGGTTTCAGTGAGTCGATCGGCGCCTATGAGCCAACGGAAATTGTGGTGATCGTCGATCCCTTGCAGGAAGAATATGCCAGTTTCGTGACTGGTTTGACCAATTTCGCGATTACCGGTCCGACGGTCGTCGGCGAGGTGCAATATGGCGTGCGCACGATTCTGGCCGAGTCTGGCTTGTTGGAAGGGGCTGATCCGGCCGTGGTTCAGGCGGCCGAGGCCCAAAGCGTGGGCGCCATCATGACCCAGTTGCTGGCCATGCAAGAAAACCCGGCCATCTCCATCGAGACAGATAAACCGGCCGGGGAAGAGGATTCCGGATGGCAAAGCGGCGATATCTTCATCTTCTTCATGACTGCCTTCGCCGTCATGTTCGCCTTTTTCCTGGTGGGGGTTATCGGCCAGTCGCTTCATCGGGACAAGGATAATGGCAGCTTGCGGCGCTTGCTGGCCGCGCCCCTAAGCCGGGCCTCGATTATTGGCGGCAATTCATTGGCTTATATGACTTTTGTGGCTTTGCAGGTCATTTTTCTATTTGGATTTTCGGCCATTGCCTTCAGCATGCCCCTGGGCGAGACGCCATTGTTTCTGGTCCTGATAACTATCGCCTTGGGCCTGGCCGTGGCCACTATGGGCTTGATGATCGCCGCGCTGACCAAGACGAGTAAACAGGCGGATAGCCTGGGAACCATGTTGGGCTTCATCCTGGCCGGCCTGGGTGGCGCGCTGCCTGTTGGCCCGCCGCTCTATGAGAGTGACGGCTTCCTGGGCCTGCTATCCCGACTGACGCCCCATGCCCACGCCGTAAAAGGGTACCGGATGGCCATGGCCGGGACGGGGACGAACCAGGAGATTCTGTTGCAGATCCTTTTGTTGCTACTATTCGCGGCCGTCTTTTTCGGTGTGGCTCGCTGGCGGTTTAAGTGGGAGTAGACAACTTCTAACTCATTGCCCGGCTTCAACTTAAATAACCCGCAAGGCTGTTTTTTACACCGCGATTTCAATCGTTCCTTTTGCCCAGCCCTCCGATTTCGTAAACAGGTCCCGAAAGATGGGGTCACGATGCACATAGTAAGCGCAGCGAATTTGGTGGCGCGACTGATCAAATCTCCAGGTCAACGGATGTTTATACCAGGTATATGGGTCTTGCTTGAAAACAGTATCAGCCGTGCTCTGGGCAATAATTGGGCTTGATACAATTTGTGAATG
>Ga0307377_10005721_pt1 | contig 13234 bp, 11 predicted proteins | sample TR3MG_FD_202535 | JGI IMG/M metagenome (GOLD analysis project Ga0307377, IMG submission 202535) | Soil microbial communities from Risofladan, Vaasa, Finland - TR-3 | ecosystem: Environmental > Terrestrial > Soil > Coastal area > Acid sulfate soil | place: Finland: Risofladan, Vaasa | collected... | reverse complement strand
TCTCAACACCAGCAACCTGAGTTGCGCCATATCCAGACATCGTAAGTCTTGTCGGATTACTTCCAACAGAAGAAACGACACCTATGAGCTGCCACCCAGCAACAAGATCATATGTTTTCAGGAAAATATTTTGACCAGGCTTAACGTTACCAACATTACCATTCGGAATTTCAAGAATCTGAAGAGCTCCAGTTGAGTTCTTGATAGGACGGACAATTCTATATGTGTCGGTACCGAGGTCAATTATGTCTTTATCAAGAGTAAGATCTCCAGTAGCTATATTCGTAATTCTTGCAGAATCTTCGCTTCCTAAGGTTGTGTTAACAACCAGATCACCAACAAGAACTCCAGTAAATGTTTCTCCTGCATCAATAAGATGATTTACAGTAACTCCACTCACTGTTTCGGTCATTATCTGAGAGGCTGTAAGCTGATAAAAAGGAAGCGTTGCCTTACAAACTCCCTCAGCCTTAGCGACGCCAGGAACTGGAAAAGCTTCATCTCTTTCTATTGTGGCTCCAGCCAACGCCAGATCAGCAATATCAAGTTCAAGATCAATAGGATCTTGACTTAAAAGGCTGTCAGTAAAAACTGTTGCCGGATAGAAATCAAAAGCTCTTTGGTTGATAACTTCTTTGCTGTAAACAACATTCTCATTATTATCACCAATCCATGCAAGTTGCTGGTTGATAATTCCATAATGAGTTCCAAGCAACTCTTTTGTATAGACATCAAAAGCCGTGGCAACTATAGCCGCAGGAAGATTATCGATTGCAACTCCAGCAGGAGAAGTAACGAATTCCTGTCTCACTGATGCATGTGGTCCTTGATAAGTAGTCATGATTATGCTCCTTATTTATTATTTAGTTTCTTGTTGGAAGCTTCATATGTATATGCATTTTATTCCACAATAAATCGTATTCTACATTTTCCATAGATTCTGGAGCAACCCAAGGAACCGGGTCACCATTTTCATCGTGCGTCTGAAGTTCCAAAGTAGTTCCCGTTAACCCTATTATAGTATATAATTGTTTATAGGTGTTATCCTTAAATCTAATATAATATTGGCGTTCATTAAACTCTTTTTCTGACAGCTGTGGATCGTTAGAAGGTTCGAATCCGAAATTTTTTGTATTGTCAGTAAGAATCGGTGATCCACTAGATACTTCCCCTTTATCTGAAAATACTTCTGGAGGGTCATTAAGGGTATAAAATTCTGCAGAATTCCACAATACAGGACTTCTTTCCCTTTCTATCCAGCCTATCTGCATTGACACATGGAGCCTAAGCGTAACCTCCCACCTTCTAACCTCGCTGTCTTTTACAACCGGAACTTCTGGGTTAAGATCGACATAGTTTAATTTTCTGATAAAATTTGCATTATCAGATATCCCTTTCCTGTCAGCCTGAAACATTATCCCAAGGAAATTCGCAAGACTAGAAGCTTCGCCGGCAACGCCAGATCCACAAATGACGTTAATAATGCCATCCATCCAGTCAACTCTTTCCATGTTTTCAAATGTGTTTGAGCCGCCGGATTTTACGTTATCTATGGTTCTGTTTTCAAAAGTAAAACCACCCCTTTCTACCACAACAAAGGGTATGCTCATTGGCTTCTCATTGTCTATTACGAATGGACCGCTAATTCGTATTTTACTTTCCCTTTCATCAGACACCCATCTGTAATCGTCTGGAGTAAGATCTTCGTTTCCAAAGACCCATTGAAGATAGCTTAAAAGCACATCAATTACGGCAGATGCTGGGAAATTTCTAAGTACGACGGCCATCAATAATTATCTAAAAAACGTAAAAATCAACATATTATATTATCTATAATATATGTAGAAATGGGCAATATTCAAAGCAATTTAGATCACCATTCCATAAAATTTTTAGTTTTGCCTGTTTTTACGAATTCATCGATCTCTCTTTTGAAGTTATCGCCCAATATCTTCTTTTTTTCCTCAATTTCTTCGGCTAAATCTTTAGCGTTGGTGAATGTATCAAATGCCCAATTTTCAAATTTTTGATAATGGTTCTCGTCAATTCTGTCAAATCTGTTCGTAAGCTTTACGATCGAATCGTTTGTCTGAATCATGTACTGTCTGAGATATGTTCTGGTTATCATCAAAAGAGCTTTCGTTTTTTCCTTTACATATAAAACGTATTCTTTTTCTGACAAGTTTAGAATATCTCCATTTCTAAAAGACCTTCTCAATTCATCTTTTACAGAAAAGATTGCATTCTTAAGACATTCGCAATAAAATGCTAATTCTGTAGATTTTCTTGAATCACTAATATCTTTTCCGTATAACTTAATATCTTCGCTATAACTATCTACCAAAAAGAAAGTAGCTTCCTGAAGTTTATGTTCTGCAAATCTCATTTGATTTTTTATAAGGTCTTCTTTCATTTTTCTTAATTCAAATTCATAAACTTCTCTAATTCTGAACATTATCAGAATACAGTCTCCACATGTTCTTTTTTTAAGAATATCATTACCAGTAAACCATTTTATGAAATTTATTATAGATGATATTTTTGATGCGATGATCATTATTATTACCAAAATCAGCATAATAACTGAAGCATAAGGAGGTAGATATTTGATATAGTTTATTACTGATTGTACCATTAGACCTCCGTGCGAATATTATACTAAACAAGATAAATTGTTTAAAGTAGAATTAACACTATTTTTCTTCGATATACTGTTTTAAATCGCCTTCCGATGCAGTAATCTCCTTTGCGTTCATTATTTTTCGATATTTTTTAAGCCTTTCGTACATACTTTTGGCCATTGACATTCCGACACGACATTTCATTTTGATTTCTTCATCATTAGTCATAGCATAAATATCTCGTAGGTATTGGCAAATTGTGTTATGGCCTTTATATCTTGGATTTTCAATTTTTTTAATTGATACAGGTTTGTGCATTCTTATTTTCATTTTTTTATCCTTACGATATTTTTTGCGATCTTTTTTAAACAATTCTTTGTTTATTTTTAATTCTCCTATAATTTCTTTTGCACCAACTACTACCAATTTTACTTTTTTTTTAATTTTTTCATCATCTACAGTGAAATAAATTTCTCTCATAATTTGACAAAGTGATACTCCCGGTCTTGATCCTACATATTTTTCCCCCTTTTTTAAGATACTATTAATTTTTTTTTCATTCATATATTATTTCATTTCTTAAAATTTTTGTTAATAAATTATCAAAACCACCATTGGTCATTTTTCCCCAGAATGGAATACTATCAGACTCTGTCCATTCTTTTGGTTCTTTTCGAAACTCTCTTTTCTCGAAACGACTTGAGGATAAGTTATTTAAGTGTCTGATATCTATATTTGGAAATTTTGATACAAAATAATCTCTTTCAAAATCATCTACACCACCAGACTTAGTTCCTCTATTTCCCGGCTCATAACCAATCCTTGTATTCCAACCACCACTTTCAACCATTTCAATTTTTTTTCTATAATGCTCAATAAGAAGATCTCTATTTGCGCACAACTGTGAAACTCTCCCTGTTAAATAGTATAAGCATCTACCAGTTTTAGCATCAACCTTCCATACGTTTTTATTGAAATAGTAAATGTCATCTCTTTCTGGAGTAAAGTCAAAATGACTTGGATGATATAATACATCATGCTCAACAAGAAATACAACATCAGATCTTGATTCTTCGAGACCCATTAATATCTGTTTGAACATTGTTAATTTAGAACTTTCCTCTTCTATAACAATATTGTCTCCAAAAGATATTGGTATTTGCGAAACAGATATAAGATGCATTCCTTTTCTGCATATACCAATTTGCTTTCTTACCATCGCAAGTATTCTCTCTTCACATTTATTATCAGTGTAATAGATTATACCTTTAGTCATTTCTGGATTATGAATTTTCTCAGATATTTTTATACCATCATTAACATGCAAATCAACAGCTTGTTCTGCATGTGACATTGGTGGATCAATAATCCACGTTCCAGATTGTTCCTTTACCCATCCAGGAAGTGGTGAGAATTTTTTAATAAGCCAGTCATATGTATAAATAGCTTTCGGCCATTTATTATTCGTCCACAAATCAACAGAATGTTGTCTTGCTTTTTCTATCGCTCCTTTTTTATGAGAGTATGGAAAACCGAATCCTTTCTGAGTCCTTGATAAATGGGCGAACCAACACCTTTTGTTTACAACCATTCTTCCGCCAGACAGCCAGGCCTTCATAGATAGCTCAACAGCCATCTGTCCCCACGATCCATGTTCTTCGTCCATCCCACCAAGTTCCCAGTATCTATCCCTGTGCATAAACCAGCCGGCGCCGATACAGGTCATTACATCTGTTATATCGCCTTTAGCCCAACTCTTTGTCTTGTGACTACACCTGGTTTTTATTTCTCTCGTATCACCATACTGCGCAAGGCTTGGTCTATCGAAATATTTCATTCGAAGATCATCGTTGATCCACATATAATCCGTCTTTTTGTGCTCTTTTCTTTCAAAGATTATTTTTTTAGTTATCTGCTTGCTACCACACGCTTCACAGACAACCATTACCGGACCTTGTTGATACTCTCTTTTACAGTCATTGCATAACCAATGAAAAGCATCGAGAGTGTACATTCTCGGAATCATTGTCCAATCATATTTACATGAACTCATAAGCTCTTCATCGAATCCTTTTGAGACTGCGCAGTGAGCATCGAGTTTCATTATAAACTTAGCCTCACTTAATTTAGCGCCTTGATTAGTAGCTTGTCTCTGTCCTATAGGATTTTCATTGTGAATTATTCTTAAACGTTCGTGACTTTTAATTCCAACCTTAGGCCAATATCCATCAAGAATGCATATTACTTCTGTTTTTGGTCCTGAGTTCTCAAGGATATTTGTAATAGTATCCTGCATATAATCTTCATTAAGTCCTGGAACAATAACATTAAGCTCTATCATTTTTCCACCATTTTTTTTCTTACTACATAAACCCTAAAATTTGTTTTAACATTATGTAATCCATGTCTATCTGTTATTTTAAGAATATCAATAATTTGACCAAACTTTTTTAATAATTTTTTTATTTCACCAGTTGTTGATCCGAATGGATCTAATCTGGAACTATAACTATGTCTCTTTGTATGTTCTAAAAATAGAATTCCATCATCTTTTAAACATGCCATCCATCTTCTTATTGCTTTCTTAGGATTATAGCTATGATCAATGGAATTGCTATATATAAAATCAACATTTCCAATCCATTCTTCCTTTATGTTATGAAAATCCCACTGTATCGTATTGGGAAAATTATTTGCCGTAGATGATATTTCAGTACCTAATACATTAATTCCTAAATTATCTATAAAACATTTCTGTTCTACGCCATTTCTAGTTCCATGACATAAACCAAAAGAAATTGACTTAATATTAATTTTTATATAATGGCATATCAGATCTATTACTTTTTTACTTACCCATACATTATTAATTTTCCTTATATTACCAGCTTCTTGTACATCTTTGTATTCTTGATAATTTTTGTATTTATATAATTTCATTTTTTTAACCATTATTTAAATTCTTTAAAAAATTCTTCAACAGAAATAAGATTTAAAATTTCTTTTCTTCTTTTTTTAAAAAGATTGTATCCTAATTGTTTTGGATCCAAATTAAGTGTTTTTTGTGATCCCCTTCTGATAATACCAATTCCATAATTAGTATCCACACACTTCATATATAAATCAGATCTAAATATTCTTAACTTTGCAAAAGCAACCCATACGTTACCATTCCATGATCCACCAGGAGCTCGTTTTTCTAGCTGATGTTTTTTTCTCTTTGGACAACAGTCATGAAGAAGGATAGTTCCTCCATCATTTAAATATTTTAAAGAATTTTCAACATCTCTAAGCACTTGATCGGCAGTATGTAATCCATCTATAAAAACAATATCATACATTTTTTTATTAGTCTCAAAAAATTTATCTGATGTCATAACGAACCTACAATTTCCAGCAGGATCAACGCCATCTTTGTCTTCAATAATTATATTTCCAAAGTTTTCACCTTTATCAATACCTATTTCCAAATAACTTTTATAACCATATAGTTTAATTAGATGATTGATTATATCATACCTTTTCATACATATCCCTCGAATTGTAACTTACCTATATATTCATCAGTATGCCAATCCTTTGGCCATCCAGGGAATGGTCCGAATTTATCTATAACCCATTTAAATGGTCTTTTTTGATTTGGCCATCGATTAAGCATATCAAGCCTAAACGAAGCGCTCATACTTTTAAACATTCTTTGTCTCAATAGTTTATCTCTTTTTTCATTCGGATGATAATGAGCGTGCCAAGTATTTCGATTTCTAACAACCCTTCCATCTGTGGTAAGCCACACCTTCATAGCAAGTTCATGAGCTAATGATCCAAATGGTGAGAAAGTATCGTTATCTAATCCACCAATTGCTTTAAAAAAATCTTTATGCATTAAAAAGCACGATCCCTGAAATCCAATTATATCAGTTATCATTTCATCCTTTTTTTCCTCAGCTCTTTTTTCAAATAATTTATATCTGAATCCTATTTCTTTTTTTAAGTTATTAGGAAATTTTAAATATAAATGATCTATTGGTCCATTATATTTTTCCCATGTATTAACATTAAGGTTATATCTTGATGGAACCGATATCCAATTTTCATCAGTTTGTGATTTTAATATTGCATCAAATCCATTACATATATCTGAATGAGAGTCAAGTTTCATTATAAATTTTCCAGTTGACTTTTCTACAGCCTCATTAATTGCATTTCTCATTCCAATATGTTCTTTTGATTTTAGATAAATAACTCTATCATCTTCTCTTAAAGGAGCTTCGACATATTCATCAAGATAAACGATAATTTCTATATCTTCTTTTGATGCGCCTAAAACACTATCTATTGTTCTTATAAGATGCGGATCATGTCTATATGACGGCATTATAACAGATAATTTATCCATCGTTTATTCCTTTCCAAATTTTTCCACCATTACCTCTTATAAGATGTGAATCAAATAATTCTCTATTTTCTATGAACGGCCAATTCAGTTTTTTTCTAAGACAAACATGGAAATTAAAATTATGTCTTGTAAGATCTATTAAATCATAAGCTAATCCATTACATGTCAACATATCAAAAAAACTAATTTTATAATAATTGTTGGCATGATTTGTATTAAAATTATGCATCATTCTCATTTCTATATCAGGTACAATATGTATAACAATACCGCCAACTTTTAGAAAATTATGAATATTTTGGAAACAAAAATATTGACTAGATTGTGGTTCAACATGTTCGCTTGTTCCAAGATTTGTTATTATGTCAAAATAATTAATCCAATTTTGATTGATGATTGGTTTTGATAGATCGTACTTCAAAGATCCATGTAGTCCATTAAGATCTATAGATATATGTTCAACTCCATTATTTGTAAAATATTCTTTACCTGTTTTAAAATTAGTAATTTTTTTAATCTTTTCTCTTAATACCTGATCACCAAGTTCAAGCATTGATTTTCCTCTTATATCACCAATGCAATTACTTGCATGTTTTTCAATATATTTGATATATTTTGATCTTATTCCCATTATAAACTCCTTTATATTAACTAACGACCCAAAACCAACTTTTTTTTATATCTCTGGTTAAAAACCATTGTCGTATGTTATGGGATTTTGTGTAAGAGTTTACGGCCTCTATAACTCCATACTGATAATGATGAGTTCTATCAATATAATCATGTCCCGCTACTATTCCACCATGCTTTACCTTTGGCGACCATTTGATAATATCAATGATCGCATTATCAAAATCATGTGCAGCATCTATATAAACAAAATCAAGAGAAGAGTTAGGTATTTTTTTTACAGCTCTTTCGCTACCCATTCTAATAAGCTCAGCATCGTATTCTGCGAGCATTTTTTTTGCTGTATTATAATTTCTTCTCCATATATCTACACATTTTAATTTTAATCCAGGAATGATTTCGAACATTAATCTTGAAAACCTTCCCTTTTGTACTCCAATTTCTGCTCCATATTTAAATCCAGCTTCTTTAAATAATAATAGCATCTGATCTCTGGTTATATTTAATAACAATGGAGAAGTATTATCTCCTGATTTTACAGAAAACATTGAATTAATAATATCTATAGTATTCATTACTTAACACCTTTTTGTAGATATGAATATCTTTCAAGAAAATCTGATAGTTCTTTAGGACCATACTCTATTGGATTAACCATTTTAAATTTAATATTACTCCTGTTAAAAAGATCTTTTCCTTCTGCAAGACATTTTGCTAGATGCTCTTCGCTTCTCCATTTGTCTATACATTTTTCAACTGACCCAATAATATTTAATTTTTCTTGTATTCTTCTAATTCCGCCGAGATATGAATAATGCCATCCAGAATCTGATATATAATTCTCGCCTCTTATTTTTCTCATCTTTGATGGCTTTTTAAAATTCTTAAATTTTGAAACGAGAGTTGTTACGCATGGCTTTCTTGTTATAGCAAGACAGTCTACATAGTAATAAAACATTGGCATATGCAATCCAAGATACGGATAATTTTTATTTCTTAACAGATGTGAATTTTCATCTTCTAGCAAATAAAGATTATCAAGAACTACTTTCATATTTGGTAATTCATCAACATCAGAAAGCATGATAATATCGTTAGGTTCTGCATCCGTAAGACCTCTAAGTGAACAGTCTCTAGCGAATCTTTCATTCCTCTTTCCCCTACTTCTTTTCCCATTAACATCTCCAATATGAGGCAAATCTTCATATACAATGTGCCTTATCTTCGAAGTATCGAATTCATTTTTATACTTATCAAATAACATTTCTTTTGGCTTTCCATGGAATGACCATGGAGATTCTAACAAAACAAACTGATCAACATATTGACTAAGTAATTTTAATCTAAGATGAAGTAATTCAATCTCATTAGAAAACAAAAAACAGTCATATATTTTTGCCATTCTTTGTTCCTATTTAAAATCGAGTTTGAGATTCGAATAATCTCTTTTATGCCAATCTTCAGGCCACCCATCAATTGGCCCGAACTTATCTATTAACCATTTAATATCACGAACCTGTCCTGGCCATTTATTATTAAGCCAGCACCAAGCTGAATACTGAGTGCTCTTATCCTTTTCTTTTTTATCTATGAAGAATCCGCGGCCGCCATTGTCTTTATTTTTATGGAGATGACCATACCATGTCTTCTTATTTCTCAATACCCTTCCACCAGATAACCATGTCTTAAATCCAAGCTCCTGTGACTCATTTCCGAAGTATCCATAATTCTCACAATCAGGATACCCTATCTTTTCAAGATGTGATTTTTCTGTAAACCAAAGCGAACCTTGAAATGCAAGTATTTCATCAATGAGGATATCCTTTCTCTTATTTTCTAGATGAAAAAAATTTCCATCATTACCGTGTTCACCGCGCCATTTCTTTCCATGAAATCCAACACCATAAGTCTCATCGTGCTCGAGTGGATAAGTCAGGTATAAATAATGATACGGACCCCTAGTCCTTTCCCAGGTGTCAGCATCAAGATACCATCTCTCTGGAATTACCAGAGTTCCTGGCTCATAGTCTTCTTTGAGCTTTATATCAAAACCATCATCAAATGCACAGTGAGCGTCACATTTGATAATATATTTTCCAGTAGCAATTCTTAATGCAGCCTTAACGGCCGGCCTCATTCCAATTTTTTTTCCTGAATGAATTATTGTAATCCGATCATCCTTTTCGAGAGCAGGATTTGGCCAATATACATCAAGTGAGACGATTATTTCAATATCGCCTTTTGCAGATGCATTTATACAATTGATTGTTCTTTGAAGAAACTGCTCATTACACGATGGTATAATGATACTAACCTTATCATTCTCCATTTTGCCACCCTATTTAAGAACCAAAAATAAATATAATAATTAAATATTTACCAGACAATGGAATATTCATTATCTGAAGTATTTAATTCTTCCAGAGTTAATAACTGGCTAACTATATAATTTTGTTTTGATAAAACATATTTCTCTGGGCTTAATTTCGGAAGTTTTGTAGTTTCAACATGAGTAATGACATATCTTTTTGCGTCATCACAATTAACTATTATATCTTTCGGCTTTACAATTGGATAATTCGACATCCTGGCCCTTTTCGTATCAAAAGTATTTTCCCATTCTTTCTGAGAATCTGATTTTTTTGGATCAGAATCAAAAGATACCTGAGATACAATAGGTTCAAACCATCCATCGACAAAACCTGTTCCATTGCATGTGGAACATTTGCTTTTCATTCTCTGTTGTCTTTCTGGAGACCAACATTCAGGACATCTTTCGCCAGTAGTTTTTCTTTTAAAGATACGACACGGTTCTCCATAATAACGTTCATAAAGAAGTTCTTCGGCATAACGCATTGTTTCATGTTCGCCATCATTATACATTCCAATAAAAACAATTTCTGAGAAAAGTTGATGAAGTGGATCAATTTTCTCAATAGCCATTACTTTATAATATCTGTCGATATTAAAATTGTATTGTTTATTGTCATGCTTATAACTAAGCGGGCCTATGGCGCCATCAATTTCAACAATATCTCCCTGTTCGTCACGTATTGGCTCAAAATCTGATACAGGATCAAAAGACCAGTATATTCTAAATAAGAAATCACTTATTACGGCCGGCTCTTCAATATCTACGGTCCAATCAATAAAGAAAGTATTATCAGTACAAACTTTAATTACTTCAACAGTATCAAAGTCTATATGCTCTGGTGCAACACTAGGGCTCTCGGAAGCAGATTCGCTTGCACTTTCGCTAGGACTATCTGACGGAGATTCTGATAAACTTTCACTAGGACTTTCCGAAGCTGACGGAGATAATGATGCACTTTCGCTTTGACTTTCAGATTCTGATTCACTAGGAGATTCAGAAGGAGATTCACTAAAAGATTCTGATGGAGATTCGCTTGAACTCTCTGATAAACTTTCGCTCGGACTCTCAGATGGTGATTCTGATTCTGACTCTGATGGACTCTCAGATGGTGATTCTGAAGCAGATTCGCTTTGGCTCTCACTTTCAGATTCTGAAGCACTTTCACTAGGCGATTCTGATGGAGATTCTGATGCGCTTGGGCTAATCGATGAAGACTCTGACGAGCTTTCAGATGCCGATTCTGATTCAGATTCACTTGGTGATTCTGAGGCGCTTTCAGATTGGCTCTCAGACTCAGATTCTGATGCCGATTCACTTGGAGACTCTGACTCACTCTCAGATGGGCTCTCGCTTGGACTTTCGCTTGACGACGGGCTAGAGCTCGGAGATTCTGATTCGCTCTCAGAAGGGCTCTCAGAAGGGCTCTCAGAAGGGCTTTCAGACTCAGATTCACTAGCAGATTCAGACGGACTCTCTGATGGACTCTCTGATTCTGACTCTGATGCAGATTCACTTGGAGATTCTGATTGACTCTCAGATCCACTTTCTGATGGCGATTCAGAAGGACTTTCTGATTCGCTTTCAGACGGTGATTCAGAAGGACTCTCAGATTCACTTTCGGATGGCGATTCTGATGGACTTTCAGATTCGCTTTCACTTGGAGATTCTGATGGACTCTCAGAAGAAGATGGTGATTCTGAAGGACTTTCCGATTCAGATTCAGATGGAGATTCTGACGGACTTTCTGATTCACTTTCTGATGGTGACTCTGAAGGACTCTCCGATTCACTTTCGGACGGAGATTCTGAAGGGCTTTCAGATTCAGATTCCGAAGGACTTTCAGATTTGCTTTCGGATGGAGATTCGCTAGGAGACTCGCTAGGAGATTCGCTTAAACTTTCAGACGGACTTTCAGAAGAAGAAGGAGACGAGCTAGGAGATTCTGAAGGACTCTCAGACTCTGATTCACTGGGAGATTCCGAAGAACTCTCAGACGGACTTTCAGATGAAGAAGGGGATGAACTAGCAGACTCTGAAGGACTTTCAGATTCTGATTCACTTGGAGATTCGCTAAAACTCTCAGATGGACTCTCTGATGAAGAAGGTGACGAACTAGGAGATTCTGAAGGACTCTCAGACTCTGATTCGCTAGCAGATTCTGATGCACTTTCAGAAGGACTTTCTGAAGAAGAAGGAGATGAACTAGGTGATTCGGAAGGGCTCTCAGACTCTGATTCACTTGGAGATTCTGATGGACTCTCAGACCCTGATTCACTAGGAGATTCCGATGGACTCTCAGATTCTGATTCACTTGGAGATTCTGACGGACTTTCAGACTCTGATTCACTAGGAGACTCTGAAGGGCTTTCAGACTCTGATTCACTAGGAGATTCAGAAGGGCTTTCAGATTCTGATTCACTTGGAGATTCTGATGGGCTCTCGGATTCTGATTCGCTTGGAGACTCTGATGAACTTTCGGACGAACTTTCTGAAGAAGAAGGTGACGAACTAGGAGACTCGGAAGGACTTTCAGATTCTGATTCACTAGGAGACTCGGAAGGACTTTCAGATTCTGATTCACTAGGAGACTCGGAAGGACTTTCTGATTCTGATTCACTAGGAGATTCAGAAGGACTTTCCGATTCTGATTCGCTTGGAGACTCAGAAGGGCTTTCTGATTCCGATTCGCTTGGAGACTCGGAAAAACTTTCAGAAGGACTTTCTGATGAAGAAGGTGATGAGCTTGGTGATTCAGAAGGACTTTCAGATTCTGATTCACTTGGAGATTCTGATGGACTTTCAGACTCCGATTCACTTGGAGACTCTGATGCACTTTCAGAAGGACTCTCAGAAGAAGATGGTGATGAACTAGCAGATTCAGAAGGGCTTTCCGATTCTGATTCGCTAGGAGACTCTGATGCACTTTCAGAAGGGCTCTCAGAAGAAGATGGGGATGAACTAGGAGATTCCGATGAGCTCTCGCTTGGAGATTCCGACTCGCTCTCGCTTGGAGATTCTGATGACGACTCTGATGGAGACTCACTTTCTGATTCAGATGCACTTTCTGATGGAGATTCACTTTCTGATTCAGACGGACTTTCACTAGAACTTGGGCTTGATGAAGGACTCTCGGATGGAGACTCGCTCTCTGATTCTGATGGACTTTCAGATGGGGATTCGCTTTCTGACTCCGATGGACTTTCAGACGGAGAT
>Ga0307377_10005719_pt1 | contig 13235 bp, 14 predicted proteins | sample TR3MG_FD_202535 | JGI IMG/M metagenome (GOLD analysis project Ga0307377, IMG submission 202535) | Soil microbial communities from Risofladan, Vaasa, Finland - TR-3 | ecosystem: Environmental > Terrestrial > Soil > Coastal area > Acid sulfate soil | place: Finland: Risofladan, Vaasa | collected... | reverse complement strand
TTATGGGTAGGTTTTTCTGATCATCTTTACTCATGCTTCTATTATGCCATATGTACAACCCTGTGGCCAGTAGAAATTTTTCAATCAACTTATGTATAAGCCTTTGAATGGTTTACTGAATACGTACCATTTATTAAATTTTCTATTAAAACTCAAATTTAGTCTCGTCTGCGGTAACCAAGGCGCCCTCCTCTTTGATGCCTTGTTCTTTTCCTCTAGTGCATAATCACAAATATATCTAAAATGAACAATATCAAAATCAAAAAAGTTTGTTAGCGAGTCCAAACAAACTAGATCTTCTAGAGTTAGCTCATCTTTACTTTCGATAATATCTTGCATTATAGTCCCCATGATTAAACATGATTTAGAAGACTTTGCGAGCAATATTTTTTGGAACGTATCCGCGATAAACTCAGCCTTTTGTTCATTATCTATATATTTTATTAACTTGGCCAACTGCTCCTCCGTAGGATTATCAATATCACGAAACCCTTTCAGAAACGCTTCGAATCTATTCCGCGAGACTAGCTCACTTGCTTTCCTAAGTACTCCAACTATTCTGGAAGAATCTCCAACTAATTCAACGTAGTCATTTTCCAATATCGAATCTTTAATATCTTAAAATAAACTCAATTTTTCTCCCAAGTCTTCTAATAAAATATTTGCTTTTGACAATACATTACTCATAAAATCCTCCCTAAATAAAATATCAGCTAAATGCTGGTTTAACTAACTTCGATATTACAGAAGTCCAGTTTTTACTAACCCTCATTTACTTAAGCCTAGCAGCTTAGTCAGGTGTGGACCGAACCAGATCCCAAGAACAAATACTATTAATCCGGCAATTAGGCTTATAAGCAAACTCGCCCACCGTTCCCGGTTACGACCTTTTCCAAGCGAAAGTTCCAACTGCTCTATAATAACTTTAGCCTTATCCTCTTCGAGTTCTGCCAGCTTTGAATATCTGTCACACTCATGACGAAGAAAATTAACTTTTTCTGTTCTTTCCTTGAGGCTAGATTCTAGTTCTTTTAGTAACTCAGAAGTTTCCTGAAGAGATTCGAATGCCTTTTGAATTTTTTGGTCAATGTCTGTTCTAGACTTATTTAATTCGGCAATCAAATCATAAAGTTCTGATGCAGGTGAAAGTGGTATAGATCTTAATATTGCCATGAATATATATTTACTTATTTTTGTCCAATGCGTTGAATCTCTGTTTTTAATATATGCTTTCAAGAATAGGTCCCCCTCTTTGCCTAAGTGGCAATCCCCTTAAGCAATTTATATATTCAATTGTGCAGAGACAAATCCCTTCTTGGGTCCTATAAGTAACATTACGTCCACTTATGAAAAAGTAAATTCCTCATTTTTGGCCAAATTTGACCGTGAGTGACGATTTAGGTGTTTTCGATTTCTACTTTTTTGCACGCTGGAAGCCTGTTTTAACTAAAATACAAAAGTCCGTTTTACTCTCGTTTTCGTCGATTTCCTATAATTTTCACATTCGCATTATAGACATTACGTCTAATATGTAAAATCCTGAATTTAAGCAATTCGTTGTCCCTCAGTCCTATCCCACAAAAAGTACCAGACAGCACATGCCGATATCACGTTCTATGCCCTTACCCTCTTCCCATAATACTCCTCCAACTTCTTATCACACCGCCCAACAATCCACTCCTTCTCCCCCGTTGACAACCTCTTCCAAACATGCCTATTAAACTCCACATACTCAATATCCCTACACCGACTCATAAACCGCATATCCTCGAACCGCTTAAACGGATTACTAAAGATATTTCTTTCGACATCCTTGTTTGAATATCCATCTTTACAGTAAAGGCTTTGTTTTTTCTCTACGACCAGTCCTTTTTCTTTTCTAGTGCTGTAAAAATCAATAAAGTAATTCACAATATCCTCGACCAATACCCTACCATTGTCGTCGACATGCTCCAGCATCGCTTTAAGCAGCACCGGTTTATAGGAGAAACTCATATCCATGGACTTGACCATATCCCTAAACTTGTCTTTCATATTGGCAGCGGTAATGATCTCCCAGCCATATTGCTTGGCATAGTTCTCTACTGTTGCTTCCCTGAAATATTTAAAGGTTCTTTTATCCCCAAATGGCACCTCTAAATCAGCTGCAATCTTCCCTTCACGTATATATCTTTCAATGGTTTCTGTTTGGACATCGACCATCCGAACGAACTCAAGCTGAGAAACCATATCTTTGACTTCATCCTGCCAGTTAAACAGATCAATCAGCTCGTAATCAGCAACATCCACCGGAAAGTCTAAAAGAACAGAGGGTTTTTCTCCTCTGGCTAATAAATCCCAATCCAGCTCAAACTGTTTTTGGGAAGCTACAACGTACTCTCCCGCCTTATAGTCCTTAAGATTAAACATCCTGTGTAAGGAGTAGGGCAAGTTAAACATACTGGCATTATCTATGAAATCAAAGACCATCAGGTACTCTTTGCCTTTAGATTTGCGCATTCCTCTTCCAAGCTGCTGAACATAGAGTGTCTTGGACAGCGTAGGCCTAGCCATAAACAAAACTTCAGTTTTTGGACTATCCCAACCTTCATTTAAAAGGTCGCAGGCACATAACACCTGGATATCTCCATTTTCATACTGATTAAGTATTTTTGACCTTTCCGCTGACTTCAGTGACCCAGATACTGCCTCACTCTTAATCCCATGCTGTTTAAACAACTCGGATATTTCCTTGGCATGCAGGACTGAAGCACAGAAAACCACGGTTTTCTTGCCCTTTACATAATTCAGATAAGTTTCTGCTAAGATCTTATTTCTCTCAGGCACAAAGAGTTTGCTTTCCAGGTCTTGAGAATAATAGTTAATTCCATTAATTCTTACCGTGGAAAGATCGACATTGGTCTTGACTCTAATACACCTTATGGGTACAAGCTCTCCTAATTCAACAGCTTCTTTCAAATCTAGTTTATGAGCTATGTTCTTAAAGTCTTCAAGGATACTATCCCCATCCGCTCGGTCCGGTGTAGCAGTGAGCCCCAACGTGAAATCCGGTCTAAAATAGCTCAGAACCTTCCTATATGTATCTGCCGTTCCGTGATGGCATTCGTCGATGATGACATAGCCGAAATTATCTGGTTTGAACTCGTCCAAATTTCTGGAAATACTTTGAATGCTACCACAGACGACATATGCATCCTTATCTTTCTGTTCCGCCACATACATGCCGGCATGAGCCTTGCCCCATAGATCATTAAAGGTGTCTTGGGCTGGGTAATTAGTTCTTTGGTATGCGCCAAAAACAAGGTCCTTTTGCCGAGTTGTTTAGCGTCACTGACCGCAGTCACCGTTTTTCCGACTCCTGTTGCATGGTACAGAAGAGCGATGCTCTCTCCCTGATCACGCATCGTCTGCAGATTAGATAAGGCAGCTTTTTGATGCTCTCGCAGCTCAATGAGCTTACCTTTTTGCTTGGGCAGATAATCGTCCAACATTTTAAAATTAGGAATCTCCCCCACGAAAATTCGCAATTCATCCTTGACCTTCTCTGGATGCTGCTTCAACTGATTATAAACCCATCTATAAACCTTCCAGTTTTGATAGATAAGGCTGTTTTGCTTGGTGAGATCGTCATGATATTTATTGGTGGATACCTTATTGGGGTTGTGATAGGTTTCTCCATCGATTTCTATGGCAATTTTTAAGTCTTCACTTTCCAGAGCAAAGTCAATGGAGCGTCTGTTTCCATAAATATCTGTGAAAGGATACTGGAGAAAAAGAAATTCAGATTGATCCGGACCAAAGGTGTCACAAAACAGCTCGACAAAGAGATCTTCGGCGACACTACCAAGGCTTCCCTTCTGCTTGATCTTATCTGTCATTTATTCAACCCCTCAACCATCGATAACTTCTTTAAGCAACAGCTTCTCCTTGAAAGCGCCTCTCTCGTTAACTTTTTGCTTCCGGATGACTTCGAATTCCTGCAGAGAGACACCTTTATGTTTCAAGATCGCGTAGACGACTTCAACCAAGTCTGCCAGTTCTTCAATACTTTCGCTCTCTAGATATTCCTGAAGTTCTTCACCCAATTTGGCATTTAATAATTCCACGTATTCCTTACCGGAGACCATTTCAATGATCGCCTGTTTTCCACTGTGTTCGATGATCTGGGGTATTTTATCACGAATAAGTTTATTGTAGATTTTTACACTCATTGTTCTCACACGATCCTTTATTGATAAATAGGATAAATTCTTGACTATATCCATGAATTCTGCATTATTCTGTTAATTCCTGCCAACAACCGTTTCTTTTTGCATTATTTATGGAACATTCTGACACTGGTTCTTTGGAAGTTCTACACGACAGTATCTATTACCCCCTCGCGGTCTGTGTTGTGTGAATCATAACACTAATCTCGGACATTTTTTTGTAGTCAAAAATCGTATCCTTTAGCTGAAAAGCAAAGCACTCCAAGCCCAGACAAATATGGGCTTGAAGTGCTTGCAATCCGAAAATATCACCCTAGGTACTTGGGAAGTTCTCCAGTTTCCTTGATCCGATCGTAATCCTTAACCAGAGACTGACGCGGTTGCACCCCACGCTGCATGGCGCTTTCAAATTCCCTTAACCACAACTCTTTTTCCTCATATTCTAAGAGCAACCTCATGAGTATATATAGCCCTACTTCTGCAGAAGCCTCCACATAATGACGCTTGAAATCGGCTATCGCCGCTTCTTTTTCACTCAAAGCAACACAGATTCGGAAAATCAGCTCCGTCAAGTGATTGTTTCTTCTTTCTAATTCATATTTTGAACTACTCCTTCGGGCAGGTTTTACCGGTTTTCCTCGACGCAACGTTTCGCACCATTTTATGCCGGTTTCTTTCAAGGGGGCAGTTTTCAAAAACTCCAAAAGTTCATCCATCAAACCGCTATACAAAGTAGCTCCATCCACGTCCTGCTCAACGATCAGCAAGATAGCTTCTTTGATCCATTCGTCAGGTTGCTTGGCCTTGGCATTAACTGCAATAACATTATGATAAAATTCCCTTTGTGCGACACCGACCGAACCAAATGGCTCCACTGCTGTGAAAAGATGAACCCCACATGCTTCACAAAGCACTTTATATAACTCCATCAATAACTTGCCCGTTTCCAGCAAATCCTCCAGATCTTGGCTAAGAGTTAAAAGATCCTTATACAGACGTTTAACCAAAAAACGCCACTTAGGTCGTTCACGCTTTGAGATAACGCGATTAGGTGCAAGGTAATTCTGCTCACGGGCGTTGATTATAAACTCTTCCACCTCTCCGCGCACTTCATCTATGTCCGGCATTATCATTTTCTTAGCCGGTTTGTTCGTTCCCCCTAGGTACACCTGTGGATTTTCGAGGAGTAGATCCAGTTGTTTCTCTTCTATCACTTTTTTGGGAATACATTTGTAGATTTCACTAATCAATTTCCTGAGTGTTTCCTCATCATACCCAGCTACAAACGCACGTACTTGCTGTATCTTCATTTTGCTATCAACCTTTCCATCTTAACTACACAGGATAAGATCATGATGAGAATGCCCTTCTTTTCTTTAAATAATCAAATGTGAAGATGGCTTTTTGGTCACTATTATAACATAAAAGCAGCTAATCCTCATGAGAGATTAGCTGCTTTATTCATCTGAAATTCATCGAATACTCGGCGGAATTTGTCATTCCGCGAAGGTACCTGGAACCTACGCGTTCATTAGCTATGGGCCGCCCGAGCCTTCGCTCCAATTAGTCAACTGATGAGTTCTATTCAAAATTGATATGACTGTAGTAGAAGCTCTGCTTGGCTACCTCGTACTCCTCTTTGTCAAGACTACCTTTAGCAAGCTCTATTGTCACCATTTCCATTAGCTTTCTCTTCAGCTGAATCAAATCATTTTTGATAATATCAAATACCATAAAAGTATCGATATTTATGTAGTCATGAACAACTCTATTTCTGAAACCTTTGATCTCCAACCACCCAACATCCGTATAGGTCAGCTTAAGTTCATCGCTGATTTTCCCAACATTCTCACCCATGTTTGCAAATAGATTGAGTGTAGCGTTAAAATTCATCTGATCGTTATATTCATAGAATGCTTCTGCGTCGGAACAATCCTTGGAATAAAGTAAGATTTTCTCTATACATTCCAGTAGGTTGAGAAGATACATGAGGTCGTTCCTAATGCATGGTAACATAGATGATCTCCTTTTTTGCTCTATGAAGCACTATTGGATTGGCATACTTGGCAATAACAATATCGATACGCTTATTTGTAAGCAATTGTAGCTCATTTCTTAGAACTGGAAGCAACCGATAATCAACGTTGTCTTCTATGAGGATATCAATGTCATTCGATATCTCTCCCCTGGCAGTAGATCCGAATACCCCAATTCTACTCAAGCCGAATTTCTCAAACAAATTGTTACGAACCATAATGTCTTCCAACTGAGATATTTGAATAGTCTGCCCAAACATTATTATCACCTGCTTATTCATTAGAAATTATAGTTAAATTTTACCACATAAGTTCAGGCAATGCTATAAGCCTTTTTACAGTATGCTACAAAAAAAGGAAAGACTTTCTCTCCCCTCGTACTACTAGGCACTGATGAGACAGCGTAAACTTTACCAATCTCAACAGCATTAAATAACTCTCGCACAACATTAAAGTATTCAGTGTGTCTCTCTATGAGATATATAAAAGCATTTGTATCGATCGCGATGCGGCTAAACCGCTTGATATCGTCTTCTAATCGCCCCATTGGTCTTCAAAGTACATCTTTTCCCAGCCTTTCTTTGATAAAGTCTACCATATCTTTCGGTATCAATACTACTCTATAGTCTTCGTTGACCGAAAAAACACAGGGACAGTCGCAATCCGGTCATCCCCTTTTAAATGAAGAGACGTGGTCAAAGGCATCTGCCCGATACGGAAAATACCTTGTTCAAAGATGCATTGGGCAAACCAAATCCGAATTGGAAAGAACGCCCGGATACATCGAGCCTCTGAGCGGATTGTTTAATATTTGATGCAACTTGCCGTGCAGACCAGTCAGGATGAGCACTCCAGATCAGAGCTGCCACTCCAGACACAAACAGAGCCGCCATAGATGTACCCTCGTTGAAAATTAGTTTGTTTACACCGGAAATTCCAACGACAGCTGTTAAGATCTGCGTTCCTGGAGCAATAAAAGCGAGATTGGATCCAGTATTAGAAAAAGGGGCTATTTTATAATCTTTAGTCATTGCCCCAACAGCTATGACTCCGGGGAAAGATGCGGGATACAAAATATTCGATTCTTCTTCATCTGAATGGTTGCCGGACGCTGCTACAATAAGACAGTCTTTAGTTTGAGCATATTTAACTGCCTCTTGTAACGGAGCATCTAATGTAGAACTACCCATACTTAGATTAATAATTTTGGCTCCGTAATCTGCCGCCCAGCGGATCCCAAACTGTACACTTTTAACATCGCCATCACCGAAACTGTCAAACACCTTCACCGGCAAAATCTTTGCTTCAGGTGCGACTCCGACAAGTCCAAGTCCCTGACCGTTTCCTGCAATAAGTCTTGCTACCTGTGTTCCGTGTCCATTGTCATCAACGGTGTCAACAAAGCTTGTCCCTCTCGTGAACGCATTATAACCAGGGATTAAATTCCCCTTGAGATCGCCGATACTAGCATCCACGCCAGTATCAACAACTGCCACGGTGATACCTTTGCCTCTAATCCCCATTGACCAGACTTTTGGAGCTTCAACTGCCTCTAATCCCCACTCTGAGGAGAACACACTACCTATGGGTAGTGGAGAAGCAGAAGCATTTCGCATAGGAAATGCCAATATAATTAGAATTATGACAATAATGATTAAACGATTTTTCATTGAGTAACACAACCTCCAACTTTCAGATTGAACCAGTCAACAAGGTTTCAGCTAAGAGATAATTTCAATTGTCACATAATAAAAATAGTATCCTTGTAAGATTGCGTCAACATTAAGGAAAACTCTTAGGAAATTGTAGCGGGGTAGATTACATAAACAATTCTTAGTATCAGTCCGAAAAACATAACGAGACACCTAGAACTTAATATTACATAAATCCCTTTATATTCATGGATGTGTTCTAATAGGCGTTTATTATAGCCTATTAGAAACTAAATCAATTATTTAATCCTCAGATAAGCTTTATAAGCCTTAGAAGAGTCTTCTAAGGCTTATAAGAAAAGTTAAGCGTATTTGCTTTGAGTTCAATAATGAAGTTATGATAATAGCACGTGCAGTTTCAAAAAACACTAGTGGTATTTAATTATCGAAATGCAAATCCATTTGTTATGTTAGTCAATCGTTAAAACAAGAAACCCCTTTCATACCTGAGACATTGACTGATCCTACCCTATTCAGTTTAAATTGGAGGGGATGCCTGAGTAGTAACAGTCAATCAACTAATTAGGTTTACTTATTACTCTTCTTAAAGGAAGAAATAAAGACATATCCAAAAATAGTTCCGCTCAAAATAGTCATCATATTCTCATAAAACATCACATATACAAGTGGATTAGAAAAAGTTGAAAAATATTCAATTTTTCCGAAAGGAGTAAATAAAAGCAGAACGCAAAAAAGACTCATTAGAAATGTTGGCACGCCAATTGCTAGCACCTTAACCCAATCCATTATCCATTTTCCTTTACTACGAAACTCCGTAAATAAATTTGGCAAAGCAAGCACTATACCAAACATAATGGGAAACAACACTGAGAAAACGCGATAAGAATTTGATAATTTTTTCGTTAACTGTAACTCCAGTCCATACTTTGCCCCAAAAAACAAAAATACCAGAATAAAGATTGCAAATAGAAAATGTAAACAAAATCTTTTTCCTTTCCCCATTCTTATGCCACCTTTTCTTTAATTAAATTTACGATCAAAGTCACAGATAGAGCCATTAAGATTAAAGCGTTCTTTAGCTAATTTCACAGTTTTTTCGATATTTTTCTCTTGAGAATAATATGTGGTATGTGCAGAAGTTAGCACTGAGCAATAAGTTGGTGTCAGGCACTGGTCTCTTATCACGATTAACCCACGCCAAGTTGCTGTGAACATACACGTAATGTGGTACTTTGGGTCACGGTACCAAGGAGGATGCCTTGATCATGGAATACTTAGTCACAAGATGTTTTCCTCTCATTCTACGTTGTGGTGATGGTTGTCATTAGAGAATATAAGCACTATAATTTGAATGGATCAATAGTGGCTTATGTTAATAAGTTACATACCAACAGAACAGGGGTATAAGATGAAAAGTGTTTTAGATAAAGCGAAGCTGGAAAGCAGTGGATTCGCTACTTTCCTTTCAAAAGAGCATTTACTCGCCAATTTAGCGATGGTTGCTGTAATAATTTTTTGGGGAATTTCTTATGTTAGCATTAAAGTAACTGTAAATGAAATTCCTCCTATCACGATGGGACTGATCCGTTTTGCGATAGCCTCCCTGACTCTTGTGATTATTCTCCGCAGGGTTGAACCTCAGACAAGACTAGCTAAATCGGATTTGCCCAAAATGCTCTTAGGCGGAATTTTTGGAATCACTTTATATTTCATTTTTGAAAATATTGGAGTCAAATTGTCTTCAGCAACAAACGCTTCACTGATCGTTACTGTCGTTCCAATTATCACAATTATACTAGATGCACTATTCTTTCAAACTAGAATATCGTTTATGAAGCTGACGGGAGTAATTATAGCAGTATGGGGCTCATACCTGGCTGTTACAGGCAATGGTAAGGTTGAATTGAATTCAACTCACTTTAATGGGAATATGTTAATGATTTGTGCAATGCTATCATGGGCACTTTTTACTTTGGTCAATAAGTCTCTACAAAAGAAGTATTCAGGATTATTTTTGACAACTTGGGTATGTAAATAATTTTGTGTAAATGGAAATTTTACTTATTAGTTTTTTTGGTAAAACTATAGGTAGCTCTTGCCAACTTGTAGAGGATAAGGCAATGCTGAAGAGCAACCTGAGCGCTCAGTTGGTTTCTGCTGAAGGAAATGGGGAGCATGTAAAATGTTGCCCTTTCCTAGCCTCATTTCCTTACAGGTAGAACCAAAGCGTAAAACTTCGGGGGCGTTGGGGGCAGAGCCCCCAAGCTTAAAACACATTAAGTCTTCCATCAAATTGAATAGCAAATTGTGAAATGCATTCTGCCCAATTTTGTAAAGGCATAGTCCATTTCTTGGTAATATTTTGGGTAGCGAGATAGATGATCTTTCTTAGTGAATCATCCGTTGGAAAGGATGTTTTAGTTTTAGTCACTTTTCTTAATTGGCGATGATAAGCTTCCACTGTATTCGTTGTATAGATTAACCGACGAATCCCATACGGATAACTAAAATAGGTCGTTAATTCCTGCCAATTGTTTTCCCAAGATTTAATGACGATGGGATGTTTTTTGCCCCAGGTTTCTTTGAACATCTCAAAGGCAAACTCAGCTTCTTCAAGAGTAAGTGCCTGATAGACTTTCTTTAGATCAATCATGACCGCTTTTTGTTCTTTATATGAGATGTATTTCATCGTGTTGCGAATCTGGTGGATAACGCATAATTGAATCGATGTTCGAGGAAATACACTGTTTATAGCGTCAGAGAAGCCTGAAAGCCCGTCTTTACTGGCAATTAGGATATCTTCTACTCCACGATTCTTTAAGTCATTGCATACGCCAAGCCAGAAGCTGGCACTTTCGTTTTCGCCAATCCAGATACCCAGGATATCTTTACGGCCCGCGACATCAATACCAAGAACAGAGTAAGCAGCTTTATTGATGATTCGATTGTCCTTGCGTACTTTAAAGTGAATAGCGTCTAGGAAGACAATGGGATAGACCGGGTCAAGGGGTCTGGACTGCCATTCGGTGATCAGTGGAAAGATCTTATCGGTGATCTTACTGACTAAATCAGCAGAAACATCAATGCCATAGATATCTTTCATGTGTGCCTCAATATCTCTAGTGGACATTCCTTTGGCATACATTGCAATAATTTGCTCTTCGATTTCACAAGCGTTTTTCTCATACTTCTTAATGATTTGAGGTTCAAACTTTCCGTTTCGATCTCTTGGGATGTCGAGTTCCGTTTCTCCTAAACTGGTTTTAATACTTTTTGAAGAATAGCCATTACGGCTATTTCCTGAGTTGTTTCCCTTGACATCGTTCTTCTCGTAGCCAAGGTGCTCATTTAATTCTGTTTCAAGAATTTCTTGGAGAGTTCGTTTAAAGAGATCTTTTAAAACGTCGTGAACATCTTCTACGGTCTTACACTCTTGGGCTACTTGACGGGCTAACTGACTTCTAACATCTTGCATAAATGGTCAACTCCTTAATGGTAATTATAACCATTTACACAAAACTCTAGACGCCCTCGACAACTTATGAGACTATTTTTGGAACCTTATGTTTTATTCCCTTTTCGCTCTACGAATATAAAGAATGGAAACTATTTTCTCCCACAGCCCTGGGAAATATTTTGTTTCTGGCATTTTTTTGTTCTGTTGGGGGCTATTTATTGTATACATACGCCTTAAAACGATTAGATGTAGCCCTAACAACAATCTATTTAAATCTAATCCCTGTTGTAGGAGTGCTTAGCGGTTACCTTATTTTAAAAGAAAGTGTTTTACCTATCCAGCTAATTGGTGGGTTAATAACTCTTTTTGCCATAGTAATAGTCAATTTTGAGTTGATAACTCTGCAGCATAGAAGGCAATAAGCACTCCGTCTCACTTTGCACAGTACTAAATTAACTATTTACACAATGTGTTTATGGACAGCCTCTTCCCACCCAAAACATTCTTTAACTACCCCAGAGCTTCTTTACAAAGCCGTTACACCCTTCCCCATTCTCGAATGATCCGGGCTAGTAGATGCGTAATGTCATACTTTAGCCCCATTTACCTGCTCCCACGAACTGGACAATGACCATGCGCACAACAAGAAGAAATTTATCTTCTCGATAATATGCTGGCTATTTCAAGTTGTGCAATTACATAGAACTCAAGTACCGGGACAAAATATCTACAGTATTTAATGTAGAGGAGAGATCGATAATGAACAAAGTTAATGGCGAACTAATGAGCAAAGAGGCTTTTATCAATAATGCCCCGTACACTAAAGAACCGTATAAGGGATTCTGGTCAGCGCAGATACTAAGAATAATCAGTATAAGAGATTGCTGAACAGGGCACTTCTTAAACATTATCCTGAACTACGAGTTTCTCAACTTGCGCTGTAATATCGAGCATTTCGTCCCGTCTGTTGGTCTACAAATGTATCTCATGAATCATATTTGTTTTCCTCGCCTACTTACAGACTCAACCCACCCCACCCAGCAAATCACTTAACCGCACCAGTTCCACTTTACTAAGCCAGGACACCTTTCCCCATCTTCAAATGATCCGACTATCAGTTTCGAGAAAATTAAAACTCAAATTAGATAATTCTATTTACCAGCCTTAGCCCAGGCCTGCTTTGCTGAATTTATACTTTTTGTCATTGTATTTTGAATGGGATATTACCAGCAGAAAGAATAAAGAGCAGGTCTCTTTCCCAAGATAGTTGATCTATTGATGCAGCCCAAGCACTCATGACTAATCAAGGTTTTTAGTTTCATCAATAAAGAAACCTCTTCATTTATTATACAATAATTTCTTCATCTTTGATTTTTTCCTCACTATTTTTCTAATGCACCTTTAAGAATAATTACCCTCCCAGTTATTCGAGCATATTTGAGAATTGCTCAATGATACCTTTTCCGAGAGATCTTTCAGATGGAATGGGTGGGGCATCGTCTTCAACAGAATAACTGTATTTTTCCCATACAGAATATAAGGACCGGTAATCGCCTTGTACTAATTGTTCCCTTAGTTGTACTAACAGGTTAAGCTTCCCTGTCAACATCCATCATAGTTCCTGTGCTAGTGTTGAACAGTAACGATTATTCAAAAAGAAAAATTCGGCAGCAGTACACCTATCTCCTTCAACATACTACTTTCTTATCAAAAAAAAATAAATTGCTGCTGTTACTTTCAACTGATGCGCCGTTTCTTCTTGCGGACTTTCCTGCAAAGAATCTCTTTTGGGGTACAGAGTAGACCGTAGGTATTCCATATCGTTCAGGCTTTCAAATAACTCCTTTTCCGGCCAGAGCGA
>Ga0307377_10005718_pt1 | contig 13237 bp, 10 predicted proteins | sample TR3MG_FD_202535 | JGI IMG/M metagenome (GOLD analysis project Ga0307377, IMG submission 202535) | Soil microbial communities from Risofladan, Vaasa, Finland - TR-3 | ecosystem: Environmental > Terrestrial > Soil > Coastal area > Acid sulfate soil | place: Finland: Risofladan, Vaasa | collected... | reverse complement strand
GGGATCGTGCTGGCGGTGCCGGTTGCGGGGGCGATCAAGGTGGTGCTGCTGCACTTCTGGCCGGAGGTGTTCGGGCCGGAAGCGCCGGATGCAGCAAGCGCCTGAGTTTGCTATAATGGCCGGGACGTCTGCGCCGCGCCCGTGTGCGCCGGCGCTGTTGTTATGAAGCTGTTTCATACCCTCAGATCCGTGGCTGTGTCCGCCTATTGAGGCATTTTGAGCGACGCCGGGCGAGGTGCACGGCTGAGAGTGGGCTATGAAACAGCCTAATGGCAATCTGAACGGGTGCAGATGTGATAGGAGATCGGATCGTATGACGAGCCGGGAGATCCGGCAGAGCTTCCTCGATTTCTTCGGCGAGCGCGACCATCGGATCATGCCGAGCGCTCCGCTGAAGCCGAGCGACGCGACAACGCTGTTCACGACCGCCGGGATGCAGCCCTTCGTGCCGTGGTTTCGAGGGCTCGTGCCGCCGGCGGCGCCGCGGGTGGCGACCTGCCAGAAGTGCTTCCGCGCCGACGACGTGGAGCAGGTCGGCCTCACTCCCGTGCACTGCACGTTCTTCGAGATGCTCGGCAACTTCTCGTTTGGCGACTACTTCAAGCGCGAGGCCATCGCCTTCGGCTGGGAGTATTCGACGGAGGTGCTCGCGCTGCCGAAGGACCGGCTCTGGGTCACCGTGCATCCCGACGACGAGGAGTCGCCGGGGTCCTGGCGAGAGGTGGCGGGCCTGCCGGCCGATCGCATCGTGCCGGATCCGACGAACTGGTGGGGACCGGTCGGGGCATCGGGGCCGTGCGGGCATTGCAGCGAATTATATCTGGACCTGGGAGAGGATCGGGGCTGCGGGCGGGCGGACTGCGGACCGCTCTGCGACTGCAACCGTATGGACGAGTACTGGAATCTCGTCTTCCAGATGTACAACAAGACCGAGGCGGGGGAGATGGAGCCGCTGCCCGAGCCGGGCGTCGACACCGGGCTCGGCATGGAGCGGCTGGCGCGGCTACTCCAGGACGTGCCGACGATCTTCGAGACCGACCTGTTCGCGCCGATCGTGTCGGCGGTGGTGGAACGGGCGCGCAAGTCGAATCCGGACCTACCGGTGACCTTGGAGGCGCAGCAGACGCAGGCCGTCCGCGTCATCACCGACCACGCGCGGGGGCTGGCGTTCCTGCTGACCGACGGGTTCACGCCCTCGAACGAGGGGGCGGGGTACGTGCTGCGGCGGGTGCTGCGCCGGGCCTACCGCTTCGGGCGGGGGCTGGGAATCGAGGAGCCGTTCCTGAACGAGCTGGTGCCGGCGATCGTGGCGACGATGGGGCCGGTGTATCCGGAGCTGCGGGGGGCGCAGGGGCGGGTCGAGACGTTGCTGCTTCGTGAGGAGAAGCAGTTTGAGGAGACGCTGGAGCGGAGCCTGGGGCCGCTGATGATGGCGATCGAGCGGGCGGAGGCGGCCGGGTCGAAGGTGCTGCCGGGGGAGGATGTGTTCAGGCTTCACGATACGTTCGGCCTGCCGAAGGAGCTGGCGGCCGATGTCGCCGCGGAGCACGGTCTGTCGCTGGATGAAGAGGGGTTCGAAAGGGGGATGGAGGAGCAGCGCCGGCGGGCGCGGGCGCGGGCGGAGGAGAACTTCGCCTTCGCCGTGCGGTCGGGCTACCAGAGCTTCGCGAGCAAGACGAGCTTCCTGGGGTATGAGAGCTGCGGCGCGGAGGGCACGGTCATCGGGATCGTGAAGGACGGTGGCCCGGTAGAGGGCCTCGGTGAGGGGGAAGAGGGAGAGGTGTTCCTCGATCAGACGCCCTTCTACGCGGAGAGCGGCGGGCAGGTTGGAGACCGCGGCTCGCTGGAGGCGGACGGTGCGGCGGCCGAGGTGCTCGACACGACGCATCCGGTGGAGGGAGTGTATGCGCACGCGGTTCGGGTGACGAAGGGGCGGCTCGAACCAGGCATGGGGGTGAGGGCGCGGGTGGACGAGGGGCGGCGGGAGGCGATCGCGCGGGCGCACACGGCGACGCATCTGCTGCACCACATGCTGCGCGATGTGCTAGGGGAGCACGCGGTGCAGTCGGGATCGCTGGTGGACGCCGACCGGCTGCGGTTCGACTTCGCCCACTTCGCCGGGCTGACGGCGGAGGAGCGGCGCCGGATCGAGGAGGGCGTGCTGGGGTTGGCCCTCGAGGACGCGGAGCTGATGACCCAGGAGATGAGCCTGGGCGCGGCGCGGGAGCTGGGCGCGACGGCGCTGTTCGGGGAGAAGTACGGCGAGCAGGTGCGCGTGGTCCGGATTGGGGAGTTCAGCAAGGAGCTGTGCGGCGGGACGCACCTGGCGCACGCGGGGGCGATCGGCGGATTCGCTATCGTGAGCGAGGGGAGCATCGGCGCGGGGCTGCGCCGGATCGAGGCGGTGACGGGCAGGGAGGCGCAGGCGCTGGCGATGCGGCAGCGAGAGGTGTTGGAGATGGCCGCGTCGGCGCTGAAGTGCCGGCCGGAGGAGGTGGCGGCGAGGATCGATGCGCTTCAGAGCGAAGCGCGCAAGCGGGAGCGCGAAATCGACCGGCTCCAGAAGAAGGGGGCGGGGGAGATCGCGGGGGACTTGCTTGGCGGCGCGGTGGAGGTGGAGGGCGTGAAGCTGGTGGCGGCACGGGTGGACGGTCTGGGTTCGGAGGCGCTGAGGAGCCTGGCGGACGATCTCAGGAATCGCTTGGGATCGGGGATCGTAGTGCTCGGGGCGGCGGGCGAGGGAAGCGTGCAATTCGTCGCCGGCGTGTCGAAAGATCTGGTGAAGGCGGGCTTCCACGCGGGGAACCTGATCCGCGATGTGGCGAAGATCGCCGGGGGTGGGGGAGGCGGCCGGCCGGATTTCGCGCAGGCCGGGGGGAAGAACCCGGAGCGGCTGGATGAGGCCCTGGCCAAGGCGAGAGAGCTGGTCGCGTCACAGAAGGGATAGGGGCCGGCCGGCGCGCGCCTCCTCCCTCGTCGGGGCGGCTTGGCTCGCGGCCGGGCTGGTTCTGGGGCTCGATGTTCGGGCGACCGCTGCTTCCGCCGCGCCCACAGCGAGCGGGAGAATGCCGGACCGCCCGCCGACGGTGATCGTGGCGCTCCCTCAGATGGCCTGGCGGGAGGCGCGGTCAGCCGAGATGCCGCAGCTTCAGGCGATCGTGGGGAGCGGGGCGGTGGCGTTGATGCCCGTCGCTTCCCCTTCCGATGCCGATCCCGATCGGACGTGGGTCACGCTGGGCGCGGGACGTGTGGCCGTCAGCGCTTCGCTCCCGAGCGGGGGCCTTCCGGGGAAGGCCTTTCAGGTTGAGATTGCGGATCTCATCGGGGCGAACGACCGGGCCCACACGAGCGCGCATCCGGGCCTGCTCGGGACCCATTTGAAGCATTCCATGGCATCGACCGCGGTGGTCGCGTTCGGGGATTGGCCGGAGGGAGCAGAGCCCCCATCGGCGGCGGCGCTGATGGACGGGTCCGGCCGCGTGGATCGCGGCTGGATGATCGATCCATTAGAGATGACGCCGTTCGGCAAGAGACTCGATCGCGCCACGGTCGGGGACGTCCTCACCGAGGCGATCGCGCCGAATAGGGTCGTCCTGCTCGACCTCACAGGGGTCGGACCTCCGGGGCACGTGGATGAGCTGGTTGGCGATGCGGCCGCGCGGGCGCGGGAGAGCGGCGGCCGCTTGATCGCTCTGACTCCGCTGGCGCCGCCATCCGAGGGACCTGAGCAGAGGGCGCTCGGGTTCATCGTCGTGTGGGACCCGGGCCGGCCGAGGGCGGGGCTTCTCACGAGCGCGAGCACGCGGTGGCCCGGCGTGGTGGTGGCCGCGGACTTCGCGCCGACGGTGCTCGAAGCATATGATGCCGTCGCCGCGGAGAGCGGCGGCCCGACACGTCCGAGGATGAGCGGGCGGGTGATGCGAGTAGTCCCCTCGCACACGGCCCCGGCCGACCTGGACCGGCTCGACATCATGGTCGGCGAGCGCTGTCGATTGGAGAGGACGGCAGCCATCCTGTACGCCATCTTCATGATGGCGCTGGCGGGGGCCGCCTTCGTGCTGGGGGCGTGGTTTCGACAGCGCCTTTCGAGCATTGCCGTGCCGGCGCTGGCGGGGGCGCTCTTTCCCGTGGGATTACTGGTCGCTCCGCTGGCGGGGAGCGGGCAGGCGCGGGAGCTGCTGGTGGCGGCGGCGGTGGCGGTGGGGGGCGCGCTGCTGGCGACGCGGCTTGAGCGGTCGGCGCCATCGCTGGCGGCGGCGATGCTTATCGGCGGCGGCATCATCGCGGCGGATGTCGTGCTTGGCTCCCACCTCATGCGCCAGTCCGCCCTGGGATTCTCCGTGGTATCGGGTTCGCGCTTCTACGGAATTGGGAATGAATACGTCGGCGTGTTGGGCGCGATGACGGCTATCGGGCTGGGGGCGCTGCTGCAGGAATCGCCGAGGAGGGTTTGGCTGGCGGTTGCGCTGGGCGCGGCGGCGGCGCTCGCGATCGGGGCTCCGTGGTGGGGGGCGAACTGGGGCGGGTACGTCGCGACCGCGGCCGGGCTGATGGCGGTATGGGTGCTGGCGACCCGGCGGCGGGCGCGGGCGGCCGTGGCGGGGGCGGCGCTGGTTCTCGTGGGGGCGGCGATTCCGGCGGTGCTCGATCTGGTGAGGCCGGCGGCGGAGCGAACCCATATCGGCACGGCGGCGGCGGCGCTCCTCAAGGGCCAGACAGGGATGCTGGTGGATACAGTGTGGCGAAAGGTTCAGATGAACTGGGGCTTGCTGAGGATGGCAGCTGGGTGGTGGGCGGCGGTGCCTGTGGCGCTGGCGGGGGGCTGGGCGCTGCTGAGGGGTGATGGCCCAGCGCGGAAAGCGCTGGCGGATGAGTCGTTTCTGGCGGCCGGGTTGGGAGGGGCCTTGGTAACCGCGCTCGTGGCGATGGTAGTAAATGATTCGGGGGCGGTTTCGCTGGCGACCGGGTTGGGGGTCGCGCTGGGCGCGGTGGTGTTCGTCGGGGCGCGGAACAGATGAGGACTGGAGAGACCGTGCTCGGGCTGGATTTCGGCGAGCGGCGCATCGGCGTGGCCGGCAGCGATGCTCTCGGCGTGACGGCGCAGGTCGTGGCGGTGATCGAGCGGACATCGCTGGCGGAGGATGTGGCGCGTATCGGGGAGATGGCCGAGAGGCGAGGTGCGGGAAAGATCGTGCTCGGGCTTCCGCTCAACATGGATGGTTCGATGAGCCCGCAGGGAAGACGGGTGAGACGGTTCGCGAACCGTCTGCGACGGGAGCTGGAGCTGGAGGTGGAGCTGTGGGACGAGCGGTTAAGCACCGTGGAGGCGGAGCGGGTGCTGATCGAAGCGGATGAAAGCAGGGCGGCGCGGCGAGCGGTGCGAGACGGGGTCGCCGCGGCGGTGATTCTCCAGGGCTATCTGGATGCTCAGAGGCGGAGCGCGACGGAATGAGGCGAAGGAAACGAGGGCCGGTCTTCTGGTTGACCGCGGCGATCTTCGTGTCGGCCCTCGCGCTTGCCGTGGGGGGTGGGGCGCAGGGCATCCTCACTCCGATGGGGTCGGGGCCGCCGCTGCTGGTCTCAGTCGATCCGGGCGACTCCGTGAGCGACGTCGCCTCGAAGCTGTGGGCGAGAGGGTTGATTCGGGACAGGAAGGCGCTGGTCGCGGCCGCCTACATCACAGGCAAGTGGCGGCGCATTCAGGCGGGGAGGCACGAGCTGGATGCCGGCATGTCTGCGCTGGACATGCTCGACGCGCTCTGCCGGGGATCGCGAACGGCGTGGCACTGGGTCACGATACCGGAGGGGTACGACCTGCGTCAGATTGCACGGAAGATCGAGGAGGAGCATCTGGTGAGCGGGCGCGACTTCCTGGCGGCGGCCCACTCCCCGCGTCGGTTCGAGGCGGCGTTTCCGCTCCCCCATGACAGCTTGGAGGGATACCTGTTCCCGGACACGTACCGCGTGGATTCGGGGGAGAGCGAGGAAGAGATCGTCGGTCAGATGGTTCGCCGGTTCGAGGAGGTCGTGTGGAAGGGGCTCTTCGCGGAGTCGCCCGAGCACGACGGACGCAGCCTGCGCGACATCCTGATACTTGCATCCATGGTGGAGTGGGAGGCTCAGCTCGACGAGGAGAGGCCCAAGATAGCCGGGGTGCTGCTCAACCGACTGAAGCGGGGCCAGAAGCTGGAGTGCGACGCCACGGTGCAGTACGCCTTGGGCGAGGGGCGAAAGTCGCGGCTGATGTATGACGATCTGACAATCGAGAGCGACTACAATACCTATCAGTACGCGGGGCTGCCGCCGGGCCCGATCTGCAACCCGGGGGAGGCGAGCATTCGGGCGGCGATGGACCCGGCGGAGGTGTCGTATCTCTACTATGTGGCGCGGGCCGACGGGTCCCACGTATTCAGCAATACCTTTGCGGAGCACCAGGCTGCGATTGCGCGAGTGCGCCGAGAGAGTCGAGGGGGTAGGGGGTGAGGCGGGGCATTCCGAGAACATCGATCCCGACAGGTCCGCAGGTGGGCATGTGGCCGAAGCGGCGCCCGTCGCGGCGGCCGCTGCTGCCGCAGGTGATGGAGCTTCTCGCAATCATCGCCGTTCTCGTTCTGTCCTATCACGGGCTGCTGTGGTACTGGGAGATGACGGCGCCGAAGGAGGTAACGGTGCCGAAGGTCGTCGGGATGACGGAGCTGGAGGCGACGAAGATGCTCTCCGCGGCCGGCCTGCGATCCGAGGTGGTCACCAGAAAGGCGGACGAGGAGATCCCGCCGGGCGCCGTGCTTGCGGTGGAGCCGCCTCCGGGCAGGGAGGTGAAGCTCGGGCGCCTGGTGCGGCTGACCCTCAGTTCCGGTTCGCGCTGGGCGATCGTGCCGGACGTGCGGGAGATGTCGGTGGATCGGGCGCGAGCGCTGCTGCGTCAGGAGAACCTTACGGTCGGCAAAGAAACTGCTCGCTATGATGGCAAGGTGCCGGTCGGCTATGTGCTGGTACAGGCGCCCGAGCCGGACCAGAGAGTACCGCGGGCGACTCCCGTGGACCTCGTGGTAAGCAAGGGCCCGGCTCCGATCGTGGAGCAGCCGGAGGGGCGGAGCGGGGAAGGGCTGCGCCGGACGGAGGTGGACTACCAGGTGCCACCAGGTGCGAACTTGCAGGAGGTCCGCATCGTCGTCCAGGATCGGCGGGGCGAGCGAACCGTGTATCGCAATGTCCACCATCCCGGAGAAACGGTGCGGGAGACGGTGTCCGGGGAGGGCCCCGGGGCCGTCGTGCGCCTCTACCTGAGCGGGCTCTTGGTGGAAGAGAAGGCGATCTGAGGGGCTCCGGGAAAGCATGGCGAGCTACCGCATCGGGATAGACGTCGGGGGGACATTCACGCACGCGGTGGCGCTGGAGGCGCGGGGGCTGGAAGTGGTGGCGCAGGTGAAGGTGCCGACCACGCACCGGGCGGAGCGAGGGGTGGCGGAGGGGGTGGTGGAGGCGCTGCGGGCGCTGCTCGACGGGTCGGGGACGTCGCCGGATGCAGTGAGCTTCCTCGCCTACAGCACGACCCAGGTCACGAACGCGCTGCTGGAGGGCGATGTCTCGCCGGTGGGGATCGTCGCCGTCGGCTCTGGGATGGAGGGGCGCCGGGCGGCGAAGGAGACGCGGGTCGGCGACATCTCCCTTGCACCCGGAAAAGCGCTGCGCACGGTCCACGCCTATCTCGAAGCCGGCGACCTTGGCGAGGGCGCCGTGGACGGCGCGCTGGCGAAGCTGAGGGAGGCGGGGGCGGCGGCGGTGGTGGCGGCGGAGGCGTTCTCGGTGGACGATCCCCGGCGAGAGCAGGCGATCATGGCGCGGGCGGCCGCGGCCGGCATGCCGGCGACGGGCACGCACGAGATCACGGGACGATACGGGCTCCGAATTCGGACTCGCACGGCGGTGATCAACGCCAGCCTCCTGCCGAAGGCGATTGCGACGGCCGACCTGACTGAGGAGGCGGCGCGGGAGGCCGGGATCACCGCTCCGCTGATGGTGGTGCGCAGCGACGGCGGCGTGATGGGCGTCGAGGACATGAGGCGGCGGCCGCTGCTGACGCTGCTCTCGGGGCCGGCGGCCGGGGTGGCGGCGGCGCTGATGTACGCGCGGGTGAGCGAGGGCGTGTTCCTGGAGGTGGGCGGCACGAGCACGGACATCTCCGCGATCCGGCACGGGCGGGCGCTGCTGCGAACGGCGGAGGTGGGCGGACACCGGCTGTTCATGCGGACGGTGGATGTACGGACCATCGGCGTCGCCGGCGGGTCGATGCCGCGGGTGCGGGATGGAGGCGTTCAGGCGGTGGGGCCGCGGAGCGCGCACCTGGCGGGGCTGCCGTATGCGTGCTTCAGCGAGCCGGCGGAGGTGGGCGAAGGCGACGGACTGCCGCGGGTCGCGTCGATCTCTCCGATGCCGGGCGATCCGGACGATTACGCGGTGCTGGAGACAGGGGGCGGGAAGCGTCTGGCGATCACGACGACGTGCGCGGCGAACGCGGCGGGACGGGTCCCGGAGGGAGACTTCGCACGGGGAAACGTCGAGTCGGCGCGGGCGGCATTGGCGGCGCTGGGCCGAGTCGTGAACCTATCGCCGGAAGAGGCGGCGAAGGCGATGATGGAGGTCGCGGCGGAGGGACCCGCGGCGGTGACGGAGGAGCTGATCGAGCAGCGGGGGATGAGCCGGCGGGCGACGGAGCTGATCGCGGGCGGAGGGGGCGCCAGCGCGCTCGTGCCCGCGGTGGGGGAACGACTCGGCCTGAGCGTGCGGCTGGCACCCAACGCGCCGGTGATATCGGCCATCGGGACGGCGCTGGCGTTAGTGAGGGAAGTGGTGGAGAGAACGGTTCCGGAGGCGTCGGAGGAGGATGTGCTGAGGATCCGACGGGAGGCGGCGGAGGCGGTGGTGAGGCAGGGGGCGGACCCGGAGAGCGTGTCCGTGGACATCGAGTACGACTCGCGCACGGCCGTGCTGCGGGCGGTGGCGAGCGGGCAGACGGAGCTGCGGGAGCGAGACCTGTCGCAGGCGGCGGCGCCAGACGAGGAGCGCAGGGCCGCAGCGGCGAAGTCGTTGGGAGTGACGCAGGGCGAGGTGGAGGTGGCGGCCGACACGGGGCTGCTGCGCGCCTACCGGGCAAGCTGGTCGAGAAAGCGACTGCTTGGGCTGCTGAAGGAACGGGAACACGGCATTGCGCTCGTAGACGAGCAGGCGATTGTGCGGCTTTCGTTGGTGGGTGGTTCGGCCGTGATGTTCGAGGCGGGGCGGGCGAAAGAGGCGCTCTCGCGGATGCTCGATGAGGAGACGCGGTACGGCGACGCGGGGGGCGAGCTGCCTCAGTTGTTCCTCGGGCTGCGGGGGCGAATCGTGAATCTGTCGGGGCTGGTGAGCGGGGCGCAGGTGCTGTCGCTGGCGGAGGCGGAGCTGGCCGGTCTGGGGAGGGAAGAGCTGGTGGTGGCGGTGGCGGCGGCGCGCGGGGCGTGAGGGAGAGATTTTCGGTAGCCTGCCTGGAATTATCCTGAGGAGGAGAGTATGGCCGGCGAGGGCCGTTTGACGAAAGAGGAGTGGGATGGACTCGAACCGCTGCTGGCGGCGGCGGACGGGGCGGCGCACGAGAAGTTCATGGGAAGCCCGGAGGCGCGCGCTCTCATGGGCGACACTGACAAGACGCCCGGCTACCTGCTGCTCCAGCATCTCAAGAAGCTGGACGATCAGACCGCGATCAAGCTCTTTCGAGCGACGGAGATGTACCAACACGAGATCACCCGGGCCGACATCGGCGCGGCCTACCTGCGCGGGAAGAAGATCGGCCGGGCCGCGGCCGAAGGCAGAGAATCCGGATAGGAGCCAATCGTGCGTACTCGCGAACTGTTCGCCCCAACGCTGAGACAGATCTCGGGCGAGGTGGAGCTGGCGAGCCACCGTCTCCTGCTGCGCGGCGGGTTCATCCGACAGCTTGCGGCGGGGATGTACTCCCTGCTGCCGCTGGGCCTGCGAGTGGTGCGAAAGATCGAGAACATCGTTCGGGAGGAGATGGACGCGGCCGGCGCCCAGGAGGTGTTCCTCCCGGCGCTCCACCCGCTGGAGCTTTGGGAGAAGACGGGACGGGCCGAGTACTGGGGCGACGAGCTGATGAAGCTGAAGGACCGCGGGGGCCGGCCGTTCTGCCTGGGGGGGACGCACGAAGAGGTGATCACACAGCTCGCCTCCGAGGTGAAGTCGTACCGGGAGCTTCCGTTTACGCTCTATCAGATCCAGACGAAGTTCCGCGACGACCCGCGGCCGCGGGGAGGCCTGGTGCGGGTGCGCGAGTTCACCATGAAAGACGCCTATAGCTTCGACCGGGATGTGGCGGGGCTGGACGTTTCGTACGACAAGATGGTCGAGGCTTACCACAATATCCTGAAGCGGATCGGGCTGACGTATCACGTGGTCGAGGCTTCGGGCGGGGGCATCGGGGGCTGGGACACGAAGGAGTTCGAGCTGCCGACGGAGACCGGGGAGAGCCACTACCTGCGATGCGAGTCGTGCGGCTACGCGGCGACGCCGGAGGTGGCCGAGGTCAGGCGTGAGATCGCCGAGCCGACGGAGGCGGAGCGGCCGCTGGAGCGAGTGGAGACGCCCGACCAGCGGACCATCGAGCAGGTGACGGCCTTCCTCGAAGTGCCGGCGCGACAGCTCGTGAAGACACTGATCTACGCCGCCGACGGCCGCGTCGTGGCGGCGCTCGTGCGGGGCGATCGAGAGATGAGCGAGGATAAGCTGCGGGCGGCGCTGGGGGCGAAGCGGCTGCAGATGGCCGACCCAGCGACGATCGAGCGGGTGAGCGGGGCGCCGGTGGGATTCGCCGGGCCGGTCGATCTCAAGGAGGCGGAGATCGTTGCCGATGACGAGATTCGGGGGGAGCGGAACTTCGTGACCGGTGGAAACGCGGCCGATCTCCACGTGAGGAATGTGAACTGGGGGCGGGACTTCGAGGTGGCGAAGTGGGCCGATCTTCGCAACGGAGTGCCGGGCGATCTCTGCCCGAAGTGCGGCCAGCCGCTGACGGGGTACCGGGGGATCGAGCTGGCGCATATCTTCAAGCTCGGCACGATCTACAGCGAAGCGCTGGAGGCGTCCTTCCTCGACGAAGATGGGCAGCGCAAGCCGATGGTGATGGGATGCTATGGCATCGGCACGACCCGGTTGATTGCCTCCGTCGTGGAGCAGTTCCACGATGAGGCGGGGATCATCTGGCCTATGTCGGTGGCGCCGTACGAAGTGGAGATCATCCTGCTGAATCAGGATGACAGCGTGCAGAGCGAGATAGCGGAGAGGCTGTATACCGAGCTCCAGGAGGACGGGTTCGAGGTGCTGCTGGAGGACCGGCCGGAGCGGGCGGGAGTGAAGTTCAAGGATGCCGATCTGATCGGGATTCCGGGACAGGTTGTGGTCGGCCGGTTGGCGGGCGAAGGGAAGGTCGAAGTGCGGCGTCGCGGCGGGGAGAGCCGGACGGTGCCGGCAGAGGATGCGGCGACGGCGGTGAGAGAGCTGCTGTCCACCAACCTGCCGGGTTGAGGCGCGCATGGATCCAGTGTTCGTGCTGCTGAAGTTGATAGCGGCGGTGATCTGCGGCGGGATCGTCGGGTGGCAGCGAGAGGCGCGCGACCGGCCGGCGGGCCTGCGGACGCACGTTCTCGTGTGCCTCGGCGCAACCGTGTACACGCTTGCTTCGCTGAGCTTCACCGGCCCCACGGCCGACCCGGGACGGGTGGCCGCGCAGGTGGCGACGGGGATGGGTTTCCTGGGCGCCGGCACGATCATCCGTCACGGCAACGTCGTGCGCGGTCTCACGACGGCGGCGAGCTTGTGGGCGGTGGCGGCGATCGGGCTTTGCGTGGGCATCGGCGGGCAAGCCATGTGGGTGGCGGGGATGGCGACAGTGATCGTGCTGCTGACGCTGACGGTGCTCAGGCGGGTGGAGGTGGCCGTGCTCGCCCGCGCTCGCGTGGCGCACGTGACGCTCAGGATGGAGGACGGGGCGCGGCGGATGGCCGCCGTTCGCCAGGCGTTGGCGGAACTTGGGGCGGAGCTGGAGTCCATCGAGATGACGGAGGTCGGTCCCGGCGAGGTGCAGGAGATGCAGCTTAGGGTGGCGCTGCCACATGGGTGCGACGTGGTGGCGTTGGGGCCGGAGCTGGCCGGGCTGGACGGGTTCGTCTCGGTGCGGTGTGAGTAAGGGGATGCTGCCGCCGGCCTTCGGAAGAGCTACTTAGCTCAGGTTGTGTACCACCCAGACATTCGGTTCGACGTATACCCCCAGGTCGGCGGCGCGGTCGATTTCAACAGGGACCAGAGCGCCCGGCACGACGTAAGCGCCGCTTTCGGGGAACGCCATTCCCGCCCATTGCTCCCATTCTGCTATCGTCCCTGTGATGCGCATGGATCGAGGGCAGACCTTCGCCATCCGACCCCCGAGCCGAGCGTGGACTCGCAGCCAGGGATCGAAGGGAAGACACGCCTCATCCGTCCAAGTGATGTACCGGTCCATCGGCGTGAGGGGGTAGCGGCTTTTTAGCGTGGGGCGGGCGGGGACGATGAGCCGGCGGAATCCCTGCGTCTGACCGATGGCCTTTATGGTCTGGACAGCCTCCGAGCTGATACTCTTACCGCGGTGGTCTTGCGAGACGACGATCTGGAGGGCGCACAGGGTGTTGGGTCCCTGTCCTTCGGCATGGTCGCTGAGCCCCTGGGTGATCGCCCAATCCCACCCGGTGTCGGGCAGGTCGCTGGGTTCGCCCTCCCAGAGGAGGGGAAGGCTGTTGCCGACGGCGACGACGGCGTCATCCTTGGGATCGACGAGGACGAACTGGAAGTGCGGGAACCGCTCGTAGAGCTCGTTCCAGCGCCGGGATGCGGGGTCGTGGAGCATGAACTCGGGCCAGGTGGGGATGGTGACCTCGTCGGCTCGTTCCCGGAGATCGGGGCGGTCGGCTGCGGTGATGAGGCTGTAGGTCCCGGCAGTCATGGCGGGCAGTATAGCGGACACGCCAGGCGCGCGCAATGATTGAGCGGATGAAGCCACGTCTCAAGGGGTGGGCGGCGATGGGGGCGGTGTTGTAGGCTTGTCAAACATAGGTAACACCATCGGAGAGTGATTGGTTGTATTGGGTGAGGACCTGGGCTGGGGTTTTCCAGCCGAGGGCGCCATGGGGGCGGCCGGTGTTGTAGCGATGGTTCC
>Ga0307377_10005716_pt1 | contig 13240 bp, 26 predicted proteins | sample TR3MG_FD_202535 | JGI IMG/M metagenome (GOLD analysis project Ga0307377, IMG submission 202535) | Soil microbial communities from Risofladan, Vaasa, Finland - TR-3 | ecosystem: Environmental > Terrestrial > Soil > Coastal area > Acid sulfate soil | place: Finland: Risofladan, Vaasa | collected... | reverse complement strand
TTTTCTCCTTTAGACCCTAATTTTAAAACTTCCATAATGTCTTTTTATTATTAAATATCAACATCATCAAGATTTATATTATAAAAATCAAAGTTCAATTTATCTTTCCAATTTCCGAGATTCAAAGTTGTAAAAACTTTTTTTTCGTTGTTGTAAAGTTTAACCATCAAATAACCTAACTCAGAAATAAAAATTTCTTTGATTGTATATTTTTTTGAGTCTTTCATTTTAGTTGTCGTGTTCTAATTGATCTTCGTTGAAGATGTGAAGAAGTCCGTATTCATCCATCTCTCCAACCACTCTAACATTTCCTTCTACGGTTTGAAATACTGATACGATGGTGCAAGGAAACTTATATCCTTTAACTTTAATTGCTTTGTCTCCTACTTGGAATTTTGTTTTGTTTTCTTGTAGGAAGTCTCCATCTGATAAAATGGGATCATTCCAATCGTTTTGTTGGTTCATAATTTTTTTAATTTGATAATGGTGCTTTAATTGTTGGGTGAGATTTGATTTTTTAATTCTTTACAAATCTCATACTCCTCAATCTTTTCAAAATATGGTAATATATGATTTATCATCATAATTTTATCGTCATTGGAATATCCATCAAACTGAAAGTTGTCCTCTTTCATAGTTTGATACATATTCCACATTGACCTATCTAAAATATCAGTATCTAAAATTTCTTTCATAATTTTTTAATTTTTATATATTTTTAAATTGCTAACTCTAATTGTGAATTAATTTTTATAATTCTATCCACATTGATCACTTTGAAATCTTCTATAGTATAATCATAGAAATTTTTATTTTCAAGTAATTCAATATACGGTAAGTCAGTTTCTAATGGTGTTCTATTTAACAATTCAGTCACCCCATCAAAATGTCTATCATATATGTGAAGGTTTTGAACTAAATGACAAAACTTACCAACTTTATAACCACAATGTCCAGCAACCATCATTTGTAGTGCTAAATATTGAATTTTGTTGATGTATCCAGCAACCAAATAATCTGACGATCTTTGAATTAAAGTCATATCCAAAACTTTATCTTCACCTACCTTTCTAATAGAACAAAGGATTTCATAAGCACAAGGAAATAAACCATTTGTTTCTTCTAAATCAACATACTGATACAGGCTAATAATGTGTCTTCTACCAAATGGATCTTTAACCAATCCATTAAGTAATTTATTCATTAAGTCATATTTTTTGATTGTGGCCCCATATCTTTGTCCAATACTATTATCACCAATATTCCATTCTTCCCACCAGTTAATTCCCAATTCACGAGCAACCTCAAGTGATGAAGTTTGTTTTTGATATATCCAAAGTATTTCTTTAATTCCGGTTTTAATCGCGGTATTTCTTAATGTGGTAATTGGAAACTCTCCTTTTGAAATATCATATTCCTCAAATACTTGTGTAATAAATTTTGAATTTGCCGGTGTTCCATCCTCGTATTTAGGTCTTGGGTTTTCATCCCAAGAACCTTCCGACATAATCTTTTGAATGTTTTCAAGATAATACTTATCCGCTTTATTCATTATTTATACTATTTTTTTGAATCTAATTTGTGAAATTGTGTGTCCTCCAACTTTATTGTTAGAAGTATGAACTTCGTTAAACCACTCTGAAAATGGTCTTGCGTATTGTGACCCAAAAGAAATTGAACGATAAACTACTAATGGTTCATTTGTGTCTGTGTGATTACACATACAAATCACTTCGTATTGACCACCCTTATAGTGTTGGTATTTTTCACCAGGTTTAGGATATGTCCTATTAAGATCACTCATTTCACTATTGCGTTTGTAAGTTTATTAATCAATCCCTGTAATTCACCAAAACTTGTAAATCTAATTGATGGTTCTGTATTGAAGACCTCAACATACCATCCGTTATTTTGACCTTCAAACCCTGTGCAGGATATAAAACCTAAACCACTAACCACATCTAAAAAGTAATAGTAATCATCATCTTCATCCATATAGTTTTTTTCAAAACCAAGTAATTCTAATTCTCTTTCTGTCATTTTTTTTATTTTATAATTCCCAAATTGTTTTTTTCTTTTTTGTGGGTTTTTTAAAAGTCCACCACAATATAATCTTAAGGATTAATCTTTTCATTTTATTGAATCTAAAAATTCGTTAAAATCTATTTTTGAAGGAGGTCTTCCATCAATGTCACAACAAGTGTTGTAATAATTTTTAATTTTTTGAATCAGTTCGTCACGTTCAAATTCATAAAGACCATCCATTAATGTGTTGTCCCAAAGTTTCTGTTCTTCTTCTTCCATCTCTCCTGAATAAAATTCTTTAGATCGGAGATAAGGTATTCTATCTTCACTCATAATATTCCTAAATCTTTTCTATATTGTTTAATTTTTTTTCTTGCTTCAAAAAACTCATCGTTGTCACACGCCTTATGTCCATTCAAAACTGCTAAAGTGATTTTAAGTTCATTTTCAATGATAAAACTAGTTTTTTCTTGTTCTGTTAATTCATAAGGAACAACCTCAAGTCTGATAAACTCACGAATCATACTTTTGATCTTTGAGATATGTTGGTCAGGATTTTGTTTTGACCCATGGTTCATTATGGAAGTCTGATAAATCGTCCTACTTAATTGTAATATTTTTTCGTCAAATCTCATTTTATTATTTGTTAACCAAGTTAGTTAAATAATAAAAGATTTTTTTTAATAAAACAATATTGATATAACGATTATAGAAATTTTTTATCAGGATTGATATCGTTATCTAAAAAGTATTTTTCAAAAGGAGTTATGTTTTCAACACCAACATCAAGTATTCGATCCAGTACACCATCAACATCTAAGTTGTCATATAAAAACTCATCAAGTTTTTCAATAAAATAATCAGTCAAGTGGTCTTCAGGATTATCTAACAGAGTTTGTGTTAAATCTTCAATTTCAAATTCAACTTCATACTTATCTAAAGTATTTTCAATTTTTGCTCTTAAATCATCATTTAGAAAAAAAAGATCCCAAGACTTCTTAGCATCCATCGATGAGGTATCGTTTATACCTTCCAAAGTAATTTGAACGGCCCATTTTATCTCCTCTTCATTCATTTTATCCCACACCGCTTCTTCTATCTCTTCACTTGAAATGTTGTATTTGTATTTTAAAATTTTGTAGTTTGTAAGGTCAATCATTTGTTTGTAATTTCTATACTAATAAATAGTATCGAAATTGATTAACACTAACTTTGCGAAGTAATTCTTGATCATCATTTCTTTGGTTTCGCAGTATTCTCCTTTGACAACTAAATTAAATTCAACTTCTTTATTTTCGTTTAAAATTTTATCAACATCGTATCTTTTAGTCCACAGAACACTTTCTGGTGATAATTCATAAATTTTATTTTCACCATTTTTATCGTATTCTACAAACCATTCTTGACCTATGTTAACTAATTTCCCTGTCATTAATTGTTAAATTTCTTAGTTGATGTCGAAACATAGTTCTTAATGGTTCAACGGTAGAGTATGCAACTTTCAATCCAAATTGTTTTTCTAAGTTAGATCTAAAATTAGAAATTAATTTTTCACATACCCATATTTGATCGGTATTCTCACACGAATAAATTACTTTCTCGATCCATTTGGAGATATCTCCGTAGTGTTTACTTTTAGCTCCCATATTGTTTTTTTAAATAATCAAATAAATTCAAATACGTCGGTTGTTCTTTGTTTCTTTTCAAATAGAAACTATACAGTTTATTACAATCTAAACTATAAACTCTGTCATGTCCTAATCTGTCTTCAACATGTTTAATCTTAACTTCCTTATTTAAAATGTCGGCAATTTTATTTACAATATCAAGGTTCTGAACTCTAAATCCTGTTCCAATGTTATAAACTTCATTTTTAACCTCATCATCAAACATAAGATCACAAATAACTTTAACATTGTCATACACATACATCCATTCTCTAATTTGTTGACCATCACCATAAACAGGTATTTCTACGTCTTCACTTATTGATTTGGCAATCTTTGGAAGAAACTTTTCTTCGAATTGGTGTTCTCCAAAGTTATTACAAGTTCTTGTTATTAGATATGGTAAACCATATGTTCTTCCTGCGGCTTCAACCAATAAGTCTGATGCCGCCTTTGATGCGGAATAATATGAACTTCCTTTTATGTTATATTGTTCGTTTGATTCTTTTCTAACGTTTGGATTTTCTTCCATGTCTCCATAAACTTCGTCAGTTGAAATGTGAATAAACTTTTTAAGATTTTTGTTTTTTCTTGCAATCTCCAACAAATTAAATGTTCCTTCCACATTTGATTTTATGAATGGTAATCCATTTTTAATTGAGTTATCAACATGTGACTCAGCGGCAAAATGAACCATATAATCAAATTCACCAATTTCTTCCTCAGTAACATCACAAATGTCTTTTTGTAAGAAATAAAATCCGTGTTTAATATTATTTAATGATCCAGCATATGTTAGTTTATCAATACAAAGCACTTCACATTCAAAATTATCTTTTAAATAATTTATAAAAGCCGATCCAATAAACCCTGCACCTCCAGTTACAACTACTCTCATCGTTGATTATATAAAGTATATAGTTTATTTGCAATATCCTTAAGTCGACCTTCAAGTTGTTGAACTTTTTCTTTTTGTTCTTTATTTAATTCAAAACTTGAAGCTTTGATGTCTGCAATCTCATTTGATATAAGTCTGTGCTCATTCATTAATTGTCCGTGTATTATTCTTTTATCCATAAAAATATTTTAATAAAAAATATAAAAATATCAAGGTTTATTGGTTTAAAGATCTTAAACAAAAACTATTTAGTTTCATCTTCAGAAATTTCTATATATTCTTTTTTTAATTCATCATACTCACTAATGGCTGTTTTATATTTTTTTTCCATGTGAAACCAACTAACCAAACAAATCACGGCTATTATAAAATAAAAAATATCAAAACTTCCATAACCAAAAAACACACAAAAGAATTCAATTAACCAAAGTAAAGATGTTATTAGACGAATCAAATTATATGTTCCGGCTTCTTTGACTTTCAGAGCCATTTCAATTAGTAATCTTGTCTTGTAATCGTTCATATTTTTTAATTAAAAGGTAATTCATCCCAAAATTCACGATCAGGAACCTGAATTTGTTCTAATATATCGTATTGCCAATTACTAAACTCATCGGTTCTATGATCCCATCTCGGAGTCATTGGTATAACTCTTGTACCGTTATCAAGATCAATCTCAAAAGTCGCATTTTGTTCTACAACTTTTCCACTACGATATCTTTTAATCATCTTTGGTAATTTCAAAGTTCCGATCTTATACAATAAGTTAATATTCGCCAATTGTATTTTTGCAACCTGAGAAAAAGTTTCATTAGGTAGTTCGTTGAATCTGGCTCTTTCTTGAACATTTACAATTTCGTTCTTTCTAAATTGATATTCAACGGTAATTCTTTCTTCACCATCACTAGATCCTTTACGAATTGAAAATATTATACAATCAGGTCTTTCAGAATAAGTTCTAACACAATTTCTTTGGTGTTGTGACTCTTTCTCGTAATCAATACTTTTTTTAAGAAGAACAGGATAATATGTTTCACCTTCATGTTTAAATGGTGTTTCTAAACCTTCAACATCACCATAATATCTCTCAATCTCTCCTTTTCTGTATGAATCAAGTAATCTACTGAATTCTTCGTGTTCTTCATTAAATTGACTTCTATTTTCAAATCTCAACTTAACATCCTCACCAAGATCTTGTAGTTTCTTTTTGAATCTTAAATGCTCAATAAGTGTTACATAAAGATTTTCATCTAAATGTTCAGAAAGGGTTAAAATTCTATCTTTTTCTTTTGATGTTAGATTAGGTAAATCACTTGTAAATTCTTTATGGTAATTCAAATACATAGAATACCAACATCTTCCACCAACAGTTTCACATCTAAGATTATTATTAAAATTCTCATCAAATATCTTATCTGGTAATTTGTTAAATCTATCTAAACCAAGTATAAAATATAACCCAACTAATTTATCAAACTCAACATTTTCAACCTCATTTAGAATTCTTTTGATTTTTGACCCCTTAAGTTTTGCCGTTTTCATAACAGCATCAACCAAGTTCATATTACAACTTCTAAGGGTTTTGATTGGGACAAATATGTCTGTAAATTTAATCCAATAATTAGGGATCTTAATACCTTTAACAAGATATTTGGTTAAACTATAATGATCCATAAAATTTGTTGTTTGAAAATCTTGTGGGTTTTCTAAACCTAATTTATCCCATATTTTTTCTAAAAAGAAATGAAAATAACTTTCGGGTCTAATAGAATCATCAATTTTAAGATAATATACCAAATCTTGTAATGTTCTAAAACTAGGATTTATCTTAAGTGCATTTCCAATTTTTTGTTTATTCTTTCCTTTGAAGGTTCCTGAATAAAACATTTTGGTTTTAAAGTTGAACGATAAATAGTTGGTTTGTTTTCTAACAACAAAATATCTTTTTCCAACATTTCTCCATTTGTGATAATACTGAGCTTTAATAGATATTGAGTCTTCACCTTCCTCAATAAAAACTCTTCGTCTAGTAAATTCTACCTCAGATAATATGTTTCCAAAGTTTTTTACAAATTCATCTTCACTTAAGTATAATTCATCATAGTAAAACCTACCTAATTTATTTTGTAAATAATCTGGATTAAAGTTAAAAAAACTAGTAATTTCCTTAGGACAATCGTTTTTGAAAGTCTGTGTTCTATACGACTTTAACTCAACAAACTTATGAAATGTTTTACCTTCTACTTGTAACATAAAACAAAGATAAAAAAAACCTTTGACTTATTCAATCAAAGATTATAATTTTTTTAAACTAAACTAATTATCAATTTGCCAGGATTATTCCACGCCTCATTATACGTGAATTCATAATCTTTTACGGTCTTAATCACAATCAGTTTCATTTGATCACTAATTCCTGTAATTATCTCAACTTCTGTGGTTTTTTTATTCATATTCTCCCACAGAAACTGATCAACCAATTTCGAAACTTCGGCGTGTTTACACCCATGTAAATCTAATATACCAGACATTTCCAATATATATTTGGAATTAAAAAACTATTCGTTATCGTAGAACATTCTTTCACTATCTTCGGTGTTCCATTTTTCATGGTCTTCCACATTATAAAATTCATTACAAACGAGGTAATCTGGTTTTTCAGGAAAAGGTTTGGTCACAAAACTTGGTTCGGACCATTTAATTCTATTATTAGGTTGAAGAGCTATTTGTCCATTATCTAATAATATTATGTGATGGGATTTATGTTCCATTGGATCTTCGGACAACGTTATATCTGTATTAATATCATTTGATCCCCAATTTATAGTTGCGAAATATTTACCCGAATAAAATTTTTTATCTTTCATGTAAACTTCAACAGGACCTCCTGAAATAAAATTTAATTTAATAAGTGTAAAGTTATATGAAAAACAATTCCATAATTGCAAATAATGAAATGGTAAATCCGGATTTGGTATTTCAGGTTTTGTTAATAAAGCATGTGATGGAAGTTTATCTCTTAAAACACCATTATCCAAAAGAACTTGAAATAATGCCGCTTGGCCTGGCATACATCGAACTGAAACGATGATCCCTTGAGTAAAATCACCTTTCCCTTTTTTCCCTTGATAAAAGTATTCATTTCTAACCCATACTTTCAATGGAAAGAAATTGTGTTCAATGTGTGCCATTACTTTTTCTTAAACTTGTTTTTAATTTTTTTTCGGTAATATCTATAACACAGATAAATAAATCCCGATATGGTTACAAGACCAACCGTGAGTAAATGAAGTAACGCTTCAATTGATTTTCCTATCATATACTATATTTATAAATTCCCTCATCAAACTCAACATCCATTATACCATCATTTTCCAAAATCTTTTCAATTTGTTCTGAGGTGAACTTTAAAGAACTTGGTTCCATAAAGATTTTAAATGCTTGATTTGATGATAATTTATTTTCAATCACAAGATTAAAAATTGTTTCGTTTTCTAAAACAACAATTGAAGGGTGTTGTCCTGCAACGGTAACAATAACTTTATCTTTAACTTCAGGTTTTTGTAAACTAACGACATATGGTGTTTCTTCAACCATAATTAATTTAACTTTTTGTTTTGTATTTTGTTCCATAATTTTTTTAAAGATCAATTCTATAGACCCTTGAAACAACATTAAGGTATTTTTTCAAATTCTCAATAGCCTCCTTAAAATCAACAGGAGGTGTTTCTTTAAATCTTTCACTTATCATTTGATCTTCCAATGTTTTATTACAACTTTCATAGATGTCTTTAATTATTTGAAGATAAATGTTCTCTTTATCATAAGTATCATCAATATTTCTTTCCACGACTTTCCCTTCAAGTTCACGACAATATTCAATTAATTCATCCACTTCGGGATGATCCATTAAAGATGTGTTATTTTTGAATATTTGATTTATATTCTTCATTTGTTAAAAACTTAATAATCTTTTCTTTAATACCACTTTGTTTAATACCTTCACTTGATCTTGGGGTTAGAACAAAATTAGATAAACCAGGTTTCTTGTCAGATCCGTCTTTGGTTGAAAATCTATCACTTAAAAACTCCATACTCATATTCAAATCGTCAACGGCAACCCAATGGGTCACCTCAGGATGATTTTCTAACCAATGATTAATTTCCATACTTCTTTCTAATTCTAAATCGGCACGAAATCTAAGAATACTCCATTCTTTTGGAAAAAGATCCTTGAATATGTCAGTAACATCAACGGGTCGTTTAATAATACCTTGACTGATATAGTAGTCACCAAGTTCCTCTAAGGTCGCATGAAGTCTCCAATCAGAACTTACCACAATCTCACATCCCGTTTGTTCAATAATTTCATTAAGGATCTTAATCGCTTTTTTATCAAAGTCGTCAAACCTACAATTAACCGGTTTGTCTTTGAATTCTAATGATGAGTCAGGATTTTCTGATCGGTATTTTGCCCACTTTTTTGATCTACCACCCCAATTGTTTGAAAGACATATAACTCCGTCATGATCAAGAAATAATATTGATTTCATAAAAAAAAGATACTAAAAATTTTTAATAAAAAAAAGGGGGAGTAGCGAATTCCCCCTTTTGATTGTTACCCTAACGGATAACGGTCCTAAAAGCCCACCCTCAAGGAGTGGGGTCTCTTACAAGATCTCAAGTAAGAAGTTGGTATCTCCTTCCCAGTTCTTAAGTTGTGACTTAGGAACCCAAAATTCCATAACTCCAATCTCCTCTACTCGTTTTAGGTAGTCCTGACGGAATCTTTCAGTTTGACTCTTGTCTTTGATGTATTCAACACCCATGTGTTTAGCACAAGTCTTACCCATAGTAGTCAACATAGAAAACTCGTCAGTCAAGGTTTTAGCACAACACACACATACTTTAGCTCTCTTTACGGTCATCTTACCTGCGAACTTTACAGCCTTAGGTGAGATTGCCAAGACTTTAGTTATGTCCAAAATAGTTGGGTTAAACTGAAGTCCGTAAGTCTCTTTCATTTGTTGACCGACTTTTCGTCCAACTTGAATGGTGTCGCCTTCGGCAGGTATATTCATTTTCTTGGTAGCAGCTTTAGTCTCCTCTTTTTGAATTTGACTCAAGGCTGCCGACACTTGTTTGTCAGACAACTTACCATACTTCTCAAGTTTAGACTGGATCTCTTTAACAAAAGAGTTCTCACCAGTGTATGCCTGAATTTTTTTCATGTCCTCAGTCAACTCAACCTGTTTCGCTTCAACAGGAGCATTTAAGATCTTTTCAACGGTAGCCGCTTGACTTACAGTCAGTTTACCGTATTTAGAAATTACATCTTTCATTTTAAGGACGAAAGAGTTAGAACCTTGATAATTTTGAACGAGAGTTAAAGTAGACATAGTGATGGTGTGTTTAATTGATTACACTACAAAGATAGTAGTTTATTTCAATTCTACAACAACAATCAATTATTTTTTTGAAAAAATTGTGTCTACAGAATAAAAACAATAATTTTCTTTTTCAATATGACAATGTTCCACTTTAACGATCATTGAGTCGTTATCAATAACCCGACTATCTCCATAAGCATCACAACCTGATTTTGACGATTTACAACTTGATAGTGTTACCGTAATGATGGTTGCAAGTAAAACCATCAAATAAATTTTATTCATATATTTTTTTTTAATTTTTTTATTTATTTTCCAAATCCCATTTTTCCTGAACCCCTTACTGATGGTGCTCTTTTCAAACCTTCTAAATTATCCATTACTTCCTCAAACTCTCTACCCATAACAATAGTTGAAATTACAACTTCTTTCAAGTGTGATAAAGACATTCCTTCAGTTCTTTTAACCCACTCTTGAATATCAACCTTTTGAAGATCGTCTTCTTTTAATTTGTGACGAATATAAGCTTCTCTAATTTCCTCATTAGGTAGTTCTACTTTATATCGTCTATCAAAACGAGATGGTCTATTTGTAATTCGTTCTTGTAGTTTTTCAGGATAGTTTGTTGTTGCAATATACACAACATCTTCAATTTGTTTTACACCATCAAGAATGTTTAATAATTTACTTGTGGAATAATTGCTTTCACCCGCAATTGAGTCTAAGTCTTCCAATAACACAATTAAAGGTCTGTTTGGTTCAATTTTTCTAAAAGTCGCAATAAAGTCAATAAAGAAGTCAACATCATCTTGATCCTTAATGTTTATAATAATCCCATTATTTTCAATCAGTTGTTTTGCAATTAATTGAATAATACCTGATTTACCACATCCTGGTTCACCATACATTAAAATGCCACGCTTATGAACAAAATTATATTCTCTATATTTGTCTCTACGATCCCAAAAATCTTGAATGTCTTTAAGAATGTCTTGAATTTCATAAGAAGGTAATTGATATAATTCATCTGTTTTAAATGGTTGTTTTTTTAATGTGATTTGACTTACATTTCGGTTATATTGTAGTTCATATATTCCTGATGGAACTTGATCTACCGATTTAAATGACGGAACAAACTCCTCATCTTGTAATGTTCCCCAACATGTCGGAGTTGCCGAGTTTATTTTATCATCAACTTTTTCATTACCACTTGTTGTTTCAATATCTTTTAAATCGGAGTTCATTTGTGTTGCTAAATCTTCCATCATTTGATCTAATTCATCGTCTTTAACCGTTTTAATTTTTCTTTTCATCTTACTAAAATTGGATGTATAATTATTAATATATCTTCAGTTTTTTCTTTTACTTTAACCACTCTGTCTTTATACAATTTCAAAATTTCTTTTGGATTTTTATTTTTCAAATGTTCAAACTGAACTTTCATTTCTTCTCTAGCATCTTTTTGTTTTTTGAAGTATCCGAAGTAATCGTCACATCCACCAACACCTCTTGTTTTATCGTAAACCCCGTAAATCAGGTCGTTTTCTTCTGCCATTATAATTTATTTGCAATTTGTTTAATAATCTCTTCATCTTCGTTGGAAAGTCTAAAATGTCCATTCCATAGTTTCATAAGATTGTTTCTTAACTCATATTCACCAGGAGTTTCTTCATCACCTCTCACAAGTGTTCTTATTTCAGGATTTGGGTGTTTACCTAATGTTCCATCGTCATATAACCATTCCGCCATCGTTTGTTTATCCCGTCTGTCCATCTCATTGTAGACCTCATCTAAATCTACGTCAATTCTTACGTAAGCCATAATTTATTTGTTTTTAATAAGTTTAATAAAACTAAATGATTATATCAATGTGAATCACCATAATTATGTTTTTCACTTGCTATCAAATATTCTGGATTGATAACCTTTGCCACTTTGTGACGCTCACCACTAACACACTTAACAACAACACCTTCATGTGGAACTTTGGATCCTTCAATAAAGTTGTTGAAGACGTATTTGTCTTGTTCTTCTTTTGACCAGTTTCCGCGATATAAAACTTCTACGGTTGGTAAATCTAAAGTTTGAAATATTCCTCTTTCAGTATTAAACCCTCTGTAATTTCCATCAATCTCCACATCAAAACCAGCAAACTTAATGTCTTTTAATCCGTAGTCATAATTTTTTTGAATTCCGTGTCCGTAGATTTCACCATATATGATTATACCACTTCCAAGTCTTTCAGGTGTAAAATATTCTTTGACATAACTCCATAACTTATCTTTGATTTTATATTCATCAGCAATAGTTTTCCACACATTAGTATCATAATAACCTTGACTATCAGAACCTTTCTCAACATTATGACTACCCAAAACATAATCATAATTAACCCACTTGTTTCCAAACAATCTTTTAATACGATCCCATAAAGAGAGTTTAGTTTTTCGAATAATTCCAAAACGAGCATTTGTTCCGTGAAGTTTGCGAGTGATCACAACCTCATCTTCTTCGGTGAATAACTCAGGAACATTTTTCAAATTAGGAAACTTGTAATAAACTTTGAAGTTAGGATTTTGGTGGTATTTTATTTTACGTCCACCAACACTTAACTGAACCATTTTAACAGGAGGTTCATACTTGTAGATTTGAAGAATATCCATCATATCCATACCTTCACTTAAATCATCACTCCAAGCTAAAATATCCATACTGAGTATTAAACACTCAGAATAAACTTTACGAAGTTTTACGGTTCTAACTCGTTGACCTTTTCTTAAGTAACCAGTCACACCCATCGCATCAGATATTGCAACAGGAATAACCGCATCGGTGGTTGCCACAATAACCAACTCATCTACTTTGTATTGACCTTTTTTGGTTATGGCATGCCAACCATTAACGATAGTAAGTTCTATGTTATCTGCCCCTTCTATTGGTCGGATTTCACTGATCCTACCAACATAACATACACTATTTAAATTTTCCATTTTACAAAAATAATAATATTTTTTTTATTCGTCACTATCTTCTTCAGAATATTCTTTTTTCATTGACCTAGGTTCAACAAAATCCCATTTGGTATTTTCAAACTCCTCAATCCATTCACTAACATCTTCTCTTGTCCAATATGGAGCAAAAGAAGGTCGATACTTAAATGGTAAATTTTTACTTTCATCCCACTCATCAAGTCGTTTTGTTACATCTTCAATAAGATTTTTAGTTTTAGTGTGTTTAATCCACTCCCTATAATCATACTC
>Ga0307377_10005715_pt1 | contig 13240 bp, 11 predicted proteins | sample TR3MG_FD_202535 | JGI IMG/M metagenome (GOLD analysis project Ga0307377, IMG submission 202535) | Soil microbial communities from Risofladan, Vaasa, Finland - TR-3 | ecosystem: Environmental > Terrestrial > Soil > Coastal area > Acid sulfate soil | place: Finland: Risofladan, Vaasa | collected... | reverse complement strand
GGCACAGGTGCGGGCACGATCAAACCAGCCCGCGCAGCGCGAAATTCACTATTTCTTCTGAACCGCTCGATTTCCATCACCACTATCGCTCGTATGATCAACTCAAGTCCGACAGGCTGCTAGGGTCGGTTTATATTCGCCGCATGAGCGCCGAGAGCTTCCGCGACTACATGCGCAGACCGCTGCCCTGACCCAAGCGCAGCGCAGCCAATCGGATCGCCTGAAAAATCCGCGCGGAACTCGGTTTCCAGCCGCTGGTCGTAGAGCAAGCAGCGTGCAGTTTCAATCGCTGCGAACGAGCCTCTTAAGGCATTTTGCGACTGGTATAATTCACTTTTCTGCGCCCCCCTCATGAAACTGACACGCCTGCTTGTCCTCCTGCTTCTGCTGCCCGCACTCGCATTCGCGGACGCGCCCCCACCGCCCACCATTGCCGCCAAGGCATGGCTGCTGTACGACTTCACCAGCGATCACATCATCGCGAACGCGAACGAGCACGAGCGGATCGAGCCGGCCTCGCTGACCAAACTGATGACCCTTTACCTGACTTTTGCGGCGTTGAAGCAGAAAACGCTGAAGCTGGACCAGATGGTGCCGGTGTCGGAGCGCGCGTGGAAAACGCCCGGCTCGCGCATGTTCATCGAACCGGGAAAACCGGTCACGGTGGAGGAACTGTTGCACGGCATAATCACGGATTCGGGCAACGACGCCTGTGTCGCGCTCTCCGAAGCGGTCGCCGGATCCGAGGACGTATTCGTGCAGATGATGAACCGCGAGGCACAGCAACTGGGCATGAAAGACACGCACTTCATGAACCCAACCGGCCTTCCCGACCCCAAGCACTACTCGACCGCGTACGATCTCACGCTGCTCGCCGCGGCGCTGATCCGCGATTTCCCCGAGTATTACCCGCTGTTTTCCCAGCGTGAATTTCGCTACAACAACATCAATCAGCCCAATCGCAACCGCCTGCTTTGGCTGGATCCGCACGTGGACGGCATGAAGACGGGGCATACCGAGGAAGCCGGCTTTTGCCTGATCGCTTCGGCCAAGCGCGGCGCGCAGCGCCTGATTTCGGTGGTGCTGGGGACCGATACCGACAGCGCCCGGGCGCAGGAGAGCCTGAAACTGCTGAACTACGGCTTCCAGTTCTACGACTCGGCAAAGCTGTACGGCAAAGACCAGGCGGTAAGCACGCTGGAAGTGTGGAAGGGGGCCGAGAATCAGGTAAAGGCCGGGTTTCTGTCCGATTTCTACGTCAGCGTACCGCGCGGTCTCGACCAAAAGCTGAAGGCGGATCTGGTGAGCACGCAGCCTCTGGTGGCGCCGATCAGCTTGGGACAGAAAGTGGGCATGGTCAAGGTTACGCTGCAGGGCAAGTTGCTGGGCGAGTATCCGGTGGTGGCGCTGGAAAACGTGCCGGTCGCCGGATTTTTCGGCCGTGCCTGGGACAGCATGCGGCTTTGGTTCAAGTGACGGCCGCTCCGCGGCCGTCGTCGCGAGGCGCGCCAGCGCCGGGGGATCTGCTTTTTGGGTGACTGAGCAGATCCCTCTGGCGTCGCCCTCGGAATGACAGCGTTGCATATCGGGAGAGGAAAAATGATCTATCTGAACGGCGAATGGATGCCAATCGAGCAAGCCCGGATTCCGGTGCTCGACCGCGGTTTCATTTTCGGCGACGGCGTCTATGAAGTGATCCCCTGCTATTCCGGACACCCGTTCCGCCTACGCGAGCACCTGCGGCGCCTGCAATCGAGCCTCGACGGCGTGCGCATCGAGAACCCCTGCAGCATCGAGCGCTGGGAAGAGCTGGTGGGCGAGATCCTGGCGCGCAATCCGATGGAAGACCAATACGTCTACCTGCAGGTGACGCGCGGGGTCGCGCCGCGCGACCATGCCTTTCCCAAGGGCGTAAAGCCGACCGTGTTCATGATGTCCAATCCGCTCGTCACGCCGCCGCAGGACCAGCGCGAGCGCGGGGTGGCAGCGATCACTGCGGCGGACAACCGCTGGCTGCGCTGCGACATCAAGTCGGTGTCGCTGCTCGCGAATTGCCTGTTGCGGCAAGCCGCAGTCGACGCCGGCACGGCCGAAGTCGTGCTGCTGCGCGACGGCTTCCTCACGGAAGGGTCGGCGAGCAATATCTTCGCGGTTAAAAGCGGCATCATCGTCACCCCACCCAAGACCAATTTCATTCTGCCCGGCATCACTTACGACGTGGTCATCGAGCTCGCGCGCGCCAACAGTGTGCCGCTGGAAATCCGCCAGGTGAGCGAAACCGAGGTGCGCGACGCGGACGAGCTCTGGCTCACCTCTTCGACCAAGGAAGTGCTGCCGATTTCCACGCTGGACGGCAAACCCGTCGGCCATGGAAAAGGCGCAGGCAAGCCGGGACCGGTGGCCGCGCGCATGTATCGACTCTATCAGGACTACAAACGCACGGTCATGCGTGCGCCGGCCGATGCCCAAGCCCGATGAACCCGAGTCGCTGCTTGCCTTTCCCTGCGACTTCCCGATCAAGGTGATGGGCGTGACCCAGCCCGGGTTCGCCCAGGCGGTGATGGAGGTGGTCCTGCGCCATGCCCCGGATTTCGATGCGTCGGCGATGGAGATGCGCAAAAGCCGACTGGGCAAATACCTGTCGCTGACGGTCACTGTGCGCGCCACTTCGCGCCTGCAGCTCGATGAGCTGTATCGCGAACTGTGCGACCATCCCATGGTCAAGATGGTGCTGTAGCCATGCAAAGCGAAAACCGCACGCAGTCAGGGGAGACCGCGCGGCCGGTGACGGCCGCAATCGGCACTGCGCCGCGCAATCCCGCACCCGCGCTGCGCATCAGGCGGCTCGGCCTGGCCGAGTACCAGCCGACCTACGCCGCGATGCGCGAATTCACCAGCACGCGCGCTGACGACACGCCGGACGAACTGTGGCTGCTCGAGCATCCGCCGGTGTACACCGCCGGCCTCGCCTGCCGCCCCGAACACCTGCCGCGCCGCTCCGACGTTGCGCTGGAGCGCATCGACCGCGGCGGCCAGATCACTTACCACGGTCCGGGCCAGGTGGTGATGTATACGCTGCTCGATCTGGCGCGGCGCGATCTGAAAATCCGGGCCTATGTCCGCCTGCTCGAACAAGCGGTAATCGACACCCTGGCGCAGTACCGGGTTTCGGCGCAGCGCAAAGACGGCGCGCCTGGCATCTATGTGAACGGGGCAAAAATCGCGGCGCTGGGCTTGCGCGTGCGCAGCGCCGGCTGTTATCACGGCGTCGCCCTCAACGTGGACATGGACCTCGGGCCCTTCCTCGCGATCGACCCCTGCGGCTACCCGGGTCTGGCGGTGACGCAGACGCGCGACCTGGGCATCGGCGCCCCGGCCGACGAGCTGGCTACGCTGCTCGCCGCCGAACTGACGCGACTGCTGGCGCAGCATGAGCGCGGGCGCTGAAAAAGGGCGCGCCAAGACGGCGCGCATTCCGATCAAGGTCGTGGCGCAGGAGCGGCTGCGCAAACCCGAGTGGATCCGGGTCAAGGCCGGCTCCAGCAATTCGCGCTTCGACGAAATCAAGCGGCGCCTGCGCGAGAACAAGCTGCATACGGTATGCGAGGAAGCCTCCTGCCCCAATATCGGCGAGTGCTTCGGCAAGGGCACTGCAACCTTCATGATCCTGGGCGACTTGTGCACGCGGCGCTGCCCGTTCTGCGACGTGGCGCACGGACGTCCGCAGCCGCCGGATGCGGGCGAGCCGGCGCACCTGGCGCAAACCATCGCCGCGCTGGCGCTCGATTACGTCGTCGTCACCAGCGTCGACCGCGACGACTTGCGCGACGGCGGCGCGCGCCATTTCGCCGACTGCATACGCGCGGTGCGCGCGCTTTCGCCGCGCACGCGCATCGAAGTGCTGGTGCCCGATTTCCGCGGCCGCCTGGACACGGCGCTGGAGATACTCGCCGCCGAACCGCCCGATGTGATGAATCACAACCTCGAGACTGTGCCGCGGCTGTACCGCCAGGCCCGTCCCGGGGCCGACTACCTGCATTCGCTCGAACTGCTGCGGGCATACAAGGCGCGCCGGCCCGGCGTCCCGACAAAATCCGGCCTGATGCTGGGCCTGGGCGAAACCGACGAGGAAATCATCGAGGTCATGCGCGACTTGCGCGCGCATGGCGTGGACATGCTCACCCTGGGACAGTACCTGCAGCCGACGAAACACCACCTGCCGGTGCAGCGCTACGTCCACCCCGACGGCTTTGCCGTGTTCGAACAGGCGGCGCGGGAGATGGGATTCCTGCATGCCGCCATCGGGCCGATGGTGCGCTCGAGCTATCACGCCGACCGGCAGGCGCACGCGGCAGGCGTGTAACCGCGGCCTGATTCGCCCGCTGGCGGAAAACATCATCGGATGCCGGCGCAGCCGCGCCCGGAGGGCCCTGATCAGGCTGCCGCCGGCTGGCTAGAAAAACACCTCGCTGCGGCGCGGCCCCGCGTCCAGTTCGAACATGGCGAAGCGGATGACATTGGCCGCCTTGCGCAGGCCGCTTCTGGACAGTTGCGTCGGTTTGTCGTAATCGCCCGGTTCATTGCAGATGAGGCGCAGATCGACGAGGGATGCACGCGCCGCGGCGGCGCGCTTGGTCACGCGGTCGTTGAATACCGCCAGCGCGGCGCTGGCGGTGCGCTGGCGTACCGGATCCTTGTAGTTGGGCGAAAACATGGTGCACACCAGGATCACCAGGCGCGCCGCCTGCGCCACATGAATCAGCCGCTCGAGCGTGCGCTCGAATTCGTCGGCGGCGAGTGTGAGCTGTTCCAGCGTCTGTCCCTGGGCCTCCGGCCGGCCGTCGAGCAGCCCGCTGCGCTCGATCGCGTGATTGCCCTCGATGAAGATCACGGCGTGGGTGGCATCCCTGGGCAACGCCACCGCGGACCCCGCACGTTCGATCTCTGCCGCCGAAACTACGCTGATCTTCCACTGATCGCGCGACCCGGGAAGCAGTTCATCCTCGAATTTTCCCGGCGTCTTGTCGATGCTGCTGTAGGCGTCGAGCAGCGCGTCCCCGAGCAGCACGACGTGCTGCGACGGGCCGTGCCCCCGGGTCGACGCCGCAGATGGCTTTTGCATGGAGGGCTCGCTCATCTTGCCTGCAGGTAGGGTGCGGTCAATGCGCCTGCTCCCAGTTTGCACCCGCGCCCACGTCCACGACAAGGGGCACCGCAAGCTCGGCCACGCCGGTCATCAGCTCCGGCAACTCCGCGCGCACCCGCGCAAGTTCCGCCTGCGGCACCTCCAGCACCAGCTCGTCGTGCACCTGCATCACCAGTTTCGCCGCAAGCCGCTCCGCGTCGAGCCAGTCCTGCACCGCGATCATCGACAGTTTGATCAGGTCGGCCGCCGTCCCCTGCATCGGCGCGTTGATGGCTGCGCGCTCGGCGCCCTGGCGCCGGCCGCTGTTGGCCGCGCGGATTTCGGAGAGCCACAGACGACGGCCGAACACGGTTTCGACATAGCCGCGTTCGCGCGCCTGTTCGCGCGTCTGCTGCATATAGTGCGCCACGCCGGGGTAGCGCGTGAAGTAGCTGTCGATATAGGCCTGGGCGGTGGCGCGCTCCAGGCCCAGGGCCTGCGCCACCCCGAAAGCCGACATGCCGTAGATCAGGCCGAAGTTGATCACTTTGGCGTAGCGGCGCTCTTCCGGTGTGACCTCATGCAGTTCGCGGTTGAAAATCTCCGCAGCGGTGGCGCGGTGCACGTCCTCGCCCGCGGCGAAAGCGCGCAGCAGATTCTCGTCGCGCGAGATGTGCGCCATGATGCGCAGCTCGATTTGCGAGTAATCGGCCGAGACGATGACCGAGCCCGGCGGCGCGATGAAGGCTTCGCGGATGCGCCGCCCTTCCATTGTCCGCACCGGAATGTTCTGCAGGTTGGGATCGGTGCTCGCGAGGCGCCCGGTCACCGCCGTCGCCTGGGCGTAGTTGGTGTGCACGCGCCCGGTGGCCGGGTTGACCATGCGCGGCAGCTTGTCGGTGTAGGTGGACTTCAGCTTGGTCAGCGCGCGGTATTCGAGCAGGGTTTTGGGCAGAGGGTAGTCCGCGGCCAGGCGTTCGAGCACTTCCTCGTCGGTGGAAGGCGCGCCGCTCGGGGTTTTCTTGAGCACCGGCAGCTGCAGGCGCTCGAAGAAGATTTCGCCGATCTGCTTGGGCGAATTGAGATTGAACGGCTGGCCGGCTTCTTTGTAGGCCTTGTGCTCCAGCTCCATCATCTTCTGCCCCAGTTCGCGGCTTTGCGCCTCGAGCAGGACTGCATCGATCAGCACGCCGTTGCGTTCCATCCGGAACAGCACCTCGCGCGCGGGCAGTTCGATCTGCCGGTACACGTACTCCAGCCCGGGCTCGGCCTGCACCTTGGGATACAGGCACCGATGCACGCGCAGGGTGACGTCGGCGTCCTCGGCCGAGTACTCGGTGGCGCGCTCCACGCTCACCTGCTCGAAACCGATGCGCTGCGCGCCCTTGCCGGTGACATCGTCGTAGCTGATGGTTTCCAGATGCAGATGACGCTCGGCGAGCGTCCCCAGGTCATGGCGCAGATGCGATTCGAGCACATAGGACTCGAGCAGCGTATCGTGCGCCACGCCGCGCAGGGCCACACCGTGGTTGGCGAGCACGTGCTGGTCGTACTTGAGGTTCTGGCCGACTTTGGGTTTGGCGGCGTCCTCCAGCCACGGCCGCAGCAGTTCCAGCGCGCGCGCCACGCCGATCTGGCGCGGCGCGCCGGCGTAATCGTGCGCGAGCGGCACATAGGCCGCCCGGCCGGGCTCGGCGCAAAACGATACGCCCACCAGCTGCGCGGTCAAAGGGTCGAGGCCCGTGGTTTCAGTGTCGAATGCGGTCAGCTCGGCGGCATTCAGCACCTTCAACCACTGGAGCAGCCCCGCTTCGTCGAGCACGGTTTCGTAGCGGCGCTCGACCTGCTCGAGCGCGACGTGGCGCGGTGCAGCCGCAGGTTCGGCAGGCACCGCCGGCGCGCCCGGCGCGGATGCCGAGGGCGCCGCCTCCTTCAGCCAGCTCCTGAAGCCGAAGCGCTGGAACAGCTCGGTAAGCTCCGCTTCGCCGCGCGGCTGCGGCACGAGATCTTCGGGTTTGACCGGCAGCGGCACGTCGCAATAGACGGTAAGCAGCTTTTTCGCCTGCGGCAGCCAGAGCAGCGCGCGGCGCAGATTCTCCCCCACCACGCCGCCGATTTCCTGCGCATGGGCGACCACTCCATCGAGCGAACCATACTTGGACAACCATTTGACCGCAGTCTTGGGACCGACTTTTTCCACGCCCGGCACGTTGTCCACGCTGTCGCCGACCAGGGTCAGGTAATCGAGCATCAGGCGCGGCGGCACGCCGAACTTGGCTTCGACGCCGGCTTCGTCCAGGCGCTCGTTGTTCATGGTATTGACCAGCGTGACATTGGGGTTCACCAGCTGCGTCAAATCCTTGTCGCCGGTGGAGACGACGCAGCGCATGCCGGCCGCGGCCGCCTGGCGCGCGAGCGTGCCGATCACGTCGTCGGCCTCGACCCCGTCCACCATCAGCAGCGGCCAGCCCAGCGCGGCGACGGCCTGGTGCAGCGGCTCGATCTGGCGCACCAGATCCTCCGGCATCGGCGGGCGCTGCGCCTTGTATTCGGCATACCAGTCGTCGCGGAACGTCTTGCCCTTGGCGTCGAACACGCAGCCGAGATAGTCCGGCTTGTAGTCGGCGGCGAGCCGTCGTAGCATGTTGAGCACGCCGTAGATCGCGCCCGTGGGTTCGCCGCGCGCATTGCGCAAATCCGGCAGCGCGTGAAACGCGCGGTACAGGTAAGACGAGCCATCCACCAACAGCAGGGTTTTCATAGAGGGTCAGGCATGAACGGAAAGCTTCCGCGGCCGGCCGACGCCGGCGCAGCAGACATGGCCCACAACGCGCGCGAGTCCTGGCGGATATTCGGGATTATGTCAGAATTCGTCGAGGCTACCGAACGCCTGTCGCAGATCCGTCCGGCGGTGAGCATTTTCGGCAGCGCGCGGGTATCCGAGGACTCGCCCTACTATCTGCTGGCGGAGAAGATCGCGCGGCTGCTCTCCGATGCCGGCTTCTCGGTCGTCTCCGGCGGCGGCCCGGGCATCATGGAAGCGGCCAACAAGGGCGCCTATTTCGGCAAATCGCCGTCGGTCGGCCTGAACATCCAGCTGCCGAACGAGCAGATCACCAACCGCTTCCAGGACATCAGTCTCACCTTCCACCACTTTTTCGCGCGCAAGGTGGGCTTCGTCAAGTTCGCCACCGCCTATGTGGTGTTGCCGGGGGGCTTCGGCACGCTGGACGAGGTGTCGGAGGCGCTCACATTGGTGCAGACGGGCAAGACGCGCAAAATGCCCATCATCCTGGTGCACTCGCCTTTCTGGCGCGGCCTGCTGGACTGGTTTCGCGACAGTCTGCGCGCGGAGCACATGATAGATCCCGAAGACCTGGATCTGGTGCAGGCCATCGACGATCCGGCGGCGATCGTGGAAGCGATATTCAAGTATTACGAGAAACGCGGGTTCGCTCCGCTGCCGGCAGAACGCGAGAATCAGCTTAACCTCTGAGGCAGCGTCCGAATCTGCTAAAATTCACACGTGATGATCGCCGACAGGAAGCCCATGATGCGCCGCTTGCTAGGTACAGCACTGCTGCTGGTTGCGCTTCCGCTGGCGGCGCAGCAGCCGCCCAAGCTCGAGCCCTTGCCGGCCCCGCCGCCACCGCCGCCCGGCCTCGCGCCCGGTCCGGAGCTGGAGCCGCAGGTGACGATCACCCACCGCGGCGAAAACAAGGTCGAGGAGTACCGTGTCAACGGCAAGCTCTATGCGATGAAAGTCACACCGCCACACGGCGCGCCGTACTATCTGATCGACAAGACCGGCGACGGGATCATGAGCCGGACAGACTCGCTGGATACCGGCCTGCGCGTGCCGCAGTGGGTGATCCGTACTTTTTGAAGCAGGTGACGAGTCAAGGTAACGGGTGAGGGGTAACCCGCGCGCATCCCGCCACACCTGGCTCATCGCCCATTGCCCGCATGTCTGTCTTCACTCCGGTCACACCCGAGCAATTATCCGTATGGCTGGAGAACTACCGCCTGGGCTCACTGGTGCAGATGCAGGGCATCGCCGCAGGCATCGAAAACACCAACTACTTCGTGACTACCACCGGCGGGCGCTACGTGCTGACGCTGTTCGAGAAACTCACGCCGACTGAGCTGCCGTTCTATCTCGGGCTGATGGCCCACCTGGCGCAGCATGGGACCCCGAGCCCGGCACCGGCAACCGACCGGATGGGCCGCATGTTTTCCGAGCTGAACGGCAAGCCGGCAGCGCTGATGTCGCGGCTGCAAGGGGAAGCCGTCACCGCACCCACGCCCGGGCATTGCGGCGACGTGGGCGCCACGCTTGCGGGGATTCATCTGGCGGGCCGTTCCTACCCGGAAAGGCTGGACAATCCGCGCGGGCTGCGCTGGTGGCGCCAAGCCGCGCCAATGGTGAGCCCTTTTCTCGACGCGGCGCGCGCCGCGTTGCTGCGCGCCGAGATCGAATTCCAGGCACGGCAGCGCCACGAGGGCCTGCCGCGCGGTCCGATCCACGCCGACTTGTTTCGTGACAACGTGCTGTTCGTGGGTGCACGAATCGGCGGCGTGATCGATTTCTACTTCGCCGGCGTCGATTGCCTGCTGTTCGACGTGGCGGTAACGCTCAACGACTGGTGCGTGCATGCCGGCGGCGCGATCGACCCGCCGCGGGCGCATGCGCTGCTTGCGGCCTACCATGCGCGCAGGCCGTTTGTGCAGGAGGAGCGCAACGCCTGGCCGGCCATGTTGCGGGCTGCGGCGCTGCGCTTCTGGCTGTCGCGCCTGTACGATTTCTATCTGCCGCGCCCGGGCGAACTGGTGCACGCGCACGACCCCGAGCACTTCCGCCGCATTCTGGAGCTGCGCATCGACCAAGGCGGAGAAGCGCCGTGGATCTGACACCGGTAGCCGGGCCTTGAATACCGTCCCCGCGATCTCCGGCTGGAACTGGGTGCGTACCGGCTTTGCGCTGTTTCGCAAGAGCCCGGCCATGTGGGCGTTCCTGACCCTGTCCTATATCATGCTGATGCAGGTGCTGGGTATGATTCCCGTATTTGGATGGTTCGCGGCGACCGTGCTGATTCCCGTTTTCTCGGCAAGTTTCATGATCGCGAGCCGCGAACTCGACCAGGGCGGCAGGCTCCGCTTCGATTCGCTGTTCTCCGGATTCAAAGCGAACGTGCCCGCCTTGCTCGGGCAGGGCGGCATCTACCTCGCCTGCGGGCTCGTGATCCTGGGCCTGTCGGCCCTGGTCGACGGCGGCGCGCTGCTGCAGTTGATGGTGTTGGGGACGAAGCCGCCGCCAGCGACGCTCGACAGCGGCAAAGTGGCGGCGGCGGCGCTGCTGGCCGCCGCGCTTTACGTGCCGGTGCTGGCTGCTTTCTGGTTCGCACCCGCGCTGTCGGCGTGGCGCAACCTGCCCGCCGCGCAGGCGCTGTTCTACAGTTTTTTTGCCGCGCTGCGCAACTGGCGGGCATTCGCCGCCTACGGCCTCGCCCTGATCATGCTGAGCATGATCTGCAGCTTCGCGATGTTCGTGCTCGCCCTGCTGCTGCGCGGACTGCTCGTCGACAAATCGGAGAATGCGTTTCTGCTGGTAATGCTGCCGGTCATGCTGACCTATATTCCCACGCTGTTCGCGAGCTTCTACGCGAGCTATCGCGACGTCTTTGGGTTTCCCGAAGCCGGATCCGGGCCCACCACGGACGCGCCGTGACCACAAAGAGATGCAGATGACCGCACGGCTGCGCGAAATTCCGTATAACTACACCTCGTTCTCCGATCGCGAGATCGTACTGCGCCTGCTCGGCGAAAAGGCCTGGGACACGCTGCGCGAACTGCGCGCGGAGCGCAAGACCGGCCGCTCGGCGCGCATGCTGTACGAGGTGCTGGGCGATATCTGGGTGGTGTCGCGCAATCCGTACCTGCAGGACGACTTGCAGGACAACCCCGGCCGGCGCGCGGCGCTGATCGAGGCCATGCGCCACCGTCTGGACGAAATCGAGAAGCGCCGTGTGCAGTCTCTCGCCGAGACGCCCGCCGACCGCGAGGCCGAAGCGCAGCAGGTGGCACGCGCGCAACGCGTGGCGTATCTGCTAACGAGCGCACGCGACGCGGTCGACGCTTTCGACGTCGCCTTCTCCGAGATGGCAGCGCTGCGTCGGCTCGCGCTGAAAAGACTCTGCCGCAGCACGCGCAAGGACAACATCCAGTTCGACGGCCTGGCGCGCGTCTCCCATGTCACCGACGCCACCGACTGGCGCGTCGAGTATCCCTTCGTCGTCATTCACCCGGACAGCGAGGACGAGGTGGCGGCGGTGGTGCGCGACTGCATCGAACTCAGGCTCACCATCATCGCGCGCGGCGGCGGCACCGGCTACACCGGCGGCGCCGTGCCGCTCACGCGCCTCGCGGCGGTAATCAATACCGAAAAGCTCGACACGCTGGGCGACGTGGAGCTCAGCCGGCTGCCGGGCGTGGCGCAGCCGGTCGCGACCATACGCTGCGGCGCAGGCGTGGTGACCAAGCGCGTGATGGAGGCAGCGGAGGCGGCGGGTCAGGTATTCGCCGTCGACCCGACCTCGGCCGACGCCTCCTGCATCGGCGGCAACGTCGCGATGAATGCGGGCGGCAAGAAGGCGGTGTTATGGGGCACCGCCCTGGACAACCTCGTCTCCTGGCGCATGGTGGACGCAAACGGCTACTTCATGGAGGTCACGCGCCTCGCACACAATCTGGGCAAGATTCACGACGTCGCAACGGCGCGCTTCCAGGTGCAGCGCTACCGCCGCGATGGCAGCACCCCGTGGGGCGAGCCCGAAATCCTGGAAATTCCCGGCGCGCGCTTTCGCAAAGCCGGCCTGGGCAAGGACGTGACCGACAAGTTCCTCGCCGGCCTTCCCGGCATCCAGAAGGAAGGCTGCGACGGCATTATTACCTCGGCGCGTTTCATTCTGCACGAAATGCCCGCCGCGGTCCGCACCGTGTGTCTGGAGTTCTTCGGTCAGGTGCGCGACTCGGTGCCCGCCATCGTCGAGATCAAGCGATACCTCGATGCCCAGGCCGGCACGTCTGCGCCGGGCGCGCACCCGGTGATGCTCGCCGGACTGGAGCACATGGACGAGCGCTATCTGAAGGCCGTGGGCTATGCGACCAAGGCGAAACGCCAGCTGGCGGGCGCGGGTCGGCCGAAAATGGTCCTGATCGGCGACATTGTCGGCGACGATGAAAATGCGGTGGCAGCGGCCGCATCGCAGGTGGTGCGCATCGCCAATGCCCGCGGCGGCGAAGGCTTCATCGCCGTTTCGGCCGAGGCGCGGCGCACATTCTGGCTCGACCGCGCCCGCACCGCGGCCATCGCCAAGCATACCAATGCTTTCAAGATCAACGAGGACGTGGTCATTCCGCTCGCGCGTCTGGGCGACTACTCCGACGGCATCGAACGCATCAATATCGAGCTGTCAATCACCAACAAGCTGGCGCTGCTCGACGCGCTGGACGAATATTTTCAGGGCGAGCTGCCGCTTACCCAGCACGGCGAAACGCTGCCCTCGCCGGAACTGCTGGGGGATCGGCGCGAAGCCGCGCGCGAACTCATCGCCCGGACGCGCGCGCGCTGGCGCTATTTGCTCGAGAACCTCGACCTGCCGGTGGCGCAGGCGAGGGCCGATGCGGTCCCCGGCCTCGCCGCCGTGACCCACGCGGGACTGACCGTGTTCTCGCTGTTGCAGGACCACAGTGTGCGCGTGTCCTGGAAAGACGAAGTGCGCGCCGAACTGCAGCAGCTGTTCGACGGCCTGGTATTCAACCGCATCCTCGAGGGCTGCTACGCAATTCACCGGCGCGTGCTCAAGGCGCGCGTGTTCGTGGCGCTGCACATGCACGCCGGCGACGGCAATGTGCACACCAACATCCCGGTCAACTCCGACAATTACGACATGCTGCAGCAGGCCAATGCGGCGGTGGCGCGCATCATGCGCCTGGCCAAATCGCTGGACGGCGTGATCTCGGGCGAACACGGCATCGGCATCACCAAGCTCGAATACCTCGATGCGCATGAAATCGAGGCTTTCCGCAGCTACAAGGAGAAGGCCGACCCGCACG
>Ga0307377_10005714_pt1 | contig 13242 bp, 12 predicted proteins | sample TR3MG_FD_202535 | JGI IMG/M metagenome (GOLD analysis project Ga0307377, IMG submission 202535) | Soil microbial communities from Risofladan, Vaasa, Finland - TR-3 | ecosystem: Environmental > Terrestrial > Soil > Coastal area > Acid sulfate soil | place: Finland: Risofladan, Vaasa | collected... | reverse complement strand
CCTCGCCTAGGTTAATCGTCTTCTTCGTCTCAAGCATCCAGCTGTCGTACTCCTTGCCCATCGTATCCGACATGCGCAAGTAGTCAGGCCATTTCTTCGTGTCCATGATCTGCAGACCACCAGCGCTGTAATCCAGATCGTTTCTGCGCATCCAGATGGCGGCCATACGCAGCAACTCGGATACGGCGCCCAAACGCCAGTGGTACCGATACGGGAAGTCAGCGTAGGTGTATGTGCCTACCGGCGGGCGCGACTCATTCCACTTGTCCACCGGCTGCTTAATCGCCCAGATGATCTCATGCGTATCAAACTCGACCTTATCAATGAGGAAGTTGACCTCAGGACAGGTGTCGCGAATGGCGATGCGGATCTCGGGCACCGTGATGGGCCAGCCCGGATTCCAGATATTCCAGACGTCCAGGCGCGGCTGAATGTCAAAGTAGAAGGGCCACTGCTTCTTGGCTACACCATGCTCCCAGACCAGCGCCATGCCGGTGAAGATTCCGGGTTTCTCAACCATGGCCTCCGACGGTGTGAAATGGATGATCCCTTCCTTAGCCTCCTCGGTAGTCGGTGTGTCGGCCATGACAGACCAATATGGTGAAAGCTGCGGCATTTCCTTGGTGATGATCTCAACACCGTGCTTGAGCTCCGTCCCGCTGGAGCTAGACGAGGAGAAGCTGGAAGACACGCTCGAACTCGGTGACGATGAGCTGCTGGATGCACTCCCCGGCGGGATGTCATAGACGGTGAGATCGATCGGTTTTCGGCTACACGAGTCGTATAGCTTAAGCGTCAGCTTTTCTTCAATCGACTGGTTTGCACACAACGAGGGGATGTTGTCGGGGCAAACCCCAGCGACATCGAGACAATCGTTTGAAAAGGCCATGCCCGTACCCCCCTAAAGAAAAGCCGCGCGGCAATCGGGGTTTCTGCCGCGCGGCAACCGACTCACCGGCCATCGCACTGACCGCGTCGCAATAAGTTAGGCCGAGCTGGAGCTGCTGGAGGTATCCGGCAGATCCACAATCGTCGCGTCACCGTTAGCGATGGCAGCCCGCATAGAGGCCAGCTCAGTCTTCCGGCTGAAGCGGTTCCGGCCGCCGGCCAGCACCGTAGCCAGATCGCCTTCAAGCGTCACAGCTGCGCCATTGGCGAGCTGCGCGCCATGCGGGGGGACGAACCCGAAAAACTTGCTGACGCCCGAGGTGTTTGTGACCAAAGTTCGCATGTGTATCTCCTTACGATGCGTGTTGTTCCCGAAGAATGACGTAGCCACTGCCAGTGGCCGCGCTCATGACGATCTTGTACTCACCCGGGGGAATGTCTTTCGCTACCCACAGGACCGGCCCGCCAATGCCCGTCTTCTGTTCCGCAAGTACCCAATCTTCCGTAGCAGGAAGCGGGGACGAGCTGGAACTCGAGGACGAGGCGTTCGCGTCCCTCAACTCGTATTGGTCATCGATCGCGCGCAGCCAAAGCTGAAGCGTGACGTTGGAGAAGCCACTAGGGATCGCGGCAACCATGATACGCGCGTCTTTGCCGTACTGGTTCGTGTCCCCATTACTCAGCCCAACGGTCATTTGCCCGGCACCCCGCGTGTCCAGGATCGGGATGGACGGGTCAATGACACCAGCGCCATCAACTGCTGTGATGGTGCGGTAGGCTGCGCGACGAGTAACGAAGGTCGCGCCCTCTTTGGCTCGTTGACCAGGCATGCTTCAACTCCCGTTCAGGCTTGTGCAGCCGACAGCACCTGCAACATCTGGGGGTTCGTTGCCAAGAACTGGCTGATCTGGGAGTGGGAAGGACGCTCTTCAGCGGCTTCCTTCTCCTGTGGGATCTCTGCCAACCCCTTGGCCACATTCGCAACTTCCGTGAACGTGCTGGATTTCTCGTTGATCATCGCCTGTTTGATACGGGCGGTGGTGTCGAGAACCTGCTCCAACTCGTTGGCGGTCGTGATGTTCAGGTTCAACTCTGCAGCCTTCTCCAGGAAGGCGGGCAGATAAACCTGGTTGAACAGTGTCTCGAGGGCTTCATTCGCCATGGCTTTCTTCTCCTTCGGAGTTTCCTTCTTCTCCGGCTTAGCTTCCGCTTTAGGCTCTTCTTTTTTGGGCTCTTCCTTCTTGGGTTTGTCAACACTGATTGCCTTGCCAGCCGCACGACCACCTAACGCCGCCCCGCCCAACGCACCGAGTCCCGAGCCAACTGCGCCCAAGGTATGGGGCAAACTCATCGCTTTTGGATTGGCACGCGGTGACCCGATATCCGCGCTGCCTTTTCTGCCCAACACTTTATTGAGCAAGACCCCCAAGGCATGTCCACCCAAACTTCCGCCAATACCACCAACAGCACCACCACCCACGCCAGCCATAGACCCGAGCGCACCACCGGCTAATCCTCGGGCAGACCCCTCACCAGCGTTCGCCACGCCCATCCCAGTCCCAATCAAAGGCGCCGCTGCGTAAGCGTGATAGGCTAGATTTTGAGCAGCCGGATTTCCGAAGTATGATCGGCCAACTCCGGCGCCAGTAGCCTTTTTCAACAGACTTTGAGGTGTTCCTTCGAGGTTAGGCATTGAACCAGGCTCCATTCCCATTGCATGAATCGCGGGTGGGACCAGGGCACCAGAGATGCCGCCACCCAGCGCGCCGCCGATCACATCGCCAAGCCACTGTTTCTTCGGGTCGTTGACCAGGCCAGAACCGAGACTGCCGCCGGTGAATCCACCCATCGCGCCGGAGAGCGCCCCGCTTCCGAAACTGCCACCGCGAACCTTGTTCGCGATACCGCCAGCCACCGCACCAGTTCCAGCCTGCATCGTGGCCCGCCCAGCCATCTCCTTCAGCGCGCTGCCAAGTCCCTTCGTCCACTTCCCTTGGAGGAGGGAGGACAACAGGCCGACGGCCTTGCCCTTCGCTACCTTTTCCAAGAGAGAATCTCGCATCGCAACCTAACTCCGGAAGAAGGGTGTGGGCCGCTTGCGCAGCCCACACCCGATTCTGCAAGACCGCACAGACTTAGGCTACGAAGTCCACGCGACCGACGGACGCCACATTCGCCACGCAGGCGCCAATGCTCTCGTACGCGAAGAACTCGAGCATATACGCGCGGCGGTCGATGTACATGGTCGTGTCTTCGAGAATGAAGAACTTGCCCATGAACTTCGGCTCGGCGAACAGGAAGACCGTCCCATCCGGTACCAGGTCGCGCTTGATCGTGATGATCATTCGAACACCCATGATCTCACGTTCGGCGAAACCAGTCCGCAGGAGTTCCTGGGACATGTCACCACCGACCTCATCACGACCCCACTTCACGATGTCCCAGATGCTGACGTTGTTGATCAGCACCGTGGCCACGTTGAGGTGCGACGGGGTGCGGGGCAGGACCTTCATGGCTTCGGCCATGGTGTCGCGGGTGATCCCGCCGGCGATCGTCACGTACTGCGCGACACCGGTGGAGGGGATCACGACGTTGGCACCAAGGAGCAAGCTGTTCAGAGTGGCAACGAACTTGCCGTCCTCAGTCGCCAGCATGTCCTTAATGGAGATGTCCGACAGGATCTGCCGGATATCCATGTCGTACGTCCTGAGCTCGTCCACGTCCTTCGTGAACTTGGGCGTCAGGATGCGGTCAAACATGACCCGGTAACGAGGAGCACGAATGTACCGATTGACGGTCAGAGCCGCGAACGGCACGCTGACCGCTTCCGGTGCATCCGGTTCCAAGTCGATCACTTTGACCGGCTTGTCGGTGTCGACCTGACGATCGAACTCATCGTTCGTGATCGTCACCGGCGGAAGAATGCGGCGAAGAAAGCCATCTTCACGCATCTTCACGCGGGTGTAGTCGTTGATCGCATCGGTGGCTTCCTTGCGGAGCCCCCAATCGTCTGACGTCAACCGAGCCAGCATGGCCTCGTTTGCCGCCTTGGTGGTAGGAGCAGTGCTCGTACCCATGGTGTGACCTCCCTTTATGATTCCCTTGCGGCCTGCCTCACTGGCAGCTAACCGCCCGAACGACCACTGAAAATACTCACTACCCTACTCGGTCGAGTTACTCAACGCGAGAAGGCAGGTAGACCGGCCAGAACCGAATGTACGTCTTCTTGTTCTCGTTCGTGAGCGGACCCTTGTCCGACACGATACCGACAACCAGGTCGGTAGAGTTCAGCGTGGTGGCAACCAGCTTGCCGAGGGTCGCGCCGGGGGTGTTGTCGACCGTCAGCGGGATGTTGGGGTTGTAGCCAACACCGGTGTACTCAGTCGACTCCAGCTCGTAGGCACCGACGCCTACCAGCCCGACGAGGACGCCGCCGGAGATGTTTCCGACGTCAGACGACACGTCGAAATCGTGCTGGTTCGGGAACGCGAAAATGGGCATCGCGGCCCAGCTGGCATTGAACGGGCAGCCCCGTTTGATCTTGTCGGTCGTGGGGTCAATGTGGACCACCATACCAGACAGGATCCCGGTTTCGCCCGAAGCGATTTCCTTGGACTTGTCCAAGGCGTACGGAGACGGCCAACCCTTCCGTGCATCCAGGGTGTGGTCGAACATCTGGGCCGGGGTGATGGTACCAGGCATGTCTGTGATCCTCCTTAAGGATTCTTTCTAAGTCCAGAGCTCCTAGCTCCGGTGGAGTTACGCGACGCTGAAGCCCAACCTGGCGTAATACGCCCGGTCAGATTCCTTCATCGCTGGTCTCTCCGAACCGCGACTCGAATTGTCCGGAGCGCCCATGCTCGGGACCGTTTGTGTTACGTACTCAGCCGTCTTCTGCAGACTCTCCATGATCTGGAGCGGCTTCTGCAGTTTGTCGACAGCCGCATCCCGCGACTTAGCGTCCAACAGACCCGCCTTAACAAGCGTGTCCGCCAGCGCCGGCGCCCGGCGATGCAACTCAGCCTGGACACGGCCAGTCTCTTCGAGCAGAGCCGAGCTCTTCTCAATGAAGGCCATCATGTCCTGAAGTACCGCTGCCGGCACTTCGAAGTTTTCAACCTTTGTCTCGCCCATTGTCGTCACTCCTCCTCGGAGAAGGCTTTAGTATCTGTTAGGCCACCAGACTCTTCAGAGCCTTGGCCATCTTAACTTGCGCAGAAGCCATTTTACCGGCCATTTCAGGCGGGGGACCACCGGCGCCAGGACCACCAGCACCCAGCCCGCCCTCGCCACCTTCACCGCCACCCTGCGCATGAGCGATAGCCTGAGCCAGCTCTTCGGGGGTAACGCCAGCCTGATCCAGTGCCTGAGCCAGTTCCTCGATGACAGCCTCATCACCGCCAGCTTCCGGACCAGCACCGCCAGCTTCCGGACCGGCACCGCCAGCTTCCGGGCCAGCGCCACCGGCGCCGCCAGCCAGCTGTGCCATTATTTCAGGAGGAAGACCACCTTCTGGGCCGCCGGGAGCGCCGCCAGCATCTTCCGGACCTTCCCCACCTTCACCGCCCTCTTCCGACATCGGAAGACCTTCGGCAGCTTTCGTGCGGGCGTGCTTACCAAACTCCGCACCCTTGGTGAGTCCATTGAAGAAACTCGCGTAGAGTACAGCGTCGTCCTGCGCGGTCTTGATGATGTTTTCGAACTTATCGGCCGCCTGCTTCTGCTGAAGCTGGTTCTGATTGAGTTCATTGAGGAGGGACTCAGCCACCATGTAGCCAGCCGCTGCATCGTCCGGATACTGCTCGGCGGCTGCGGCAGCCTTGTTCACAGCCGACCCTGCCTTCTCCCCCTCAGCTTTCTCGTGGGCCGGCCCTTCTTTTTTTTCTTCGGCCTTGGGTTCTTCCTTGGGGGTTTCCTTCTTTCCCAACGCGGCGGCGAGCTGCGGAGGCATTGCAGCCTGCTTCTGCTGGATCAGCGTGCTCAGCGAACCGAGCAACCGGTTTCCGATGCCAGCCAGCTCGGAATACTTCTCCGAGAAGGTATCGTCGCCCGGACCTTTACCGGGAGGCGCATCCTTGGTGGCCTTCGGCGTCTGGACGTTTCCGCCCATCGAGTCCGAAGCCATCGGCTTCATCTCGCCGATTGTCTTCTCGCTGTTTCCAGGCGCGCTACCGGCATCCTGCTGGCCGGTCACGCCTGACTCACCGTACGCCTTACGGATGTCGCTGGTGAGCTCGGTACCCTTGGCGCCTTCTTGCGCTTTCTGGGTTCCGTCTTCCGTCTTCATCACAGGATGTGATGTGGGTTCGCTGGGATCAGTGGCCTTCTTAGCCATCTGTTCCGACTTCTGCGCCTCCTTGATGAAGGTCTGCAGAAGATTCAGCGCGTTCCCAAGGTTCTTATCAGCCATTGTATGCCTCCCGTAAGGCCAGCCGGTCTCATGTCCGGCATTAAAATGTAAGGTAATTCCTCAGCACTGTCAACTCGTTACTTGGCAAGTCTTTCTGGTGTTCGCGGACCGCGAAGGAAAGCTGGTATCGGCCGTACTCCCTGACCAATTCCGCTGCCTTCGTATTCCACGACGCTTGCTTCGTCTCGGGTTGGCGTACTTTCGGTTTCACCCCACGTATGATCATCACCCTCACGCGCATGCGTGCTGGATTTCCACTCATCGAATGCGACCCGGTCATCTGCTCAATCATCTCACGTATCGGCTTGGGAAGCGAACCTGAAACGCCGTCGTAAGCGGAATCACGTGCATTATCATCCGCTGACCCATCAGACAGCATTCGGCCGAACATCCCAGGAAGCATGTTTTCAGCTTCATCCAGATCCCCGTCCGGTATCGACTCCTTCGATACCAACTTGAAGAAGTCCCGTAACGACAAGGAGATACGTGCATCATGCAGAGAACTCAGAACCTGCGACAGCGGGCAGCACTTCAGTTTCTGTAACTCCTCACTACATTCATCTGTCTTAGTCGCAGCCCCCAGTTCGGACAGGTGTTTATTATCACCGCCCTTGGCCTTGAGCTCGACTTCCTTCTCAATGTCCGCCAGCTTGCGCACAGCCGCCAGCTTCTCCCGATACAGAAGACTCAGCGGGGTCGGCGGAACGTAGAGGTTAGGCTCGATCAATCCGGCTTCCTCGGCCAGCGCGGCACCGCACAACTCAGCAGTAGCCGAGGCGGCCTTGTACATGGAGAACGCGATGCGGTCAGCCGGCTTGATCACCTTGCTGATATCAAAAAAAGAAGGGGCGTCGTTGATGACACCAACCTGGTGCCCCTCTTTGGTAATCGCGGACATGTGGTTTGCGGCGTGATCGCAGTAGGCGGCGCGCGTCTTTGCGCGATTGCCGCAGATACTGCAGATGTCGTAGGCCACCTTGCAGGCCATCGAGAAGGCGATGTCCTTGCCGTTAGCCAGCTTCTCCAGGTCAGCATCCCACTCATGGCCGTGCGGGACCTTGATGATCAGCTCACCACGCCGCATCTCGGGGTTGTAGGCTGCCGCCTTGATCTCGCCGATCGCGCGCTGCGGATCCTTGTTCATGTGGTGCTTGAAGACGTGCCCGTACTTCAGGAAAGTCGGGTGGTAGTCGATCAGACCGCCAGCCAATGTAATCGTCTTGGGTGTGCCGGGTTTCGGTTCCGGTAATTCGAAGCTGGCAGCCTTCTCATTGAAACCGTCACCATTGCGGTTGAATCCGTAGGCTTCCTGGGCGCCCATGTCGATCAGGTGCAGGAATGAGTGGCCAGGCTCCGGGCGAATCCCTTCCAACTCCCTGGTCAGAACGGCCGCACGCTTCTGCATCCACGTCGAGTCCGGGCCGCGCCGGTGCACGTCGACCAGCGAGGCCGTAGGGATACCGAAGTCAAATGAGCCTGAGAGAACGATCTTAAGCATGTCGGCGCTCCTCCACCAAGCGTTTGACCTTATCCGCCAGCGCCTCGACCTGCTCACCAGACTCTGCTGCCTTGCTTACCGGCTCCTGAGTAGCCGGCTGTGGAATGCGCGCTTTGATCTGGGTCAACAACTCCTCGCGCTTAGCCTGCTCAGCTTCCGCCTGCTGCTGTGCGTCCCCGCCTACACCCCGTGCTTCCCAAGCGGTCTCACCACCTCGCATCTTCTTGATCGCGTGCATGATGGCCAGCGGGATACCGGTGGCGATTGAACCAACTGCCGCACCAGCCAGCCCACCAACCAGCCCACGAATGGGTAGGTTTACTTTCTTCGCGGGCATGTCAGGTCGGTCCCAGCGGAAGCCGCTTCTGCCTGTGAGTTTGGTCTTCCCCTTGAGTAACTTCTTAATCTGATCGTCGGTGTTGGTCCGCATCAGGTGCCGGCCCGCGAGCGCTGCAGCGCCCACAATCGGCGTCCTGATCGCAGCTTCTGAAAGGGATCTTGGGATCGGGAGGAGACGTGAAAGCGACTCTCCAGCAATGTCACCCGGCGTGTTTGGTTCGCTCTGGCTGGCTGATTCGGCCATACCATGCATCCGCGCGGCATGCCGGCGCAGCATCTGCTCCCGCGCCACAGACTGGTCAAAGAGGTTGCGGAGACGCCGCGTCTCGGGGTCATGATCGACACTGGCATCCGTCATTGCTTCTTTGGTAAGAACGCAACGCGCGGCAAGCGTATCAACCAAGTCGTTCATGCTGCTGTATCTCCCACTACAACCTTACTATCCATCAACAACTAAGCAACATCAATCAGCGGGCACCTTCTGGTGCGCGCGCTTCCTGACCGCCTGCCCCCCGCAGATGCTTATCTACGGCGGTCAGCTGTTGTGCCTCAAACGGCTCGAGTACACCCTCCTGCTGCAGCATACGGCGCAGCACGCCGCGAAGCACAGCAGGCTGTTGCGAAACTCCCGGTGAGAGGTCAGCCACGCTGTTGAACGCCTTGGCTACCTCGTGCGGCGGGTACGTGGAGAGCACCGGATCGTTGGACATGAAGTCATTCAGTATGGCCTGCGTGCGAATACCCTGCATCTTCGTCTCATGCACGGGGTCGGCCATCTCCTGTGACACCTCTTCCTTTATATTCTCGTACGGCCTAGGTCTGACGCCCGACATGCTCATCCCGATCCCGGCGATGTTCTTCATCGAATCAATGACGTTCGGATGTACAAACGGAACCGGCGCCACTTCCTCAAGCGCTTGCTTGGCACAGCCCTCCTCGTCATCCGAATCGTCGCCCAAGATCGAATCCAGCTCACGCTTCGCGGCTTCCTTGGTCATGCGTCTCGGCGTGCTGACGAGCGCATCATTCTCGCGGTGAGCCAGACTGGCCTTCGCCGCTTCGCCGGCGGCGCGTGCCATCTCCTGGCTTTCCTTGATCATGGCCAGCACCGTTCGGTATGGATGCTCGTTTTCTTTGAAGCACGCCCGGTGCGTCTCATCAATCTTGGCACGCTTCTCAGTCAGCCCGCCCCAGCTGTAAACCAAGTCCATCGCTGTCTTACCCATCGGGCCGTACGCAGCCACAATGTCCTGCTCGACCTCGGCGAAAGACCGGTGCGACACGAAACGGAACTGGGAAGCGGCCTGTTTGACCAGCCCGAGCAGCTCAAAGTAGTGGCGCCTAACGCGGCTCATCGCCTCGTCTTCAGCCTTCTTCAGCTGCGCCAGCTTGGCAAATCGCTTCTTCTCGGCAGTCAGCGGGTCGACGGGGTAGGGCTCAGCCTTCTTGTTGAAGGCGCTATCCGCAAGCAGGTCAGACAGTTTGCTGGCCACCTTGTTGAAATTGTGTTTCTCAGAACGCAGTTCCGCCGGCACGTAGACCGCTGCCGCTTTGGTGGCTGCTGTCTCCGGCTTGGCCGGATACATGGCCTCGACGATCTTCTCGGCTGACGCAATGGGGAAGGTGTCAGCACGGGCAGCGCCCTTCACGTGCCCCAGATGGTTGATCATCTTGGAGACGTTGTAGGCTTCCACCATGCGCTGGATCATCGGAGGCGTGAACTTCCCAGCCTCAGCCACCTTATGGATAGCGTCAGTGGGGTGAGAACCGCTGTTGGTCATCCCGATGGCCTGTTCCAATGCGCCCAGGATCCGCGATTCATCCTGTTTGCTCAGCTCTTCCATGTTGCTTCCTCTCAATTGGAATGGGGTCACCGTAACTCAACTTAGGCCGACCCCCGTGAATCATCTCCAGCGCGCGCGGTTCGTCCAGACAAAGATCTGAACCGTACGGAAGTATAGTCACTTTGCAGGAGTTAAGCAACGCACCCATTAGGGCTAAAGTCTCGTCCTTGGAGACCCCCATCTCATTGCGCGTCTGCAGCTCCATGGACATCAACTTCAACACCTGCTCGAAGATTGGTATGGCCGTGAAATTATTCAGGCTCACCACATGCGTTGCCATCCATCCCAGCTTGACCAACCTATCCTTGAAGTCAGTGTTCAGGAAACCACGCAGCTTGTCGCTGAGCCCACGCCGGTCAATGAACTCCGTAAAACCATCCCAACCAAGCCCGTAGGCCATTGACTTGTACGCAAAATCAGGGTCCTGAGGGCTGATTCCCATCTTCTGGCTCGCCGGCGTCAGGACGCGGTTGAGGATGTACCCACGCGAATCCAGCTTGTCCTTCACGTCAAAGAAGTAGAGCGCGTAGGTCTTGATCACTTCCTCTGATTGGGCCACGTACTTACCCAGCTCAGCCAGGCCGACATTGGTCAGGAGCCCGGCCTCGATGATCCAGCGCTCACTCCCCGTGTTCTCGTACAGGTTGTGCGCCGTATAGAGGTCGGGGTATTCCCGCCGCGCAGCCAGGACATCGACGATCCGGTTCTTCTTGAGCTGGCGAAGGAAGCGCAGCCCACGATTGAAAGCGTTCTCCTCCGGATTACGGCTGGGTGGTTCGCTGTTGTCGTACATGGCGCGAACGACAGCCCAACGCCAATTTGGCGCATCATCTGAAGGTAGGCTGGCCATCTCGTCCATGGTTAACTCACTTGTACAGCTTCTTCAGCTGCAGCTGGTTGTACTCATCAACTGCCTTCTCGCCCGTCCGCTTCTGGCTGCGATGCCGGAGGTATGCACCCATACCAGCGCCAGCCGCCGAGAAGCCCAACATACTCCCCAGGATACCCGACAGCTGCTGCTTGTTCCCGGCTGTAAATTGGCGACCCTCGGCGCGCAACTTCAGCAACGGCATGAGGTCCTTGTACTTTAAGGCCATGCCCGCAGCCGCACCGAGCCCAGCACCACGGCCCAACCACTCAGCCATTGGTGTATACTTCGGCGCATTCTCCGTGAGATACTTCTGCACGGCAGCGCGGGGCATCGTCGTACCCTTCTCACCAAGATCCATGAGTGTTAAACGAGCTCGCCGACCTTCAGCCGTCTCGTCTGGGAACACTGCCGTAGCCTGACCAAGGTCCTTGAGGCCAGACATAGCTTCCTCAACGGCCTCCTTAATCAGGTAGATGCATGCACTATGCATGGGTTCAGGCTCCCGAAACGACGTCCGTCAGCTTCGCTTCCGACGTGTCAGCCTTGTCGGGCTCGACCGTCTTCTGCTTCAGGAACAGCGCCAACTCGCCCAGACTCTTAAACACGTTGCGCAGGTTGTCCTCCAACTCAGACATATCCTGGCTGCCGTACCGCTCCCTGAACTTGTCGTTGTGCCAGTAATAGAGGAAGAGGATGCGGCCAAGCCGGTCCAGGGCCAGCAGCAGATCGCCAATGTAGCCGTCGACCGCGCTGTCCGAATCCATCGTCTTGACCAATCCTGTAATCACTGACGTATCAAGGACTTCCTTCTGCCCAAGCTGTGAAGCCGCACCAGCCTGATCCTTGGCATTCTGGTCCACGAACCTCGTCCGATACGGCTGGTTGAGGTCATCATCCCAGCGGTGTCGATACGCATCACGCGCACCTGCGGTGTCATTCTGCCCCAGGTTCTGCGCCGTCATTGACGGGTACTGAATAGGTACGTTGACACCGTACTCCATACCAGTGAGTGGTTCGGGGAACCATGCGCTCTGCGGCGGCTCGCCCCATCCGTATTTGATGAAGAACGTCTCACCGTTGCTACGCACGGCGGCGCTCTTCAGCAGCATGTGCGCATCATCGGCGGACACACCCTGCTGATAGATCAGGTAGCGGAACGCAGCTTCCTTCGGCATGTAACCGACCTGCTCATTGTTGACAACCGGGATGTACCGCGTGCCGTCGGTGCGCATCGAGATGAACGCGCCTTCACCTTTTTCAGCGGCCATCTTGAGGCTGTCGCGTATGTCTTCAACCGTGCCGAGCGTCAGATTCTTCGGCCCCTTGGTGCCACCCGGGCTGCACGGTGCCGGGTAGTTCTCGCGCTTCCTCTTATCGATCTTGAAGAACTTGAAACCCTTGGGCACGAAGAAACTCTCACCAACCCGGATCAGCTTGTCGCCTTCCTTGTCGCAGAAGACAAGAGACTCAATCGAATCCGACTCACCACTATCTGACCTCGGGCGGTAGGGCTCCTTGCGCACCGTGGCGCCGGGGGAGAGTGAGTTCTTGCCGTAGACCTTCACTTCAGTGCGGCCACCCAGCGTCGAAGAATTTTCGGCCTCGAACACACAGGTGCCCTCACCCTTCTCGTTGACCAACACGCCAATGTCACCCGGGCTCACGCTGTCACCAGCGGGCAGATCTTTCCACCACTTGCCAAACTCATCCTGACCGTAATGCTTGCCCACCAAGATGTCAGACTTGCCGTAGTTCCCGAACTGCTTGGTCTCCGTGTCGACGACCACACTCACGCGTGGGTCGCGGTAGGCTGCCCACCCTATCGGTGCAGAGTCCACGATGACCAACGCCTTACGCGGCTCTAGCCCCTTGGTCATTATGTCGAAGAAACCGGAGCGATCCGGGCCGCTGAGCGTCATTGGTAACTGGATCTTTACGACATGGTTACGCCGATCTGAATCAAGGTCTCTGACGACGAACTCGCCTCGCGCCAGCTGCTCCTTCTCCTTTTCTGTTATGTCTAACAGAACGTTGCTCTGGTCATCGCCACGGGTCAGGACGATCGGCTTGGGCAGCGAGGACTTCCCCTTGCGCTGATTCTTAGCCACCTCGTCAATGTCAGCCTGCTTCGTAGCCTCAATCAGCTCACGCGGATCGTAGAATTTCAAGATCGCGCGAGAGAACCGCTCGTCGGAAGTCATCGTCTCAAAAAGCGGCATGGCGGCCCGCTTACCGAATCGTTTGAGCAGGTTCGGCAAGTCAGCACTGGCGTACTTCTCTCCCCATGGCTCCGAGCCAAACACATCCAGGAAGTCGTGAACCCATTCCTTCATGCGCCCCTTATTTGCCGAAGCATACTTGGAGCCGGCGTACGGTGCGCGCGCAAACAGGT
>Ga0307377_10005713_pt1 | contig 13243 bp, 12 predicted proteins | sample TR3MG_FD_202535 | JGI IMG/M metagenome (GOLD analysis project Ga0307377, IMG submission 202535) | Soil microbial communities from Risofladan, Vaasa, Finland - TR-3 | ecosystem: Environmental > Terrestrial > Soil > Coastal area > Acid sulfate soil | place: Finland: Risofladan, Vaasa | collected... | reverse complement strand
TTGAATGGGAATATATTCGTTCTAATCTTGATGCCGTCAGAATGCCTCTTGGGTACTGCATGAAGCCTAAAAAGCAGGAATGTCACACACAATTAATCCCTTGTCTGACCTGCCGGAATCTTTGCACTACCCCTGACTTTATCCCTCAATATGAACTTGAAATTCAGGAAACGAAAGCAATGGTTCAACGTGGTAAAGATCAAGGGCGTTCGAGTTGGATGGAAAAAAACCAAACCTTATTGGAGCGTTATGAGTCCATCCTAGTTATTTTAAAAGAGGGCAAGACTCACAACAAAGCAATCAAGAAAGGACGTGAATATGTTGGGGAGGGACCGCAGTGCTAGGTGATCATCCTCGTAATTCAGACGGCTTGAAAGTCTATTCTAAGCAGAAACAGTTTGAAACGGCGAAGAAGGTTGATGAAGCAATTACGCTTCTAATAAAAGACAAAGAAGCCATCAATTTTAATTGTGTGTCTAAACTGTCAGGTGTTTCGAAAACTTACCTGTATGAGCATCAAGCTATTCGCGAACGAATTGAGACTCTTCGCAAGTAACAGCAAGGGCTGACCTCTCGAAAATTGATAAAAGAAGAAATGACAAATTCAAATAAAGACGTTCTTCTAGCCGCTAAAAACAAACGTATTAGGGTATTGGAAGATGAGGTCAAACACCTCAAAGAGCAGCTAAAGCGCCTTGGTGGAGAATTGTACGATAGCATTTAACACATACAGTGGTGCATATTGGTGTTGCACTGGTGTAAAAATTGTAGTCTAATACACCAAAGTGAAGAGGAGGAAATTTGACTAGACAGTCTATTGAACTACCTGACACAGTCAAAGAAGGGCTTGATAAAATGGCTACAGATTTTGGTATGACGCAAAATGCTCTAATAAATCTTGCTGTCACCACGATGGTTGTAAAATATGAAGCTGAAGGAACTAGGATTTTCTTTGATTTAATATCTCCTCCCAGAAAAATTAAATAGTGCGTTGTTTATATGTAAACAACGAGCGAACCCGCATTTAATGCGGGTTCGCTCTTCTTTAGTATAGATAATATTTTGCCAGTGTTTTTTGGTTTTTTGCTTAGAATTAATAGCTTTAATGAGCTGAATTTTATGATAAAGAATAACGAGTTTAGTAAACTGTTTCCCCGAGGAACTAAGCTGCCGAAGGTTGACGCAATCAGGGATACACTTAAAGTAACTGATATATTCGGACTAAACCAAATAAATCATCACATCGTAAAAAAGGCAGTTGAGAATAAGGTTTTTGAAAACGGAACAATTGACGGATATACTGTGGTTGCGATCGATGGAACAAAATTATTTGGGAGCAATAAGAAAAGCTGTCCAGAATGCTTGAAAAATAGCAAAGGCGAAAAGGCTGATTTCAAGCATTGTAAAGAGTCATAAGAAATTAATTGATGTTGTAGTTTATGATGCTCTTGCCTGTAATTCCGTTTGGATTAACCACTGCAAAGATCTTGATATTGATGCCGTTGTCAGAGCAAAAAACAATAATAATAGGAGTTTGCGGTTAGCAAAAAAGAAGGTAAATAAGTCGGAGGCAGTTGATGTTTGGGAAGATGAGAAAGGATTTGAGAAAGTTGAAGTTTACGAATCAACATTTACTATGGAGAACGAGGAGCAACCATTGCGTTTTGTAAAATTGTCCTTAAACATAAGAACAAAAAACGCACACAGATTATTGATCGTAACGACATGTATGGATATGGCACTTAAGACTTTATTTAAAATAATCAGAGCACGTTGGGATATTTGAGAACTCGATTTTTAATAACTTGAAAACTGAATGTGGCTTAGAGCATTGCTTCGTTCATGGCGGGAAGGCCGTAGAAGCTGTGCTTTATTTGATATTTATAGCATCGAATATCATACAATTGTTTTTGTTTAGACGACTAAAAAACCACTTTACAACTCAACGGGAAATGGTAAGGCTTTTATTAAAAGGACTAATCATGGGGTAGGGGAAGGTGTATTCTCTTTTAACAAAAATAGATAAATGAAGAGGATAATTCACATAATAATTGAAATATACAATAAGAGGCGGCAAAATTCATGCATAGGCTAAATTGCTGTGGAGCGCAAAGTATTCACAAATATGGAAATAGCTTTATAATAATTTGAAAAAAATACAATATGAAAAAGGAGGAACTAGCATGTATTTAATACCATTACCCCGCAAGATTACACCACAGGATGGATTATTTTTGATAGACCACGATACTGCCATTGTGTTAGATGTGGCGCAAGATGACAATGATTTGGAAACTGCAAAGCTATTACAGCAGGAAATTAAACAGGTTATTGCAATTACGCTGCCCATTAAAAAAGTGCAACAGAGTATAGGAAATCTTGCTGAAAACTGCATTCATTTTCATAATGACAATATGGATAGAGTAAAGGAAGCCTACCAGCTGACCGTTAGATCAAATAAAATTACCATTGCCGCTTGTTCCAACCGTGGCTTCCTGTATGGGTCAGCGACGCTGATCCAGCTATGCAAGATATCCCGTGGGGAAATTGGCTGTGTGGATATTGCCGATGAACCATACTATTCGAACAGAGGCTATATGCTTGATGTTAGCCGCGGAAGGGTGCCCACTATGGACAGCCTGAAAGCACTAGTCAATCGGTTGGCGCTGTATAAAATCAATCAACTTCAGTTGTATATGGAAAACTGTTTACGCTTAGATGGCTTTGAGGAAATTTGGTCGCAGACTGATCCTTTTACCCCGGAAGAGATTCTGAATTTGGATTGTTACTGCAATGTAAGAGGCATTGAGCTGGTACCCTGCGTAGCCACCTTTGGACATTTGTATGATTTACTCCGTTCAGTGGGTTTTGGTAAATACAGAGAAATGGACACCGGGCGGGGAGAAACCTTTACTTGGTATAACCGCATGAGATACTCCATCATCAATGTGTCCGACCCCGAAAGTTTTACTCTGATCAAGGGCATTCTTGACCAATACATGCCCTTGTTTCGCAGCAATAAAATAAACATCTGCTGCGATGAAACCTTTGATTTGGGGAAGGGAAAAAGTGCTTCCATGGCTGAGAAAATGGATTACGGAGAGATGTATCTTTTTTACGTCAACCAGTTAGTGGAATATCTTCAAAGCAAGGGCAAAGAGGTCATGATTTGGGGTGATATTGTGAAGAGCCATCCCAAACATCTGGATAAACTGAATGCACAGGTTACCTGCCTAAACTGGTATTACGATTATGGCGCTAAGGATGAAACTGTTAAAATTTTCACCGACATAGGTTTAAAGCAGTATGTATGTCCTAGCGTATCCGGTTACAGCCGATTGGTGAATGCCTATGACATGAGTTATACCAACATCAGGGAGATGGCGAAGTTAGGTAAGCAGTATCATGCCGACGGATTTTTGAATACCGACTGGGGGGATTGCGGCCACATTAATATGCCAGCTCTTGCCATTCCTGGCATGATTTACGGTGCTGCGCAAAGCTGGAACGTAGAGGACGACAGGGATTTCAGTACCATAGACCAGGCTGTTTCTTTGGTGGAATATGAAGACCCTGGAAAAAATCTAGTGGGATTGCTGCGTGAACTTTCTCATCAAGATATCATCACTTTTAAAGATCTTGCATTTTTCAGGGATTTTAAGGTATACAATCAAGCCTATAATGATTCTGAAATCAGCCTGTATGAAAAAGCTAAAGAAGAAATAATGCAGGTTTCAGAGAATCAGCTTAAGACAGCAGTTACCAGATGTGCGGAAATCTTTAATAGCCTTAAACAGAATAATATGGGTTCCTATGCAGACCTTCAAGAGGAGATGTTGGAGTATTATCTTGCTGCCCGTGGTGTAGGACTGATGCAGGAATTGACACTGGTCATTAAAGAACGTGAGTACGGGCAGGATGTACATCCGCTGAATGCTCCGTCTGAACTGGCCGGTAAGCTGGAATACTGGCTGATGGATTACTGTAAGGCGTGGAGGACTGGCAGCCGCGAGAGCGAATTATACCGAATCAAAGAATTCGTTAGTCAAATGTGTTCCATCCTCAGAAAATATGATGAAAAGCTTCACAGTTGATAAAAATCCACAACATCGAAATCGATTCTACCCCTAAAGATTAATGTCCGTAAGCACGGTTAAATCAGCGTGCAGCTGTAGAATGCTAGAGGGAACCTCTGTGCTCACAGGTCCATAGAGCGCCTTGGTTAAAATGTCTCTTTTGCTCTCCCCGCTGACCAGTAAGAGGATTCTCTGTGCTTGCATAATGCTGCCGACACCCATCGTTACCGCTTGGCGAGGAACCGCGCCAGAATCCGGAAAAAATCGTGTATTAGCCTGAATTGTCTCCGCCGTCAAATCCACGACATGCGTATGAATTTCCATATTATGAGAAGGTTCATTGAAACCAATGTGGCCGTTGAGACCTAGACCCAGTATCTGCACCCCAATGCCGCCGGCCCTTTGAATTGCATCATCGTACCTGCGGCATTCCGCAACTAAATCTGAAACATCTCCTCGAGGTATATCCACATTACCTTTCGGTAAGTCAACTTTATTCCAAAAATGTTCGCGCATAAAAAAAGCGTAGCTTTGCGGGTGATCAGCCGTTAAGCCTACATACTCGTCAAGGTTAAAGGTTCGGGCCTTAGTAAAGCTAATTAACCCTTCTTGGGCAAGCTGGGCCAGATATTGGTACATGCCAATCGGCGTACTTCCCGTTGGAAGACCCAACACTAGATTTGGGTAAGCTAAGATTTCACGTGCCACCCAACGGGCGGCCATTTGGCCTAAACTCAGATTGTCTTGGGCGTAAAGGTATTCCATTTTCTGCCTCCTCCTAGAATTCCATTGTATTAAACACTAACCTGCCTTGCAACCAAACCTGTTTTATGTCCAAATCCGATGACAGGCGGATAAAAGTCGCTTCCTTGTTTATTTCTAGACTGCCAACCCTGTTATCAATCCCCAAAAGTTTGGCGGGATTTGAAGTTGCGTAACGCACAGCCTCCGGTAATGTGTATTGAAGCTTTTGTACCAACATTTTTAGACCCTGGCGCAAGGGATAGGCACTACCTGCGATCGTCCCATCTGGCAACTGGGCTATACCCTGGCGTACAATGGTCTTTTGTCCCCCGAGTTCGTATTCCCCATCCGGCATGCCCACCGCTGGAGTGCCGTCCGATACCAAGCAAACCCGTTCCTTCGGTTTATTCCTTAATACTAGTTCAATCACTGCCGGGTGGATGTGCACCCCATCAGCAATGATTTCCATAGTGATCGTTTCATCAAGTAACGCTTTCGTTAATAGGCCTGGGTTACGATGATGAATTCTGGGCATAGCATTAAACGCATGGGTAATATGCCGCACACCCCACTGCACTGCCTGCTCCATCTGAACAAAATCAGCGGCTGTATGTCCGGCTGAGGGAATTACGCCATGCGCCAGGCAGACCTCAGCAAGTTCTCGACCATCCGGTCGTTCCGGAGCAAAAGTAAGTATCTTAACAAGATCTGGAAACTCGCGCAGTAATTTTGCCAAGAATTGAGCACTCCCGTCCTTGGCTCCCACCCAAATTACTTCTGTTGCTTGCGCGCCTCGGAACTCCACCGCTAAAAAGGGGCCTTCCAAATGGAGTCCTAAAATTTCTGCACCCCGGAAATGACCCTGGTGAAAATTCGCTACATTTTGTAACACCTTCTTCAGTTGTTCTGGGATGCAAGACATCGTTGTGGGCAAAAAAGCGGTTGTGCCTTCTTTAAGCAGAGCCTCAGCTAGGGTGTGTAAACTCTCTGCAGTACCATCCATGACATCACAGCCACCGGCTCCATGCACATGTGTATCGATCAAACCGGGGATCACTAGATCCCCTTCCATATCCCACACTGTTGTTCCCTTCAATGCTTGTTGCCCTAACTGATGGCTTTGTGAAGCTTCTTCAAAGATTTCCTTCAGAATACCATCTTGCCAGATCATTCCACCATAGCAGATACGATCCGGCAGAACCAATGTTGCGCCGCGCACCAAACCTTGATCCATTCGTATGCCTCCCCAATTGCCTACACTATTTATTACCTCAACTAAACCTTTCGCGATATTCTAACTAGACCAGACTGATTCCAGTCTTCTAAATTAGGACCATACATGACCATATCTATTACACTATCATAACCTTCGAGATTATTATCTATTTTTTTGAAATAGTTAATAGGTGTCAATCTTAGATGTCTTGATTGCATTTAACACATCTGCTGGCGTCTTACAGGTTGCTTGTTTATACTTTTTGGAATAATAGTGCTATATTTATTTAATTATGTTATAATTTGGCATACCTACTATTTATTCTACCTTGAAAGGGATTGATAAAATCCAGAAGTTCGAAAATATTAAAGTTGGAATCGGTTTTGCCACTGGGAGAAGGAGTTTTCAAAAGGTGCTGCGAACCACCATATACAACTGGAAAGAATCCGGTTTGGTGGAAAACAAACGAATCAGTTTAAATCTTTTTGTAGCATATGATCTTAATTATAATAAAACAAAAATGACGGATTACACCAATATACACTCAGAACTAGTCGAGCAAATTGATAGCAGCAAATTTATTGGAAGCGTCGCTATAAAAGAAGAAATTGACTATATGATTCGAGAAAACGTCATCGATATGAATGAAGCTCGTATAATTTTTGGTAGGGGGTATGCAGCAAAGCGTAACGCTGTGCTATATAACGCTATAAAGAACAATATGGATTATCTGATCTTTCTGGACGACGACGAATACCCTATGGCAGTGACCAATACGCACCGAACTGCAATTTGGGGAGGCCAACATGTTCTGCTCGACCATCTTGAATATATCTCTCAAGCGGACATCACCCACGGACATCACTGCGGCTATATATCGCCTATTCCCTATGTGGAATTTAATGGAATTATGACCGAAGCGAATTTCCGCTCGTTTATTGAGGCTATCAGCAATGATATTATTAACTGGGATACCTTGAAAACCGTTATAAAAAACGGCGGGGTAACTTATGCTGATACAAAGATATTGACGAGCGATGAGGCGATAGAGGTGCAGGAAATAAACCATGCCAAATTCATCTCAGGCGCTAATCTGTGTATTAACCTGACCGATCCTCGCCGTATTTTTCCGTTTTACAATCCACCGGGAGCTCGAGGGGAGGATACTTTTTTAAGTACCTGCCTAAGCGAACGAAAAGTTTTGCGCGTGCCCTGCTACACATTCCATGACGGGTTTTCCACCTATAATTGTCTTTTAGAAGGGGTTCTCCCAATCCGATTGAAGTTCATCAAAGCGGATTCCGAAAAGATCACCACTCGTTTTTACAAGGCCTGTATAGGTTGGATTCGTTATAAGCCCTTACTGCTCTATATCACACAACCGGATCGTTATGAAGAAAAGATTAAAGAGATGCGGGAACAGCTTAACGAAACATTGCCTAAAATCTGTGTTTTTTTCGGACAGCCGGATTTTATGAATGTCTCAGCTGAATTGGAGAAATACCATAAAAATGTCAAAAAGCATTATCGTGAATTCCTTAAAACACAGCGTATTTGGGCAAAAATCATGGAATACTTTGCGCAGCAACGGTAAGTATATTTCAGGGCTCTTTCAAACTATTCTTCAAGCAAGGAATTCCTGCTGTTTATTATCTCTAGGATTTCGTCAAACCTTTGCTTCGACCCGTCCCCTAATAACACATCCCCACATAAGTTTATAGTGGATAAAGCAGACATTGACTGTTTGCTACAAAATAAACAGGAATTGTTTATACAAAGATTAGTTTGCGTGCTCAAAGGCACACTTATTTGTACTTGAAAATAGCAAACGGCACATCTTTTGATACGGGCAGTATATAACTACACCACTCTTCTCCCCGTGCTCTGTAGTGTATCTGTTTATCCAAATGCATTATATCACCCAAGGGGACACTTTCATTAATTTTTTGTGCCTTGAGCACAGCGAAAGAAATGGGACTTTTGATGAACAAATATTTAATGCGTTGGTTGAGAAGATAGATATTCTCACACCAACGCATTTTGTTTTTGAGTTGAAGAACGGGATGCGGGTGGAGGAACAATGGAGTAACATTCACGTACTCTCTTTATCACTTTCAACCAGACCTCTATTTTAAAACATTAGCAGAAATGGTAAAATAGGGTTGTGAAACAATATTTGGGAAATAATATTTGTAAGAAAGAGGAATAATCTTGCCCACGTAATACTATGAAATAAACATGAATTCTTTGACCACGGCGAGGGTGAACCTAGCGTATTTTATCTTTAGCCTGTCATCAAAAGGTTCTTGCAAACATACAAAGTCTTTGCCCTTGATAACCGTGGTGCGGGACAACTGATTAACCCGATGAATCTTTAAAATATAGGAGGGACAAATATGAGCTTAGATAAAGTATTCTATCAGAACTTCATGAAAAACCTTTTTACTGATCCTTGTCAAGTAAAATATTGGGATGGTGATGTGGAGAATTATGGAGAAGGGGTCGCTCAGTTCCGGATCGGTTTCAACGAACCAATTGCCAAAATGGATATTATTAATGACCTTTCCTTAGCCTTCGGAGAAGGGTATATGCAAAAGAAGATCGATATTGACGGAAGTGTGCAAAAAGTCATAGAATCCATTTATAAGAAACAGGATAGTCCTCTTCACCAGAAAAATGCTTATGTTAAACGGGCTAAAATACTTTCCAATAGTATTCGTAAGAGCAAAGAGAATATTCAATTTCACTATGACATAGGAAATGATTTTTACCGTTTATGGTTAGATGAGACCATGACCTATTCCTGTGCCTATTTTAAGTCGCCCGAAGATAGCTTGAAACAGGCTCAGATTAACAAAGTCGATCATATCCTAGGCAAACTTAACTTAAAGCCTGGGCAAACCCTACTCGATATAGGCTGTGGGTGGGGAGAACTTATTCTTACCGCAGCGAAAACGTATCATGTTAAAGCTCTGGGTATCACGCTTAGTTCTGAACAACATACTCGTGTTCTGGAAAGAATTCAATATGAGGATTTGCAGGATCTAGTTGAAGTCCAGATCTTAGATTACCGGGAATTAAGGGGCAGAACTTTTGACAGGGTGGTAAGCGTTGGGATGATCGAGCATGTAGGAAAGGAACACTTGGAGGAATATTTTTCTGCAGTTAGAAACCTCCTGAATGAAGGCGGAGTATCTCTCTTGCACAGTATTACAGGATATGATGAATCGGCAATTAATACCTGGTTCAATAAGTATATTTTCCCAGGCGGATATATTCCTGCAGTCCAGGAACTCGTTTCGCTAATGGCATCCAATAGTTTCTATCTTATAGACCTAGAGAGCCTTCGTGAACATTACACTCAAACCTTGGAGCACTGGTCTCAAAACTTTGAGAATGCTCTCCCATTAATCCAGAAGATGAAAGATGAAACTTTTATCCGGATGTGGCGGCTCTATCTTAACTCCTGTGCAGCATCTTTTCACTGTGGCAATATCGATGTTCATCAGTTTCTATTTACTAAGGGTGTAAATAATACCTTGCCTCTAACTAGAACGTATATGTATAAATGAGATAAAATTACAAGATGCACAGTATTCAAGGGATACGGTATTGAATAAGGTGAGATTAGTTACTTTTTAAGACTCACCAGGAAATTATTATAGGCAGTCTTTTACTTTACAACAACTCCCTATATAGTAATTTATATTCTTATCAACGTGACAGGGCACGTTGGTGTTACTTCAATGTAAGTATGTTTTGGCTAAATGTTTCCACGGATAGGGCACGTCGAGACGGTGGTAAGTCTCAATAGAAACACAGACTAAAAGCCGCTTGTGGTGAGGGTTCTGGTATGCGAAAATATATTCGTAGGGTTAGGGTTAGATAATTTTGAGGGAGAGTAGGTCCGCAGAAACATATTGAGAATGTAATTGTTTCCGTTATGGTTGGTAATTTCTGCTGTCGATTGTTGAGTTTAACCAAAATAGATACAAGTATTTTGAAAGGTCAGCTCGTTATTGGACGGTTTGACCTTTTTTGTTTTTAATTGGATTACTTATGATCTCTTGGAAGGAATTAAGTAAATAATGTGGAAAGTATTAGCAGTGAATCGTCTAATGTAGATATTAATCTAGTACGAAAATCTTCAAGTACAAATTCTACCCGACGAAGGAGCGTAAGCTGCTAGGCGAGACGACATTCATTTGTACGATGGTCTATAACCAGCTTCTCGCCGAGCGCAAGGTAGACCACGAGTCGTCGGGTACAAGCCTGTCCAAAAACTCAATGAACCGAGAAGCCGCCGGGTTCCAACCCGTGCGAAGTGTTACATCATGACGATTGAAATGGGGGCATTGCCATGCACGTTGCATTCCGAAAAATCATGCTCATCAACCCATCGGCGGATATCCGCCTCTGGGAGCCGCACAGCGAAAACCTTGGCCTCGGTTACTTGGCTGCCGTTCTCAGGCAGTTGGGATACCAGGTGATCATCCTTGATGCGTCACTTTTCCGGCTCGGTGTGTCCGCAACTCTCAAACGCATTAGGGACCAACAGCCGGATGTGATCGGCTTTCGCCTGCTCGAAGTCAACATGCCGTACGCGATCGACCTGGTGGTGCGCCTGCGTCGAGAGGGCTACTCAGGGCATATCACGGCGGGCGGGCCGGTCGCCACGATGATGGAGTCGGAGATTCTTAAGTTAGTCCCAGGACTGGACAGCCTCATGGTGGGGGAGGGCGAGGAGACGCTGCCAGAGCTACTGGCGGCCCTCAACTCGTCCGGTTCTCCGAGACCCTCCGGAGATCCTTTTACAAGGATACTAGGCCTGTGTTATCGCGAAGGCGACGTGATCCGGGCCAACGGACCTCGACCTCTCATCGAGAATCTCGACGCACTGCCTTTCCCGTCGCGGGATACGCTCCCACATATCCTCAGGTGGGGCCGACTGCCAATGCTCATCACTTCCAGGGGGTGCGATGGGTACTGTGTCTTTTGCTGTCCGGCCGCAATGCACACCAAGTCGCCTGGGCCAAAGTGGCGCTCGCGCAGCGCCGGCAATATCGTCGACGAGATCGAAGATCTGCAGCGGCGCTACAACGTGAGCCATCTGGATTTTCTGGATGATAACTTCTTTGGCTGTGGTGAGGTGGGGGTCCGGAGGGCCTGGGATTTCATCGAGGAATTGCGACGGCGTGACCTGCGGATCAAGTTTTCGATAGAGTGCCGGGTCGACAACGTGGTGGATGAAGATCTCTTCAAGGCTTTGCGTGACGCCGGGTGCGTGGAGGTTCGCTTGGGCGTCGAGTCAGGCGTGCAGCGTATCCTCGACCGCTATGGCAAGGGGACGACAGTCGAGCAAAACCGCGAGGTTTTGCTCAAGCTCAAAGAGTGGGGTATGCCGGTCAAAATCGGGTTTATCCCGTTTGACCCGACAATATCTTTCGAGGAACTCACTCAAAACGCGGAGTTCCTTCGCTCGGTTGGTAACCCCGAAGCTTTCAACTACAACAAGATCAGGGTCGCGGTCGGGACTCCTCTGGAACGCATGTTCGAGAAGGAGGGGCGCCTGACCAAACCTAAGCCATGGATGCGCGATTACACGTTTGATAACCAGACCGTGGCCTTTCTGTGGAAGGTAGTTCAGGGATATGCGATGGCCAAGCGGGCAGCCTTACAACTTGCCGATGGTTGGAAGGTTGGGCTGGCCGACCTCCAGGCCTTGCTCCGTGGGGAGAGAATCGGATGAGTTCTCGTATGACCTGAAAATGCACCCCCTCCCTATGAAAATGCACTCCCCTTTGCAAAGAGCAGGTCAATAATTAATTTGTATCAAAGATATAGTTATTAGACATTACATAACTCAATCTTTGATACAATTATGGAAGATAAAAAGCGCAGTATTACTGGGCTTTTCTGCGTTTATGTAGAGAAAGCATCGTTTGAGGCGATGCTTCTTCACAATGCACCCCCCTCGGGCGAAAATCCTACCTTTCGTATAAAGTATAGGCATCGTTAAAAGGTTTAAGGGAAAAATGGGGTATATTTTACACCAATTTAAGTTTTATGGAAACACGATTATCTACTCAATCTTATTATTATGAATGGAAATGGCAGGAAACGTGACAAGTGGCGTCGAATATTTTGTTTATCGCCGAGCTTTTAGAAACGGAAGTGCATGCATTGTCAAATCATCAAGTAAACAAAAATGGAATAACTGTCGAGGACATGAACATAATAGAAAGCGCTTCCTCTTCACCCGATAATATGAAGGAATCTTTTTCAGCATGGCTTTCCGATGGACATGCCAAGAAGTATTCTCCTGAGGTCTATACGTCTTGTATTGATAAAGTTTCTGCCAAGCTTTGGTCTTTATAGCCGTTGCAAACCATTTTGATATCCCACTTATAGAAGTATTTCGAGGATATGTTATAGTGCAGAACAAAGAAAAAAATTACTTTTCTGATGCTCAGCTTGATGTGCTTGCAATTGAACGATTTACCAATATAGGGTTCATACAGAAAAATTGTCGGTGGTATTATGAAGGGAAACCAATTCGAATAGGTGAGATATTGCCATTGCCCCCAAATATGGAAGAGATGTTACCTGAAGACGGAATGGCTATCGATGTATATATTAGATTAACCAGTAAACTAATAGACGATAAGTTGACTATTTGGGGAGAATGCAATTTGCCGGACTCAGTTCAGCTAATGATATCCGTCAGGAAAAAGGAAATTGAATATTGGGCTCAAGATTCAGTTAACGTGATTGAGGGAAACTTTTCAACGCAGAGTTTCTCAAATAAAGGTAATAAATTGCTTCCAGGAGAATATCAGGTTGAAATCACTTTCCTATTTATAGTGTTCAACCGGAAGAAGCAAAATACTTTTTAGGTAATAGATGTAGAAATTTAACTGGCAAATACGTTGAGTTTAGTGCCATTGGTGGGAACATGGTTAATTTCAAAGATGTCCTAAGGTTGAATGAATGAAACTTTCATGTGTTTTCTAAGAGCCAATTCGAAGTACCGAGGCACGTTAATAGCCCTTGAAAATCTCACAATGAAGTAACATCAACGCACGTGGAGACGGTAATAGTGCTATATGTGCGACACGTTTCTAAATGAAAAGTTTAGACATTTGTAGAAATACAAAGAGAACTAACATCTTGATGAGTCGAATGATAGGGTAACGCCTAAAAAGGC
>Ga0307377_10005712_pt1 | contig 13245 bp, 11 predicted proteins | sample TR3MG_FD_202535 | JGI IMG/M metagenome (GOLD analysis project Ga0307377, IMG submission 202535) | Soil microbial communities from Risofladan, Vaasa, Finland - TR-3 | ecosystem: Environmental > Terrestrial > Soil > Coastal area > Acid sulfate soil | place: Finland: Risofladan, Vaasa | collected... | reverse complement strand
CCTTCAGCTTCCTTCAGATTCGCAGTCGCCCGCGACACCCTTGCCGTTCGGCTAACACTTCCCCTTGCCGGGCGTGTAGGGGACTTCCACCCCCAAGTATGTGCGCCCTGCCGGGCGCACCCATAAAAAAAGCCGGGCACTTGCCCGGCTTCTTCAAATGGAAATTGGTTCGGTCAAGCAGCTTGGATTTTGGCCGCTTGCTTGCCTTTTTTGCCGTCTACGATTTCGAAGGACACTTTCTGCCCTTCCTTGAGCGTCTTGAAGCCCTGCATGTTGATTTCGGAGAAATGTGCGAACAGATCTTCGCCGCCACCATCTGGCGTGATAAAACCGAAACCCTTCGAGTCGTTGAACCACTTGACTGTGCCGGTTGCCATATTACCTTCCTTTAAAAGTTGAGAATTCGGGCCAAACCCGATCAATGTTTGAATCTCAAGACTGAAAAGGACGTGCCTCTATGGGAACCGCTCTCAAGCACTTGAAACTAAACACTTGCGCGCGTTATACCTGCTAAACGCGCAACCGTCAAGTGGGGCTCCATGGAGCGGTCGCGCGCCCGATGGCGACGACAGGCGACGGGCGCGGGGCGCGGGCGTGCGCGCCCGTTTTGGTCGCACAAGCGGATCAGACTCGCCGCTTATACTCGCCGGTGCGGGTATCGATCTCGATCTTGTCGCCGGTGGCGCAGAACAGCGGTACCTGCACCGAAAAGCCGGTATTAATTTTCGCCGGCTTGAGCACCTTGCCCGAAGTGTCCCCGCGTATGGCGGGTTCGGTATAAATGATCTCGCGCTGCACGGTATTGGGCAGCTCGACCGATATCGCGCGGTCGTCATAGAACACGACCTCGCACTGCATGCCGTCCTCGAGGAAATTGATCCCCTCGCCCATGTTGTCTTTTTCCACCTCGAACTGGTTGTAGTCGGCGTCCATGAACACGTACATCGGATCGGCAAAATACGAGTACGTGGATTGCTTGCGCTCCAGCACCACGACATCGAATTTTTCGTCGGCCTTATACACGTTCTCGCTGATCGACTCGGAAAGCAGGTTCTTGAGCTTCATTTTCACCACGGAAGCATTGCGGCCGGACTTGCTGAATTCCGCCCGCTGCACCACCATCGGGTCATTTCCGAGCATGATCACATTGCCTGCGCGGAGTTCCTGTGCAATTTTCATTTCTGTCGTCCTAGACGGTTTGGTTGATCTAAAGCTCTCTATTTTAACAAATTTCCGCAAAACTGCACAAGATTATTCGCAAGATCGCCCGTCCCGGCGAGTCGTGCCGCCCAGCGCTGGGCATGCGCTTGCAGCTCGATCCTGCGCTCCCAAAAGCCGGGCCAGGCCGCTTCGACCACCACATCGTCGCCTGCGTTCCAGGCCTGCCACAATTTGACGACGAGTGCCTTGGTTTCCGTCGCCAGGCCATCGCAATACAGATCGAGGAAAGCCTGCAGCTTCGGCCGGTGGGCACCCTCTTGCTGCGGATAGATCTGCCATAGCAGAGGCCGCGCCGCCCATTGCGCGCGAACGAAGGAGTCTTCGCCGCGCACGAGATTGAAATCGCAAGCCCAGAGCAAGCGGTCGTAGCGATCCTGATCCAGGAAAGCGAAAATGCCGACTTCGAGGCCGGACTTGCGCAGGATCGCGCCCGGCGCGAGTCGATCGGTTCCGAAGAACGCCGACAAGGCGGCCGTCGCGGTCCCCTCCGGCACCAGACAACGCAGCGGCGTACCGCCGGCCGCCCATGCCCGCAACAATCCGCTTATCCCGCCGTGCGGATAGCAGAACAGCGAAACCTGGATATCGCCCGCGCGCGGCGCCGGCAGCTCGAGATCCTGCCACAAGCGTGCCTGCTCCGCGCTCGAGCGCTGAAACCGCTCGCGCGCCGGTGCCAGCCCCCGCTCGGCCAGCAGCCCACCGGTACCCGCGACGAATCCCGGAAAGAAAAAATGCTTAACCAGAGGAAGCGACGGATGCGGCGAAGGCAAGCCGTGGCAGCCCAGCACCCAGTTTTCGGCACTCAGGTATTCAAGGTTGATCCACACCGGTTTCGGCCGTTTCGCCGCCATCGCCGCGATGTAGTTCGCCGGCGGATTGCAGGCGAACGCCTCGACCACGACGTCCGCCGGATCGACCGCGGGAAAAACCTCGCGCCACCACCTGACTTCCACGCCATGGCTATGCTGCGATTCCACACCGGTCACGATATCCGCGCATATCCTGCGGAAACTCGCGAGATCGTCGATCCACAGGCGCACGCGAAAGCCGTGCTCGGCGGCCAACTGCCGCGCCAGCCGCCAGCAAACGCCGACATCGCCGTAATTGTCGACTACGGTGCAGAAAATATCCCAACTGCGCATGGACGGGATCGCTCCGAAAAAAGCCGAGCACCAATCAGAATGAACCGTCCCGCCCTGCGGGCAGGCTACTGCGCGTCAGATCAGCGGGCTCGAGAGATAAGGATGCTGCACGGCGCGTAATCGAGAAGGGAGGCACCCACCGATCCCTTCCACCATCGCGCTGCAAAAGATAATTTTTGCCGGTGTCCGAGGACGATCAGATCAGCCCCGAGTTCGGTAGCGACGCGACAGATCTCCTCCACCGGCTCGCCCACCGTGAGATGGCCGATGGTATCGAAACCCTGATCCTTGAGCAGCTGTATTCCCTCGTCGAGGATCTCCTGCGTGCGCTTTTTCTCCTCTTCCAGCAGTTCCTCGGGCAGAAACCCCTCGGTAAGAAACAAACTGGGCGGCATTCCGGCGACTGCCAATAGATGCGTTTCGGCCTTGATGAATTCCGCGATCTCGGCGCTTTCCAGCAGCGCCGCGCGTCCCTCGCGCGATCCGTTGTAAGCCATCAGGATCTTCTTGTACATGGCTGCCTGCCCTCCTCCAAAATGCACTGTTTCACCGGATACCCATTTTTCGTTCGACTCTCTGTCGGGCCGTTCGTTTCCCTAAAGTATCGTCCCGGCCGCCATCGCTGGCAAGGAGTTCGTGACGGGCATCCCTATCCGGATTCGATGCCAAGCGCCCCTGTCCGCTCTCCGGATTAGAGGTAAAATCGCCAGAAATTCCCCCGCTGCTTCAGCTCAGCGCCTCCACCGAATCTACACTCAGGAGATTACACAATCATGTTGGATGCCTACATTTACGATGGACTTCGTTCCCCTTTCGGCCGGCACGCGGGCAAGCTCGCTCCGGTGCGGCCGGACGATCTGGCGGCCGAGCTCATCGCGGCAGTGGTCCGCAAAGCCGGAATCAAGCCCGAGCAAATCAGCGACGTGCTGCTCGGCAACGTCAACCAGGCGGGCGAGGACTGCCGCAACGTCGCGCGCTTTGCCGCGCTGCTGGCCGGCCTGCCGCCGACCACGCCGGGGGCGACCGTCAACCGGCTGTGCGCCAGCGGCCTGCAGGCGACCCTGGACGCCGCGCGCGCAATCAGCTGCGGCGAGGGCGAACTCTATATCGCCGGCGGCGTGGAGAGCATGTCGCGCGCACCCTACGTCATGGGCAAGTCCGAGTCCGCCTACTCGCGCAACGTGAAGATGTACGACACTTCGATCGGCGCGCGCTTCACCAATCCCCGCTTCGCCAAGCAGTTCGGCAACCATTCCATGCCGGAAACCGGCGACAACGTCGCCAAGGACTTCAGCGTGACGCGCGCCCAAGCCGACGCGTTCGCCCTCGCCTCGCAGCAGAAATACGTGAAGGCGGAAGCGGAAGGCTTCTACAAGGGCGAGATTCACCCGATCGCCTTGCCGACGAAGAAGAAGGATGTGCCGCCCGTCGTGGTCGATGTCGACGAGCATCCGCGCCGCGACACGACGATGGAATCGCTGACCAAGCTGAAGCCCCTGTTCGAAGGCGGCGTGGTAACCGCCGGCAACGCTTCAGGGGTCAACGACGGCGCCGCCGCGCTGGTGGTCGGCAGCAGGCAATGGGGCGAGAAAAACGGCAAGAAGCCGATGGTGCGCATCCTTGCCGGCGCCGCGGCTGCGGTCGAACCGCGCATCATGGGCGTAGGCCCCGCTTTCGCCATACCGCTCGCCTGCGAGCGCGCCGGACTCAAACTCTCCGACCTGGACATCATCGAAATCAACGAGGCCTTCGCCAGCCAGGTACTCGCCTGCCTCAATCTGCTCAAGCTCGATTTCAAGGATCCACGCATCAACCCGAACGGCGGCGCGATCGCGATCGGCCACCCGCTGGGCGCTTCCGGCGCACGCGTCGCGCTGACCGCGGCGCGCCAGTTGGAGCGCATGAACGGCCGCTACGCGGCCGTCAGCCTGTGCATCGGCGTAGGCCAGGGCCTGGCCATCATCATCGAACGCGTGTAGGCCGGCGCCGGCTCCACGCCGGCGTCCCGCTCGCCGAAATCCGCAGGAAGGCTCAGCCCGCCGGCACAGGCGACGCCCTGCTGCAATCGGCGCAGGCCGCGCCGCCCTCGGCGCGCGTCCTCAAGCCGAGTTTCGCCAGCAACTCGCGGTCGGCTTCCGCCTCCGGGTTGCCGGTCGTCAGCAGCTTGTCGCCGTAGAAAATCGAGTTCGCGCCGGCGAGGAAACACAGCGCCTGCACCGCTTCGCCGAGTTCGCGCCGGCCGGCCGACAGACGCACCCGGGCGCGCGGCATGGTGATGCGCGCCACCGCGATAGTGCGCACGAATTCCAGCGGATCGAGCGGCTCGGTCCCGTGCAGCGGCGTGCCCGGAACCTGCACCAGGTGGTTGATCGGCACCGACTCGGGATACGGATCGAGGTTCGCGAGTTGCGCGATCAGCCCGGCGCGCTGCTGCCGCGATTCGCCCATGCCGACGATGCCGCCGCAACAGACCTTGATGCCGGCCTTGCGCACGTGGCCGAGCGTGTCGAGGCGCTCCTGGTATACCCGCGTGCTGATGATCTTGCCGTAGAACTCCGGCGCCGTGTCCAGGTTATGGTTGTAGTAATCGAGACCCGACTGCTTCAGCTGCTGCGCCTGAGTATCGTCGAGCATGCCCAGAGTGGCGCAGGTCTCGAGCCCTAGAGCCTTGACCGCGCTCACCATCGCCTGCACTTTCTCGATATCGCGCGCTTTCGGCTCGCGCCACGCCGCGCCCATGCAGAAGCGCGTCGCGCCGTTTTGCTTCGCCGCCTCGGCGGCGGCGACGACTTGCTTCAAGGGCAGCAATTTCTCCGCCTTGACGCCGGTGTGGTAACGCGCCGCCTGCGGACAGTAAGCGCAATCCTCCGGGCAGCCGCCGCTCTTGATCGAGAGCAGGGTCGCGAGTTCAATTTCGCCCGCAGCAAAATGCGCGCGATGAATTTCCTGCGCCCGATACAGCAGTTCGTTGAAAGGCAGCGCGTACAATTCCGCGACGGCCTCGACGGACCATTCCGTCGCCTTCGACTTCATTTGCGCCGGCTTGCTGCCGGCCAGGGTTTGGCTTGCAATAGTCATGAACACCTCCAAGCGGCGTAGCATACCCCAAGCGCTGCGGCCCGCGGCGGCGGAATGCGCTTGTGGCATGAAAATTTCGGGCTAGTAAGGCAAGCCAGCGTAATTTTCTGCCGACTATGCGGGCGCCCCCCGGCGAATCGACACGGTAAGCGAGTTCGGCGAGGCGCTGGCGCAGGTGGTCGCGTACTCCAACGTCGCGTTTGTCGGGTCCATCGGCGGCGGGATACTCGCCGCCGCACATACGCCGCCATGGACGATATTCGCGCTGGTCGCGCTCGGGACGGCGACCCATGGCCTCGCCTCGGTCATTGCGGTGCGGTACACAATTTGGGGCATCGACCGATGAGCGGACTACACGTCGTTCATTTCCACAGTTCGACCGCCTTGCCGCGGCGGCGCATGCGCTCCGCCTTGGCCTGCAGGAAGCGCTGGAACGAGGGCTGCGTGCGGTAGGCGCCGGAGGATACGTACTCGAACGACCCGGCGAGGTGGAACGGCCGCAGGTAGGATTCGATCCGAAACACCTCGCGCCCCGCGCGGTCGAAGAACACGATGCTGGGCGTATAGACGACGTTCAGCCGCCTGGCGAATTCGGCAGCGGAAATTTTTTGATTGGAAGGCGTAACGATTTCCCTGTGGTCGAGAAGCGATAGGCGTGCGACGTCGAACTTCGCGAGCTGGGCTTTGACCTCCGGCCGCGTGAAACCTTCGCGGTGCAGTTCGTCGCAGCCGGAGCAGTAAGGCGTCTCGAATACCACCGCGAGCGGTTTCGCGCCCTTGCCGCGCCGCAGATCGATGGGCGGCTTGATGAAGAACGGCTCGTCATGCAGCGTCGCGCTCGCAGGGTCGCGCATGTGGCGTTCGAGGTACTCGCCCAGCGCTACCTTGTTCTCCATATGGCCGTCGACCCAGTCGAGCACGGCCTCGAAGCGGTGCGGCGGGTAGTAGCCGTTCAGGCGCGCCACCACCCGGCCGCGCTCGTCGAGGAACAGCAGAGTGGGGGTGAACTGCACTTTCAGGAATGCGGCGAAATCCTTCTCGCGCCTGGCCTGTCCGTCGAACCAGGTGACCTCGCGGTCGCCCCAGATATTGAGCGCGATGGCGACCAGGTGTTTTCGCGCTTTGGCGACGATGCGCGGCTGGCTGAAATTGGTCTGCATCAGCGCCGCGCAGTACGGGCAGCCGTCCTGGCCGAAGTACAGCATCACGCGCTTGTGCTGCTGCGCGGCGTCGTACACGTCCTCGCGCAGGTCGAGGAAACTCTGGCTGAACCACTGCGGAATCTCGATCGCCTGCGGCGCCGCGTCCTGGGCGCGGGCCGGGGCGAAAGCGAAACACAGCGCGAGGACGAGTAAGCGCAACATCAGCTTGGTATGAATAGTCATGAATCCCTCCGACGGACGTAGCATACCGCAAGCGCCGCGGGCCGTTTCTCCACCCTCTTCTCCAGACAGAAGCAAGGCGCCCCAACGCAGTTCGGGGAGCAGGCGCGCCGCCTATCGAGGCTGAAATACCGTCAACCGTGTCCAAGTATAATCACAAGGATCTCTCCCAGATCGCAAAGGAACAAGCCATGCCGAAAACCGTACTCATCACCGGCGCAGGAAGCGGCTTCGGCCGCGGTGCGGCCGTCGAGCTCGCCGCGCGCGGGCACAAAGTGATCGCCGCCGTCGAGACCGACAAGCAGGCTGCCGAACTCTCGGCCGCTCACCCGAAACTGACGGTCGCAAAGCTCGACATCACCAATGCGAAAGACGTGGCCACGGTCGACCAGTGGGACCTCGACGTCTTCGTCGCCAATGCCGGCATGGGCCAGACCGGCCCCCTGAGCGTGCTGCCGATCGAGCGGCTGCGCGCCGTATTCGAAGTCAACGTCTTCGGCACCTTCGCCATTACGCAGCGCGTTGCGCAGGCGATGCGGCGCAAGCGCGCCGGACGTATTCTGATCGTGTCCTCGATCGCGGGCGTGCGTGCCGGCATCGGCTCCGGGCCCTATGCGATGACCAAGCACGCGCTGCAGGCGATGGCCACCGCGCTGCGCTCCGAACTGGCGCCTTTCGGCGTCGACGTCGCGCTGATCAACCCGGGCCCGTACGCGACCGGCTTCAACGACCGCATGGCCAACGATCCGGGCCCCTGGTTCGATCGCAAGACCGCCGCCCCCGAGGACGTTGCGATCATGGATGCAATCGTCAAGCGCATCACCATCGGTCAGCTCGACCCGGCCGACGTCGTAAAGCGCTACGTCGAGCTGGTCGAGGCCGACAAGACCGAGTTGGTGAATTTCATTCCGCCGGACATCTTGGAGCGCATGAGCAACAAATATCGCGCCTGAGCGTTCGGCCTAACGATCCGGCCGACTGAACGATAGAACCACAGCGACGGAACGACCGGGTCACTGCGACCCCTTTTACTCCCGCCTTCTACTCCCGGCCTTTGCGCCTGTCGCAGCGGTACTTGGGATGGGAGAACGCGGGCTGATGACGCGAACTGACCGAGGACGATAGGAGTTCATGCTCGGCCGGTTCTCGGCCGACGCGACCACTCCTCATATCCGACTCCCCATCGGCGTATGGAGCCACTGATTCGCGCCAATATTTCTGTGCAAGCACGCGACTATTGCCCGTCCGCAGTTGTATGATTCGACACCCAACCGACACCCTGCCCCTGCAAACGTTCATGTCAAACCTGCCCGAACCTGCGGATCTAAACAAGAATGCTCTGGGATTGACCGAATCCGTCATTATGGGAGTGGCTGGCACCGCGCCGGTATTCTCGATCGCCGCCACTAGCGCCACCCTGGTCGCCGCGGTCGGCGTACTGGCGCCGGCCAGCCTTCTTTACTGCGGCTTGATCATGTTCGGGGTGACCTTTGCCTACATGTATCTCAATCGGCTGGACGCAAACGCCGGCGCCTCCTATGCGTGGGTCGGCAGCATCTTCAACCGTAGTTTGGGGTTTCTGTGTGGATGGGCACTGCTCGTTGCCTCCGCCTTGTTCATGGTCTCCGGCACCATTCCAGCCGCCACAGCCACGCTGGAACTCATCGATCCGGCCGATATAAATAACACCGGCATCGTGGCGCTGGTCGCCGCGGCTTGGCTCATTGCGGTAAGTGCGGTCGTTCTCAAGGGGATCAAACTCACAAGCTATGTGCAGGTCACGCTTACCTTCGTCGAGCTGGCGATTCTTATCGTCATTGTCGGCACTGCATTGCTGAAATTTGGCGCGCATCCCGCCCACCTCATGCAGCTGTCGGCTTTCAGTCTTACCCGGTTCAATCCGCACCTCTTTACGGCGGGCGCCCTGACCGCAGTATTCTTCTACTGGGGATGGGATGTGACGGTAAACCTTAACGAGGAAACCCGGAACGGAAGCCGGGTGGCCAGCCTGGGGTCGCTATTGGCCATGCTTATCATCATCGCCCTGTTTATGCTGTTTGCCATCGTGGCGCTGATGGCCTTGTCAGATCAGGAAATCCAGGCGGCCAACGCGAATATCGTTTTCGCCATTGCCGAAAAGCTGTTTCCCAAGCCTTGGAGCTATATGGCGATACTGGCAGTCATGCTCAGCACCCTGGGCACGCTGGAAACGTCGATATTGCAGTTTACCCGCACCATGTTTGCGCAAAGCCGCGACGGACTGCTACACCATCGCTACGCCCATTTGCATCCCACCTGGGACACGCCATGGATCGCAACCTTGGTCATTACCCTGTTCGGCCTGGCACTGCTGTTACTGGCCTCGTTCATCCCATCGGTCAATCAGATCATTCAGGACTCCGTTGACGCCATCGGGTTCCAGGCCTCCTTCTATTACGGCCTTGCGTGTCTCGCCTGCGTCTGGCACGTGTGGCGTACTCAACCCAAAACGCCGTTCAACGTGATTTTTCTCATCCTCTGGCCGCTCGGCTCGGCGCTATTTCTTTGGTTTATCGGAATCTACAGTCTGCCCACCTTTAGTGCTACCGTGAATACCATCGCCATCGGCGGCGTCGTTCTGGGCCTGGTGCCGTTCTGGCTCAATCGCAACAAGGCGATCCCCACATCACAACCACAACCTGTCAGCATGCTCTGATGGTCGGAACGCAGGGTGCGCCCTCCTCTTTGGGTAACGTTCCGTTCCAGATCGGCCGCTTCCGCCGAACAACGAACGACCGAGGTAGCCAACGCGCAGTTTTGCTACTGACAAGACCCGGCCGGGTGTCCCTGCTCTATGCAGCCGTAGGAGCCGGACAATTTCCTTTCCATGCCGCATTTACCCTTACGGCCTGTCACAGCACGAGCCCGGTCTTCAAAAAGAGTTCGTCTCTGCTCCCGTAGTCTTACTGTGTCATGAATTGCATTTTTGCATTATTTCGCCCGCAATACGGACATTGGCCGAGGCGCGCTATCAAATGAAAGCTGAGCTGGTACCTGATCGTGGTGATTGAGTCTGATACGTGTCGCTGTGCGCGCTGAGCTGCCGCGAGGGATGTAATCCTCGGGAAGCGCAGCGACTTGGCTGACGACAGAGTTTTTTTTGGTGCCGACGGATTTGCCGGCGGCGAGACGTTCAGTAACCAGGAATCCGTAGGCGGCAATACTCAGTGTCACGTGATGATGGAATCCGCGCCAGCCTCGCCCCTCATTATGGCCGAGTCCGAGTTCCTGCTTCAGTTCCTGGTAGTCACGTTCAATACGCCACCGCATATGCGCCTGCGCCACCAATTCGCTCAAGGGGATGTCCTCTGGCAGCGTCGAGAGGTAGTACTTGAGCGGATCGGCGTCACCTTCAGGCCATTCGATCAAGAGCCACTGCTCAGGGCGCAGGCGAGCTCGGCCGGAATTTCCTCCGGCGTGGCGCACCCGAACGGCAGCAAAGCGCCCGCTGAGCGCTTCGTTTGTTCCTTGGCGCCAATGGATAGTCTGGAAAGCGCTGGCCGAAAGTGCATGAGACAGGTCTTTGACCGATACCGGCTTACGGGCCCGAGTCCGGCGCGGCATCACAGGCCGGCGTCCCGTGCCGCTGTAGGGTTTCGGTGGCAAGGGTGCGAGGCCAGGCGGCCAGACTACGACCGACCAAGTGATGCCAACGACATAGGGCAAACCCATATCTGTGAGTCGCTGACGAAACCTCTGGTTGACCCCATAGCCGGCATCAGCCAGGACGCAATACTTTGGGGCGCCTTCGGCCAACAAAGTTTCCAGTTGCTGCAAGGCAATCTCGGTCTTAGTGCCGAACCTCACTTCTGCAGGAACCCCAGCCTTGCGGCATCGCTCGCGATCCTGCGCCCATTCCTTCGGCAAATACAGTCGGTACGCCACCGGTACGCTAGCCTGCTCGGTGGCCAGGGAGATGCTGACCGCGACCTGGCAATTGTCCTGCTTGCCCAGCACCCCACAGTACTGCCGGGCCACCCCCACAGAATGCTTTCCCTGCTTCGGGAATCCGGTGTCGTCGATGATCCAGAAACCCCCTCCGGACAAGTCCATCTTGGGTACGACCCATTGGCTCACCCGCCGCAGCAGATCCTTGTCCGACCAATCGGCCTTGGCCACGAAATGGTGCAACGACTGATGCCGAGCGCTTGCATGCAACGGATCCATTCGCGCCGCCATCGGTTCCACGCTCTTACGCGACAGGGGCAGCATCAGCCCGGTGCAGTAGCCCTTCAGCCCCGCGTGCCGGTCGATATGCCCAAGTCCGTCTGCCAAATGCTCCATATATCGATCAAATCGCTGGCTCGCATTCATCGATCCTCCGAAACGGAACGAAGAAGTGCACAGAATACCTTGTTTTTATTGACACAGTAAGATTAGCTTCTCAAGGACCGCTGAAGTCTTTGGTGAAAAGGGGCTGGATGCCCTGGGCAACGAGATCAGCCTCCATCTCCGCATCGCTGGGCCCCGCTCGAAAGCGGTCGGCGGCATCCAGCACCTTCTCCAGCAATACGGTATCGCCCACTGTGTTGAGAAACATTCCTTCCCTGCTGAGCACATAGTGTACCGCGCGGTCGATGCTGCCCTGGTCTTCCAGGGGCTCATACCAGGTTTCGCGGGCCTTCCCTTTGCCGCCCCACTGGCCACGGGCGATAGACTTGATGGTCTGCACGGCCACGTTTCGTTTGCGGCACAACGCTACCACCGCATCGAAATCGGCCCGGTACTGCGCGTTGTGCATCAGCGCGTAATTGCATGGCATCAGCACAGAATCGAAATCGAAGCGCTCCAGGCTGCGCAGGTGCATGGCGGGAATCCCCAGGCCGTGTCCGGTCACACCGATGAAGCGCACCAACCCCTGCTGGCGGGCCTCGACGACCGCCTCCAGGGCGCCGCCTGGTCCCATGGCCACTTCCCACTGCACCGGATCCGCCAGGCTGTGTAGTTGCAGCAGGTCCACATGGTCCACTCGGAGGCGCTCCAGAGACTGATGAATTTGCTGTTTGGCTTCGGCGTAGGTTCGCAGCTTGGTCTTGGTGGCCAAGAAAAAGTCCTTGCGGTGGCGGGCCATCCAGGGCCCGATGCGCAGCTCTGCTTCCCCGTAATTCGGCGCCGTATCAATATGATTGATCCCGTATTGCAGCAGCAATTCCAGGATGCGGTCCGCCTCATCCTGGCCACAAGTCCAAAACGCGGCGGCCCCGAACAGGGTGCGGGTGCTGAGGTGCCCGGTCCGGCCGAAAGGGTGTTTCGCGATCATCTGTTCACTCCTTGTTTCAAGGTGTAAGGGATTGCCGGACGTGCCGCCCTGTCCACGATCGAGATCGTAGTCTTGTGCGGGAGGTTTTGCACAATATTCCCCCAGCCGTGGCTTCAGAGACGGTCCGCCCACGCCGGCCGTTCGGATTTCATTGAAGCCTGGAACCCGAGGCGCTAAGCGAAGGTCCGCCTAGCAAAATCCTGCGTGCGCGCACCCGATCCGAAGCCATCGTTTGCGAACAGCGGCTATCGGGCATCCTGAACTTTCCCGGAACCCACAAGTCGAAACGAAACGTTAGCTCAATTTCCAGGAGATCAACTACAACCGAAGGGCCTAGGACACGTCCAAAAACGGCTTTGAAATTCCTATGCTTGTTTATCTTTTCCACGGCCGTTAACGCACCGGCTTGCCCGGCTGCGGCTGACACGAGCGACGCGTACCCGGACGTGCTTTCTTATGCCCTTGTCCAGCAAAGGAGCAGAGTATGAATACGCAACGAACCGAATCGCAGCGGCTGCCGGCCGCCGCGCTGTGCGCGGCCGCGGTCGCAGTGGGGATGGTGTTTGGGATGGGCAGCGCACAGGCCGCGGCAGCGCCGATCCGCATCGGCGTGATCGCACCTTTCGCCGCCATCGACGGCGCTTCGATCATCAACGGAGCCGAGCTCGCCGTCGACGAGATCAACGCCTCGGGCGGCATCGACGGGCGCAAGGTCGAGCTGTTCAAGTACGACAACCACGCCTCGGCGACCGACGGCGTACGCGCGTTCCAGCGCGCTGTGAAGCAGGACCACGTCGTCGCGATGGTGGGCACATTCATCAGCGAGGTGGCACTCGCGATGCAGCCCTGGTCGGCGCGCCTGCACACGCCGTTCATCGTCACCGGTGCGGCGAGCACCGACATCACCAAGAACGTGCGCGAGCACTACAGCCGCAACAAGTACACCTTTCACGAGTGGATCAACTCGTACTACCTCGGGCGCTCGGTATGCGACTTCGCGAAGGATGTGCTTGCGCCAGCGGGCGCCAGCCGTGCGGTGGTGATGAGCGAGGACGCGGCCTGGACCAAGCCGCTCGATGCCTCGTACCTCGAGTGCCTGCCGAAGGCGGGCCTCAAGGTGGTG
>Ga0307377_10005709_pt1 | contig 13251 bp, 21 predicted proteins | sample TR3MG_FD_202535 | JGI IMG/M metagenome (GOLD analysis project Ga0307377, IMG submission 202535) | Soil microbial communities from Risofladan, Vaasa, Finland - TR-3 | ecosystem: Environmental > Terrestrial > Soil > Coastal area > Acid sulfate soil | place: Finland: Risofladan, Vaasa | collected... | reverse complement strand
ACCAGAAACCGTGAGGTTGTTCTGGACAGTAACGGAACCACTAACGGTGCCCCCGGTGCGGGGGAGATAGAAAATATTTAAATACGCCTTCGTGCCAGAGACAGTGAGCTTTTTGTTTTTAATTGCAGGGTCGACTTCCGCCGTCTGCACAACCGTCAATAGGTCGGCATCTGCTAGGTCGATACCTGCAATTTCTTGTAACTCGCTTATCCTGCGATTAGCCACTACCTATTACACATAAATGCCCTTGAATCAATTATAGTTCCGTTAGTCCAATACCTTACTTAACCCTGATTTCAAGGCGAGGTAAGACATTGGTTGCAAAATTCCAGCCTGCTTGAACACCTGCCACCAGGCCGCAGGAGACAACTAGAACCAACAGAAGCTCTGCAATCGTTAGGTTCCGACGTACATAAACCACTTGCGGTTGTTGTACTTGAGGAGCTGCCGCCTGCTGAGCTACGGTTTGTTGAATGGCAAGTTCTCTGGCTCTTGCCTTCATCATTTCTAGTTGTTCAGGACTGATCTGTGTAGGAGCCGGAGCTTGACTAGGGGGTACTTGTTCTTCCATTGGAGCAAATAGTTTTCCCACACATTAGCATCTGAGAAAGACGTGTGATTATGGCTTACGGAATTCGAAAAGGACTTGAAGACGTTGCTTGGGAACTGAAGGGAATCAAGAACATCCTTTCGTCCTTATGGCATAGCCGTTACGAAAACGGCGAAACTGACATCCTTAATCCCCAGGCTTATGCCGATGAGTACATTTCGACCGAGGAATGTGCCAGGCGTCTGAATGTTTCTGACCAAACACTAAGAAACTGGATGGCAATGGGACGTAAAAACCCTGAAAAAGGCTGGGTTGAAGGCATCCATTACGTCAATGCCTCTCCGGATCCCAACCGTAAGGCCGTTATTCGCATCCCCTGGAACCAGCTGGTGCGCTCATTTGCCAAGAACCGTGATATGGAGCCGAACGATTACCGGAAAAAAGCGCCTCCCATGTATGTATCTACGAATTTTGACGCTCTTGAGTAATGGCCCATCGCTTTATCAACGTGAAAATCGACATGGTTACGGTTGAAAACCACCGGGACGTGCTGCCGGAATCTTTGGTGAACCAAATCCAAATGTTCTTGCCGCCTGAAGGTTCTTTTGATGACGGTTGCCTGCAGCGTTATTTAGAAAACCTAAAGAATTACGAGCAGGAAGACGCAAATTCTGGGATGACGCTGGCAAATCGCCTACGTCTAGCCTTCCAGGACATGAGGCCGGATACAATTTGCGGTAAATTTCCAAAGGCTGAGCTTCCGCTGAAAAGACGGCTGCGTTGCGTGGCTGAATACCTGATTCGTTCTGGTGAATTCGATAAAGTCCGCGACGAATCCGGTAAACTCATCAAGAAACGCGGAATATTAGGCAAAATGGTGGTCTTGTACCAGCCAATGCCTAAACTGTTGGAATCTTTAGAACGTCAGGGGTTGATAGAACAATGAACCGTCGTGAAAAACTAATTGCTTCCGTCATTGGTCCAGAGATGGATGAGACGAAAGCACGGATGTTGGACGCAACTGTCCGTCTGATCCTTGGGGACATGGGCCAGCAGTACTCCAAGATGTGGGAATGTGAAGGTCCTGGGGTAATGGTGTTCCAACCTCAGAACAAAGAGCGGTCTATGTTCTTCTTTACGCTCAAAGAGATGCACGCAGCACAAGAAGAGTGCGAAAAATCAAACGACGGTGACATGGCTGAGTCCTTCCGCCGTATTTTGGGCGCTGCTCAGAAGATTGACCCTAGTGAAAAGGCTGGTTACATCATCAATGACGATGAAGGCATGCGTTATTTTGAGGTGGACTACAACCAGATGACTAATAGCTGATGGGATTCCAGAGCATTTATGCCCACAAGGAAGATCTTGAGCTGATTACCAACTATGACCTGGTTGCATCAGCGCATGCTCTGCTGGAAGGCATTGATCTTGATGTTGCCAGCTCCAGTATTGCCAATAAATACGTAGAAGCAAAGGAATATTTCTCTCCAGCGGACGATGGACTGAACTGCCAGCAGTGGCACGGAAGTGTTTACTTGTTTCCGCCCAGTGGGGCGTACTTCTGGGACAAAAAGAACGATCGTTGGAAGATGACGCGGGCTTCCTCTCCCACGTTGACCTCTTCTCATGCGGTCTGGTTCCGGAAATTGTACAGATCCTGGCTGGCACGGGAGGTTGACCAGGGACTTTACTTCACAAATTGTCCGGACATGATCCGGTACGAACAAAAAATCTTTGATTTTCCGATCTGCATCCTCAAGACCTCGCCGCTTTTGTTAAAAAATACAAGCAACGGCATCAGCAACCATAAAACCTGCACTTCGTTTTTGGTATATTTGCCGCCCATGAATGACTCAGCGGAAGCTACCGAAAAATTCGTCGATATTTACTCCGAGAAGGGCCGTATTCTCTGTTAAATTCCGTATACTGAAAGACGATTAACGGGGCGCATGACGGTTTTAGCTGACTGGCAGATTCAAGAACTGGCTCAAGAAGTCCAGATGATTGAACCGTTTGTTGATCATGTGGTCAGCGAAGAAGATGGCCGTCGGCTTCTCAGTTATGGTCTCAGTTCTTACGGTTACGACATCCGACTTTCGGCAAAGCAATGCCTGCTTTTCGGCAAAGTACAGGCCGGTGACTGTGATCCAAAAGCTTTTGACCCTGACATCCTTAAACCTGCTGAACTGCAGGAGGATGAACGTGGTCAATACTTCTTGCTTCCTCCTTACGGCTATTGCCTAGGCGTAGCACAAGAACGGTTGAAGCTGCCTCGTGACGTGACGGTAGTCGCCGTTGGTAAATCGACTTACGCTCGGTCCGGAATCCTGGTCAACATCACGCCAGCTGAAAGCGGCTGGGAAGGTTACCTCACCTTGGAAATCAGTAACTGTACTGGTCTCTTCAACCGTATTTATGCAAACGAAGGCATCACCCAACTTCTCTTTTATCGCGGCGCCCCTTGCGAAGTGAGTTATCAGGATCGCAAAGGGAAATATCAGGACCAACCTCATAACGTCGTCTTCTCTCAAGTTTGATTAGACGAAAGGCTTGCCAAAGTTGAAATCTGGTTTACGGGCGTAGTTGGTACCACCGGCTCGCCCAATGGTGTCTCCCATGCTGGGAAGTTCAGTACCTTCGATTGTCGCTGGATTCCGTGGAGTTTTACCACGAATCGTTGGCTCATCAATACCAGCTCTTTGCTTATAGGCGCCAGCAGTTTTTGCAGCTCGCATGAACTTTGCAACGCGGGCTTGCTTGTCGTTGACTGACTCAGCGGAACTCCGCTCTTCTTCGTCGACACGACGCATGTCGGTGTCGTAAGCCTGCTCCGGATTTAAGTCCGTAAGTTCGGCGCCTGAAGTACCAGGTAACCGCCGAGGATCTTCTTCAGGACTGAACAAATTTGCCATAGTATTATTGTAAAAGGAATAAATCAAAGCCTTAAATATCATGTATCACAAAGCTGCAGGCTTCTTAGATAGCTTTGTCCAAGATGAAGTTAAGAGCCGCTGTTTGACCGAGGAAGACTTTGGTCAGCCGCTCGCCAATGAAGAAAATGATGTACCCTTATACGATATGTATAACAGGGGTCTGGTGGCATGCGAACAGGGTCTGGAGCGCAATCCGTTGAACATCGAAGGAATGCAAAGGCCGGGGATGACGGGCTACATTCCGTCAATGGAAGAGGGAATGGCAATGGGAGCATCGCCTCGTCCCAAGGGGGTAGTTCTGGAGCTGGAAGCACCGACGGAGGAGATGAAGGAGGAATCCCTCAAACGTCGTGGTTTGCGCCGGTAGAAGACGACGAAATGATTAGCGACTGCCCGGGTGGTGTTTGCCCTGTGCCCTGGGCAGTAAAAGAAGAACCTCCTATAATCCAGGAGGATGTTGTCAATCATCCGTCTCATTACACCGACGGCGGAATCGAATGCATTGAAGCAATCGAAGCCCAGCTAACCGCCGAAGAATACCGTGGATACTTGAAGGGTAATATTGCCAAGTATGTTTGGCGTGAGAAGCATAAAGGCGGGACAGAATCACTGAAGAAGGCACAGTGGTATCTCGGTCGTCTTATTGAACTAGGCGATTAGAAAGGCTGGAAATCATCGTCTTCTTCGTCCTCGTCGTCGGCAATGCAGCTGGCGGCGAGTTCGACTAATTCCAGGTCGGTGGGAATATCGAAATCAATATCGATTTGTTCATCTGCCATCAGTGCCTTAACGGCGTGCCATTCCATCAGGCGCTGGTGGTACAGATTTAAAAGTGCAACGTAGAGCTGTTCCCAGGTCATCTCTTGGGCGCTCAGCTCAGCTTTACGCATCGAGAATTGCAGTTCTAATGGAAGTTCAAACTCCCTGGGTTCTACCGAACGTTCCATTCCACCCTGCATTCGTTTGATGTAATTATTCTAAGCCTAGCTACTAAAGTCAAAATCGAAAAGATCTTGGGGTACGGAGTCCCAGTCAGGGCTATTTATACGGAAACTATTGGCAAATTCACTGAGCACATAAGGACTGACACGTTCTTCCAGGGTACGGATTGCACGTACTTGGTGTGCAGCAGCTGCGTAATTACGGAACGCCGTCAACAAAATCTCGGTAGAGGACCAGGGATTGGCGTCAATCTCGGTCAAGAAAAGATCGATTTCTTCCCGGCGGCGATCCAGTAGTCCGCCAATGACCTGGTGCTCTGCATCGAAAATCCAGCGACCCATTTCCTCCGTGGCACCACAGAAGTCTTCTTGTTCAATCAGATCAACGACTTCGCTGTACAAGAAGGCATCCCAGCCAATCGAATGAATAAACGAAATTAAAGCCTGACGCATGTGACCGTCAAGACCCAGGTTCAGCTTGGTTAGTTCTGTATCAATAACGTGCACTTCATGGAACAAGTACTCCAGTGCTTTGCGTGTCGTGCAGCGCTGTCCTTGCTTGACTGGAGCACCGTCTGGGTAGAACTGAGTGCCAAATCCTATGGTGAACGGCTCACCCCCGGTTACGTCATCGGGGTATGCCTTCTCATTGAATCCTTCGTATTTACGGATTAATGTAATCGCACACGAAAGATCAGCCATGGGGGTAACACTTATTACCCCCAATCATACATAATTATCTACCTTGTCCTCGAGTTTTCTTTCTGCCGTGATTTGGCTTTGAGTGCTTCCCCTGGCCCTGCTTTGTCTTTTTGGGAGGAGCTGACTGGAAGGTAGTTGTGCCTTTGCGCATTGGTTAAGTGCGTGACTTTGTCAATCTACCATTTTTCGCGGTCGGCCCAATAGGCCGCCGACATTTTTCCTTTGGCAATGTTCTTTGCGTGACGGGCTTTAAACGACTCGCGCTTTTTAGTCATCTTCTCTGACTCACCTTCTTTTGGTTTGCCTGCCGTTTTTGCTCCTTGCTCACCAAAACGAATCACCGTCTCTTTATCCCCCTCTTTGGCAAGAACCACATGACTCTTGGTGGGATGACCAGGAGTACGCACGGGTTTGTTGGGAGTCAGGCTTTCTTTTAGCTCTTGACCTTTCTTGTATGATTTTGCTGCTCTAGCAGCTTTCTTATGTTTATCCGACATCAGAGACCTTTAAACATAGATGTAAATTCACCAAGGATCTTTTGTCCTGTCTTAGACTTGTAATCCTCGTCTTCATCATCTAAGTTTAAGCTGAAGAAACTTGATTCTTCGCTTGTTCCCTCGTCAGTGACAGGGGTGTCATCAAAGAAACTTTCAATGGTGCCAAGAGAGGCGAAGGGATCGCTCAGGTCAAGACCGTAAGCTTCCAGTGCATCCTCTGAGCCTGCTTTGGTGAGAAGGGTTTGTTCGCTACGTTCCAAGTCAGGGAAGAAGTTTTCGTAGAACTCATCTTCTGTTCCTTGATATCCAGCGGTCTGGAACACTTTGTAAAGCTCAGTATCAGCTTTGGCTTGTTCGTCTTTATAGTCCTCTGGTCTTTCGATGTAGGTAAGACCGAGGACCTCTTGGGTTGGGCGCTGGCGTTTCTCGTTAAGGAATTTGATTTCCTCTCGAATCTTTTGTGCAGAGCCAGTGCGAAGTGTTTCGACAATATATTCTTTCAGTTCTTCAACAGTTCCCTTGAAGTCAGTTAGGCCATAACGCTGGAGAACTTCGTCCCAGGTTGACTTATCGCTTGGGTCAAGACCCTTAAGCATCTCGTCAGCAAACTCTTCTGGCGTGATGAACTGACCAAAGACAGAACCTTGCTTAAGTGCCTCTTCCTTAAGTGCAGGCAGAATATTGTTGTAGATCTCATCTTGAACTTTCCCGGCGTTCAGAATGTCTTCTGCAGCGTCATAGCCCTGGCCCTGGCCCTTAACCTGGAAATGCATCCGGGCAAAAGCTGCCTTATCGTTCACGTCAATGCCAAAGCGATAAGCCTGTTGTGCCCAGTACTCATCACCGGCTTTAGCTGCTTCCCAGTCATCAGAAACGGTTTTTGTCTGGGTCGCATAATCAGATTCCCTTGCCTTGTCCCCGACAGGATTGAAGTAAAACTCTGAATCAAAATAACGTTCGCCAGTGTTTTTAATTTGATCCAGGTATTGCTGTGCCCTAAGGTCAGCCACAAGGCTGACGGCATTAACCATATCCTGAGTCTGGAACGGGTTTTGCTCTTCTTGCCTGATGTCGAGGTATTCGACGAACTCGTCCATCGAACGGGACGTGTTAAAGCGTGGGTTTAGGTACTCGTCAATAAACTGACGGGCAAAGTCTGCTTCAATTTTTATCGTGTCTTGCGCTTCTTCTGTCGTGTATCCAAGCTCTAACTCCTGTTCGTAGCGGGTTTTGAGTTCGTTATCAAACCACTGCTGCCAGTTATAGGTTGCGTTGTTGCCGATGCCTGTGATTCCTTGCAGGCTTTTCTCCAGGGATTCTTCTGCCTTGCCTGCAGAGGTGAAGGAAAGAATACCGCCTACGCCTGTATCGCCAAGGATTGAGTTGCTCAACTGCTTGTTGATATCCATCACTTCACTGAAACCACTAAAACCAGTAAAGAGATCAAGCATCTCTTCCTTGGCTTTAGCCTGCTTCATTTCATCGATTGTCTCCTTGAGAACGTCTTGAGCTAAAGCGCCGAACTTTTTAACATCAACGGTTGCTTTTTCACCAACGGCCTGGTTTAAGGCGTCTTCTAATTCAGTGATACCGTAGCCAGCATTGATGTTGTAATTCATGCTGACTTGTTTGTCTTCCGGTCTATCGGATAGACGGAACAGCGTCACAAACTCATCTGGTTTATTGGCATCCAGGAAATATTCTTTGCCTAGTTGACGCCAATAAGGGTCGTCACGTTTTGCCTTTTCCCATTCAGCCGCGATTTCTGGAACGTTTAACAAACGTTCTGACTGTGTTTGGGTGCTTACGCCAAGCTGTAAATCACGGACGTTTTGCAAGTCCTGATCCGTTGGCTTGGTTTCAACGTATGCTTCAGACGCCTGAAGAGCTTCTGGTGCATTGGCGCGGAATCCTGCAGCTTTTCCCTGGTTGGTGTAGTGCTGCAGGTAGTAGCCGGTTTCCCCGTAACGTTCGGTGATATCGATGTCATCATTGGCTACTGCAGCCTTCCATTCGTCTTTGACTTGGGGATAAGTTTTCTGGTAATACTTAGAATCAAACGCTCCATACAGAGGTTTTGCACCAAGGGCTGTGTCCCAGGTCTGCAGTTTTTCTGTACGGTAAAACGTCTTAAATTGATCTTCTAGATCAGTTTTGACTTCATCAGGAACATCTTTGATTGCACGAATAATGTCCCGTTGCGCAACGTAGTCGCCGCCATTAGTTGTATTTGCAGCTCCAAGCGTCGACTTGTACGCTTCATTTAACTGTGTATTTTTTGTATTTAATGCTCTATTTTCGTTATTAGTTCTGTTGTTTTGATCATTAACGAAACGGTTCCGGTCGTTGGTGGCAGTATCGTCAACATCTCTATGGTGAGTTTCTGTTCCTGTGTCTGTACAGTGACCAAAGAACCACCGAGTACAAACCGTTACCTGGTAATATTCTCTTCTTTTTAAATTGGTAGGATTATCTGTTTTTAAATCCGTTTGATAATCCGCCTTCTCATACGAGACTTCCCACTTCTTCTTTGTGGAATCATAGTAAATTCCCATATCAAGCTACGCACCCAAAAGTGCTTGGACAGACGGTGGAGAAATCAATAAGCTCCTGGGTCATCCAGGATTGAATCTTATCCATCCTAGCTTGAGTAAAGAATTCTTGCTGCTGGTACCATTCTTCCATTTTTGCGCTTGCCTTGTTTGCGTTACACCTTCTACAGGCAGGAATTAAGTTGTTTCGGTTGCTGGAACCAGAACGAAATCTTGGGACTATGTGATCCAAGGATGTGGCGTTGTCGCCGCAGTAACCGCACTTGCAGTCCCAGGCGTCGTATATGGATTGTCGATAACGTTTCTTTGCTAACTTCGGAGTTAATTCAATGAGCAGGGCGAGGGGATCCTGTTCACAATTGAACATACTCTTTAGTTGCCGTTAATTTATTTTAATTTGCCCACACATTTGACGACAAAAATAAAGAGATAAAAATTCCCTTAAATCTGTTGACTTTTCCTTGACCCCTAATACCGTATGTGAGTACGCACTACCTGCGCCATGACCAGAACCAGCGGATGGGTTCCCGTCCACAAGGCGGAACAACTCCTTGGTGTCGACCGCCAAACCCTCTTCAAGTACCGCGACAACGGCACTCTGAAGCTAGGACCCCACTTCGCAGCTTTTCCTGAGACCCGTTCCCGTGACAGCTATCGCTGGAATGTGAACGCCGTCAAGAAACAGCTGAAAAAGCTGGCGTCAGCTGCTTGACCTGACGGTAATGGTTCTTGCGTATGCGATGAGCTAACAGCAGATCAGTAACGTTCAACCGAATGTTCTGATAGGCCATTGCCTCATAGAGAGACGAGTAGAGGGACTTCCAGCAGCTCCGCAGTTCGCGGGGCTGTTTTTCTTTGAGGTCAAACAGGACTGCCCACTGCGGGTGCAAAGGCCGGATCGGACGCTTCCGACTTGCGATGCAAATGTTGGCGTCAGTGCCCCAGGAGAAATCCTGCAGTTCTTCTGGCTTGAGGCCGTACGTGGCGATCATGGCGTAAAGCCATCCCACGTCTCTTGTCTTTTTGTGCGAGATCAGCTGGAAGTACTCGTCAACGATCCGCTGATCTAAAGGCGGTTGATGAGTCATGGTTGAGATGCGTTGGACTGCCCGGACCATATCCAGGGCGTCGACCAGGTGATAGTAGCTTAAGGAATCCTTAACGAGTCTCGTGAGACTTAAGATAAGTATACCTTATTAAAAATTTGTTAAGCCTAGGAGGGGGTCACGCCACTGGAGAAGGCATACCATGCTAGGCCGATTGCCTCCATCGTCGAGACCTCTCCGCTTCCATAGGGGATGTTCACCACGTCGCCAGCGTGGTACACAGTGGGGATTCCACTGGCTTTGATTGAGCTGAAACCGTACTTACGGGTATCAACCTGCTCCTGGGACAGAAAAAAGGTTCCGTCAACTACGTCACCAAAATCAGCCATTAGACCTCGGGCCTCCCTCCCTCTGATGGGTTGTATTCCTTACCGTTCTTGTCGTACATCCTAAAACCGCTCATCAAAACAAACGTAGAAGGCACGTTAAATAGCTTCTGCATCATCGGCATCATCATCGGTGCCTGGCAGTTGTAAGGAGGTACGTCCATCATCGATAAACCGCGTTCAGCCAGTGCATAAGCAGACTTTTCGTTCTGGCGTGCCGTCTCCTCAACTAGGCGCTGCTCCCAAGCCGTAATACTTCCCATCTCGACTGGCAAGTCGGAAGGCTCAGGGGGAAACACCTTTTCTGTAAATTTCATTGCGTAGATGTGTTTGCAGTAACGCAACTCATCTAGCAGTGGGGACCAGAAGTCCGTCAAAGACGTGATGTTGTAAGAACCGTCTGGGTTCCTTGATGTTGCGTAGTCTTCGTAAATAGGAGGACCTTCTGCTAGTGCGCCCTCCAAAGAGGGTAACGGAGTGTTCCTCAAGTAAGTCTTACCAAAATCCCGGAAGACGCCAGGATTGTCCCGTAAAGCCCCGTTGTTAATTGAACTGTCTGGTGTAATGGTCGGTGGAATATCGTACGTCTCATTTGGAGCAATCACTTCCATTCTTCTATTTACGGTTGCGCTGGTCATTGAACTGTTATTGACCTTTCCATCGAGGGTCATAATTTCGTAACGACCTGGCTTAATGGTTGCAACCCTGGTGCGAGGGAATACTTTCTGATTTCCCTTTCCAAGTCCCATCATGTAGGCATAGTCACGCCGCGTGAAGTCCTGGCAGGAGCAGCAGTAACGCGTTCCTGTCATCAAGAAACGCCCAACGTTCGGAGGACGTGTTGCAGGGGTGCGGAAGACGCCATCAGGTGTGGATTCCACCGATCCTTGCTTCTGTAACGTCAACCGACCAGTCGTTTCATCCGTTGCCACCAAGACGGCTTGAACATAGCCGTAGCGACGTTGCGTGGCTGGATCAATTGTTTGTGATGTGATGGGCGTACCGCCCACTGAAGCAATGCGATCCTCTAAGATTTCACCATTAATCGGATACTGTTTGGGAACAGGACCAACAGGTGGAATAAACAGAGGAGCAGGTAAAGGATTTGCTGCACTCCAATCCCCGCTTAAGGTTACGTACCAATAGTTTTCATCCTCTGTAACGGACAATATGGGTGACGGATCACCATCTTTGTCGCGTACGTTGTCAAACCGCAGGCTTCCTGCAATACGAACACCTGCCCAATGCATGCAGAGTTCTTTGTTGGTTGTCGGAAAGCCTTGGAAAGCACCAGGGATTTTGGGTGGGTTTGCCCCAGGGGGAAGCACCGTGCCTGGCGGCAGAGGAATCTGGTAATCAAACGGATAGCTATATGTATTTGTAATCGAGCTATTGCAATAAATCTCAAAGCCACGCCTCCAGCGTGACCAAGCAGATTCTCTGTTCAAAGAATAAATTGAATCTGGTACTGAACCTGCAGAGAACTCAGTACGGATCGGCGTGACATCCTTCGGGATGAAGGATTCACTACGCGCAAAGTTGCCGAACGCATTTCCTTGGCTATTGCGTGCGGCTCCAAAGGAGTTGCCACGCCTTCTGGCCATCTTTAGAAGAAGCCGCCCTGAGCAATGATGTGTGCGCCAGCTGCATAGCCGGAGGGGTTGGTGCCGTCAGGGAACACGCCAACGTAAATACGGTCGCCACGCTCCAGGTAAATACCACGGTTACGGAGAGGAGCGCCTTCACCAAGACCAGTGGTATTACCAGCGGAAACCACAGGAGTGGCGAGTTCCGGCATTACGTCAGAGCAATCAACACGATCGGTGTTGGCAGGGACTTGCTTGGCGAACAGCACCTTGTAATCACCCGATGCAGGAATCGGAGTGGTCGTACCACGGGTCTGGTAGAAGACGAAGGTTGCAGCAGGACGCTCGCCGTAAGCAACACCGTTGTAGGAGAAGCCACTGGTGGTGCCACCGCTGTACTCCAGTGCGGTGTTAATGCCCGTCAGGGTGGTAGCACCGGTGTAGGTGTAGTAGCCGTAGCCGCTAGCCGGAGCAGTGGCAACAACGCCAGTATTGGAAACGAAAACAATCTGACCACTGGCCAGAGAGATCACATTACCCGACGTGCCACTAGAAACAACGTAATCTGCGCTGCGATAATAATCGTTGCGAACAATAGTAATTGCATCGACAACTCCACCGTTGTTGTTGTCTTCACTTAGAGCAGCATCCATGTCCACCAGGATGGAAGGCGCTTGGCCACCCTGGACAAACAAAGTGTTGGAAGAAGCGCTACCAACGGTCTGAGTGGTGACTCGCACCGAATCAAACAATGGTCTGTCAACCAAAAGCGGTTGTTTGTTAGTGGAGGTACTCGACACTTCTACTTATGCTGCTTTTTGTTAATTATAGCCTCACCCACCAAACATCGACATGCTGTTAAAGAAGCCTGGGGAAGAACCAAAGGCTTGCTGTCCAAGAAGCTGAGGATTGTTTTGGAGTGCTAAAAACTGCTGGAAGTACTCACCACTATCTTCTTTTGGTTTGAATTTAAACCGTTTCTTGGCAATGTACTCAACCTGCTCTTGAGGTTTTAAGCCATAACCGCTAAGCCCGGCGGAATAAACCTCACCGGGTAAATAATCTGAATCAGCATATTCAGCGTACCGTGCCATGATCAGAGCCCAAGAGGAGGAAGAGGTAGAAGCGGAACGTTTGAGAACAGGCTGGGAGGAGCCATTACACCTTTGAGCGCTTCTTGAAGTAATCCTTGAGTCAACTGTTGTTTCAAGTTGAATTCAGGTTTTTCCTTCAAACCAAGAGAAGAAGAAATAATTTCTTCTACACTTCTGCTGTCCTGCTTTGGTGCTGCAGCAACGGGAGCAGGAGCCGGAGGTGAAACCTCCTTCCCATAAACCTCTTGAAGTTTTGAAAGAGATTTAACAGGTTGACCGTAGTAACTACGACCACTTTCGGTGGGAAAAGATGCCCACTCAGGAGAAAGAGCAGAAGCAACTCTTTGGCTAAGCCCTTCTTTCTGAACGGTGGCAAGGCCACCAATGTCCATTAAACGATTACGTGCTAAGCCTAAGGCTGCAATATCTTGTTCTTCCGGGCTAAAGCCCTTTAAGCCCAAACGAGAAGCTTGGGATTGCCATGTGCCAGGGAGAAACTGATACGCGCCTGCCGCAGCACTGGAATATCCGCCACTACGAACAACCTTGTCAGGATGACGGCTCATGTTCGAGAAAGTCCCACCGCCAAACATGGTTTGGTATCCCTTGGGGCCAGCAGTTCCTTCTGCAAACCGAATGGTCTGTAGAAGTTTCTGGCCTGCGGGTGTTTTGCGGAACTGTTCTAGGATTTGACGTTCTGACATCTTTACTACCTTATTCTCCTACCCAATTTGACTCTGCCTTGAGACCAGGAGTAAACACAGCTTGTACAGAAATACACAGACTTACTGCAGTGGCAAGACGTTTAACAAAATTGGGACAGAGGGTCATGGAATTAAGGCAACAACACTGGCTCCCGTGAATCAAAGATTCGTGTCCAGCTGGTTGGGCTTACATGCAGTGCAATGCCAAGGATTTTATTTTGCTTGTTTAAGAAGCTGTTCTTGGTACTGCTTGAGCAACT
>Ga0307377_10005704_pt1 | contig 13255 bp, 10 predicted proteins | sample TR3MG_FD_202535 | JGI IMG/M metagenome (GOLD analysis project Ga0307377, IMG submission 202535) | Soil microbial communities from Risofladan, Vaasa, Finland - TR-3 | ecosystem: Environmental > Terrestrial > Soil > Coastal area > Acid sulfate soil | place: Finland: Risofladan, Vaasa | collected... | reverse complement strand
CTGCGACAAAGCCACGTTAATAATCGCAATTTCATCATCAAGTGGCAAATTATAGTATGAGTGCGGATTGCCTTCATTAATGACTAAAAGCTTATATGCCTCATAAACAGTAATGATGGACGCCATAAGGGTATTATGGGAGATTATGTCTCCCCCAATGATGTGATGAGGATTTACCTCTAAATCAACCGTTGCTCTGTTCCCGACATGAGTAACCTTTTTCACCCTGTCCCAACGAACATTTGAATTACAGAGCCCCTTTGGAGCGTGGTCAAATTCCCCCTTTGACTTACTTCTCTTCTTTGCGGCTAAAACAACTTCTTGAACCGTGTCTTCTTTGGAAAATATATTAATTTCTTTTTGGAATTTCTCTAGACACTCTCTTCTGACTATTGTTAGTTGCCAACTGTCATTGTGCCCATCAAGGTATTTTACTTTCTTGTACGAAACACATGCATGTATACCAAATTTTAGCAACAAGTGTCTTATGCCGTCTATCATATCTTGCGAAGCAAGAGTACAGCCAATGATTGACTTGGGAACACCTCCATGAGCCTTAGTGACAGTTTTTTCTACGCTTCCGTATCCATCACATCCAAAAAAACGAGATAGGAATGAGGCTATCTCCTCTTTTGACCCCTCCAAGATACACTTGGGGATCTTTTTATCTTTGGCCTTTATATTAAAACATCCAATCTCACTAAGCCATTCTTTTATCTCATTCTTCTGACTGCCGTTTTGGGAAAATCTACCAGACTTTTTTGTTATTGTATAGTCGTAGTTGTCTTTGTACTTTACAATGTAGTCAGTGAACTCTTTGTCAATGGCATCTTGTAAGTCGTTTACCATTACTTGAGAGGCAGAGGAATATGAAACAAAATGAGTGGTTCCGCCATCCCCCTGCAAATGTCCTAAAATAGCAGCCTTGTTAACCCCAATGCTTTCTTTGCCAAATAGCTCAGTGCAATCTGCAACAGCAATACTGTCTCCCTCTAGGAGGTCTTGTAATTCAACAAATTTTGGCTTTTCCCAATTGTCTCTCCAAACTAAATAGGGATGATTATAAGACGAAGTTTCTCTTATCCCCCTTTTTGTTTCTAGCTCATAACAATCAACAATTCCATTGTCCTGAGCTTTTACATCATAAGTAATTGATCTTTCAAGCGTGTCAGGGTTATATGTGCATATTCCAATATTTTCCCCATTATTGATCCTATCACATAACTCCCTATATGTTAGAGACCCTTCGGTTGTTGGGATTAAGTCATTCTCATATCTACATTTACTTCCTCTACGACCAAGTACCAAATGAAGCATGCTAAAATATTCAGATCTCTTATCTGAGGTCTGCTTCCCCTCATTTGGATCGTGGCCAGAAGCTTTCTCTTCGTAAAACTTCTCCATCTCCAGCATTTTTTTGATAACGTCTTTTATATTACGCTCATAGGTGAAACCCTCAAGCTCTTCATCGTCTTCGTTATCGTATAGCCATTGCCACTCTTCTTTCGTTAACCTCAACTCTTCGTTTCCGATGGTATTCTTATAGAAACACTTAAGAATAACTCTTTGGGAGGTCCAAAGGTTTAGGTTATTCTCGTCAGACGGAAGGTTTAAATAATCTTCGTGATTACAAAAGGTGATGACATCTACAATTTCTGTTTTGTCTTTTTTTGAGAACCCAGGATTGGATGCACTAATTTGCAGTATCGCTTCTTCAAGGGGATTGACCGCTTTTTGCTTTCTTTGACGTGCTGGCATTGTCTTCCTCTAATATATAGACACAATCTTTGCCTGTAGGACAAAAGGATTGAATTTTATGTTCAACCTTATATACTTCAAACAAATGTGTCCTATCTCCTTCAGAGGAAAGCATGTGCACCCCATTGTCGCTTAAAAAGAAAAGTTTTTTATTACTGTAGAATAAATCTTTTATATCTTTGCAGTTGTCGATTATATTAAATGTCGAATCCCCTTTTATCCCCCTTAAGCATTTGTTCCCACTATCTGCAAAACAAATGGTTTTCTCCATTATGGCGACTCCAGTCGGGTGACAAATTTTTGTGCATTTCAAATTTGACAAAGAAAACCCCGACCTTCCGCATCCAACTAATGGTATCGCCTTCTCTCCAGACATTTTAAAGCATCTATGGCAGTCTCTAACGCTCCAAACAACCTGATGATTGTAATGAGTTATATAGGTCTGAGACTTGTCTGTAGAGAGGAATTTATCTTGAAACCTTTTTGCGCTATCTTGGGAGATCAGATACTCGAATTCAAGCATCTGTAGGCCAACCTTACAAACCTGACTCCCACCGTGCGATACAACATATAAACTGTCGTTTAGTTCACTGTAAAAGATTGAGCTAAGGTTCGTAATCTCTGGATCGACAACATAGGCTAAACTCTCACAAAAATTGAGGTCGATCTTTCCCTGACTTAAAAGTCCAATTCCATTTTCATGCAAGAAATATATGTCATTACCAACACAACAGAAGCTTCTCGCGTGGAAATCTGATGCGATATGTTCTTGTTTTTTGTTAACGAAATTTACTTTGGTTAGTTTATAGCTCATCAATTATGTCAAATTGAGACTCAACCATTCTGCACACATGGTTCCCAAAGTTAATATCAACCTCTAAGTGCTCTTCAAAAGGAACAACTTGAATAACCTGTCCTGTATTTTTAAAATAACTTTGAAGAGTAGGATCTGTGCAAACAACGATAGCCCCTTTCCCATTTTTATAATAATCTTCTTTAGAATATCTCGCGCTAGCGGTTTTGGAGATTGGACTTTCCTTTACAAACCAAGCTGCTGGATCGCCTCGAAATGAAACAGTGAATGGAGTAGGGCTCTTCGTCCCTTTATTAATTGTACTAAAACTCGCACTTTCAAAAGGAAAATGGCTAGGAAGGTCTGGAAGGCTCTTCTCTCCAAGATGCATAACGTTAGTATTGTCTCCGACACAACAGTGTCCAATTCTTTCGACGATAGGTTTCCAATAAGCCTGATAAAACTTTGGGGAATGATACGGATACATCGTCTGCAACTTTCCCAATGGCCTAATGTCTTGCAAAAACAAATCGTTTCCAATGTCTAGTGCAATTATTGCTTCATTATCATCCATTATGTCAATACCATAAGAGTTTTTCATCCAAGTAACTCCAGGATGTTTGCCCTCCAACGCAGAACAGGCTCTTTCGCCATATTCTTTCATAAGTTGCAGGGCTGAGTCAGGATCTAGTTCATAGGCATTTAGAGCTTCTGCTGTTTTAATTAACAAATTCGAAGAGGCCATCGGCATTCCCATGCCACCCATACCACCCATATCTCCCATTCCAGGGTCCATTCCAGGGTCCATAGGTGGAGCCATTGTTTGATCAGGCTCTTCTTCACTTTTTTTCTTGTCTTCTGCCAACTCCATAGAATAGTGCTCATGAACAAGGCTTTTAATTTTTGATATAACCTTCTCTAGTCTAGATTGGCTTTCTGCTTGTTCCTCTTCATCTGCCAACTCATCTTCAGGGATTTTTTCTATGACAAACAAGATTTCTTGAACCACTGCTTTAGCTTCGAAATAATTAACTTTTTTTTGGTTTTTGTCTTCCTCGTCCATGCCAGATGCGATATCAACTAACCCGTCATAAATCTCTTCATAGTGGTCTGCTAATCGCCTTTCTGCTGCAACATCTTCTATAACAGGCTTCGACAAGTCTTCAATTGCAAACTTCTCTAGAACTTTGATGTGATAGTCATGATCTTGAGCGATCTTTCTCGCATCTCTTTGCGCTTCCCAAGCATATCGATAGTCTTCTTGGGCGTGCTTTGTAAGATTGCTGTGATCTAATGAAGAGAACTTGTTTACAGTAAAACAATATTTTCCGTACCGTTTGTAAATTTTAATATGTTTGTTCATAAGTAGTATATAGAAAAGAGCTGTATTGTGTTTATTTCAACAAATACAGCTCTTTTACCTTGCCTCTCGTTACTTTTAGAAATCGTCTTCTAATACAGAAGCGTTCCTGTAATTCTTTTCCCTTCTCTCAAAAAACGCGGCCATCGCTTCTGCATCCTGAGTCTCTCCCAAAAATGGGAAAGGATTTTTATTACTTGGGAATCGATAATTTAATTTAATCGAGTCAAGACGTTCATTAGCCAAGAACTCTACATACTGACTCAACATGTCAGAATTAACCCCTAAAATCCCGTTAGGCAAAATGTCTCTAGCGTAAGCTTTCTCAATTTCTACCCCCTCCTTCATCAGCTCGATTAACTCACTCTTAAACTGCTTTGTCCAGATAGATGGGTACTCTTCCACAATTTGATTAATCAACATAACTCCAAATTCAACATGCAATGTCTCATCTCTAATCGTATATTTTATTTGATCGTATAACCCAATTAACTTATTCTGTCGCCCTAAAGACATAATCAGCGCGAAGTTAGGGAAAAACCATATACCTTCACAGATCAAATAAATCACAAAAAGGTTTTTAACAAACAACTGCTTACCTTCTTTAGTATCGATGTCGAAATCTGGAGATTCAAATTGATATAGAACTGAAGACAGAAACTTCTCTTTCTGAGAAATCGTCGGAATATTCTTGTAGGCTTCAGAAACTTCTTTTACACTCAGATCATACGCCTCAACGCACATCTTGACTGTATAGTTGTGCAATGACTCTTCAAAAGCTTTGCGAAGCATGTACTGCTTGCAAGCCCCATCACTTATATATCTAGACTCGGCATCCGTAATCGAGTTACTAACTAGACTTTCTCCTGCTGAAAAAAGACCAAGAGTCCTCTTTACAATAAGCCTTTCGTCATCAGTTAACAAGTCCTTTCGTCTCCACTGCTCTATATCTTGAGACATGTCAATTGTATTTGGCCATTTCTGTTACGACAAAATCGATTCCATTTTATCTCTGCATATTTCTATGCAGTTCAGACTATATCTTCAGCTAATTAGCTGCTATGCTTTTCGAACTCTCTTGAGCCCTACGATATTACTATCTAGTCGTTGAACGTTCTCCATTTTACAGGAGCTTCGATGCTGATTGCCCAATCTTAACGTTTTTTAAACTTTCGCGCTTATCATTTCTAATTTCGCTGTAGTAGTTAAGCTCTAAGGGGTTTCCAGCAGTTAACATAGTTTATACTGAACTACCTGTTAATCCAGTTATTCGCACAACCCTTTTCCCAAAGTTCTAACGCCCAGTGATTTGGACTTTCGACCAATTGGCTAACGCTGTCTCCTTTCTTGTCAAATAGCTTGCTCATTTTTTCTCCTTTTCCTTTTGTTTTTTGATAAACCCAAATGGTTTAGCAAATCCTATAATTTAACCTTCACACATTTCACAACTTCCGCCATTTCTCATCGCGTCAAGTGAACACGCAGCCACCTCTTCCTCAGAGGGCTTTTCAACAACCTTAGACTTCGTTGAAGTAGATTTCGCAACCTTCGATGCCGCAGTGTTTCTTAAGTAATAATTGGACTTTAACCCTGTGTCGTTAGAATGAAGATATAAGTCGTTCATAAACTTCAAACTAGTTTTGTTATTGTATGAGTTAAAGCTAATCCCCATATCTATCCACTTTTGCCTTGCCGCATTCGCGTCAATAAGAAGGAACTGATCTCGATCAAAAGCGTTTCTATATTTGATTTTGTATTTATTTGGTATGTCCAGATCTTTAACATATCCGTCAACTTCCTTCACCGCCTCTGCGAATTCATCATTCCAGAGTCCCTCTTTTTTCATGTCTCTAACAAAATGAGGGTTAAGAAGATAGTAATTCCCAGACTTATTCTCATAAACAAACAGAACCTTGTAGTCTGGCTCTATGCTTTGAGTACAACCCATTTGGTAAGAAATACTGGCGTTTGGAGCAATCGCCATAGTATTGCAATTTCTCATTCCATACTCTGCAACATGTTCTCTAACCTCTGTCCAGTCCAATCCTTCTTTCTGGTCAATGTGATCAGAGTTTTTCCACTTCATTAGTTGGTTATATGTGTCAATAGGAAATTCCCCATTACTCCACTTCGACCCCTCATAGGAACTATATTTTCCATATTTCTTAGCCAACTTTGACGAAGTGAGAATTGCATGGTATGAAATAAACTCGGCAACTTCATCTGCCAACTTTACTCCTGCTTCGCTGTCCTGAACAATGTCTAGCATATAGCACAAATCAGCAAATCCCATTGTTCCTAATCCAATAGGTCGATGAGCAAAATTGGATTTCTCCGCCTCTTTCGTGGGATAGAAGTTGATGTCGATAACATTATTTAGACCCTTAATTGTTAACGAAACAGTTTCTGAAAGTAAGTCCCAGTTTATTTGTCCATCTTCCACATGACTAGGCAAAACAATGGAAGCTAGGTTACAAACGGCGGTCTCTCCAACAGCCGTTTTCTCTCCATCTTTGTACTCAGAATGCTTAGTGTGCAGGAAGATTTCGGTACAGAGGTTACTTCCATGAAGAGTACCTTCATGAATATTTGAGTATCGCATATTCGCATTATCCTTGTGTGCTATCCAAGGATGTGACGTTTCAAACAAAGACTTCAATATTTCTTTCCAAAGAGATTTCGCTTCAACTTCTTTGAAATTCTTAATGTCTCCATTTTCGGCCATCTGCTCATACTCCAAATACCGAAAATTAAAATCCTCTCCATAAAGGTCTGGAAGGTCAGGGGTCTCTGAAGGACAAAACAGTGTCCACTTCTCCCCCTTTTTAATTCTGTCAAAAAATAGATCTGGGCACCACAAAGCAGTATTTAGGTCATGACATCTACGTCTTTCCTCTCCAGTTTCTTTCTTTAGGTCAATGAAGTCGTGAATATCCAGATGCCATGGCTCAAGATAGGCGCAACCACTTCCTTGTCTTTTCCCAGCTTGATCACAAGCGATTAACATATCGTTGTAAACTTTGAGCCAGGGGATAAGTCCGCTAGATCGTCCGTTAGTCCCTTTAATGTGAGCCCCCATAGCTCTAATTTTTGAAACATGGAAGCCAAGTCCACCAGCATACTTGGATTTCCTTGCTTCTTGCCAAAGCCCATCAAAAATTCCGTCTACAGAATCATCGATTTCTGAGAGATAGCAGCTCGAGAGCTGATTATGGCTCGTAGCAGAGTTAAACAAGGTTGGGGTTGAAGGAGAAGATCTGTGGTCAGAATAAAGATGATAAAGCTGAATCGCTGCTTCTTCTGGATTCTCCTCGTTATAGCACAAGCCCATGGCAATTCGCATATAATATGCCTGAGGTGTTTCGAATATTTTTCCATCAGTTTTTCTTAAAAGATATCGGTCATATATATTCTGCAAAGAAACATAATTGAATCTGTTATCTTTTTTAACATCAAGGGCATCTGCCAATTTTCTAAGATCATACACTTCAATGTTCCTCTGATCTAGGCGACCATCCTTAACCTGCTTCTTGATGTTTCGGATAAACACAGACTTGTAATCATCTTCGAAAGTATCACAGTCGACTGACTCTTTGAAGACTTCTTTGTAAATGCAATTCAGCAACAAGCTCGCTGCCACTTTTGAGTACTCGGGGTCTTTATAAGCCTTAGCTCTAGCGGTCAAAATCAAAGCTTTATCAATTTCCTCGGTTTTTATTTTATCATAAAGACCTATTTGTGCGTCAAGAATAATCTCACTTGCACATGGCTGTGTCAAACCCTGACAGGCTCGTTGAACGACAACATTAATTTTGTTGACGTTTAGTGGTTCAAGCCTTCCATTTCTCTTCTTTACACGTAAGCTCATACGTAAAAAACTCCTTAATTATTTAAATAGGTTAATATGAAGACGTTATTAAATTACATCCTCTACGAAACAACATACCACTTCAAACATGAACTGTTTTACGTCGCTTCTAAAATCACTAATATCTGGAATGTTATAATTTAATTTTCGTAACAACTCTCTTCCATCTTTTTGAAGGTCTGTCGTATTATCAAAAGTTTCCAGTTTTATCAAAGCATCTTTTATCTCATCAAAGACTTGGAGTCTCCAAGGGTCTCTGCGATAAATGTCACTACAACTTAGCAATCTTAAATCATATACTTGATGCTTGTCGGAAAAGTTCCTAGATATATGATAGCTGTGAGTTGTTGTAATGATCTGACTTGTGTTGAAGCAACTTTTCATCGCTCTAATGAGCGGTAGGTGTCGTCCACTTTCGACATGCATTTCAACATTGTCGATTAAAATAACTGAGGGGATGTAATCTAAATTAAGAAGCGAGGAAAAAGACTTCATAATCTTCCTTTCCCCATCGCTACATTCTGTATAGTGGATGGTTTCATTTGGTTTTTTGACGAAGAATCCAAAAACAAACTCTTTTTTGATACGTGAATTGCCAACAGCGAATTCAGTTTCTTCTTCTTCGATTTCAAATCCAGTAACCGCCTCAAAAAGCTTTTTAAAGATAGGCCACTTAGATCTGTCAAGCTGAAAGTTTCTAAGCTCCTGGTCAAAACGAGTGTAGTAGCACAAACGCATTGCCAAATCTCTAATCTTATCTGGGTGAGGTCTTTTAAAACCCTTCTTATTCAGAACAACTTCATAATCCCCATATGAGGTTGTGAGAACGGCCCTAATACAAAAATCTGCATCCCCATAGATACCGCTTTTATCTCCCCCTTCTGTGTGTCTTACCGCCTTTCCCAATATAGATTTTAGTCGGACTTCATCATACTGGTCGTAGTTAGAGAACAAGGATTGAATAATCTCTAATGTGGTTGACTTGCCACAACCGTTAGGTCCGATAAAACAAGCGAAATTGCTAACTTCCCCACTTTTAGCGAAATCAATAAAGAAGTCATGAAAAATTTTATAATTATTTATATAAATCGACTTTACTTTGACCGATGGCATGTTATATTCCTTAAAGTCAGGCATTTCTGCGATGAACTTTGGAACATCTTGGTTTACCATGGTGCTCTTTGTCACATGATCTTCTGCGCAATCGAACTTAGAGTCCGTTTTTGTTTGCACAAAAAAATCATCACCTCTTATCGTTACTTCTTCCATATTTTCCTCCACATAACTTCTTTGTTTCGTTTACATCAAAATTGGCTCGTCGCTTTTCGTATTCGGGTTCGGGAGGTGGTGCGCTTTTATTCTCGAAGTTCAGCTTCGCACCTTCTGGGACATGGACATGTACCCCACCTAATTCGTTCTCAAGTTTATTCATTCCATTACCAATCCAGTGACCTTAAGTCTTCTGTTAAAATTTTAGGCAATAAGCTGATATGAAATGTAAATGTTACAACATTCCCTCGAACGGTTATTCCAAACTTTTTATGAATTTGAGAAGAAATCGCTTGGATGAAGTCTTGAGAGTTAACCGTTGAAGATAGGGTAACAAACTCGCTGACATTCTCTCTAACCAGGAACTCACCAAAAAAATTGATCATGAAATTAGAAAAGAACTCTTTCTCATACTTCAAATAAGTTGCCTTATCAAATCCCATGTCGTCCATGAAAACAGAGAATGTAATATCTCCAGTTCTCACAATTTCTCCATCCTCCTTCTGTGCTTCCACAAAAGAGATAGATCTGATATGAGGTTTCGTTTGGATAAATTTCACCACCATCTCTCGACAGTGGAAACATTTGTCTCCGTCCTCATTCTTAAACAACTGTTCGTTTGTTCGTTCTTTATTCACTTCATCCATCCTTATGCTTGCAGTTCTTGTTTGCAAGTCCCTGTTATTATACCCTGAGATTATGGAAAACCTAGAACTTAATCGTTAATTTTAAGCCAACCCTTAAGTTTTTCTTAAGTTTCTCCCCGATCTCATACAAATCGTCATTTTTAATATTTGGTTCCTCCCCCTCGTTGAATGGTCCAATACTGATATCTGGTCTCACATGTTTTTTGATAAAATGAAAAATTTTACCAGCTCCAGTTTTTGGTTTTTCATCAATCTTTGTCTCTGAGTTCGGGTGAGAGTTTTCTAAAATTTCTTTTTTCTCCTCTTCTGACAACCTAAACACTTCGGTTCTAATTATCTCAGGCTCTTCTTTTGATTTCTCTGACAATCCCGCTCCAAAAAGAGAGTTTAGGTCATCAGCTACGTTTTGGATGTTCTCTTTCTTTTCTTGTTTCCCTTTTCTCCTTAGCCCTCTATATCGTCTCATTATGAACCTTGATTCCTGAAAAGGGTTTTGCTAAGTTAAAACCGAATTATTGTCTTGTTATATTTCGAGTAAGTCGATTCAAAAACCTGTATTGGAAAAAATGATCAATAAGAAAAACGATTGGTACAACGAGGCCAAAATCCATTCTTCTATTATTCAAGAGGCTGGAATGAAAGAAACACTTAGAAACGCAATTTTAGCGGTATCCTTAGTTATTGGAGGTTACTCCTTGTTTGATGCTTCGCAAAGAACAGGACTTACTCCTGAACAAATTCATAATGCACTAAATAACGAGCGAATCTTAGAATTAGTAAAAGGTGAAGAGCAACAAGAGATGACTAGTTTGAATGTCCCAAGTGACATTCCCGATAAACCACAAATGACACCTCATGGATTGCCTACTTCTCTTAATCTTTCAGAAATCGAAAATCTAATACGGTTACACGAAGTATCAGGAGCAAAAAGGTTTGTTACTGTTAACGGAAAAAAAGTGGACATTAGGACAGTTTATGAAGATCCTATTCATGGGTGGAAAGTTCCTACTATTGGTATCGGTTACAATTTGAATAGATCTGAAGCGAAATCGCAAATCGAATCATTTGGATTAGATTATGGGAAAGTCCGAAATGGGACTCAATCTCTAACAGACCAGCAAGTTGAGATACTATACCGCAATGATGTTCAAAATGCAATAAACGATGCAAAAACTTTTTTACCTAACTTCGAACAGCAGCCTTCAACTGTAAAAACGATTGTAGTCGATATGTCGTTTAATATGGGTTTAACCAAACTATCAACGTTTAAGAATTTCAAACAAGCGCTCATTAACTTTGATTTTGATAAAGCGTCACAAGAAATGAGAAATTCAAACTGGGCAAAACAAACAAAAGACCGAGCTACTCGATTAATTGAAATGATGAAAAACGTGAAAAACGAAAAAAACACTAAAGAAATCATCCATACGAATTAATTTTATTTAAAAAATCGCAACACCTATAATAATATAAACACCTTTACTTAATAAGAAGTTATATTATAATAATAAGGCGAAAAGTCACTTACTGCAAGCCATTGTAAAAGAGGCAGTTATAACACCCAGATTTAATTATAGTTAGTAAAAATTACTAAGGCTCCCAAAAGAGTTAGTAAAAATTACTAAGGTATTCTATGAAGTTAGTAAAAATTACTAAGGTAATCCACTTTAGTAAAAATTACTAACTCTTCTTTTTTTGAAGAAAGCCTTGAAAAATTTCTATTGTGTTGTATAATGTCATTGTGGTCCTGGTTCGAGTTGTTCCAAGACTGAATCCTTCCTAGCGGGATATATGCTAGAGAGCGTGAGACATACTAAAAGGAGAAATATCATGTCACATGAAAATGTGGACTCATGGGAGTCCCGAATTGAAGAAGTAGCCAAGATCCTTGGCAAGCCCACCACAGAAGTTGAAGAGATCCTCAACTCAGAACCGTTCCGACTAACGCAAGACCCTAACCGTCTTGAAATGCTCGCGGACGAAGAAGTAACCCCGTTTGGCGACCTACGCAAAATGTTTTGCGATGAAAATGGCGTCAGCCTCCCCCAATTGCGCATGTGTATGAAAGTGTTGCGCGGACCAAAAGGTAGCACAAAGGCTACTCAAATGGATACCGACGTACTAGCCTTCAACTCTAGATACGGATTGGAAACTACCGTAGAAGATCTAGACATTGAACAGATTTTGGAGTTCTACAATCCAAAAAAGCGCAATCGCATCCACGAAGTAATTAATGACCGCTATGGAAGCGCATATGGTCCAATTATTGCATTTAAACCTAACTCTGATAAAGTTGCGATTGAAGAAACCCTTGACTATATCGCAGACCTTGAATCTGGACTTCCTACAGAAGAAAGTATTGAGGTTGATGGCGAGCACGTTAGACTTTACCATGTCGGAGAAGTCCCTAACGAAAGGATTGACGAAGATCCCCTCTTTTATAATACTCCATTGCGTAGAGATCGCTCTACCATAAATAGAGTTAACTGGAAAGACGTATCTTTGGAAACACGTCAGTTTTTTAGGATTCTTGTTGGGGAGAACTACATTGATCCTAATAATCGCGTAGAACTTCGTAAGGTCATCCGACTTGGATTTGAAGAGCTTAAGGATATCTTTCCCGAAGCATATTTGACCTTCAAAGAACTTAAAAATGAAGGCGACCTTCCAAAGTTGAAGATGTCGATGAAGTCCGTTATTTCGAGCAAGAAACAAGATCCGTTCGCTGTAAAACGCAACAGAACGCGATAATAATAAGAGGGCAGTGGGTTCGCTCACTGCCCTCACTTTACGAGGAAAAGAACCATGAATCAATTTGGAACAGAGTGGGATTATGAATACTGGATGAAATCCAATGGAATGTTTGTTGGACTAAACACTCCAGACGCATTAAAATCTAAAACAGGCAATCATGGGTTGCCACCATACGCAAAAAGAAAAAGCTTTTTAGTGGATAAGTATCCAGCTTGCCCAAGCAATTGGATGGAAAGTTCAGGAAGAATGTCAAGTTACTTTGTTCCCGTTCAAGAAGGAAAAGGAATGTGGCTAGACTTTAACAAGAATTTTAAAAATGACCATCACGTTGCGATAGCTATATCCGTTCAGGGGGTTAATCCCTTGACAGGAGTCGCCTGCGAAGATGCTCAATTGGAGCAGTATCTTGACAATTGTCCAAAGTGTGATACGGCATTTAAGCCTGAAAGACTTTGCGAGAAATGTGGAGTTAAGTACCCTAAGCAAAACTATCTTGCCACAACTGGAACTCCAGAAGGGAAGCTTTGGCTTGATGGTTTTAGAAGTCTTGAAGGACTTGTACGCCAGTATATTCTAACAGCAGAAAAAATGAGAGGAGTTGCTTCAAATCTTATTGGAAAAGATAGAGTGTATGCTATTGGCATTTCTTTTTTTAAAAGCAAGGAAAGAAAAGATTTCAACCTTGTCTCTTTTACTCCTAGCTACGGGAATCAATATAATTACAACGGAATAAGCGCTCCGTATCAGCAACTTGGCCATGGACAGAATCAACGGTTCCCATCATTGAACACCCCTATAAACTGGAG
>Ga0307377_10005701_pt1 | contig 13259 bp, 22 predicted proteins | sample TR3MG_FD_202535 | JGI IMG/M metagenome (GOLD analysis project Ga0307377, IMG submission 202535) | Soil microbial communities from Risofladan, Vaasa, Finland - TR-3 | ecosystem: Environmental > Terrestrial > Soil > Coastal area > Acid sulfate soil | place: Finland: Risofladan, Vaasa | collected... | reverse complement strand
GATAGCGCTTCGGTGGTATGGCGGTCATGACCTGCGACACTACAATGAAAAGACCTATTGCCATGCACAGGGAAGAATGTATAAGAAGGAGCTCCATAAAAGATTCGGATTGTATTATAATATGCGCTCGATGTCAGATAAGGAATGGGCGTATCGGATCGGGATTCATCCCGATTCTCCCTTAAAGAAAGTTGTTAAGGAAAAAAAGATTAATAAGGTAGTAGCGTGGTATCGAAAACATGATGAACAGATGCATAAAATCAGGCGGCTTGATCCCGAATATAACGCAAAGATAAAAAAGCAATTCAAAAAACGTATAAAGCAGTTGAAAAAAGAGGGAGTCACCAAGGAGAATACGGAGTGGATGTAAAATTATTCAAGGTTAAAACGATAAGAGAAAACAGGGGTATTTTGAACGTGGTTGATTTCAAAGATTTTCCTTTTTTTCCAAAGAGATTTTTTTATATATATGACTCCATAAGGATAAGGGGTGGCCATGCGCATTATAAAACAGAACAGATATTCGTTTGTTTAAATGGGTATTGTATTGTGTTTGTGGATGACGGTAAGGATAAAAAGGAATTCATGCTTGACAGTCCGGATAAAATGCTTTATGTGCCTAAATTAATATGGGATTCTCAAAAATACGGAGATGGCGCGGTTTTAGGAGTTTTTGCCAATACTCTTTATGACAAGAATGATTATATATATGATTATGAGGAATTTTTAAATGCCGTTAAATAGAATTATCACATCAGAAGTAAATGGAAATTTCGAATATATAAAATATGCTAAAGTGTTTTTATCTTCTCTGGCGGCAAATGCACCTGAAGAAAAGGTCAGGCTAAGCGTAAGCGGGTGGTCTGAAAAAGACATTAAGGACGCCAAGGGGAGAAATCCGCAAGCGGAAATAGATCCGATAGAGGTTAATAAGAGAATAAATACCGATGGTCAATATACGCGTGTGGAAAATTATATCAGAATTGTTCACATACAGGGAACTGTGGTAAGGCTGGCGCTTGAAGACGGCTACGACAGGGTTGCACATTTTGATATTGATACTCTTATAAGGAAAAATTTAGATGGATTATGGGAAGGCGTTACTCCTGATAGTCTTAAAATATTAAAGAGAAACGATCAGTTCCCCAAATGGCGTTTTCAGAATGGTGTATATGTTATCGGCAATTCCGAAAATTCATTGAAAATGATACGAAAATTTGAGAGAAAAATAATAAACTCTTTAGAATGGTATGAAGACCAGAGATTGTTATGGAAGGTGTTTTCAAAGTCAGGCATGAAGCATATACAGTTAAGCGAAAAATACAATGACCATCATTTCAATAAAGATTCTTATATCTATCATGCCAAAGGACATTGCAGGCAAATAGAAAAATGGAAAACGGAGTATAAAAAATATGCCAAGTAAAAAAATGCATTACGAGGAAGAGTGTATAAACGATGTAAAAATGTATCTGTATCAAGGGTTAAAAGAAAGATGGTTTCACGACAGATATTCAACATCAAAACATTTATGGGTGTTTTATTCTTTAATATTGGGATTAAACGCTAAATCTATTGGAGAAATAGGTTTTGGCAGATCAACTATTATATTACTTCATACGGTACGTCTAATAGGGGGGAAACTCATTTGTTGTGACAGGTTTGACTATCGAAATATGATACCCCCGTCTTTCAAAGGAAAATATACTTATATTTTAGGAGATGCCAGCAAATTCTACAAGCATCCCGAAGTCAAGGGACTTGATTTTTTGTTTCTTGATTACATGTCCAGCAGAAAGAAATCCGTGGAATCGTGTTATAAAGACTTGAAAAAAGCTATAAAATTAATGAAGACCAATGGGATTATAGCGGTACACGATACGAATGAAAAAAAGTATAATGTCGGAACTGCTTTTGAAATGATAAAAAAGAAAAAAGGACTTGAAGTTCTGACGCTACCTTACAATTATGGATTGGGACTTATCCGAAACAGACGTGAATCTAAATATGGAAAAATAAAAGACATATGGCAAAAGAAACCGGTAGGGTTACAATAGAGCTTTCCAACAGGTGTAATATGGCTCCGTTTCACAAGAAATGCCCGCTTTATCCTGAAAAGACGCTTGAAACATTATCAACCGATAAGGTTATAGAAATTCTTAAATATCTTGGCAAAATAAAGTATTCAAAATATGTGGCATTTCACAACTACTCGGATTCTTTACAAGACCCCAGATTGTTTTACTTGATTAAAAAAATGAAGAAATATACCCCAAAAGCAAAAGCCTTTATTCTTACAAATGGTTGGTTTCTCGATCAGAACATACTCAATGACTTGAACAAATTAGGTGTATTCAAAGTGAGAGTAAGTGCATATAGTGATTCTGAATATAATCGTCTGAGTAAGTTAAAGTCAAAGAATACCTATAGAGTAAAGAGAATAAAAGAATTTGATTATCGTCTTGACTATTATACCTCTGAGGAAAAACCACTTAAAGAACCTTGTTACGCTCCTCTGGGAGAAGTTGTTATCAGGCGTAATGGAAACGTGGTATTGTGTTGCAAAGATTGGAAAGACACTATAATATTTGGGAATGTGTACAAAGAATCTTTGAAGAAAATATTACAAAACCCTCAAATGAAATCTATTTATAAACGACTTTCAAAAGGGGATAGGTATTTACAGATATGTCGATATTGTAGAACGAAAGGTAGATTCGGTTGAGATTATTTATAGATTACAAACTCACGGATTCGGGTAAGGGGAATTTTCTGAGAAGGCTTATGCCTGCCCTGGAGAATATTGGTGTGAAGTGTGTCAAAAAAAAGGCGGATGTTGCGCTTGGCATATCAAAATGGAAATCCAACCCTAAAGGACTTCCGAGAGTATTAAGAGTAGACGGTGCTCATGTATGGAATACCGGAAGAAACAGATGGGTAAACAAAAACATAAAGAAAGGAATCAAGTCGTCTGATCTTGTTATATGGCAATCGAAATTTGCAGGCAGAATGGTTCCTGTTCTTTTAAAATGCCAGCCTGAAAATTCCTGTATAATATACAATGGTGCTAATCCTAATGATTTTAATGTTCCGTTAATTAAAAAGCCCAGACCTAAAATGGTAATATTATCCTCAAGATGGAAGACGAGACCGCAGAAAAGACTGAGAGAGTCTTTAAAAATAGCAAAAATACTTATGAAGCAAAGAAAAGATGTGGGATTTTGGTTAGCGGGAAAAACAGACAAGAAAACAAAACAGGACGGGGTGTATGTCTTAGGGCATTTAGACCAGAAAACGCTTGCCCGATATTTGAGAACTGCGGATGTCATGCTTGCGATTCCTTGGTATGATTGGTGTCCCAATGCTGTGGTGGAAGCTCTGGTGGCGGGATGTCCTGTAGTCTGTAATAATGGGAGCGGAACGGAAGAAATTGTAGGAGATGTCGGTGGTATTGTTTGTCCGGTAGATAAACCATTGAAATTTAAAATGGTAGGTGATATCAAACCACCGAAGATAGACAGACAACCGATTCTGGATGCCCTGAATAAAATTCTTGATTCTCCATACAGGGTTAACAAACCAGAATTATTTATTGAAAACATAGCATTGCAATACAAGAAAGCGTTTGAGAGTGCTTGTGGACTGGACTGAAATACCAAAGGGATATTGGAAAAAATATCTCCAAGAAACATACACAATGCATGATATAGAAAATCGTTATAAAATCATGGAAGATACATATAATATTTTTAAGGACATTGGCCTTCCGGTATGGATGTCTTTTGGTTCTTTGCTGACTATTTACAGAGATGGGAAATTAAAGCAAAACGATGATGATGTGGATTTCAGTTGCAGGACTGAAGATATGGCGATAATATTTAAAAAATTAAGAAAAAGACTTGTAATGTCAGGATATGACATCAGGGCACATGTTAATACGTTAAAAATCCAATGTTTCAAATATGGAGAACAAGTAAGCCTCGCTTCATTTTCTCTTGTAGGCAAATGGAGACAGAGAAAAATATGGAAGTTTCCTGCTAAGTTTTTTGAACAATTCGGTGAAATTGAATGTAGAGGAGTGAAATATCCATGTCATATCCCTATAGAAGATTACTTGGAATGGCTTTATGGGGATTGGAAAATATCTAAAGAAGAAGGATACTGGACGGATAAGGTAAAAAATGGGTAGAGACTGGACAACAAAAAGCATAAAAAAGTGGAGTGCGGCTAAACACAAATTATATACTCATCATAATATTAAAAACCGTTACAAGTCTATGGAAAAAGCATACAATGTATTTCGGGGATGCGGGCTTACTGTATGGTTATCGTTTGGGGCATTATTAACTCTTTACAGAGATGGAAAGTTACAGGAATATGATGACGATATAGATTTTGCCTGTAGGGAAGAAGAGTTTGGTGATAAGTTTGAGACAATAAAAGGGGAATTACTGAAACAGGAATTTGACATTATAACGCCCTTTAAAAACAATATCATATCATATAAAAAAGGGGAAAAAATAAGTCTTGTGGGATGGGAACTTAAAGGAAAATGGCGATTGTTTCATGGATGGTGCTGGCCTGATAAGTTTTTCAAAGGATACGATACTATAACAGCTAATGGAGTGAAATATCCGTGTCATTCCCCCATAGAAGAATATCTGTCGTGGGTTTATGAAGATTGGAAAACCCCGCAAAAGGAAAAGGGATGGAATGAAAATGCCTTCGAATAATATAGTCGGACAAATTGCTCTATTCAGATTCCCCCTGTGGGAAGATATGCTTCGAGATCTGATGAAATACGTGGATGCACTTTATCTGAGATTTGATGGTTTGTTAGGTGATAGAGAGATATTAAATAACTTAGACCATGTATGTGGGGATAAATTAAAAGATGTTTATGTAAGCAAGAAAAGGTGGAATGGGTGGATATGGCGTGAAGAAATGATTAGGATGTTGGACGTGGTAAAGCCTGAAATGGTTATGTGTCCCGATGAAGACGAAATGTTCGATAAGAATATAATCAAGGATATTGAAGTATTTAAACAGAGGAAAGACAAGCAGATGGCTTTTGTCTATAAATATCCAATGCCCACAGAGGGTAGAATTGTTTATGGACACAAACCCCTTCCGTCTAAGGCGCATGTTAAATTGTATAAATGGAAGAAAGGGTTGACATATTTCCCCTATCTCGGCAGGGCGAGAATAACCAATTACGGCAAAAAATATATTCTCGGTAAGGCGGAAATGCTTCATTACTGCTATTATACTGAAGAAATGAGAAACAGTAAATTACGCAATACCAAGGAAAAAGAAAAATGGATAAAAAAACAATTAAGTTAATGACCATAGCAGCTGCAGATGAAAACAACGCCTCTACCAGAATAAGGCATGATGCTTTTATACGATATCTCCCAGAAGATATAGTGATAAGCGACTCGCCAGATGTTTTATATATACAAAAATGCTATGATAAAAAAACATTGAAAATTGTAAAAGATTTAGAAATTCCTCTGGTATATGACATAGATGGGAATACAAATAAAGATATTCAATGGATGATGAAACAGGCCACTATTGTTACTACAGATACAAAAGAGAGAGTGGATTTGTTAAAAAATAAAGTCGATTGTATTGTGAAAGTTATTCCTGATTCCATAGATTATTTCACTTCCTTCCCTCCATTAAAATTTGTAAATAAGTTTATCAAGCGTATAGGAACTTTTGGAGCATGGCCTAGTGTGGAAGCCGCTTTTCCGTTTATGCCCAAAAACAGTTATTATTGCACGGATAAACCAAGGGGAATGATAAACTCCAGATATTTCACAAAATGGGAATTGTCTACGTTTCCTCAATGGTTACGGGGATTAGACCTGGCAATATTGATACAAGGAGAATATAAGGGTGGTAAGAATGTGAAATCTCCCCATAGGTTGTTGACTTCTATGGCTGCCGGGGTGTTCACGATAGTTAATGACGGAGTTAGTTATTCGGAGATAATGGAAAATGCTTATCATCCCGAATTAATTGTAAAGCATTCTTCAGACATAACCAAGAGATTAAAGATGCCCAAAAAAGATAGAGAAAAGACAGTTAACGATTGTTATGAATATGTCTGGAATAATCACAGTCCACAGAAATCGTCTCATATATTTGCGGAAGAAATTAGACATGCTGAAAAAATTGGCAAAAAAATACACAACGAATAAGTTACCTTTTTACTGGCCTATCTATGAAAAGGAATTTTTTCGCAGACGGGAAGACATTAAGACATTGCTGGAAATCGGTATTGAGGGAGGAGGATCTTTAAAGATATGGAAAAACTACTTTCCCAATGCCTTAATACACGGCGTAGACATTCAAAAAAAATGCATGAAGGAAGAAGCCAAGAGGATTAAAATTTCAATAGGCGATCAGGCAGACTCAAAGTTTCTTACTACGCTTGGGGATTACGATATTATTATAGACGATGGCGGGCACATGATGGAACAGCAGAAAACATCTTTTAAGCATTTATTCTCTCATGTGAATTCAGGCGGGGTATATGTGATAGAAGATTTGCTTACCTCATACTGGCCTAAATTTGACGGGAAGTTAAAAAATGAAAACACAACAGTTGAAATGCTTAAAGGACTTATAGATAATTTACACGCACATTGGAGACAGACGCACCATAAGATAAGAAAGTTTTATCCCGCAGAAAAGCCTGGTTATCTAGATACACATATAGATTATATGAATATTTATGATTCAATTATTTTTATAGGTAAGAAATGAAAACAGTGTAAAATTAACTGAAGATGCTAAAAAATTAATTAAGGAATATGACCTTGAGTGAGAAACGACCCGGAATAGACATTGTTCTTAAAAGAATTTCAGAAATAGATAAGCCTGTAGTGGTCGATATAGGAGCTTATATCGGGAAAATAGGGCGATTATGCCGTGAGGTTAATCCTAATACTATTGTGCATGCCATAGAGCCTGAGCCTGAGAATTACAAGCTTATAAAGGGTTCCTATGTTTATAATTATGCTATAGGTTATCCGGAGAGAATGGTTTCGTTTTACGTAATTAACAGGAAAGAGCAAAAAGGTTCTTCGCAGAGCAATTCTCTTTATCCAATAAAAAACTCTAAAAAAATAAAGGTCAAATGCATTACACTTAGTAGATTTCTTAAAGAGAATAATATAAAACATATAGACCTGCTAAAGATTAACTGCGAAGGCGGGGAGTATGAGATATTCGGTTCAAATGTGAGTTTTCTTAGTATTATAGATATGATATTTATGAGTCTTCACATACCCAAGAAAAACAAGAAGATATTTGATATATTAAAATTCTATGGATTTAAACTTATAAGCGACAGGAAATGGCAGATATGGGTAAAATGATACAACGAAAGGAAAAAATTAAACATGGAAAGTAAAATTAACCAAGCAATAGAGAATCTTAAAAAGGCGTTTCTTGCCGAACTGGATGAGGTTTCACAAAAACATAGAATAACAATAGCTGAGAATAAAAGATTAAAAAAAATAATAGCCTCAATTGCTAAATACGCAGATGAACTGGAAGCTTTAACGAAGGGACATTTTTGTTCTGGAAGAGACGTTTTTAACAGATTACGGCAACTCATTCAATTTAGTATAAATGAAAATAATAGCAATCATAAACGATAAAAAAGCCGACACCGAAATCCTGCTCAAGTCACTTGCAGGCAAAACCGGTGACTATATACGGGTCTATTCCCTTGAGGACACGTTCAATGCCGATATGAAATATTTTACCATGGATAATGTTATTCCGTTAAACCTCAAGAAGCGCCATGGAAAGATCGTACCTCACAGTTTCTCCGCTATGCCAATACTGAGAGATCTGATGGATGAGAATTTTGATGAGATACTTTTGCTTCGGGGGACTATGATAGCAAGAAAGTCATTGTCCGGTATATGGGACCGATTAAAACATGATACCTTAAAAGCCAGGATTTACCCTATTGCAAAAGGCAAGAAGACCATGAGATTCCAGATAGGGGTGATAGCGCTGTCAAACGGGCCTTATACCTACCGGTTTATCAGTAACGTCATAGAAAAGATAAAGAGAGAACCTTATTACAAGAGAGAGCCTTTTATTTTCTTTGAGGAAATACCTAAGAATCCCGACATGAATTTTATCCGTATGGATATACTCTACAATGATATCATGTTTCTTGAAAAAGCGGCTATCTGGCACCACAAGGGGCAGCATTTTGCAGGAGTGCTCTTTGAGAAAGAATATAAGAGAATTAAAACAGGCGAGGGAGAGGCAGTAAGGGGCGTATGAAGAATTTCTTACTTCTCCGGGGCGAATACGATGCTAATAACCGCAAAAATCTTAAGAACGATACTGACATGTGGGTACAGCTATTCGCTGAAATGGTCGGTAAAGAAGATCGCGGGTATATCTGGTACAAATCTTCTACCGATAGAATATTCCATTATACGCCTAATATATGGGTTATCACAAAGAGTGTAAATGATTTAAAACAGGTTGATTGCGTATTCGCAAGGGGTGGTTTTGATTATTATGTTCCTATTTTAAAAAAATGTAAAAAAGCATTCAAGATTTATTATGGCGCAGGAAGCCGCATGTTTCCGCACGATGGCATTCACTATGATATGATACTGGTAGATTGTGAGAGTGACGGGAAGAAAGCGGTTGAAAAATATCCCAACTCTAAAATTGTTTTATGGGTAAAACCATGCGCAAGGCATTTCAAACCGGTGGAGAATGAAAAAAAGTATGATATATGTTTTGTGGCACCCAATCCGAAAGACAAGCGCAAACGTGTCGCGTGGGTTTATAAGACCGTACCCAAAGATTTGCGGGTGCTCCAACTAGGTAATATGCCAAAAATTAAAGTGCCGAAAAATGTTAAGGTCAGGCGTGTCCCTTCCTTAAAGATGCCTGCAGCGTACTCGAAATGCAAAATGTTGATAGCTCCCTATACTGAAGACGATTCAGCGCCACGGTGTATTTTTGAAGCTCTCGCGTGTGATGTACCTGTTGTAGCGCGTGATACCGTAAAAATTGACTGGAAGAGGTCCCCCCATTTCCTCGTCAGATCAAAGAAAGAGGATTTCTGGAAAAATGTAAAGGAGATGATTGCAGTACTTAATAAAAAACCAATGGCTACCTGTATGTGCAGCCCGACAACAGAAGCTGTTTATTTTGATATGGATATATATAATTTAGAACATGAAGCTGACTTTTTAAAGGAGCACATAGTTTGAGAGATACTAAAGATTTACCAAATGAACACAGAATAAAGTCACTGGATTTTTTTTCGGATGAGAGTTACGGAAATAACGGAGCTTTTATTCTTTCATACCGGAACTACGATTTTAAAGTAATAATATCTGATGATATGGGATGGGAACACGTTTCTGTTTCTTTGAAAAACCGTTGCCCCAACTGGCCTGAAATGTGTTATTTCAAAAAAATGTTTTTCAAGGATGAGGAGTGTGTTGTTCAATTTCATCCACCGGAGAGCGAGTATGTCAATGACAATAATCATTGTTTACATATGTGGAGAAGTATAAATAAAAAATTTCCAATGCCGGAAAAGATTATGGTGTAAAAGTGGAAAAGTCTAATCAATTTAAAATAAATGATAAAATGGATATTCAAAAGAATAATCTTCCTGAATGGACATGGGATGATATTATTAAATTGGGATTATTTACAGCCAGAATATTGAGCCTACCCAAAGAGAGAATTTATAAGGGCTTATATTGGTTATCTCAAAAATCAGTTAAGGAGCTGATTACATACTTTGGGTAGTTGGTTGACATTTGCAAAACACAATTGATTATAGCCGCGCGCAAGAACAATAAGAGCTTAAAAGAAAGGACAAGATTGTGTGTGAAACGATTGATAAAATCATAGAAGGATTAAATGCTCATTTTGATAAAAGATATTTTAATTCTGGATATGACGATGAAGGTAATCTTTATTTTAGGTGTAATGAAACAGAATTGTTTTTTAATAAAAATGGGGCAATTATCAAGGCAAATTCACAACCAATAATTACCCCCAATCAATCAGAAAAAATTACGGATTAGTTGTATGAGTTTTCCGGTATGCGTAGACAAATTTGGTGGTATAATCTCCACCACCGGGGCCCCCATCAAATCTGCAAGTATCCAGAAGATAGCTTTCGATTTTTCTTGCAGAATTGTGTGTTTCTGCATCTCTATAAATCCACCAACCATTATCTTTGGAAACATTGTGGTCGCTAAAAAGTCTATCTTCGGGATTAGAAGCAATTCCAAGATACCAATTCGATTTGGAACTACCCTCTTTTTCTGCGTGTCCAACTATTTCGTTTGCTATTTTCTTTTCTTTTTCATTCAATACAATTGTGCTAAACATAATAATTACCTTTTGTTAAAATCGCTGTTTAGTTTGATTTCCATTGATTTTTCAATGGTTTTAAGTTATATTAAAAACAAGGAAAAAATACCCTGGGCCGGACTCGAACCGGCATTTGGTAAAAACCAAAAACGAATGACAGTCGTTCAAGTTTACCAGTTTCTTCACCAGGGCTTTTTGATGGTCTTTATAGGGAAAACCGCCTCGGCCACGAACCTAAAGCAGTTTTCCCTATTTTTCTTTGTTTCGGCGATGCATTACCGACCTACACACACCCCCAACAATTCTTTTCATAATTTAAACCTTTCCAAGAAGTTTTTCAGTAGGAACCCACGGGGTGTCCCATTTTGTATTTTTTTTAGTAAGTTCATTTTGTCCCTTCAAATCATTAAGAATATAACGTATGCTGTTTTTAAATTTATTCATTTCTTCTTCAGTGACATTATTGGCCATGCCGGAACTAATACATTTCTCTATTACTTCAGTTGTTGTAAGCCTCCCGTTTTCTTTAATTACTTTTCTTACAAGGTCAATTTTGGTCATTTGTTGTGCCACAACTTCTTTAACAATTTCGTTATTAACTTTGAGGCTTTCAATTTTTGGTTCACTGTGCGTATTTATGGAGCTACTTTTGAAATCACTAATTTTCTGGGAAAACCTTTCGAGAACTTTTATATATTTTTGGGTAGATTCCTGAACATCATTTGCCATATCAACAATATCCTGTATACCTTGCAGTTCAGATGCCATTATATGGTCTATTTGAGCTTTAAGCCTATCTGTAATTTGGGTCACGTCCATTTTTTTATTCCTTTCTATCTTGTATTTATTAATAAATTAAATTATAAACGTTGGGAAAGCAATGTTTTTTTTGGGTGTAACCCAAATTTTAATAATATCAGAAAAAATAAGAGCGCGCGCGGAAGAGAGGAATAAGGAAGGTGTTTTCAAACGGTCAACCAACAGCCAAAGGTTCGCATTTTGAAAGGTACTGGTAGTGGATGGTAGTTCAAAACGCAAACCCTTTGGCGAACGTTGCACGCAATTTTGCTCTAAAATTTATTATAGGAAATGCTATTATGAAAATTATTCTTGTACCAAGTTGTAGTAAGTGTCCACATGGTGCTATGTGGGATTTAGATGGCAAGCAATACATGTGTGCTGAGTTGCGCAAAGTAAATACGTCAGGCGATAAAACAATCCTTGATTCCTGTAAGTTGCAGGACGCATTTCAGGTATTAAAGGAACTCGCAAAACAGCGTACAACACTCACATGATCCCATTAACTCCAAAAACAGGAGTGAACGGAATCAATGCGAACCCGTTGGGAGAAATTTTGGATTTGAATAATAGGCGAAATAAATTCAAGTTGCTTGACCTCTTTTGCGGGGGAGGCGGTGCATCAATGGGATATTATAGAGCGGGTTTTGAAGTGGTCGGCGTTGACATAAAGAAACAGCCTCGCTATCCGTTTGATTTCGTGCAGGGTGATGCTTTAATATTGGCTCCTGAAATGTGCCAGTATTTTGACGTTATACATGCAAGCCCTCCCTGTCAATTTGCATCTGTTATAACCCCAAAGGAATACAAGAAAAACCATCCAAATTTGATTTCAGCAACGAGAGAGGTCTTGCAAAATAGTGGAAAATTCTATGTAATTGAAAATGTGCCAGGTGCTAAGGAACATCTGACAAACCCGCTATTATTATGTGGAACATTTTTTGGATTGAATCTGTGGAGGCATAGGTTTTTTGAAATCAAGCCACGGATTGCACCGCCTATTGCTAAATGTGACCATAGCAAACGACCGATTTTGATTACAGGAAGTCCCAAGCGAAACGGGCAATATAGTAAGGAGCCGAATGCTCAACAACAGCGTGACGCAATGCAAACTTCCTGGATGCGTAAAATAGATATGGATGAGGCAATACCGCCGGCGTATACGGAGTGGATAGGGCGGGAATTAATTTCGCTTTTAAATAAGGAGAAATCCAAAACTAAGCGTATGTTCGAGGGTGTATCTGGTCTCCCAACAAACAAAGGGAGCCATTCTTGATAAAGCAGAACAGCACCCTTTGTCAACGTTAGAAGAAATTCCATTATCAAAACAAATTTTATAAAGATTTCGGCTAAGGAGAGTTTATGGAAAAAGAATTACGTGAACACAGAATTAAACAGATATGCGCGACTTGGAAAAGTGTCTCTTATACGGATAAGTGTATTATGAAACATGCCTTGGAAACATTTGTCGGCCCTGATACGAAGAGTATTATTGATGCACTTTCAAAGATGACCGATGACGACCTAGAAATTTATTATGATGATACGATAGATAATTATGGAGCGCCGAAATCAGAAGATGAAGTTGATAATTCCACATCTTCTAACAAATAAAGTTTGCCATTGGTAAAGCTAACCGTCAAACATTTATCGGACGTTGGGTCGAAATAATTTTTCTTGGAGAATTGTAAATGGAATCACAATGTAAAAAGTGTATCGGAAAATGGATTTGTGCAGGGGAACATCTTGCAAATGGCAGGGAGTGTAAAAAATTCCATTCTGTTTTGGAATCAAAATTACATTCGCACAACACGACAAAGGCTACAATTTCTTTAGATATAGTCAGGACAGTTCTTGAAAAGGGAAAGTGTTTTATGACCATAGGTGTCGATACTTTGATACATGAAATGGAAAAAATAGCGAAACAATAGCCCTTTGCGGGACGTTGTGTTCAATGTCAAGCTAAAAACCATATTATAGTTTGGCGCAAAAGAAAGGAATAAAAGAATGGTAGGATTTACATTAAGTATGCCTAATGTTGGCAGTTGGAATGGTAAGTGGACAGGTGA
>Ga0307377_10005700_pt1 | contig 13260 bp, 30 predicted proteins | sample TR3MG_FD_202535 | JGI IMG/M metagenome (GOLD analysis project Ga0307377, IMG submission 202535) | Soil microbial communities from Risofladan, Vaasa, Finland - TR-3 | ecosystem: Environmental > Terrestrial > Soil > Coastal area > Acid sulfate soil | place: Finland: Risofladan, Vaasa | collected... | reverse complement strand
TGATTAACCGCCCGCGAGTGGAGAGCATGGCGGGGGTGGCGTTCAAGACGCGCCGGATCGAACGGCACGCAGCCCGAATGCGTGATGAGAAGGCAGCCATCATCCGCAGGCGTGCGGCCCTATCCGCAGGGCAGCGAAGGCGGCGCTACCGTGAAACGCCGTATGGAATTGGGTTGGCGCATGGGGCTGAACTGATTTCCGGCACCGGCTATGATTTCGGCAATGAACCGGGGCCGTGGTTGGAATACTATCGCGGCTGGAAGGAAGGGAAGGAGCGACGGAATGGACAACAAGGATGATCGCATCGCGGAACTGGAGGCTGACTGCGCCCGGCTGCGGGGGGCGCTGGAAGAATCCCCGTGCGAATGTCGCACAACATACGGCAGCGCAGTCGTACTGTGTATGAGGTGCGCCGCCCTCTCCCCCACCGGGGAGCCTTCGGACACGATGCTGCCAAAGGGAGAATTATGAATTACGTGAAACTGGGGCAGGAAAGATTTAGTGAGTTGGTCAACAAAATGGGAGTTGACTGTGTAGACACAAAGAGGACGAAAACGGAACTACGCATTGCGGAGTTGGAGGCCGAGCGGGATCGGCTGCGGGGGGCGCTGGACGTGATACCGGTTGACGGAATGGCGGTTATCGGGCCACCGTACACGGTTCACTTCTCAGAGGATGCGTTTGAGGCGATCCGTACCGCCCTCTCCGCCACCGGGGAGCCCGCGCCACCGGAACCCGACGACGCCGAGGAGGTCGAACGTGGGTGACCAAGAAATGAAAATTATCGAGTACGTCGATTACCTAAAACGAAGGGAAAAGGGTCATACATGGGCTGGTGAACATGCCTACTTTTATCGACTCGAGGATGAACTAAAAGAAATTCTCTCTTCGCCATCGGATTCGACTTCCACTGAGCACCCGGACACGGTAAGCCTCCAGGCCGTACGGGACATCCTCGATGAGCAAGAGGGCACCTGGCGGAATGCAGGTGCCAGCAAAAAAGTGCGTGAGGCGGGGGTGGCGGCGGAATAAAAGCAACCCGCAGCAGAGGAAAGGAGAGAATCAGCGGCCCCGGGCTTCGGTCCGGGGCTTTTCTTTGCGCTTCGCTACTTTGGCGGTATCCTCCATGGCAACGCGGATAGCGGTTCGGCCATCTGGGGAACTGCCGAATTGGTTGCACTCTGGATCTACATAGGGCCAACTGAGGTAGAATTCTTTACCGCCTTGTGAGGCGAGTACCACCGCGCCAGATCCTATCAACCAATCGAGCAGCGCCGTGTCCGGGTGTTGAGCCACCAGTGCTTGGATTTCCGCGTTCCGCTGATCTATCGTTTCCTGCCGCGATACGACAATTTCGGACAGGACGCGATTTTTCTCCGCTAACTCAGCGATGCGCTGGTCGCGTTCCTGGATGATGCCCAGCCGCTTCTCGGCGACCTCAGCCCACCGCGTTCCAACTGGTGAGTGTGTTTGCGTTTCCAATTCCGCCACCTGCCGCTCCAGCCCCTCGACCTTCGCAACCTGCATGCTCATCTGGTCGGTCCGAGCCTGTAGCTCCACCAGCAATTCCTTGATGCGTAACTCTGTTTGAGTCATCTTTCCCTCAGTAAATAAGCTTCAGCAGCCCGCGCCGCTTGAAATACCATCGCCTCGGCGAGTCAGGAAAAGTCACCGGGATAATGTCTTGGTCCTCAGTGCGAGTAGGGCCAACACCGTCTTGCATATCAACCCGTCCGGTCTTCCGGTACATCTCGGATTCTCGTTCGATAACGAAGACCTGATCACCGTCTTTTAGCAATTCCATGCTCCATCCTCCAATTCCTCACGGCAACACCCGTATACGTCGCGCCCAGGCCACAGTTCACCACCGCGAAAATCTTCGCCGCCTTGGGGTTCCGTTTGACGACGAAATATTGCATGACGGCGAGACCCACCACCACACCCGATTTGATTCCGAGTCCCCGTGCACCAAAACGCTCTTCTGCTCCTCGAAGGAGCGGGTTGGCTTCGCGGTGTCCCCAACTCGATGTGGAATCTAGAGCTGAGCCGCCAGCCAGCGCTACGACAGACACCTTCCAGAAGAAATACTGATGCTGGCTGTCCGGGGTCGAACCGGCTGGACCGTAACTCGGCACCGCAGTGCCTCTCTTTGCTCCGGGACGCTTCGCCTGCGACACTGCGGCACGTCGGGCCATGTCCCCTGACGGTCTCTCAGCGCTGGGCCCCATATCGTGGCCACAGTCAACAAACTGGTCCCCTCTCCCGGGGTCGTCGCCTATGGCGGGTGGAGGTTGCCCTTGTATGGCTGGCACCGCCTCAGCCCGCCCGGGAGTGGGGATAAAACAAATCGCCAGGATGATTGCAAAACCTATAGTGTTGCTGCTTGTGTTATTTCTTGGCATCTGTACCTCCAAACCGTCTCTGTAACCATTTCCCAAGGTAGTCACTTATTGAATCCACCATAGGAATGTCTGGGTTGTCAGTGACCCCAGCCGGATCGAACTTCACGTAGCAGAGTTTCTCCACTATCTTTTTCAGCTGGATGCCATGCTGAAGCGAAATAGAAATTTGTACTGCTAGGCAATGCAGCAACCCCCGCTCCAGTGATCCCTGTTTGGCGCAGGTCAAAAATACCTCTCCCGGACGTCCATCTTCGTAGAGTCCAACAGTGACATAGACCTTTGTGCCTGCTACAGTGAACCGGTGTGTGATAGCCTTTCGCTCTTTGGGTAGCGGCTGGTGCTGTATTGTTTTGATCTCCATATAGCAAATTATACAAATCCCACATAGAGCGGAGAAGGAGACAATCTAGGAATCTGCTTCACCAGCCTCCATTACCGTTCTTTTGTTGGTGAATTAGTTTGAACAACACTGCTGCTCCTACTATCGGTGCCATCCCAATCAGTTTCCAGTTCCCCGGCAGATTGAGAATGTACGCCAGTCCTGTGGCGTAGAGTACTAGTGAGACAATGTTGCCAGCAATGCGAATCGCGGCTGTTTGGTGCGGTATCATGGTTTGTCATCCTTTGTTAGACTCGCGTCATTTCGTGAACAAGGCTTTTCCGGCCCAAGGAAAATGATTACCTTGCCCAATTTCCTAGCGTACCGTACTGTGGCCCATGTTCCGCTGTGAGGATATAACAGCTCCAGGCCAGGCACTGCGGCTACCAGCAGATCGGTTGCACCCACAATGTCATGGTTGCGGGCGATGTAAGGTTTGGGCGGGTATACTACGCAGCCCTTTTTCCGCGTCCAGGCCCGCGCTTTGTCCTGATCTGGCGGATGAATATGAATGATCGTATTGGGTGAGTACTCCCGAATAAACTCATGCGCGGATTCGTCCGCCCCAACACAGTCTCCGTGGTGGAACTCACTTATCTGGGCAGTCTTAAGAATAGCATCGAGGTTCGCTTTCTCCTCATTGGTCAGCCCTCGCTGCCGGGTTCCGGTAAATCCGATTTTCATTGCCCTTCCTCCATAGCTGTGTAAGTGCAGTCGGGCCGTGGCAGTGGTCACAAGTGGGGCGGTGTACCTCAGCCCCACCAAATTCTGGGTTCTTCATTGCTTTGCCTCGTTCCCTGCATTGCGGGGAGCAGTACTCACCCTCCTTGCCGTCCGAGTAGATCAGCGGATATAACGGACCAACGCGGCAGAAGTCGCACACTTGGTCGAATGTCCCTTGTCCTGGAATCGTCACGGTTTCTATCCGCATAACAAATTATACAGAAGTGGGAACTTCCTTTTCTCCTTTCTGTCAGATTCCATGGTGCCAGGGTGGGGTAGGAGGCAACCAGAACCCGCCCTGGCACTTATGGCCCCATTCAACGCTACTTACGGAACGGGGAAACTTTTTCCTTCAAGACGCGCTCTGCGTTTGCCTTGGCAAGATCATACTTATACGTGCAAGGGGCTGTCCGCAGTAGACGCTTTAGTGTTCGTTCTAGTTTTTCTGTGTATTCGCGCGGACCCATAGCACGCCACACATCCCGGTGGAAGGCACAAAGTTCTTGTTCCTTACCAACGCGGACACTACAGCCCTCCTTCCAGGCACAGCTGATCTGTTTGCTTTTGCGCTTCTCCCGCACTTGTGGGGAATGCTGCTTGCAGAACCACTTTCCGGACTCAGGGTCCAAGCATACGCCTGGGCGCTGACACTGGTGGTAGCCCATACGCAGCCCTGGCGAAGGAACCATCATTTCCTGACAGCGTCTTTTTTCTTTCACGTCAGTCTCCTCCCAAAATGGATTCGGAGGGCACCAGCCGGGCAATTTCCAGCAGGTCCTTCAGCGCCGCAGGGAATCCGCCGCGCCGGATACTCGGTGTCCCTGCGGCGCGTATCGCAGGTTTTGCAGTCCATGGTCTTGGGATTCTGGTGTGAGTACATTTTACGGTCCACGTAGTGCCCGCACTGTAGCTCAAACGAGTAAACCCACGGTATAGAGGTCAGGTGAACTTGTTTGACTTGTCGCCTCATCCCGGCTCACTCCCACTGCCTCCGCAGCGAAAACACACGCCATGGTGGAGATAGTTCCCACTGCCTCCGCATCGCTCACATGGGACAAACAGACGGGTCTCATAGACCCGGTATCCGGGATATGCCCGCGCATCCCGAAACGCTGCTGCCTTGTCCAGATACCGCTGCGGAACCGTCCGGCGGGTGATGGGGTGCATGATAATGTACGCGAGCCGTTCCGCTGTTGCTGTGATACTCATCTCAATCCTCCCGACGCCCCGAAGGGCGTTTCGTCCTACCTGTAAAGTACTCGGAACAGGCCTGCCGCGAAAACAACAGGCACCATCCCAATCAGTTTCCAGTTGCCGGGCAGCAGCGGAACACACAGTAGCCCGAGCAAATACAGCAGGCCGCAGAGCAGGTAGCCAGTGGCCTTGGTTAATTTCGGCATGGCGGGTTCCTATTGAGTGGAACGGTCCGCTGCACTCCAGGATGCCCATAGTTGATAGGAAGGTCGCCGCGAGTGGGGACTCCAGGAACACAGCCCAATCCTTTCGCACTGACCACGGCGCTTCTGGGCGCGCCCAAACCGTTTCCCAGTGTCCTCATCTCCACACTCAATCAGTACCGCCTCGGGGTGCCGGACCAAAACTTTCTTGGCCCGTTCCAGTTGTCCGGCCCGCTGGGGGCGTTCCTTACTGGTGACTTGCCATTCCAATTCCTCAATTGTGATTCACATCGTTGCCTCCTTCACTACATTCTACAATAACCGAAACTGTGATACTAAGGGTGCCAGCGCTTTTTGTAGCACAAATGATGTGCCTCCTGGAAACCTCTGTAGGGACTCGTTCACATCCTTGGTGTCTTTGCCAATGTAGTAGTGCCCATGCCTGTGGCTCTTCCACTTGCACAGCACTGTCTCCACTTCCTGCGAATTGATCAGACGGTCGTTATGTGGTGGTGCTTTCAGGTGCCCTATTTTGTTTATCAGACGGGCCTCTGCGTAGGAGCAGATGTTGGAAGGTTTTACGCCCCACTCTTCACAGGCCATTTCCGCTCCAAGAACCGGGTCGCGATACCACGTGTCTATACAGTCGTGTGCTAAAATAGGATATTGTAGACAGCGTTCCATCATGTCACAAACTTTGAATGACAGCCATTCCCCAAACCCGTACTGCTGGCGCACACGCTTTGACAGGGAAACGAATGACAGCTGCCCCTCCACCTGTGACAAATGCTCAGGGAAGGCTTCTGGTTTTGGAAACCCCTCTCGGAACAGTCGTATGGATTTTGCTGCCACAGCTCCTCGGAAGTGCCTGCGTTCAGCACCTCGCGGTCCAGAGGAGAGGTATGACTCTGCCTTGGGCCAAAACTTGTCACCAGCGTCTACGCAGACGCTAGCCACGCCAGCGCTGTAGTATAGCCAGTATGCTACGCACCAGCGCTTGCGCTCCAGCATAGGCAGCGCGTTGAGCATAACATATACAGGATCCAGATCCTGCGTCAATATAAGCTGTTTTCCGAACGACTCAATTGGAATCTGCCGCATCAAACACCTTTTCTGCGCTGCTCCAAACCAGACGTTTTATGGGCAACCCCAGCGTTTTTAGTGCGCTGCGCCGTTTGTTAGCCGCTTCCTCAAATCTGTTACCAACGTCGGCTATGTCAATGAACAGCAAGCCACGCTTGTCTTTGTAGGTGCGCACGCCTCGGCCATACCGCTGTATAGCTGAGTTTGTGCTTTTGGTGGCGCTGGCATCAATGATGACATCTACGCTGCGTATGTTTACGCCTTTGGCGAACACGCTGCTAGCCAACAGCAGCGGAACCTCTCCACGCTCCATAGCGTGGATTGCTTCTGCACGCTCTTCTTTGGGCACCGCTCCACAAAGCACACGTTTGGGGATGCCGTTCAACTCATTCTGGAGGTTTTGCAAATGCTCTAGGTACTGAACCAGAACTATTACTCTGTGGTTGCGCTTAATTGCCAGGCGCACGATCTCTGCCACCGCTCGATTGCGCTCCGTGCTCCGTAGCAAGCGCGATCGGTCCTGCCTGTAGTTGCCCCTGGGAAACTCTAGCGGAAGCATTACGCGCAAAACTTGGCCACGAGTGAGATGCCCCTCTTCTGAGCCTTGCTGAATGCTGTAGCGATACAGTACAGGCCCAGTCAGCCGAGCTGCGTTCATGTATACTTCCGGTCGATCAAGCTCTAGCGTGGCGGTCAGACCAAACACAGCCTTCGGTTGTAGAGCACGTAGGACCTTCTCAGTACGGTTGTTCAGTGCCAGGTGAATCTCATCTACGAACACCACATCTATGCCTTTGAGCCAGTCTAGCTTTTGGTGTATCCGGCGCTGCAACGTCTGAACTGTGGCAGCTGTTATGCGCTCAGGTTCCTGCCTGCCACCTCCAACTATTCCACAGCTACCTACCACACTAGCGATTTCCTTTTGGCTTTGTAGCAGCAGCGTCTGTTCGTCTACTATGAACAGACCCTTGCCTTGTAGTCGGGAGAACAGCGCTGCAGCCAGGTACGTTTTGCCCACTCCTGTAGCACACAACACTAGTCCACCAGTGGAGCGTACCATGCTATCTACCGCGCTGCTTTGGTAGTCTCGTATGCTATGCACAACATGTTCAGGGTACTGCTCTAGATACTGTGGGAACTTGCGCTGGTCAGTGATGGCGAACTGGTACCCGGCGTGTTTCATAGCGGGGATCTGGTACAGGAACAGCCCAGCAGCAACACCACCGCTTCGCATCAGGTTGACGTCGCCATCCCAAATGCCCATCTGGAACGCCTTTGTGTACTGGTAGTTTGGCAGCTGATAGCGGAAGAACCGCTTCAACCTAACCTGCACCAGCGGCGGAACGCGGAATTGGGCGCGGAGGTTGGTAAGCACTACAGGTATTACCATGGTTTTCTACCTCCTATTCTACACAAGCAGCTTCAGGTAAGAACTTCCAGTGGGGAGGGTTCGAACCTGCGATCGACGCAAGACTTTCGTCACTGCGCCCCGCCTTGAACCGATTGGCCACCACCCCTCCTGGAAGCTCCTCCTCAAACTACTTGTGGATGGTGGAGAGGTGTTTGAAACCTCTCCACAAATCCCTACTGTTGGAAGATCAGCCCTCCGACAGCCCAGCCCGGACCAGGGCGTACAGGGTGTTGCAAAAGTGCGCATCCTGGATGCCTCGGTACAGGCCCTTTGTCTTCATCTTCTCGCGGAACTCGCCGACGGTCTTGCAGCTCTTGAGCAATTTGAACATTTTGGTCTGGTGCTCGTCGGTGAAGGGACTGCGCGTTGGCATTCCGTTCACCTCGGTGTCGTCAGGGAGCTTGAACGTCCGCTTGGGTTTGGTTTCGGTCACGGTCTCTGTGGTTTCGGCTACGACGGTTTCTGCCACTATGGGCTCCACCGCTGCTACCACTTCAGGTTCCTTCTTGGCTGGCCCGCGCTTGGTAGCGGGTGCCTTCTTGGCTGTCTTACGTTTGGCCACTGGAATTTCTCCTTGATCGATGTTTTGTTTTCCCTGCTTGCGGCAGGGCTCACTGCAATAGTTGGCCGGTGGTGAAACCGTTCCCCAGGCGATTCCTACAATTGCCTTTCCGCAACAGTCACAGAACAGCTGGGTCACGCCACTGGCATTCTTTTTGTACATTTGTGCCACCTCCTTTTACCATACTACTTCTTTTGGCAAAAACAAAGCCAAAAACAGTAACTGTCAGTTGATGCTGGCAGCATTGAGGATTTCTTCCCACTTGTGTTGGCCAAGCTCCACCACCTGGCCACCAATGGATTCCACTTCAGTAGCGCGGTCGTAATCTGTCAGGTTTGCGCTCATGCGTGTGATAGCGTTGGCGAGGCCCCACTGCGTCGCGTCTCCACCTTCAACTAGAGCGGTGAGCACTCCGCTGCGCTCCTGTTCCGTGAACCCATAGCGCTTCTGGGTGACTTCCACTACCTTGATCAGATCGGCTTCGATTTTGCGCTCAGTGGACTCACGCATCTTCTCCACAACCACTTCTTCGAAGCGCCTGCCATCAAACCAGCCGTTGACCAGATCGCGCACTTGGCCGAAGAACGCAGCATCTGAGGCCAGACGCGTGTCGTCACGCATCCACTCCTCTGGCAGCTCCGAATCTCCAAGCTGCTGCCGGCCAAGGTGTGCTTTGCGTCTGCCATAGTCGGTGTGGGTCATGCCATTCACACACACCAGGCGCAGCGAAAATGGAGCCACCTGAAGCGCTCCCATGCCAACTTCCGAGTTGCTGATCAGCACGCCAGCTTGCACCACATCACCTTGCTTTACCGTAGCTGTGATTTTGGGGCTGGTGGCCTTGATGTACAGACGAGAGTCAGTGACTTCCGAGCTGTTGATTTCAGCACCTGCTTTGCGCAGAGTTGGGATGACAGCCACAGCCAGATCGTAGTTGTCCAGCGGGCGGTAGCGGTCACTCAGCCAGGCGCGGACGTTGCCATCCATGGTGCGAATCATTCTGGGTTCATCCTTGTCTTGCAGCCAGTGGTTGACGTTGATAGCCAACAGTGATGGGGGCATCCGGTCGTAGTATTCTTTGGGGATGCGCGTGTATGCTGCCAGCTGCGAATGGGCGACGCGGTTGATGTCAAAACGCCCCTGCCCTGGCAGTTCCATTTTTGCTTGGCGCTGGGTTTCCTCTACTATTTCGTCCAGAACCATAGAGACCGCTCCACTGCGGGCGGTATAGTCGTGCTTGCTTTCGTTCTGCCGCTCCAGCTCAGCAGCTAGCTCGGTCAGTGTTTTTCCTTGTAGCATATGCTTTCTTTTGCCTCCAGTTGTATTGTACAAAATCCGTTTGTAAGAGGGGCAGGTGCTGGCTTGCCCCTCCCGATTGCCCCAGTCACGAAGCGTTGCGCGCCATGGCGTACAGCTTCAGGGTGAAGTGGCAGTCCTGGATGCCTTTGTACAGACCTTGCTGTTTGAGATCCTTGCGGAACTGCCCGACGGTCTTGCTGGACCGGAACAGGTTGTAGATTGCCGCGTTGTGCTTGCCAGGGAAAGGGCTCTTTTCAGGGAGCTTGCTGCCTGGAATGGGCGTGTCATCAACGACCTTCACGGTCGAAGCGGGGCGCTTGTGGCTTGTGGCTTGCGGCGGAGCCTCAACTTTCGGCTCCTCCGGAATCGCTTCCACCGGCACAGTGGCCAGCTCAGTGAGCTTGGCAGTGGCCTTCAGCTTCTGCGGTTCGGTTGGCGGTTCGGCTTTGGCTTCCGCTGCCTTGGTCGCAGCGCCATTGCGGCGCTGTTCCATTGCCTGCTTCCACTCCTCTGCCGAGAATACGGCAGCGTTGGGGTCCTTCTTGCGTGCTTTGCTCAAGGACTTTTTGGCCAGTGCCTCGGTGGCGTGGCGGCTGATAACACGGGTGCCTTGCAGCGCACCAATAACGTAGCTGTTTGCTGTTGATTTCATCTTTTCGCCTCCTTCAAATTTGATCCTGTCTCGTCGGTATGGGTAGGATCAGACTCCCATAGATCGGGAGCTGGGCTCCCGATTATCGACCAGCTATGGCCAAAGGAAAATGATTGACCTGTTGAGTTTGCGGGCGTACCTCACAGTTGCCCAAGTCCCCGAACGCAGCTGTTCTTGCTTGGTGCTGGGTGCTGCTAACAGCACGCCAGTGCTTCTTACAATGTTGTGGTTGCGCTCCAGGTATGGAGCGGGGTCACGGTATTCGTGTGCTTCGGTGTGGGCACGATGAAGATCGTTGGTTGGCGGATGCTGTACCACTTTGAGGCCAAGACCCAGGGCAGCAGCTGCTGCTTCAGCGTCTGCCCCCAGACAATCGCCATGGTGAAACCTAGCGTCCGTGTAACGGAAGCGCTGTAGGAACTCAAACAACGCTTTCTTTTGGTTGTCAGTCATGCCTTTGTGCGTGCCAGTAAAACCAATATTCATCAAAGTGCCTCTGCTTTCTTGATATGGAACATCTGGCCCTCGTCCCACCAAGCTCCATCCCGGAAGAACATCTCAATCACTTCTTCGTTCTCCGCCCGGTTTTGCCCTTCCGGCCACGCTGGGTCAAACACCACGTATTCTGCTGTAGCTTCTACTACCGCACCAATCCACAGAGAGCCACATTGTGGTTTTCCGGGTCGTTGTCGTAGAACGTGAGTCAATACGTGCCACCAATGTTCTCAATCTCCTGTGCCAACTGGTTCGCCCGCTCGATTGCTTGGTTGAGTGACGACCGGCTGGTTTGGACACGGTGGCTGTAGCCTTCGCCACAGTAGTGGACAGCGTAGCCACGTTTCTGCAACCGGTCCCGTTGCAATGGGACGTGGACCGGTAGCGGGTCCATGTTGTCGGAGCGGGCCACTACTGCCACGTAGCGGTCCGGACCACCGAATGTGTGGGAGCCGGAACCCCGGCTCTTTTGCGACCGTAGAAAAATCTGAGCTTTCATCTTGCTGTCTCCTTTTTGATTGTGCGGCGGGCCTCTGTGACCCACCGGGGAAGAACATAACGTGGAGCCATCCAGTTGGGTTTGGTGTTCACCCGGATATGCGTATCGTGGCATTGGGAGATACAACCACGGGTTTGCCCCATGTTATTCTGGTAGCGGAAAGGCTTGCTGGCCTCCCTACCGCAGATGTTACAAATTTCCAAGCCGTTTTCTATCCGGCTGGATTTGATTTGCAGCTTCATGTTGTTTGTCTCCTGCTCTACTTCAGCCAGCCGTAGGGACCGGCATCGCCGGGATCGGCATTCTCTTGGGGATCAGGACCGAGGGCCTCGATGATCTCCGCCTCCTCCTCCCGTAGGGCTCTGACCCGGTCCACCTGCAACGGGGTGTGAGCAGGCAGTGGCTCCATGTCGTCGGTTCGGGCCAACACTACCACGTAGCGATCAGGACCGCCAAACGGGTTTGAGCCAGACCCCCGGCTCTTTTGTGATCTCATGATTATTTGAGCTTTCACTTTGTTTTCCTCGCGTCTACCACTTCCAAAGCAGCAACCAAGCTGTTGGATAGAAGTTTGGCCATTGCAACTGCATTTTTGGCAGCTTCCTCAATACTGGGAGCCCGACGCTTTAGCGTCTTACCAGCCACAGTGACGCGGTAGCCCGTCTTTTCATAGCTGAAACCCATGGGAACCCAGCCCGCCAACGTAGCGGAGTAGCAGCCATAGTGTTCGAGCCACACCACTCCAGAAAGTTCCTGTTGTGCAGGTGATACATCAAACCTTGCCATCGTTGCCTCCTTTTCTAAAGCGTTCACCCAATCCCACGAGCTATCCCGTGGGACCGAAGAGCGTTTCACCGTTATCCTGCCAGGTTGCCAGGAGGTGAACTGCCTGTGCGTTCGCCCCGCAGCATCGTCAGGCGGTGAGTGCTACCTGTTCAGTAGTTCCACTGTAACCGTCTCTTCCCCAAATCGCGATTCCGCCGTTGCCACAAAGTTCCGGCTGAATCCGTTACTGCCAGCATTGTGGTGTTCGTAGTCCACCTGGACGCTGCAACCAACTTTGTTGGCTTTGTCAGGAACAGGCTCCGTGGCCCAAAGCTGACCGTCCGCGTTCATTTCCAACAATGTTGCCGAGTGCCAAAACCGTATGGACACCCGGACCTTACTCTGGCTGAACCAGGCCATCCCGGTCGCAGGCTCTTCAGCGAAGTCCGCGATCACCTCGCTGTTGGTTGCCCGAATCCTTGGTTCGTCCATACGGAAACCGTAGTGCCGCATGTAGAACGTGATCCCAGTAGTGATATCCTTAACTGTCATTGTCGTTGCCTCCTTCAAATTGCGTGTCCGGGCTTGTGACCGGACTGCTGCATTACCCGGTCCCGTGCGGGGCCGGTCACTCTGCGATTACCGAAGCCAGATGCAGTTGAACTTCGGATGATCATAGTAACGGGCGTCAAACGCCATGAAGATTGCGCCGTCAATCTTGCGCCGTCCAACAGACCACACCAGCCGGTCAACTGGGGCAAAATTGAGCCGTCGCTCATGGCGGAGCACGGTTTTGAATTCACGCTTGGCAACCAGATCGTTGCCGTCGATGTCTGCCTCGGTGATGCCCATGACGCGGAAAACCATGTCTGAGCACTGGGTGGTTTTGAGATTGAAAATGTTGATTGTCATGCCATGCCTCCTTCAAAATTTTGTCTTACGTCCCAGCACTACAGGGTTCGCTATGCGTGTAGGCCAGGTGCTGGTCCTGGCCATCAGCAGGATTGCGTCGCCCTATTTTGCTTACTCTTAGTCACTGTCCAGCCCCTACCACGTGGAGGTGGTAAGCGTCAGGGGCCAGGGGTCAATCGCTTGACCCCGATTCTTGAAGTTGTTGCGTTTAGTGTCCCGCAGAGCGTAGCTTGGGGAGGCAGGCCACTTGTACCTGCGCTCCTGGCGGCTCGTGATCTGAGCCCAAAGCGTCCGCCTATAATAAGGTTGCTTGCTTTGGTGATCCTCCGGTCTCGCTTCCGGTGAGGGCCTATGGCTTGCGCCGTCGCCTCTGGGGTTGCTCTGAAGCTCTGTTGTGCGCTCTGCGCCACCCGTCCGGTGCTGAGAGGAAGAGGAGCCTCGCTCTCGTTGGACTGTTCGTTGGGCTTGGTCAACCGCGTCCGGGCCGTTCGGTTGGAGCCTGATTTTCAAAGACCTGCGGGTTTGGAGTGGGTGGCTTTTTGCTGCCCTGCTCTTTACCTGATACCATTATACATCTTGTGGCGCACAAAGTAAAGTACAAAATTGCGTTTTGGGCAAAAAAGTTTATTTGCAGCGTTTACTGTAAGTTTGGCAGGCTGGAAATCCAGTCTTCGAATGGCA
>Ga0307377_10005696_pt1 | contig 13265 bp, 21 predicted proteins | sample TR3MG_FD_202535 | JGI IMG/M metagenome (GOLD analysis project Ga0307377, IMG submission 202535) | Soil microbial communities from Risofladan, Vaasa, Finland - TR-3 | ecosystem: Environmental > Terrestrial > Soil > Coastal area > Acid sulfate soil | place: Finland: Risofladan, Vaasa | collected... | reverse complement strand
CAGTTACCGCAACGCGTAGAGGAGCTCGAGCAAAAGGTAGATCAGGTAGAAGACGAGGCTGAGGCGCTAAAGCACGAGGTCAAAGCACGTAAGCGCGGTAAGGACTTGTATAATAAGTACCGCTATGACGAAGAGCAGAGATCTCCAGAAACAGTAATCACCAACGACTGATGGCGGACATAGAAGCTTACATTACCGGTCCGTCCGGGGGCGGAAAGACAACCAAGGCGAAGCAGCAGTTTCCGCCTTCAAAATACAAGATCATCCACACAGATGACTACGAAGAGCACGGACCGCGTAAAGGGTACCAAGTAGACTGGGCTAAGGTCAGAGTTGATATAGCCAAGAGCAGGAAGCCGGTTGTGATCGAGGGTATGGCCATTGATAGGGCTTTGGCCCGCAAAGCCAAGCGGCGTATCTTGGTAGACCCTGGGCGGAATACGGCGATAGGACGTCGTCTCTTTCGCGGTGAGAAGACGAAGGAGAAGGATGATACTAGCAGAGCAGAGGCGGAGAAGCTGTGGGATACGTATACCAGCAAGATACGTCCAGTTGCCAAAGAGATGGGGTTTGAACGAGTAGATGAGATGCGTAGAGTGTGGATTCGATCACACAGACGTAGCGGTCAATTCGTAAAGGGGCACTATAGAATAATCGAGGCAAAAGGAGTCGAGTCGGAGAAGACAGAGCAGCTAGAGAATCTAGCCCTAGAGTATCTGAAGGAGAAAGGCGACAAACCTAGCGCGTGGGCTAACCGCTGTGATGAGCTGGCCTTTGATTTGAAGAAGTGGGGTTCTGGCCGTGGAATTAAGCTACGTGTCATGGCTATTGAAGGTGATCTTGACCCTTGGCCGTGGTACCGGCATCTTGTTGCTGTAGATTCATCTGGTAAGGTTCACGACATCTTTTCCCCGAAGCCGGTGTCCTTGAAGCAGTTGGCCAAGGACTTGTTCCCTGGTAAGGAGGTCTCGTGGCGCGAGGTGGTAAAGGGCGGTAAGCTGCACGACGTTGATTTGCAGACCAAGCAGTTGTACGAGAAGAACAAAGCTCGTGTAGATGCCCTGAGAGAGAACACTATATCGTTTCCAAAGCGTGAGCATGCTGCGCTAAAGCAGCGACTTTCCGAGGATAAAACTATCTTCACGTCTCGTGTATCTGTGGAGCAGGATCGCTACAAACCAGGCGACATATTAGATTCTTCTTTAGGGTCCCTGAAAGTAAAAAATGTACGCTCCTTCGAGTCAGTTGAGCAGCATCCGTTCAAAAACGAGCTGGCTGATAAAGACAAAGAGACGCTTCGCAGACACGGCAAGTATGACCTTGTAGAGCTTGAGAAGGCCGAGAAAGAGTATGCTCCAGGTATCCCCGAGAAACACAAGCAGCGTGAAGTACCGACAAACCATTCTGCAACCACCTGGTTTTTGTCCACGCAGCGCCACTTCGCTCAGCGTAGAGGAGAGCACGTCGATTTACGCCTCGGTGACCCAGAGTCCGGCACAGCTTTCTCTTTTGCTATGCCCGCCGCCGGTCTACCCGCGCCAGGAAACGCCGTGCGCGTACCACGCGTGGATGACCATACTGTCGACTACATGAACTTCAGTGGTACGATCACGGTTGACTACGGCAAGGGTATAGTCAAGAGTGAGATATATGAGCCGACCGAAGTCGTATCGTCGTCACCCAACGAGATCAGGTTCAATCGCTATAAAGGGCGACTGATAGAGGAGTACGTTGCCCGGCACCTAAAAGGTAATATTTGGGAGGTCAGGAACTACACGCCCACCAGGGAACGCTATCCAGAGATACCGCGTGAGCGTCCCAAGTATAAGAACGTCTCATACAAGGATATTGACGTAGAGAACAACGATGAAATCATTCAGGCGAAGATCGATGGAGCGCATATTCTTGTGCATTTCCGCAAAGCTGGACGACCTCCTAACGTGTATTCGTACCGGCCGGGAAAGACAGGTGCGCACGACCTTATCAACCATTCCCACAAGTTTGAGGCCCTACGAGAAAGTATTGTACCTAAAGAGCTTGAGGGCCTTGTTGTACGGGGGGAAGGTTTCGTGCGTGATTCCGAAGGGCGAGTGGCCCCGGTTCAAACAACTTCTGCAGCACTTAACGCGGGAGTTTGGAAGTCACGTAACTTACAGCTCAAAGAGGGCCCGCTGTCAGTCGCTATCTTCGACGTCGTCTCCCATAAAGGCAAGAGCCTTTCATCACTCCCATATCGTCATAAATGGGAGATCTTACAGCGAGTCCACAACCGCTTCAACCTCGTCGAACTTCCTGATACCGCCACGGACAAGCGGCCCAAGCAGCAACTCTTGGATCGTATTCGACGAGATAAACACCCTGACACCAAAGAAGGTGTCGTCATCTGGTCGAAGGGAGTGCCCGGCCCCAGGCGAGCTAAGATCCGTCCAGACTTTGACGTCTATGTACGGCGTATCGAAAAAGGTAAAGGTCGCCTTGAGCACGGCATGGCCGGAGCGTTCTCGTATTCGCTCACGCCTACCAGCTCAATCGTCGGCACGGTGGGCACGGGGCTCTCGGACAACATGCGTCGAGACATGATCAGCAATCCGAAAAAGTACGTCGGGAAGGTTGTCACTGTGCATGGATTAGGGCAGTATCCTAGTGGAGCGGTACGTGCGCCTTCATTTTACAGGTTTCATCCAGAAAAGAATCAGTAGGAGTTTGCCATGTCTCTTGGTTCATTCGGTATACAAAAATTAGCCGCGATAGGGGACATTGATCCTGAGGCGTGGAGAGCTCTCTTAGTTCCTTCGGTTGTTGGCGGTACAGCTGCAGGTGCGCTTGGAGGAGCTGTCGGAGCTAAGATGAAGAAGCGTATTCCAGGTAAGACAATCACTTTACCTGGAGGGACGAAGGTAAGAACACCGTCCAAGAGGGCGCTTTCTCCAGGACGTGTAGGTAAGGGTGCGCTCGCTGGTGCGACGCTTGGTGCGATTGGTGTTCCATTGGCCAGACTAGCTGGTCAGCTGACGTTGAACGCTGCGGACAGGAAAGCGCTGCTCGGGATGTAGCGGAGCGGTACGCGCTTTAGCGGGTGAGCAGGCCGTGATCATGTTCAACAAGGAGCATAGCAGTCTCGGGATGTGTACTCGGGCGCCGAGGATTAGCGGGCTGAGCCAAGTCAATTTGGACCTGGCAGCTGACACAGGTGAGTTGGTCTTCGATTACAAGGAGTAATCATGCGTGTCATTCTGGATTTTGGGAAAGTAGCTACCGCTTATGAGCAGTTGTGTGAAGAGAAGGCAGCGGCTTTTCCACGCAGCATGAAACTGAAGTCAAGAGTGCTAAAACCAGCGCTTCCATCAGATTCATTGAAACTTACCAGACTGGAGCAATCCGGTCGAGCATACGACCCTACGAAACACCTGGGCCGAATTAGTGGAGAGGCAGGCGCAGCGAATGTTATGAGGCAGCCTGCTTTTAGCGAGATAGAGCAGTTGGTAACGCAAGCTCGTCGAATCCAGGCCCGAGGCGAGAAGGTCCCCGCGCATATTCTACAACAACTTCAACAAAAGGCTACGGTACTGGGTAAGCCTAACATGATGTTCCCGTCATCATGGAAGTAGACTGGGATTACATCTTGATGACACCTTCTTCAACCTCTGAGCGCCGCAAGGTAAAGCTTGCTATTCGGATGGCAGAAGGCAAGTCACGTGCGTTTGCCAAAGCACAACGCGCCATCAAGCACATGAAGAAGGCGGCCGAGAAAGAGGCCGTGAGTATATCACAGCGGCAGGTAAAAGCGCTCGAGAAGGCCGTTCGTGAGGCCAAGCTCATCTACGCCCCGCGTCTCGGACATATCACTCTCAAAGAACCGCTACATCTCAGGCTAGGGCGTAAAGTTCACAAGGGCTACGCCACTGGACGAGGCACACATTACGGCCGCAAGAGGCTTTTGGGTAGTGTGGAGCATCTGTACAAAGACCGTGTATTCGTTAGCCGGCCTGGCAGTCGTGGGTTCGGCAGGAAATTGACTACAGGTGAACAAGAACGTATCCTGGATTTGTTTAAGCTAGGACGTTAGTAAAAAAGAAGGAGCCAGCATGTCTCTCGGACTTTACGGTATTTTGAAGTTGGCGGAGACTGACGATCCATTTGATCTCAGTCGCAAACCCAAAACAGACTCGTCTATCGACATCTTCGGAGGAGAGCAAGGGCGTCAAAACGCGCAAAGAAGCTCGGCCACAATGGCGGCTCAAAAGGGCGTGCAGGGGCTGTTTAAACCTAAACCGCAGACGGCTGGTCTTCGTACGGCTGTCCATACTGGAACCGGGCCGGCAAAGACGCAGGCGGAACAAGTCGCCTTTCCGGACTACATCAAGGGCAAAGAAGTGACTTTCTGATAGTGAGGTTTGGATGCTCTCTCAACAGCAAGTAGATTCGGCTGTCGATTATAACAACTCGAAGAATTATACGCCTGAATGTTGGAAGTTGATCCAGGCAGAAGTTTCTACGAAGGTTGACGGTGTTCCTGGCCCTAAGACTGCCTTCGCTGTATCTGTTTATCAGTGTACCAGAGGTTTGGCTGTTGATGGTAAGGTCGGCGATGGCACGTTGTTCGACATGGTCATCGAAGCGGAATACTTGGCCTCCCCTGACCCGGATTACGTTGTGTTTGACGCCGAAGTGGCTGATCGTTTGATAGAGCTCACAGCGCGCATGGAGTCGGGTGGTAGATACTGGGCGTGTAACAGAGACGGAGAGTACGAAGGTAAGTTTGACAAGGCTGGTAAGATGCATCGAGCCAGCAAGCACGGCCCGACTCCTATACACATCGGACTTTCTTGGGGTTACATCCAGTTTACCCAAGATGGCGGGACGCTAGGCAGGGTCCTCGAAGCAGCTTACGGGCGCGACGCCGACACCTTCAAGAAGGTCTTCGGGGACGATTTTGCAGAGCTGCTCGATGTCACGGGTAGGTCTGGCAAGAGCGGGCTGCAGAGTGATAAGTTACGCGGCCCGCGTGTTGAGAAGGTTGCCGGAGCTGATCTCTGGAGGGAACCTTGGATTTCCCGCTTTGTGGCTGCTGGTAGACTCGAGCTCTTTCAGTGGGCACAACGGCATGAGGCGCACAGGTTGTATATGCGTCCGGCGTTCAGCATTGCTGTAGAGAATAATCTAAATTCTGAACGTGCCGTTGTTATTTTGTTTGATCGTGCCGTGCAGCTCGGGGTCAGTGGCATGCGTAATTTGCTTGCCCGTGCCAATATCGGTGACTATGTCGCAAGAAACGACCCTGTTGCTGACATCCACACGGATCTTTTGAAGCTGGAGCGCTATACCAAGAAGTATGCCTGGCATCACCGCGTTACCAAGCTTATGAGCACAACGGAACTTTGTGATTTGGTGCTGCTGACTGAGGAGGGTTAATATGAGTCTGGGACTTTACGGCATCCATAAGCTGGCTATATGGGATATCGTCATACCAGCTCTCGGAGCTGCTGGTGGAGCTGCAGCTGGCGGAGAGGCCTCTAGACATCTTCAGAAGGGTGGCTTGATGTTTCAAGAGAAGGCTATCCTAAAAGCCCTCGAAAACCCGAACATTACATCGGCCAAGCGAAAAGAGGGGCTGAAGTTTCTAAAGAAGATCCAAGCCGCCAAAGGTATCAGAGGTCCCACTGGGCTAATAATGCCGTTTGTGGGTGCTGGTCTTGGAGCCCACGCCATGCACAATCTGATCAAGCCAAATTACCGCTGACTTTACTTTTCTTATTTAAAAATCAGTGTTAGAGTAACTATTATAGCTACTATAGCAATCCAGCTGCCGGTCATAGCGCGGGTCGCGATTCGCCCGCTTTTCGTCCTCTTGGCAAACTTCAGCATGTCCCCGTTACCATCTAGAAACCCATCCTTGTCCTCATCCTCAGCGACCAACGCTATCCGGCAGTTGTTGCCGCCGTCTATCAAATTGAGCAGCATCAAGGCGCTCACCGGGTAAGCGATATGCTCCCACATTTCTACACATAACAGTAGCGTAGTCGTCAACAGAACCAGCAGGCTGTTGGTGATGATAGGGGCCAGGTAAATCAAGGCCTTCTTGCCATCTGATATCGTTTTGACTGGGTTTCTCCATACGATTCTGGCGAAGAATCGTTTACCATCGCTTTCTCTCCTATGAAACCACCAGAATCTTTTGTCTACGTGCCACCCGAAGATGTACCCCGCTAGGGCGTGAGACTCTTCGTGGATGATATTTTGTATAAACCATAGAAGCAGCATCCAGCCGCCAGTCAACAACATCCCGTAGTACCACAACATTTGTCTCTCCTACTGTGTGCGTAGTTTCTTACACCGCTTCTCTTTCGCAATTATGCGTTCAATGGTAGCATAATGAAGAGCGTTTACGGCAGGGTCTTTTAATTAAAGAGGTGGAGAGTGTCTTTAGAGATTACCGAGGAGGAAGGTGGAAAATTGAACTCAGATCCTCAAATAAATCAAATGCAGATGATTCTACTGTCTCTTAATAATTTGGGGGCAGATGTCAAAGCTTTGACGACAGGAGTCTCCGGAGTAAAGAGCACGGTGCTGCTTGTTGAAAGCGCTCAGAAGACCATGAAAGAAGATCAAGACCGTAATTACCAGCGTCTAGGGGAAATAGAAAAAGAGGTCACCAAGATCGGTCGTGGCGAGTACTGTGTCATGGTCGGTACCATCGAAGATAACAAGAAAGCCATTGCAAAGCTGGTTGATAAGCTCGATCAGCGCATAGAGCGTGAGGCAGATAAGCGCGAAGCTGCTACCGCAAGGACATCTCAAACGCTCGATAATCGGTATGAACGTACGATAAACAATACTGTCGTTACAGCGAAGATATCGGGCAGGCTTTATGGTGCATTCAAATCCATTGGCCTCATCCTAGCCGTGCTCATGTTTCTCTTCATGTTCGCCAAGGTCGTGCTGGGTATTCCTGGCTAAACTCCAACAAGAGTTCATGTACTTTTTGTGTTGACTTCTCATACCTACGGTGGTAAGCAAGTGTATACCATTGTAGAATGAAGGAGTTAACAATGAAGACACTGGTACACCGTAACGGCCGTAGTATGACGGTCGTTTTTGAGCCTGTCGTTCGTGCAAATATGCTTACAGACGACGAGCGCAATCAAGAGAGGGTGCTCGAAACTTCTGTAGAGTTGATAGAGCTGATCGTCAACACCGGCATGCTGGTCAGAGACGGAGCTGATTTGCGGGATATGGTCAGCGAAGCCATAAAAACCCTAGCCGTGCTGGTGTCCGCCGTGGGCACAGGTCCTCAAAAGATAGACGCCGACATCCCCGAAGTCATAGACAAGACTGTTGTATACCGCCTAGCCTTGTTGGCGGCGTCAGATCTGTATGTCAACATCGTCATGTTCAACAGACTGTTGCCGTCTCTGGAAGGTACCGACAAGCTAGGGCAGCTGTCCTCTGCGTTCGTAACAACGGCCAACCATTCGATGGGTCTCGTATTGTCATGGTTGGTGGCTATCCTAATGTCCGACAACATCGACGTAGAGAACGTCCTGCAGGAGTTAGCCAGCGATGGGTAAGCTGGTCTCCATTTCTAGTGATTTGGACGTTCGTGCGGCAGCTGAGGCGTTCAGAGCAGCTATTGAGAACGGTAACGTAGCTGTGTGTCCGTGCTGCGGACGCAACGGTCAAGTCATAAGACGAACTGTACACAGCAGTATGGCGGCCTCGTTGGTGTGGTTGGTCGGTGTATTCAGGAGGACCGGTGACTGGGTGTATATACCAGACGAGGCCCCACGTTGGCTGATTAATACACGCGAGTGGGGGCGCATGCGATACTGGGGTCTGGTTGAGCCACGCCCCAATATCGACAACAGGAAGCGCACGTCTGGTGTTTGGAGACCGACGCAGCTCGGCATGGACTTTTCAGATGGCTTCGTTCGCATACCTAAGTACGTGTACATCTTTGACGATACGATTATCGAACGCTCAGGAGATATGATTCATGTCAAGGATGCGCTAGGGAAGAAGTTTTCTTACGAGGAGCTTGTAAATGGCTGATAAAGTTAAGATAGAACCAGATGATCCGTACTGGGAGGTAGTTGGTGACGAGGTTCATCAGCGTGTCGGCACTCCTGTAGTAACTATCAGCATATTCGACGATGGCATCATGTGGCGGTTGCTGACCAAGGAGGTTTCCGGAGGTGATTATTCTCCAGCCAAGTGGTCAGATGACAAATGTTGCTTCGTGCTCAATGATGAGGCAGAGGTACATCTATCGTTAAAAGATGTCTTAGATATATTACAGACATGGAAGGATACCTGGGGTAGTTGTGTACCGTCTTCTCCGTGTCCGTCTGTGTCTGTCTCGGTGGCCGGCATAGCTCACCTGGCTTCCGAGAGAGAAGCTAGTTACCAGGATGTCATTTTCGACTTACACGATAAAGTGTCGCTGTTGGAGAAAACAGATGACCAAAAAGGATGATACTGGTGTCATAGAGTATGAGTTGTCGATAGACGAACAAGGCAACGTTTCCAGCTCAGGGTGGGCCCCCAATACTCCGCAAAACGACTTCAATATACAATCATCGGTCAGCTGTGAGCGATGCAAGAAAGTTATCGCCGGTAACTACATCACCATCGTAAGACCAGAGGGAAACGTCGTTGTTTGTTACGCCTGCTTATCATCAATGATTTTGACGTTTGATAGTGTCGTTTCTCGTGTTCAGAGACTTGAGCAGCTGATGGCCTTACACATGCCGGGCGGCAATAAACCACCAGGTGGAGAAGGCCAGCTACTTTGTTAAGGGCGGGTAATGCGTGAGATCGGTAGTGATATATTCAGGTACGCCGTTAACTTTGGTGTAGACGCTTTATGCATACCTACGAATGGCGCCGTCAACAGAGGAGGTCTGGCTGTGATGGGGGCCGGTTTGGCCAGAGTAGCTGTGGCGTTATGGCCTTCTATCCGTAAGTGTACTGGAGATTACTTGCGGCGCCATGGTCATAACGTAGGCGTGTTGTCTACTGTGTGGGCGATAGGAGATAAGACGGTCATTGAACGACCAGCTGATAGACGTTTGGGCATGCCGCTCTACGACCTAGTTTCTTTCCCATCAAAACCTAAAATTTGCCCCACCATTAACGGATTGTTGCCGAAGTTCAAGAATAACGCACGTGCTCTCGAGGATAAGGGTCCTTTTCCTGGGTGGATGTCACGCGCTGATTCTGTTCTTATCACCACGTCGGCGCGCAAGCTTGTTCAGTTGGCGGATAAAAAAGGATGGACAAACGTCGTGTTGCCCAAGGTGGGGTGCGGAAACGGGGGTTTGGATTGGGAATTTGTTGGTCCGAAGCTGACCAGCATCTTGGACGACAGGTTCTCTATCGTTGATATTTCGTGGCAAGTAGTGACGTCTAGGCTTGTTTCTGTAGATACCGGTATAGTGAGAATAGGGTCTTCAGTGACCGTTGTTTCTTCTTTACGACCTGGCGCAGAACACGAGGCCAAGATTCTAGCGTGCTACGACAGAAACATGCTACCATGCTCGGCGCTAGACCTCTCTAATTTGCGCAAAAACGAGACGCTCCGTGTAGCGATGGATGGAGATGTTTCTCTTCTAAATATCGGGCCAGCGTTCAAACGTGCGAACAGGGATTACGTCGTGGAGTTACTTGAGACATGAAGAAGCTTTTATACAGAATTGTCATATGGTGGTACATCAGGGTCTGGTCACCTATTTACCGCTTCGTCATTGAGAGCGGGGAACGCCGACCAGTTAAACCGTACAAGAGTATGGATGAGCTGGTTACCAGTTTGAAGGCCGTCGGTTGGCGAGAGGACGGTATCCAGCAAGGTTGGGACGCTATCGGACATCCAGAGCGTATGCAGTGGCTGATTGATGTGAAGAGGAGTGTGAAAAAGGGCAGTGATTGTGACGAGCACGCAGGCTACTCTTTCGTATCGCTCTCGATCAGTGAAGAGATTATCGGTCTTGAGGAGGTCGTCGGAATCCTGACGATTGGGTACTGGAAGCCGTGGTTCTGGAAGGTGAAGAAGTTCGGTGGTCACCATGTCTGTCTGCTACAATACAACGGTAAGTACGCTCATGTAGGAAACTGGGGGCTGCATACAGGGTTTGATACACAAGCAGATGTGATCAAGCATGTTCTGCGCGACAATGATTTTTTTGGATGGTTTCTGTGGAAGTTTCCTTATAAGTTGTTGGATTACGACGTTAAAGTTAGGTAGACATGGGGAACGATCCTGTTAGCTTTTGCAGATGTCACACGGCAGTGGTGATGTACAGACACAGCGCCGGGTGTCTCGTATGTGCCGCCGAGAGCAAACTAGCCGCTGAGCGCCTACGCAGAGAGAAAGTCTCTGACGAGCTCAAGAGGGTTTTCCGGTCAGTTGAGGAGCTAGAGCTTGAAAATAGTAAATTACAGGTCGACCTTAAGCTGCTACGTGAGAATCAGATTGAAGAAGATAACGAAAGCGGCGGAGGCGAGTAAGATAGTGCTTCTAGCGGTTAGCAAACTAGCTCAGTACGTGCTTTTGGGTAGGCGCTGGTGCCCTAACTGTGAATCCAGGGTGTTTGATACAGCGCTGGGCTCATTTGCGTGCCCTGTGTGTAATAAGTACGGAGGTAGCCGATGAAGAAAGAAGAGATGATCAGCAGTATCCATGACAAGTATGGCAGAAACGTATCGAAAAGGATGGTCAAGGATGTTGTTATGGGTGTGTTTGACATCATCTCAGACGTGTTGGTTGTCAGAGGCGAGCTACAAGTGGACGGCTTCGGTAAGTTTCACACCAGAGAGCGGAGCGCTAGGAAGGGCCGTAACCCACGGACGGGCGATACCATTGACATAGTGGCCTCTACCGTCATCAAGTTCACACCGGCCGCTGCTCTAAAATGTTTGGTAAACGGTAAGAAGCAATAGGTACTGCGCTGGCGTTAATGTTTTGCCGGCTCTAGCACCGACGCGACCTTTAAATACGTAGGAGACGTCATGAAGACGTCCGGGAGCGGCAAGATAGTAGTGATCTGCGGCGGCATGTTTTCCGGGAAGACAGAGAGGTTGATCCGGAGAATGAACATGGCGCACATAGCTAGGAAGCGGACGCTGCTGTTCAAGCCAGCGCTCGATAATAGATTCTCAGAAACACACATCGTGTCTCACAGCGGGTTGTCTTTGCCAGCCTTCGCAGTTCGAACTGTAGCGGATATTTGCGCCAAGATAGATAGCGAAGCGTACGTGGATGTTGTTGGCATAGACGAAGCACAGTTTTTTGGAGATGACTTGATCGAGTTCGTTGAACACCTGGCCAATAGTTACGGTATTCATGTGGCGATCAGCGGGTTAGATATGGACTATACCGGCGCTCCTTTCGGACCTATGCCGGCCCTGCTGTGTGTCGCAGAAAAGGTCATAAAGTGTAAGGCTGTGTGCGCGGAGTGCGGGAGCTACAGGCCGTGCCGCTCTCGCCGCACTGTACCAGGTATTAACCAGGTGCAGCTCGGAGCCGGAAACCGCTACACCCCTCTCTGTCGTTCGTGTTTTTATGCCCATAGGAGTCGAGATGAGTAGTCAGTGGATAGTGTTTGAAGGTTCGGATGATGTCGGCAAGACTACGCTAGCGCGTGCCGTATACGATGCGTGTCTTGCTGCGGGTATGGCGACTATACTAACCTCTGAGCCAGGTTCGCCACACGATCCTATATGCAAGGTCTTGCGGTCGATTCTTTTCTCTGGGGACGTCGTCGAGAGCGCAGAGCTGTTTCTGTTCTTAGCTGATCGCATGCAGCATGAGGATAGAATAGTGCTACCAGAGCTTGCCGCCGGGAAGGTGGTTTTGCAGGATCGCGGTATGCTGTCTACGTTTGCTTATCAGGTAATTCTTCAGCAGAGCGGCGAGTGTAGAGTAATGTCAGATCGTAACAGGAACTCAAATATCATCTCTGCAGCTTGGACTGGACGAAGACTGCCAGATTTAATTGTTCTCTGTGACGCCGATGATGACCGGTTAGATAGGCGAAGACAGCTGGACGCAGATCATTTCATTCAAAGCCGAGGCATTGCCACCACCAAGCTATACCGTGACATTAGAGTGGGAGCTGAGGAGTACCCCAAGGATCTAGTTGGCCTGCAGCGTATGTACGTCACGCTCAATACGGCAGTAGATCTGGAGCGTGAAACGCAGCGCGTTCTAGATTCCATCATATAAGCGACACCAGAGGAGTTGCGCTATGCCACGTTCGATTATCATCGAGGGCCTGATCGCGGCCGGGAAGACTACTATCGCCAAGGAGTTAGCTGCCGCTCTCGGCCCCAAGACTCTTCTGCTACTGGAGCCAGCAGAGGGCGAGGAGATGGCTAACCCATACATGAAGGATTACTACAAGGATCCTGCAGGGTACTCGTTCAAGATGCAGATGTTCTTGCTGAACAAGCGACACGGGTTTCACAAGTACGCGCAGCAGCATGTTGTTGGTGGTCACGGTGACGCTGTCTTGGATCGGGGTTTGTATGGAGACGTGTCATTCGCCAATGTGCAAAGACGTATGAAGATAATGGATGATCGTGACTACGCGACATATCGCGATCACTACAAGAACATAACGGCAGGAGTGTTGTTTCCGAACTTCTGCATCAGGATGCTGGTGTCGCCGGAGACTTCCTTAGAGCGCATCAAGGCACGGATGGTAGAGAAAGTCGGCCGGGAGTGTGAAGTGGGTGTCAGCATCGAGTACCTTCGAATGTTGGACGAGGAGATTGATGGTGTGATGACATATTTACGTTCACAAGGAGTTGTCGTGCTAGATGTACCTTGGGATACGGAGCGTGAAGACCAGAATGCTCGCCAGTTGGCCGTTTCTGCTCTTAGAGATCGCATCCTATCCCACCGCATACATGATCCCTTCCAGAGTCTGCATAGCAGGACTATGTAGTTCAATTCTAACCATTGACGATTTTTAGAGCCTGAAGTACTCTAACGTTGACTATCTGTCTCTCACCAAACGTCAGCGGAGAGTACCATGTCTGATAAGCGCACTCCTAACCAGTTACTCGGGTATTCTATTTTGAAGTTGGCCGAGCCCACGTATGCGTCAAGAACAGTGACCCGTACGCCCAAAAGAAGGGCCGCACCAATGCCCCAAACCCCGTTTGCGGACACTTTCTCTGCTAGTGACCTTGGTCCGGAGAGAGCCCCGAAGCGCAGTCCCATGCCGGCACCTAAGCCAGCTAGAAGGCGTCAGAAGGCGGTCGCC
>Ga0307377_10005692_pt1 | contig 13272 bp, 7 predicted proteins | sample TR3MG_FD_202535 | JGI IMG/M metagenome (GOLD analysis project Ga0307377, IMG submission 202535) | Soil microbial communities from Risofladan, Vaasa, Finland - TR-3 | ecosystem: Environmental > Terrestrial > Soil > Coastal area > Acid sulfate soil | place: Finland: Risofladan, Vaasa | collected... | reverse complement strand
GCGCAGGGCGCGAATGAGGCCGGCGCAATCCTCCGAGTCCTGGCCCCGAACCGACTCCGCGGACTCGGCGGACTCGAAGGCGAGGCGGGAAGCGCGTCGACGCGCCTCGTTGATCTCCTCCTCGCTGACGCCGAGCAGCCGCAGGCCGGATATGATCGCAGTCCGGAGCCGCTGTCCCTCCGCGATCACCACGCTCACCTCCTCTGCTTCTTCGTCGCAGAGGATCAGATCGGCCTCCGTCGCCGCCAGCTCGTCCCGCAGGAACTCTGCGGCGCCGGGAGCGTTCGCTTCTGCCAGCAGCGAGTGGACGCGGGCGCGGACAAACCAGTCGCCGTCGGACCTGGCGAGTCGCCGCAACTCCGGGAAGGTTGTGTCAGCGCCGATTCGCGCGAGCGCCTCTGCGGCTGCAACGCGGACCTCCGCGTCCGGATCGGTTTCGAGCAAGGGTCTGAGCACCTTGGCCAGCTCGACGCCGCCAATCATCCCGAGAGATTCCGCGGCGAGACGACGGCCACGGGAACCCTGGGTCGTGAGTTGACTTACGAGGGGGTCGATGCCGTCATCTCCCATTCGTACGAGGGTCGCAGCCGCGGTTTCCGCGACCCGGCGATTGGGTGAGGCAAGGGCGCTGGCCAGCCGGTCCGCGGCGTAGTCCGGGTCCCGTTTCAAGATGGCCCGGGAGGCAGCCCGGGAAACGCCCGGGTCATCGTCCCCCAGGGCCTCGACGAGCTGATCTACCGCGCGCTCGTCACCGACCTCTCCGAGCGCCTCAATCGCGCGCAGCTTGGTACGGTATCCTCCCCGGCGGAGATCGCGCGCCCATCGGTCCAGGGCTCGGGTCCGTCGGAGAATCTCTATCGCAGCAGACCGCACGGCGGCATCGGTCGCCGGGAGACACTCGCGGGCGGCCTGCACCGCGGCCTTGACGTCCGAGAACTGCGAAAGCTCGTCCACGGCAGCGGAGTGGTCCTCAACCGCGGCCAGACTATTGGTCGGTTCACGCAGCCTTACCGCGATGGTCCGCGCTCTGGCCAGGGCTGTTCCGTGGCGCCAGCGGACGAACCCCAGCACCAGGATCACGGCGACAACGAGGGCCCCTGCAGTCAGCGCGAAACTCGGCAGAAGGTCAATTTCGAAGATCATCCGGTTCTCCCGAGGCGCTTCAGCGACCGGCGCGGCTCACCGGCCACTCGACTCGCACGGTCTTCTCCCAGGTTAGTCTCTCTTGTCTTACCATATCCAGGTAGTGAGCCTTTGCGCAGACGTAGACCCAGGCCTGGCAATACGTGAAGTACATGACCGCCGCGATGAGCAGATTGAGTGGCGTATTCTCGCCCTCGACGGCCAGCGCGACGGCGAACTCGAGCAGGAATAGGGCGAAGGCAAGGGCCCACAGGATCATGAGGGGACCAGCAGAGGCGCCCAGCGACAGACCCGTGGCGAGGCCGACGATGAACATCAGGTCGGAGACCAACAAGACAAGGAAGAAGAAGTGGTAGATGCTGATGAGGTGCAACACTTCGAGGATCAGGTCGCGTCGCCGCACGCGCAGCAGGCGCGGCACGAACTTCCGCACTACATACGTCCCCCCCCGCGCCCACCGGAGACGCTGTCTGAGCCAGACCGCCCAGTCCTGGGGCTCCGGCTCCCAGGTCACCGCGTACGGTACGAATTTGATCTGGTATCCCTGCTGCGCCATGCGGACGGTGAGTTCCGCGTCGTCGGCAATCGCCTCCGGGTCCCAGCCGCCGGAGCGCTCGAGCGCCTCCCGCCGGATGACGTAGTTCGTTCCCGGCAGCGACGAGAGGCGGAACACGCGCCAGCGCCCGGCCTGGATGATCCATTGAAAGGTTATGAACTCGATGTTGATGCAGCGCGTGAGGAAGTTGGCCGACCGGTTGAGGGTGCGGACCTTGCCGACGGCGGCCCCCAGCTTGGCATCGGCGAGCAACTCGCCGACCAGCAGGCGGAGAGAGGAAGGCTCGGGCGCGTTGTCGGCATCATAGACGGCAATCAGGTCGTGGGAAGCATATCGCAGGCCCACATTAAGGGCGTGCGATTTCCCCTTGCCCCCGAACCCCGGCGGGATGGAGACGAGCTTCAGTCGACGATCCGTGCCCATCAGATGCTCGATGATACGTCGCGTGCCGTCGCTGGAGGAGTCCTCGACGATGATGATCTCCATCAAGTGCCGCGGGTAGTCGAGGTGGAGAATGCTCTCGATGGTCCCGGCCACGACGATCTCTTCGTTGTGGGCCGGAACGAGAATCGAAACGCCCGGCAGCTCATCGGCATGGGGCAGCCGTTGACGACTGCGAGCGGCCTGGCGTGAATAGACATAGCCCGCCAGCGTCAGCAGCGCGTAGAAGCCGATAACGAACCAGGCGCCCAGGAGACAGAGCCCCAGCACAATATCGTGCAGCAGGGAGAGCAGACCCGAGGTCACGGCAACCCCTCATACACGCGCTTGAGAACGCCCCAGGCCGCCTTCCTATCCATCGCTCCGGAATGGTAGCACTCGATTCCTTGAGGTTCCGCCACTTTCACTCGCTCGATGGTTTCTGCTATCCTTGCCGGAGTCATCTTCTGGGACCCGAAGTCCGTCAACTCCACGTGGAATAGTACCCGCGCACGACCATCCGTACGCGCGATCACCCGGTGGGCGGTCTCGGCCGCCCACTCGTAATTGAATACCTTGGGCCCATATCCTGGCATGGCCGCCCACTGCTGCCAGATGATTTCGAAATTCACCCAATCCGGCGGGTAGGGTCCGTCAAGAATCGCATCCAGATCGAAACCCGACTCCGCGGCTTGCTGCCGGGGTGTCAGGATCGCCCCGTTGGACCAGGCATCGGTGATGGTCATGATGTATGATTCTACCCCGTGTTCGGAGATCGTCTGCAGGCAGCCGCTGAGAAATTCGGTAAGGCCCTCCGCGCGCCACTTCCTCCAGACGGCCCCTCCTGCCCGTTCGCCGGGATGATCTTCCGCAAACTCGCGGCGGCACCCCTGACAGTGGCAGGCCGCGGTGCCAAACCAGTTTACCACAGGCTCACAAAGCTCTATCCCGTCCAGAGTCGGGTACCGGCGCGCGAGGTCCCCTATCAGCCCCGCGTACCACTGACGCACCTCAGGGTTGCGGGGGCACAGGAAGTAGGCCGCATGCAGACGTAGTGGATTGTGTTCCCTCCCGTTGGCCTCCCGCTCGCGCCATTCGGGGTGGTCAAGCCACGAGCCCCGGTCCCGGCCGCTGTACATCCAGGCCACAACCTTTATTCCACGTGCATGGCATGCTTCGAGCAGGTGAGCCAAGAGATCTTTGCGGCCCCACTCGCTGACGGAGGCTCCCCGGTAGCGCGTGCGATAGGCGGCCCCGAGATTCACATTATAGACGTAGAAGAAGACGGAGTTGAGGCCGTTGCGTTGGTAGCGTTCGGCCAGGGTCTCCGCCAGTTCCTTGCTCGAGATCCCGAAGTGGCTGTAGGCCCAGGGATCGAGAGTCACCCCTTTCAGGAATGGCTGGGCGGGCCCTGGTGGGGCCGGCTCGAGCAGGCTCACCGAGCCTTCCGGAGGTTCCAGCACATACCGGGCCGCGCCCGTACCCCGATTGGTCACCGACTTTTCCAGCTTCACCTGCCAGCGCGAACCGAGCACCGTCTCCTGGAAAGGAACCTGCGCGGGGAGCTGAAGTGCGGTCGGACGGCTCGCCATAGTCATGCTGCGGTCGGTGACCTGCACGCCCACTTCGCGGAGGTCTCCGATCCGCCAACCGGAACTCTCCAGACTGCGCACGAAGCCCAGAAATGGCTCCGGAGGGGCCCACAGGCCAAATGTGACGAGAGCGACCGCGTCTCGCACAACGGCCAGCATGCCCAGGCGTGTGAGATCCTCCGGGTCCACCTGGCCCGCATCGCTCACCTCGATGGGAGCAGGCAGCATTCCTCCGGCACAATAGGGCGGCGAGTTGTCCGGCTCTGCAATCCGCAGCCGGAAGGGGTTTGTCTCCGTCGGCGGACCCGCCCATGCGACTGGATGAAGTCGGACCTCTCGGGCGAGACGGAGGTGCTCGAAAGGATCCACGCCCGTGTCGGCGACCAGCACGACCGTCGCGCCCAACGACTCGGCCGTCCGGAGGCCGCGCACGGCCTCCGGACGATCGGCCAGCGCGGCCGCGCCGGCCTCCGTCCAGGTGGAGGCGAGCACGGCAACGGGAACTCCGGCCTCAATGATGGGGCGGATGGCCTTGGGCACCTGCTCATGGGTCGTCCACACGGGGATGTCGCGGAGCGCGGCCAACACGCGGCGCCCCTCGTGTGCCGGCTGCCCCATGATCTCGTGCAGAAGATCGGCCCAGATGCAGGCGGTCCAGAAGCGAGGTGTCTCGAGCGCGGGAGGCGCCGCCACATACCAGAGGCCCTCGCCGCCCGCGGCGAAGGGGCGACGCTCTCCGGCGCGCGTTGCGCTCGACGCGACCTGCTTCGCCCCGCGCACCGCCGGAACCGACACCGCCTCGAGGTGGGTCTGGCCTCCGTAGCTGATCGTCCATTGCTCGGGCGCAAGTGGTTCGGCTTCCGGGGCCGCAGCCTCCAGGCCCAGCCGCGTCCGCAAATCTTCGCCCAGGTCGGCCACGCCCGGGCCCACCCACACTGAGGTGCCGTCGTACTCTGCGAGATCGGTTGCGAACTGAGATCGGATCGTCGGCTGCGGTTCCCCCGCGAGATAGAAGACAACACGATAGCCGGCGACCTGGCCGGGCTGGTAGCGTTCGGCATCCAGCACGGCACACCGCTCGCCAAAGTGGCTGATGAGCGACTCGAGGGAGGACACCGCGCTTCGGTCCGGCAAGCCTGGTTCCTGAATAATCAATACCCGAGCAGGCAGGGGCGCCGCCTTGGGGACGTCGTCCACCCGCGGCGGCGGCGCGGCCGGATGCTGACAACTCGTCAGCAAGAGACACCCAAGCAGGACCGTGAGTGTGGAAACTGGGCGACGCATGTTCATGCCCGCCGCTGGATAACGGTCTGCACCAGGTATATCACGACCAACAAGAGCGCAGCCGCTACCGCGAATATCACGACCACCCTAGCGATGGCGGCCACCATGCGGTGGGTGGCCTCCTGGGGTCCGCCGGTGAGGGCGAAGATGCCGTGAGGCCGACGGCCTGCGGGATAGGACAGGAGAATCGCCCCCGGCGGAAGCGTAAGGTGATCCCGCTCTGACGAGGCCGGTCCTTCGAGCACCTGCTCGTCACCTGGCGCAGGGCCGATGATGGTGGCCTCCCACCCCGGACGAACCAAATCGCCGATCGGCCGGCCGGCGTCATCTGAATGGATCTGAAGAGAGTCCATCTTCGTCCAGCCCGAGACCTGCCGCAGATCGGCGAACTGGCATCCCATCTCGCGGAGGCCGGCGACCAGCAGGCGCGCGGCCTCGACCGGAGCCCCGGGGGCGATGGCCGCCGTGATCCACGAATCAGGAACGATCTGCTGGGCGCGGGCCTGCTCGAGTACGGTTTCCGCCTCCATTCCTTCGCCGCGCAGGACCGGCAGGTTGTCGGGGATCACACGCTGCCCGTAGGTATCGCGTTCGATCAGGAAAGGAAACACCTGCGGCGCAGGCGCGCCGTCGCTGGCCAGCCTGCGTTCCCACACCGTGGAGAAACAGCGCGCGATCTCACGGTAATCATTCTCGGAGGCGCGTCCGGCCGGCGTCGCCCAGGCCAACGGGAACAGGCCACAGCGAACCAACTCCGTGACCGAGGCCTGGACTGCGCGCCGGGTGTCGGCCGGCGACCATGAGTCGAGCGGGCGGTCGCGGTGAACATCCCAAAACTCGGCCTCGTAGCCGCTGCGTCCGGAGCGTTGATGCGTCAAGCCGTGCGCGATGATGGCGGCCCCGGCCTCCTGTGCGCCGCGCAGCACCCCGACCACGGTCCGGCGCGCGCTGAGAGGCACGTCCGCCTCATTCGCGGGATCACGGAAGACGGGGACGACTGAGATGGCAAACGGAAGCTGCTGCGAGCGGAGATACCTGGTCAGGGCCTCGAGTGCAAAGGGGTTCGACTCTGACGTCACGCCCGTGATGCACAGCAGCACGGTGCGCGCCTCAGGGTGAGGTTGCCCCAGGATCTCGTGGAGCTGGTCGCACAGCAGCAGATATACCCCCTCTTCGTCGATTTCCAGCAGGGGGATCTCCGGGAAGTACCAGAATCTCCCGCTGCGCACGGCGTAGGGTATCTCGTCTTCCCGGCTCGCCGCGCGCGCCAGAGTCTCACAAACGGTCGGCTGCACGACTTCCAGGCGCGCCAGTGGGCCTGCTCTGCGGCGGAGCGCATGCGCCTCGTAGAGAACTCTCGCGTACCTGGCATCCGGGCGCGGGGGGTGCAGGCGGAAACCATAGCGGCCGAGTGAGAAACGCGCGGCGAGCTGCTCCAGATCGCTCCCCAGCCAGCACACAGTCTTGTCAGTGTCGTAGACGTCGGCCACCAAGGCCTCGGGGAGGTCGAGCCCCGCTCCCAGGCCGAGGTAGACGAACACGTCCTGGCTTTCGATCTCACCTCCGCGGTAGTCCCCGGCCGCAAGGGAAGACACCTCACAGTCGAAGTGGCCCAAGAGGTTGAGGAAGGAGGGAAGCGCCCAGTTTGCATCGGCGCCGGCGGAAGGGTCGATCGAGTAGACGACCAGCACGCGCGTCTCTCCCGCGAGAGAGACGCCGCCCGCAGCTGCGATCATTACTAGCACGATGATAGCGACTATTGCTCGCATCAGGACGGTCCGCTCGGCCTTGTCGGAGGGGCCAGAGTCCCAGTATTGTACCATGCCACGTCTGCGAGTGGCAGCCCAATCGAGGACGCTTGAGCCGCGGGAGTGCGGTTAAAGCGGGGGGGCTGCCGGCCCTGGAGGTCTCTGTGCGGGAAAACGGCGACGGGGCGAAGCCTGCGACGGGTCACTCGGACGGGTTCAGCCACGCCATCTGAAGGTGCTGGGAGGCTCCGTCGGTCTTCGCCAACATGTGGGCGTCGTAGATATCTATGCCGTCGGGTCCTCCGCGGACCGCGGCCGCGACGGTGAGCCCGATGTTCGGGCCGCTGAGCGGACCCGAACCGAAGTCGGAGACCTCCACATGCGCGATCAGCCTGGCGCGCCCGCGCACCATCTTCCTCGCCTGTTTGACCGCCTCGCAGGTCCACTCCGGTGTGAAGGTCTTGTGGTCGCGATAGAGGGACGCCCACTGTTGCCAGATCAGCTCTGCCTGGATGACGTCCGGTCGGTCGCGCCCGGAGAGGAGGCCGTCGAGGTCGAAGCCGATGGCGCCACAAACGCTGGCGGGTGACATCAGATCGCCGTCGCGACGGGCGGTGAAGACGGTGGTGACGTGCGTCTCCTTGCCGTAGCTGCGGGCGAGACGGATGGTGGCGTGCAGGGCCTGGGTAAGACCGTCTCCGCGGAACTGTCGCCACGCGGGCCCCGGCGCCGGGGCTCCGGGGTGGGAGTCGGCGAACTGCTGGCGGCAGCGATCGCAGTAGCAGGCGTTGTCGCCCCACAGGTCGAGCTGGCACTCCGCCATGTCGATCCCGTCCAGCTCCGGATAGTTGGTCAGGAGGTCGTCCAGCAGCCCGAGCCACCACTTCATGACCTGAGGATTGCGCACGCAGAGGAAGTAGCTGTCGGCCTCCGGCTTGTAGTCCTTGCCCTCCGGGGTCTTCAGCCGCCACTCGGGATGCGATTCCCACATCTGCTTGTGCTGCACCCCGTAGAACCACGCGATCACCTTGATGCCGCGGCGGTGGGCGGCCGTGAGGACATGGCGCAGCAGGTCTTGTCGCCCGTAGTCCTCCATGATGTTGCCGGGGTAGCGGGTGACGTAGCGGGCGCCGTACACTCGATTGTAGGCGTAGAGGTATACGAGATTGACCCCATTCTCCGACCACGACCGGACCAGCTCATCGGCAAGCTGTCGGGCGCTTTGCCCGCGCCCGTAGTAGTAGCCGGCGTCGAAACGCACCGCGCGAACGCTCTCCTGCGACCAGGCTTGCCGCAGAGGCTGAGGCGTGCGTGAAGGAGGCGGTGATGCGGGGGGCACCGCCTCCGGTTCGGGAGCCGGTGTCAGGGAAGAAGAGGGGGCCGGCGCTGGCCTTGGCGCGCTAGCGACAGCAGGCGGCGGTTGACTGATCCGCAGCGCGGCCTTGGTTGAGGGGGCGACCGTTTCCGGCGCCGGCCCCGTGAAGTGCTTTGATTCGTCCTCGTGCGCAGACAAGGGAAGCCTGGCGGCAGCAGGGCTTCCGCCCGGGGCTTCGATTTCGGGTCGCTCCCGACTCTCCGGAGTTGGCGGCAAGGCGGCGCTCTCCGGCGCCAGCTTCGGGTGGGGCTGCGGCGCCGCCGCCTCCTCGGTGGCGACTTGTGACCCGGGTGACCCGGGGCGCGCAAGCTCGAGCTTCGTCTCCGGTTCGGTTCGACTCAGGTCGGGAGCAGTTGTCGCCAGCTCCGGGCCGGCAGAGGGCGCGCTGCGCCAGGTGCGGGACGCCGTGACGAGCATCAGCCCCACTCCGCCCGCCGCCAGCAGGAATGGAAGCAGCAGTCTGGCAACACGTTGTCTGGATCCTCCACTCCGCATACCTTGGTCCCCAGAGCCGTTCCCGGTGTGGGAAACGCCGTTGGCACGGCGGCGTATCCAGGCGGAATCCCGTCGGGGACTCCGGGTTCGGGCCAAAAGTCAAAGCCAAGGGATCGTGTCCCTTGGCTCTGGCTTAATCGTAGGCGCTTTGGCTCTAGAGTTGGCTCAGACGCTGCTTCACCGGTAAGTTATCTTCAGGTTCTCTCCCGTGACTACGATGTCGCGCCTACACAGCTTGCAACGCAGAATCAGTCTGTCCTCATCCCGGAAGGCCCACCACTTGCCGCACAGACAGCGAACCCTCTGCGCGGCAGCGGATTGCTCTTCCGCGGCTTGCTCTGACGTCTTGGTAGTTACAGACATTTACAGCGCGTCCCTCAGGTTTCATTCGGGGAGATTCTTTCCATATTCCCTTCGGAAACCCACACTCCAGTCAGCGACGAGTTTGAGAACCGCGCTCGTGTGTCTCCCCGGCCGAGCCGCGTACAAACAAGGGATGTGTCACAGGGACGACATGGGATCGGTGGAGAAATGCCGACGACCCCGCCGGGTCGTCGGCGGGGTCGTCGCGGTTGATTTCAAGCTACCGGGTCTCGGTCTGAGCCCAAGAGGCCTGGCGCAGCCTGCCTATTCCAGATGCGTCGCTAGAACAACTCCGTGCCGAAGAGGGTCACGATCACGTCGTCGCTGTCCCCGTACACGCCGATCGCGCGGCGGGGAGCGAACTGGTGATAGATGCCGCCGGCCAGCCCGTCCTGGCCTTCGAAGAATTGCGTGGCGCCGACCGCGGCGGGAACGAACCCGACCTCGATATCCCGGTCGTAAACCACGACGATCGTGTGTTTGACCGAGTCCGTGCGGCGGTACATGTCGGTCCAGCGAAGGCCGTAGACGGTGGCATCCGCGTCCGCATATTCGGCGACTTCACCGTAGAGCGTGAACTCTTGGCTGAGTCCGAGCGACAGATCCCAGCTCGTCCCATCATCGCCCAACACGTCGAGCCAGTTGAACCCGACGGTGACCGGGACCACGGCGTCGCTCTCTGTCAGCGCCAGTTCGGCGCGCGCCGCGTCGACGTCCTCATCCAAAGGCACGCGGTTGCCAGCATAGGTGAAGCGCGTCTGACCTGTCGCCGGCGTGAAGGCAAGCTCGCCCGTGATGGCCCTGACCTTCACCCGGTCCCAGCTCAGTCCAAGCTCTGCTCCCTCAAGGCCGGGCGAGACGAGCACGCCGGCGGGGCCGAAGGGAACGAACTTGCGGCCGACGGCGAGATAGAGCGGAGACTTGTCGTAGTCGATGTAGTTGTCGCCTGCGAAGGCGCGGTTGTCGCTGCCGCCGGTGATCCACCAGCCGCCCACGGTGAGGCCCAGATTCTCGCCAATCGGTCCTTTGAGATGCGCGCTCAGCTGCACCCGCGAGGTGTCATCGGAAGAGACGCCTACGGTCCAGTGGAGAGAAGCCGGCCACGACATTTCCGCAGGCGCGGCCGCGCCCGCCATCAGCAGGATGCAGACGACCATTGCTGCCGGCAGTATGCTGCGCTTGGGCATTGGCATCAGTTGTTTTCCTCCTAGAATTACGCGCCAAGATCGCGTGATCTGTGCTCTGGGTCGACCGTTGCGACCCCAAGCCACTTGCATGCCGCGGCTCTGCCCTGGTGGCCAGCCACCGCGCCGTACGAAGTCGCGCTATTATACCACGCCTGGCCTTTCACAACTCATGCCTCCACGGCGTCCGACTGGACATACCGCACCATCGCTCGCCGCCGGCCGCGCCGCGTCGGAGGCGGCCTGACGGGAGAGGATGACGGAGCGCGTTGGCGAACCGACAGAGGACAGGCGTTCGTCTGCGAAAGGACGTGACCCATATGGACCGCGATCAACTGCAAAAACTCCTGGCAGACATGGTTGCCATTCCCAGCGTCAACCCTCTGGACGGCCCCGTCGGCGAAGGTCGCGGGGAGGCCGAACTCGCCGCCTTCGTCTCGGCACGGCTGAGAGAGGCGGGCGTGGACTGTCGGGAGCAGGAAGCCGCACCCGGGCGCCCCAGCGTGCTGGCCACGATACCCGGAGAGCAGGAAGATTCGATCTGGTTCGACGCCCACCTCGATACCGTGTCGGGCGCGGGCATGGAATTCGAACCGTTCTCCCCGAGGATTGAGGAAGGCGCACTCTACGGCCGGGGTGCGGCCGACGACAAGGGCAGCCTGGCCGCGATGGTGGCCGCTCTGACGCGGGTGGCCGCAAGCGGGAAGAAGCCTCCCTACACGGTCATCTTCTCCGCCACGGCCGACGAGGAGCACCTCATGCTCGGGTTGCACAGCCTGCTCGAGTCAGGCCTGCGGACACGCGGGGTGATCGTGGGAGAGCCAACGGCGTTGAGGATCGTGGTCGCTCACAAGGGCGTGGTCCGCTTCACCGTCACCACCAGAGGCAAGGCCGCACATGGCTCGCGACCGGAAGAGGGCGTCAATGCCATCTACCGAATGTCCCGCGTCTTGCAGGCCATCGAAGCTTTCGCCCGGGGCGGCATCGGCCGGGAGAGTCACCCATTGCTCGGGAAGGCGACGCTGATGGTGGGCCGCATATACGGTGGCGAGCATTTCAACGTTGTGCCGGACCGGTGCGAGATCCACCTCGACCGCCGTCTGCTGCCCGGGGAGGAGGCGCGGAAGGCGGTCGCAGAGGTGCGCAGCTATCTCGCGAGCGCGATCGAGGAGGACCTGGGATTGCAGGTCAGCGCGCCGCACCTGGCGGTTCCCGGGATGAGTCTCTCCGCGGATCATCCGTTGGCGCAGGCCGTCGCCTCGGCCGTGCGGGAGGTGACCGGCAAGGCGCCGATCCACGGCATGACGGGCACCACCCACGCGGGGCCCCTCAATGCCGCCGGCATCCCGGCGCTGGTATTCGGGCCCGGGGAAGAAGGCCAGGCGCATACGGCCACTGAGCGGCTTGACCTCGAACAGCTCGAGCAAGCCGCCCAGGTCTACGAGAAACTGATGTGGAGCGGGGCAGGGCTATGAGACTCAGAAGTGTATTGCTGCGGCTGCTTGTCACGATCTGCGCGGTGGTCCTTGCGCGAGGGGAGGGCCTTGCCCGGCCTGCCATCGCCTTGGGTGGCGAATGGCAATCCGTCTCCGGAGACGCGGACACTCCTCCTGGCGACGAGGCGCCGTGGGGAACCGCGTTCGTGCCCTCCGTGCGGCCCTGGCGGGCCGACGGCCCCCACTGTCAGTGGTACCGCAAGTCCTTCCGCCTCCCCTCCTCGTGGTCGGGGAAACGCATCGTGCTCAGGCTGGAGGGCGTGAAGTACGGTCAGCGAGTGTACTTCAACGGCCACTATGTCGGGGGCTATCTCGGCGGCTACGAGCCGAAGGAGTACGACCTCACCGAGCAGGCCGTGCTGAACGGGTGGAACCATCTGCTCGTCGGTGTGGAGGACTGGACCTGTGTGCTCAGCGCGGCCGCCAAGGCGGAAAAGCCGCAGTCCGGCGTCTTGATGGGCTCATGGATAAAGGATGGGATTCTGGCACCCATCGGATCACGCGCCCGCGAATTCGGCATCTGCGGGAGTGTTTCGGTCGAGGCGCGGCCGCGGGTATGGATTGACGATGTTCAGGCTATCACCTCCGTGCGGGAAATGAAGATCGCTCTGAACGTGACTCTTCACAACCGCGGGGTCAGGCGCGAGCAGACGGTCGTGAGCGCGCGGATCGCCAAAGGAGGGCCAGGACCATCGTTCTCGCCGCGCACCGTGGTCGTCGAGCCGGGACAGTCCGGCGTGGTGACGCTGGAGGCGCAGTGGCCCTCGCCGAGGCTGTGGTCTCCCGAAGATCCCCACCTCTATTCTCTCGTGGTCGGTGCGAGGACAGGGGCGATGGGGGACTCCCTGGAAACCCGGTTTGGCTTTCGCGAGTTCTGGATCGAGGGGGAGAGGTTCTTCCTCAACGGCGCTCCGATCAACCTGCTCGCCACCGCCTCACATCCACTTCCCGAGTACGATGACGATCCCGCGGCTGCATACAATCTGGCCAAAGCCGCAGGCTGTGTCGCGATGCGGCTGCACGCGCAGCCGTGGCCCCAGCAATGGTACGACGCGGCCGACGAGACCGGGATGCTGCTCATCTGGGAGTCGGCGCTGTGGTGTCTCTCGCCCAACTACGCGCTGACACAGGAGAAGTTCTGGAGCAACGCCCGGGGACATCTGGCGGCACAGGTGAAGCAGCATCGCAACCACCCCTCGATCGTGATCTGGAGCGCGGAGAACGAGCTGCTGCTCTGTGGCGGCGACCAGATCGAGGGGGTCGAGGAGAAGGTGGCCAGCCTCGCCGACGTCATCAGGGAGCGCGATCCCACTCGTCCGGTGATGTTCGAGGGCGACGGTGATCCGGGCGGCAAGGCCGATATCATCAACCTTCACTATCCACACGAGCTGCCGACCTGGAATCTGTGGCCTGAGACGGCCTACTGGCTGGAGGCGCCGGCGCTCCTGGACAATTATCCCCGGAGGGTCTGGGAGTGGAAGCGGGACAAGCCATTGTACATCGGCGAGTTCGGCTGGCTTCCCCCTGGCGAGATCGATGCGCCGAGCGTGCTCTTCGGGGATGCCGCCTATCCGGAGGTGAGCGGCTGGCGCGCGGCGGCAAAGGCGAAGGTCTGG
>Ga0307377_10005691_pt1 | contig 13272 bp, 14 predicted proteins | sample TR3MG_FD_202535 | JGI IMG/M metagenome (GOLD analysis project Ga0307377, IMG submission 202535) | Soil microbial communities from Risofladan, Vaasa, Finland - TR-3 | ecosystem: Environmental > Terrestrial > Soil > Coastal area > Acid sulfate soil | place: Finland: Risofladan, Vaasa | collected... | reverse complement strand
GAGCCAGAGTTGCGGTAGGTGATCTACCGCCAGAGCAAAAATTGCCGTTGCAGGAATTGCAGAGTCAAATGAAACGGGGCGCACTTTCAAGAATGCAGCGAGCCGAAGTTGACGTTATGCAAAGTCGTCTTCCAGGCATGGGAGATCAGGGCGGGTCGGGAGTAGGCGCATTGGCAGGTGCAAAAGGCGCATGGTCATCGGTAATGAAAACGGCTGGAACTTTACTGGTTGGCGCTTCGATTGTAGGACTTGTGAAACATTGGGCGGATTTAGATACACAACTCACCCAGGTCGATCAGAAATTCAAAGGAATGCGAGGAACGATTGACACGCTTGGAATCGGCATGGGAAAATTGGTTACTGAAAACGTAGCTTTTGCAAATAGCTTGGGTGAAGTAACCAACAAATTTGATCAGAGCGAAGCCTTACAATTAATGGGATATGCCAAAGCGACAGGTACAACCGATGCAGGAGCATTACAGTTACGTTTAGCAGGTCGCTACGCCAGAATTCCAGGAACGGCTCAATACTTATCAATGTTCGACAAATTTGCTGGCAGGATGGGCATGGGAGAAGGACGCCGGGAAGAATTGCAGGCGGTTACTCAGCAATTAGCACAGTCAGGAGCATCACAGCGATTGGGTCTTGGGATCGGAAATGTATTTGCTACAGAATTATTCGCAAAGTCTTTTTGGGGAAATCAGTACGAGCAACGAGGCATGGGAGAGTGGGGAGCGGACTTCATTCAACGATTGAATGCTGGTATGATGGGCGGCGGCAATGATGCAAATAGATCATTTTTGATGCGAGCTTATGGATTTGGTAAAGGAAAAACATTAAGCCAGGTTCAAAAAAGGATACAGGCTGGTATCTGGGGAGAGGGAAATCTTCAGGATATGATCAGTCAGATGTATCAGGAATCTCCAGGAATGGGCAGAGAAGAACGAATACAGGCATTGCAAGGGATTACCGGAGGTCAGTTAAAAACATTTGAAATCGAACGTATGATTGATCAGGTAGATCAAACATTATCAGGCGGTGGAGGAATTGGCGATGTTGGCTTTCTCAAAACTTTGCGACAAACCGGATTTGGCGGAGCTGCAACCAATTGGGCAAGAAAAGGAGCTGCAACAACAACGCAAGGTCAGAAATATCGTACTTTCATTGATCGAATACAAAAGGAATTGGGTGGAGTTATTAAATCTCCTATTGATTTATTCTCAAAAAGTCCAGGAGCAATAATCAAAGAAATTGGTTCTGCCAGTAAAAGAGTTTTAGAACAAATGAAATCAATGGGTATCTCTCTGGATGATATGGGAACCCCAGGCGGCGTAAGTTCTGAACAGATTTTACAGGATATTCAAAGCAGCGTAAATGAGAACTTTGTTTTAAATCAAGGCGGACAACGCAAAAATGTGAACGTTGGAGTTGGTGAATATAAATTTGGATCAACCGTTCAGGACTCTTTGAAACATGACGTTGGAATCGTTTTTAATGACTCCCTAAAAATTACCGTTGATCTTGATATGAATGAAAAATCAAAAGAAATTTTACGCAAAGTAGTGATGGATGCTTTACAGGAGCACGGCTACGAAATGCTTAAAGACGGCGAACTTTTCTTTGCAGAGCCAAGAGGCAAGTATAATAGTCCCTACAAAAAACAGTAAGCTATTCATTTTTATAACGATCATTTAGTAGCAAAGCGATAATTATTGTAAAAATAGGGTTGATTATCAAAGACAAAATAAAAAACAAACAACCCGATTGCCCTTTTTTAATTGCAATTGTGGCGGCAAAATAAGACCCGATAAAATATAGGAAGATTATTATAACAAAAACTATTGCTATTGCTTGAGTTTCATTAAACATAGAATCACCAATCAAAAAATATAATATTTTTATTATAGTCGGACAAAAAAACTCGACATTGATTTAAGGTTTTAAAAGAATTAAGGTGTAAGTCTTAAAATACACTCTCAAGATACACATTAAGTGATCAAAAAGGCAAATTAATTTTTTGTGACAATTAAGATTTCCCTTGACTTTCGTGTTACGTTGTGTTATATTGAGCCATGAACGAAAAACTAAACAATTACGTACCTGTCAAAGTCGAGGATTCTCTCTTTGCCAATTTGCAAGCCGAGATGAAGGAAAAGGGCTTTGAGAATCTCAGCCAGATGGTCAGGTACATTTTGAGGGAATATTTTAAAAACAAGGGGACGGACAATGAACGAAATTGCTTGTGATAAGGCAGTACCGGAAAAATGTACTCCGATACCAATAAGTGACATAACTTTTGGTGAAGCACTGAAAATATTAAATATAGAAGATTATTGTGATAGGATTACTAACAGTAATTCACATGGCGAATTATTTTATTTATCCGATTATATAGGTATAGCAAAATTAATAAAGGACGATTCCAGTTGGTTCCGTCCGTGGTTCGAAAAAATAGTAAAATTTGCAGATGTGACTTGGAAACGACCAGAATCTGTTTTTCAACATATATTGGTATTTTTAAAGCAATCTGCTGAATAGTTTAAAATAGTTTATCTTTAGGGACATAACGAAATACTGTAAGCCAGTATTTCAGGGACAAAGGATACACGATACTAAATGGTATTGTGCATTTGTGCTTTGTTTTCTGAAATATTGGCTTTTTTTATTTTACGGAAAAAATACAATTTTAAAAAATAATTTCTCAATTGAAAACTAACAACAGGAGTAGACATCATGAGTGATGAAGAAAAGTATGGCATCACAGAGACCAAAGAAGCGATGATTTTTGGCGTTTCGATGGCAATGGCAGTGGACGAAGCCACGCAGGACGGCTTCCAATGGACGGACGTTTTCAAGATGGTTCCGGCACTAACTAAACTTCCCGTCGCAGTCGAAGGCATTCAGGAAGTACCGACTGAATTATCAGATTTATCCGAAACGGAACGAGACGAACTGATTCAGGAAATTGAAAACCTGGAATTTGCGTCTGAATATTCCGAGCAGATAGCGGAGCAGTCGCTACGAGTTGCGCTGGAATTGGGTAAACTCATTGTACTGATTCGGGAAGCGAAAAAAGAGGAATAAACGTGCAAAATCGTTCAGTTATTCCCAAAATCAAATTTCTCAGTAACGAATCTGATGTCAGCCAGGACTTGTCAAATTCTGTGATAGCATTTCAGGTCCAGAAGAATATGAATCAATTGGCTGGTTCGTTTCAACTTGTTATGGTGCCGCGGCAAAGCCTGGAGAGTGAGAACTTTCAGGCGGATTCAAAGATGCTGTCATACATTTACCGGAACATCCACCCGATGGACTTGATCAGTATCGGCGTGGAAAGTGACGGCGGGATCATGCTGGGCATTGTTGATAATGTATTCAGGAGTCGAACTACGTACAACAACCAGGTTTCAAGCCAAATCATTGTACGAGGCAGAGATTTTGGGAAAATACTGATTGAAGATAACATTATGACCGCTCCAGCATCGGATGAAGGGTATCGTCTGAAACTTGAGGAAATGTTACTTGAAACCAATATCGTATCAGGCATGGCGGGGGAAGACGTTACCCAACATCCGTTAGTGAATTATCATACTAATAATCGAGCTCCACAGCATATTACAGCGAAAGGGGATTCAGCCGGAAGAAGTTTTATCGGAACGACTGTATCTGAAGCAGTCAAATATATCTTAAAACATCTTACTTCATTGCGATTGAAAATGGTTTTTGATGGCAGAAAAGATGTTTCGGCTCATGAATTACTCACCTATTTTGTAGATTCACGAGAAGGTGATGAAATTGCAAACGAATCATTCAATCGCTATGAGGGCAGCGTTGGAAATTTTCTCTATTCGGTAGTAGATAGAGAACTTTACGAAATTTTCGTTGAAACCTATTTAGAACAGCCAGCATTGATTGTCAGACCAAAACCGTTTGATCGTCTGGGGGATATTGTTACCGACATCGGCGGACAAAAGAAGATTTTGAATAAGTCTGATAAATTCATCTGGGATCAAACAAAGAATATTTTGAACGGAGAATATTTTCACGAAGTTACCGAGCAAGAAATCATTCAGTTGAATATGGGTGTATCAGATTATGAGTCATTTTCGGTCTATATTCATCACCCACGGTACAACATACTTGGCGCAGCTTATGATAATGTCAGAATGTTCTTCCCAATGCACGATTTTTTTTCAATCAAGCGCTATGGACTGAAAGTAAAAGAGACAGTTACTAATTTAATAAATCTTGAAAAAGATGAAGATACTTTTATCAAGGATAAACCAAAAAAAGATCATGCAATTCAAGGACATCGTGATAGAGCTTTTAACTGGTATCGATACAATCCTATTTTAGAGTCAGGTACGGTTACAGTACGAGGGCATGACTATTATAAGTTAGGCGATAAAATCAAATTAGTTGACGAGATCGCACAGAACGGACAACGAGAGATTTTGGGATATTTGACAGGATATTCCCATCAATGGCAGTATGGCGGACTATTTACAACCACACTGCAATTAACCCGGGGAGAGAACGCTAAAGCAATAGCAGATTTTGCGAATTTGACAAATGACATGGTTATTAGAACGGGGATATGATGAACGGATTTACACCACAATTTCAAATCGTTGAAAATCCGAATCCAACATCACGGATTTATGGAGTCCTTCAGGGACAATTTATTCTTGACGGAAATATCATTTTTCTTCAAACGCTTGACGGAGATCGGTTCAGCCTGGATCGAGTCGATATACTGTCAACTGCTTTCAATGACAAGGACGGCATATTGCGTTTTCCACGTCCATTCGTTTACGACAAGTTTGGCAATGTTGTTGACAAGGGCGATCTGGTAATAATTGCATTTTATAAAGGCGATGTATTCAATCCTATCGTGATAGGTTCAGTTATTCCGATTCAGAAAGATGAATTCTTTCACAACTTCACTCAGGCGGATTATCAAAAAAAGAAAACCCGATTTGAAACCGAAGGCGCAACAATTGAATATCAAGACGATGGCAACGGCGAGATTCAACTCGATATTACCGCCCAGGGCGAAGGCACCGGCAATATTACAATTAACCTTACCGGAAGTTCGGACAATGGAAATATTATTATCAACACTAATGGTAACGTTCAATTAACCGCACAAAAGGACGTTACAATTGAAAGTTCACAAGTTATCAACATCCAGGCAGCCGATCAGGTTAACATTTCAGGGGATTCAAAGGTTGTGGTCGATTCGCCAGCAATTGAACTTGGCGAAAATGCGGTTGAGTATCTTGTCAAAGGGACATCATTATTGAGTTGGCTCAATTCTCATATTCACCAAGTAGGGGCTGCCCCTGGTCCGAGTTTAGTGCCTACGGTACTGGCAACATCATCAATTTTGTCGAGTAGAAACAAAACTTTATGAGACTAAAATGTTCTGGGAAACAGTTTTTTTACTTTTTATCTGCCTGATCTGTTATATTTTTGCAGTTCAAAATATTCGAATTCAGAATGAACTTGACGAAGAAAATCAATATGATTAGAACGATCTTTATAATACTTTTTTCAGCTATGCAAATTTTGGCACAGACGGAAACGCACCAGGGAGAGACAATGACAGTTATTGACGGCCCCGCTGTTTTTCCGAGTGACACGAGTCTGATTTACTGGTCGTGGGGCACTGCTATATTTTATTCATCATTGAGTGGAGACGTAAAAGTAACCGTTAGGGCGAAAGAAGATTATGCGGGGGATCAACACGCATTATTTATTGTTCGATGTGCGGGGTTAGTGGATACGCTTGAGATCAATACGACTTATTTTTCGAACTATCTAATTTATGACGATGTTTCAGCCAGTGATTATGAATTGAGTTTTATCAATGACTTTCCTAACGAAAGGAATGTTCATCTTGATTATGTAGAAATCGAGCCAATGCAAAGCGTTCCCGATACCGGAAAAGTCTTGATCGAGTGGGATCCAAACGAGGAACCAGACCTGGCAGGGTATAAGGTTTACTATGGCACAGAATCTCGTAAATATACAAAGTCTTATGACGTTGGTGATACAACTCAATTCAAGTTGTACTGGCTGCCAATGAATGTCAGGTTGTATTTTGTAGCCACAGCCTATGATACTGTACCAAACGAATCGCTTTTCAGTAACGAAGTTGATACGCTGATTGAATCAGAAGTTTTTGAATATAGAAAAGGGGACTGGAACAAAGATAGGAAAATAAGCTTAATCGACATCGTTCAATTTACAAAACGGTTTGGAGCGATTCTGGGCAATCCTGAATATGACAAAGTGTTTGACTTTGACGAAGATAATAAAATCTATTTATATGACATAGTTCAAATTACGAAAATATATGGACTTATTTATTAGGTGGTGATAAAATGAAACTAAATATTTTTCTAATTGCTATTATCATTTTAACAATCTTCAATTTTTGTCAAGAAGAACAAGCTTCTTTAAATCTGTTTGCTCAAAACGCAGGACAGGTTAAAATAGATACTGTGAGCAATATGTTCAGCGTTACATTTGCGCCAAAGTATGCGGGATGCGTTACTGCCTTAGCTGCAAATATGTATTTTGATCAAAACATGTTTGACGTTATCGAGGATTCGACAAAGACGTATGGAGTTTTTGCAACTGAAGCAGTTAGATTTTGGAGTCCTAATCGCATTGCTTTTGCCTTTGCATCAAATAACGATGTTTGTAAATTAGACAATACAAAACTTTTCACGGTATTATTTCAAGTCAAAGAGACCGTTAGCGATCCGGTGCTAACTTATTTCGAGTTGCAGGACGTAGAGATTGAAAGAGACGGCAAACAAATAAAGTATCGAGCCGAAAATCTTCAATTGTTTGCAATGCAGGTTTTTTTATTCAACTGGATTATCAAGAATTATTAATGAGAGTGAAATGCTTTCGAACCTATTACAATTCAACCATCTGATCTTTCAGTTAGTGAAGTTTAACACTGAAACCAAAATTTCAACGGAAATTCTTGTGGTATCGATGGCAGTTATGCCCACGGATATTTCCTATACCTACACGAGCCGGAGCGCCATTGCACAAACAAGAGGCAACAACGAGGTTGATGGATTCAGAGAGACGTATGGCAGGGGATTAACACGAATTTCGATTAATGGCACATTTGGCTATAAGAACCGATTGATCGGAACCGAATGGAAGTCCGGCTGGGGCAGGCTGATCGAATTCAGGGAATTGGTTTTCAAATTATCGAATTTGCAGCAGGGACAATCGAAACGAAAAATTCTGGGAGTCAATACCCAGGCGTATGATAATTCATTTCTCAAAGATAACGAAGTGATTGTCGTAAATTTCTTTGACTTTTTCAATCAGGAAAAATTTGCCGTCAATCTCGATACGTTCAACATCATCGAGACGGCGCAACGCAATAATCTTCCCGCATACCAATTGATGTTGACTGAAATTTCTGATTATGTATTCACTTTGTCGTCAGATTTGGTATTGAATGCACTCTTGAAATACGAGGTAATCATTGGCAGCATCGTTCAGGCAGCCGATGACATCCTGGGAAATATTGCAGGCGATCCCGGACTTAAATTGATTGCAAATGCTTATGGCTATGTCAATCTTGCGTTAGACTCGTTAGGCAAAACAGCAGGCAGTGTTAACAGCGTGATCGATTTGGCAAAAGAGGCAGGGAACGTTTTAACAGGCAAGGCAGCAGCTAAAAAACTCACTGGATTTAAATCAATATTTGGGTAAAACAATGATAGTAAAAATGTTTGATAGATTGGTTTATTTCGATCTGCAAAAAGCAGCGCAAATAGGCATGTTTGCCAGTGGTGACATCATGTCGTTACCGCTGTTACCGTCTAAGAAAAACCCACGAGTCAAGCGGCATCAAAATCCCAATAAAGATTCGGCAATAGACTTATTTGCAAAAATACCGCAGAAGAAAGAGACAGAGAGGAAAATTGAGAAGCCAAAAGCGGAGGAAACAGAGAAGAAGGTTGAAAAACCGAAGATTAAAATCAAAACAAAAACTAAAAGTGGAATAGAGGTCGAACTTTTAAATATAAACAAAGTGAGTACATGCAAGGCTATTTTTAATCATCACAAATTCGGTAAAATTGAAATAGAATGCAAATGGGGATCATCTCAGGGACAATCTGGAGCAATCGGACAATATAAAGGAAATAACATTCTATTAACTGTTCCGAAAGAACAGTTTAACCAAGTTACAGTTGATAATGCGATATCTGCTTTAAATAGAGCAAGTGTAAATGAGAAAAAATTACAAAAGATATTAAGAGATGGGTTAAGTAATGATTATTAATTACACTTAAACTATTTTTATAGTAAAATTATTCAGGCCAGATTTCGTCGTCTATGTTTATTGGATCATACCGTCGCAGTTCGGATGATGGTATTAACATCGTTTTTCGTGTATAAATTTCTTCACAATTAGAAAATCCATTGCCAGATGTTTTTACATCGACGACACTGCCCTTCGTAAAGGGCTTGGGATAGTCTGTTAATAAAACTTTTAAGTCCATAACTTTTCCTGTCACTTTTTGGTTTGGTTTTTATTTTTTATTATTTTATCAAGATAAGTTTCAATGAAATTACTTAATGAACGTTTTTCTTTTTTAGCTAATATTTTGATCTTTTTGAGAAGATCATTTGATAAATAAATTGACGTACTTGGCATTGTTTTTACCTTATATTATTAACAAGTACAATATATCATTTTCTAATATAAAAGTCAAGTGAAATTATTGTAACAAGGAAAAATGATAATTATCATAATGTTGGCAATTTTATCAGGCTTGGGTAAAGCGGGCAGGGACACCATCGCCCACAATTTTTGGGTAGGAAAATGATAGTAAAGTTATTCGATCAATATTGTCTGATTAAATCTAAGAAGATTATGAAGCCAGGTTCTCGGGGTGGGAAATATTGGATTGATAAATATGGGAATGTAAGATATGACGAAAATTCAAAAAAACAAAATGAAACAAGAATAAATTTAGAGAATACTCTGACACAACAGGAAAAAGACGCAATCATTAAATATACAACTTTTTCAGGAAAGTCGAAGTTGGTAAATCAACTATTAAGAAAAGAACTTAAAGTTGATAAACAAAAACTATCAAAAGAAGACAAAGTAGTTATAGATGAAATAAACGAAATAATAGTTAATTTTACTACAGCATTAAAGAAAATGCCTTCCTATCAAGGCACTGTTTATAGAATTACGAGTGTTAATAGAAATGTTGCAGACAGAATATTATCCAAAATAAATAAAAATGGGAAATTATCATGGAATCAATTTTTAAGTTCATCGACAAAGAAAGGAGTTACAAACTATTTTTTAGGAAGAGATGATGTTGATTTTAGATTAAAAATAAAATCTAAAACTGGTAAGGACATTTCAATTTTGAGTTTTCATAAAGGAGAGAAAGAAATAATATTTTTACCCAACACAAAGTTTGAAATTATAAATAAATCGACCGAAAAGGTTGAAGATTATGATAAAAAAATTATTGTATTAGAATTGAAAGAGATATAGATAGGCAATAATTTTAAAAATAAAACAGATGACTCATCTGACTCATCGGCTATGATTTATACTATGATGCAATTAATTATAAATCTCTTTTTCTTTGTAAATAAATTCATGCTGACAACATCGACAGGTAATTGTTAAAGTTCCATCGACATGAATTGTTCTTTGATCTAAGACAGGAGATTCACAATTAGGACAAAAAATACAGCATCCCTGTATTTCTAACAATACATTTTGGACGAAGTAGTCTCTGATTGATTTTCCTTCGAGTTTCGCCATAGAAGTGATGATATTGTGTAAACTATCATCAACTTCTATGACTAAGCGTTTTTTGTTGTTATATTTTTTGGGTCGTGGCATTTTAATCACAATTAGTTACATGATTATGATTTTGATCTTCGACTGACCAATCAGATGTTTTTTCGCTGTCGGTCATTGCAGATGTAGATTCCCATTCCGTTACTTTAGATTGGGCATCTTCGATTTTATCGAATTCTACAAGATTGCCATTATTTTCAAGATCGCCGCCTTTAAAATGATTGAGATGAAACATGGTAAATCTCCTATTTAAATTAATAATTAATTTTATGTACACAGTATAACACAATATAACATCATATAACATAAAAGTCAAGTGAAATTATTGTAACAAAAGAAAATGATAATTATAATACTATTGGCAATTTTAAGCGGCTTGGGTAAAGCTGTCAGAGACACTATCGCCCATCACTGGGAACGATGTATTTTCACGAAGATTGGAAATGAATTCTGGTTCAAGTGGTTCCGGTCGGACTGGCGGGATAAGCCGTCACATCCAATATGGTTTTTGTGGGATGCCTGGCATTGGTTTGATACGCTTTCTTATGCCACGTTGTTTGTATTGATTTATTTATGTTCCGAATACTGGGAAATCAGTGTCATCATATCGGCGAAGTGGCTAAGCTTCTCAATTTTTTATCACAAGATTTTGCTCATAAAGGACTCAGTGGAATGAAAAAGGTTTTGAAAATAGCAGGATTGATTTTGGTAGGATTCATTCTGTTTTACATTATCACAAATTTTTGGTGCGTTTAATGCAAATTACAGACATTGAATCGAAAATAGACGAAGCTATCTATTATTTAGAAGTCGCTATTGATCGGATCGAAACGCAATCGGATAACTTTGAGATTTTTCCCCGGGAAGTGAAGTTAGGCGATATTCCACCCGACTATGAGAAAAATGCTTACGATCTCAATAACCTGGTCCAGAATCTCCGTAGTATCAAATATCAGAATCGATTATTGAAAATTGATGATGCGACCAAAATCACGATGTTGAGTCAGTACCAAAATGGTGAAGACCCGAAGCCGATTATCATCACGGAGATTCATACAGTCAGCGATCTTGACACGTTAGAAGGCATTGGAATCAAGTTGAGAGTTGACTGGAAAAAGATAGCGGAGTACAACAATCTCGACTCGATGGACTTGACCGCCGGAGATGAACTGGCAATTCCGAGAGAGATCGATCCCCGCTTGATTTTTCAGTATCAGAACCAGGATTCCCCGGTATTCGATTTACCGTCAGGTGAAAACATACTGGGGAAAGATTTGTCAAACGAACTGGAAGAAGATACGGATGGAGATTTGCGAGTACTCAATCCTCGTGATACCTTTGTGCAAGGGATGGAGAATATCATTTACACGGATTTTGGCTCACTGCCATTCTATCCAGGCTGGGGATTGGAGCACTGGGTTGGCGATGACGTGCCAAGTGACGTACAAGGCGAGTGGAAAAAAGAGATGATCCGCCGGTCATTTATGCGGGATGCACGAGTATTTGAAGTGCCACTCGATGAGATTGTGATTGTAAAAAATGCTGAATCTGATGAAATTACCTTGAACATCTATCCAATTCAGGGTTTGGATTATTCAACAATTACCAATCAGACGAAATTTGTAGCACCTACACCGGTAACAATTCCAGATTTTTGGGATTATGAAGATGATATCGATGTTTGAGTTTTAAGGGACACGGGACAGAGGACAAATCAAACAAAAATTATTAACTTTTTTTTGAGAGGTTTGACCAATGTCCAAGCGATTATTTTTCTTTGTCATTATGGTTCTGTTTGTATCGACACTTTTGGCACAAACACCGTACCGTATCAAGATGCCCCGATACAGTTATTCGGCGCAACTGAGAGGCGTTGCAGCCACTCGGACCGCCAGTTTAACAATAGACGGAACATATTCCACTACTTTCAAGATGCACGAGTTCGATGTATCAGTGACAGGATTATATCAACTTTACTCCGATCCAGCAGGCGGGGTCGCCTACGTTCTCGTGACGAACTGGGGCGGTACCGGCGGAAAAGTGGTTCCGGGAAATGATTTTGCTGATTTTTACGAGAATATCAACGCCAGCAATCAGGTGATCTCGACAGGCATTGGGGACACGGCGATTGCAACGGCGAAAATTAAAAATTCAGCCATTACAACAACCACTATTGCTGATAGTCAAGTTAGTTTAGCCAAAATGACCACTGCTGCAGTGAATTACATTGGTGCTGGTGGAACTGTGACGAATAATCCTGATGATATTACACTGGAAAATGTAGCACCTGATATGATTGGAATTCATGGTAATCTTATGACTTATGTTCTATTATCAGATTCAGCAGCATTAATTTCAGATGTGACAGCTCAAAAGAAGTTTGTAGTGATTGATAGTTTTAGAGTGGAAGGAACTTCCCTGCAAAAAGGAAATTCACAGTTTAATGGCAAAGTCATCGTTGACGATAGTTTGCGATCTAACGGTCCGGTGCTTTTTAAAAATAAAGCAGTAATAGAAGATTCGTTAAGAGTCGAAGAAACAAGTTTGTTAAAAGGTACGGTTACCGCGAATACAAAGCTAATTGTCAATGATTCACTCCGAGTGGAAGAAACAACACTGGTGAAGGGCAAAGGAACGTTCAATGATTCACTGGTTGTGATAAAAGGATTCAGAAATGAAAGCATCTCAACGCTGAAAGGTAATATTGATGCGAGGACAAAACTTGTCATTGGCGATTCCCTTCGGGTAGAAGAAACAAGTTTACTAAAGGGCGTCGTTACCACGGCGGCAGATATTACAGTTGGGACGAAAGCCGTGGTGAACGATTCGCTGCGGGTTGAAGAAACTTCATTGCTCAAGGGCGCTGTTACAGCAAATACGAAATTAGTGGTGAATGATTCTTTGCGAGTGGAAGAAACGTTATTGACAAAAGGAAAAGGAACATTTTCAGATTCACTTGTAGCGACTAAAGGATTCAGAAATGAAAGTATTTCTACATTGAAAGGCAATGTTGATGCCCGAACTAAACTCGTAATCGGTGACTCGTTGCGGGTGGAAGAAGATGCACTTTTGAAACAAAAGTTAGTGGTTATGGATTCGCTTCGGGTGGAAGAATCGGTACTGGTGAAAGGCAAGGGGACGTTCAACGACTCCCTGGTAACCATCAAGGGATTCAGAAATGAGTCCATTTCAACGCTCAAGGGAAATGTTGATGCGAGAACTAAACTCGTCATTGGCGATTCCCTTCGGGTAGAAGAAACGAGTTTATTGAAAGGTACAGTAACCACGGCAGCGGATGTCTTAATTGGCACAAAATTGGTTATTTCAGATTCGCTTAGAGTAGAAAAAACTTCAATACAAAAAGGCAATGCTCAATTTGACGGTAAGGTTGTGAT
>Ga0307377_10005688_pt1 | contig 13282 bp, 16 predicted proteins | sample TR3MG_FD_202535 | JGI IMG/M metagenome (GOLD analysis project Ga0307377, IMG submission 202535) | Soil microbial communities from Risofladan, Vaasa, Finland - TR-3 | ecosystem: Environmental > Terrestrial > Soil > Coastal area > Acid sulfate soil | place: Finland: Risofladan, Vaasa | collected... | reverse complement strand
TTTATTATCATCTTCCCTTCCCTCTGGCTACTATTGGTATTGTATTGTTCTATTGATTAAAAAAACGTAATTACTCACGTATCTTGCCACAAAGCCTGCCCTAGCGCGACATAGCAGGGACATAAGCCTGCTTTGGTATTAACGCCGGAGCTTAGCTTTAATAACTAATTCTTGCATGCCAGGTCTGGGCCAGGGGCACCAAGACACCAAAACTATAGAATTATTCTTTATTATAGCCTTTTTAATCCGCCAGACGACAGGCGGATTGAAATTAATGAGAAAACTCCGTTATTCAATTTATATTTATCTCCTCTTTGGGTCTTTGTGCCTTGGTGGCTGAATAGTTACAAAAAAACAAGGTAATTATCTATGTCATCGATGCAAATGAAAGCTATTGAAGGTATTTCTGTTGGCGATACGTTTACCACATCTCGCACTTTCACCGAACAACAGGTATTGGATTTTGCTGAAATATCCAGAGACTACAATCCAGTTCATTTTGATGAACGTTTTGTAAAGGCAATGAAATTCAATGGGAAAATATGCCATGGACTTTTAGTTGGCAGTATGCTCACTGAAATTGGCGGGCAACTTGGATGGTTGGCAACGGAGATGGATTTTAAATTTCAAAAACCCGTGTATTTTGATGATACGATTAAGGCTGAGCTCACAGTTATTGATATCGACGAAAATGGTTTGGCAACATCTGAAGTGGTATTTACAAATCAGGATGGGGCTACTGTACTTGAGGCTATTGTTAAGGCATTCGCACCTGGTGAACCTGGAAAGCACGTCATACGTGCAATGATAGCTGATGGAGACCCAACCAACAAGATATGAAAAAATACAATATGTTTCCGCGTGAATATTGACATATTAACGTTTAAACGTTATAATGTTTTAACTACATTTGGAGGTAATACTATGGCAACAGAAACAAAGCGTGCCACGATATACTTTGTCCCCGATCTACACAAGGCCTTGCGGTTAAAGGCTGTGGAAACCTCCCGCTCGGTTTCTGATCTTGTAAACGAGGCCGTCAGAGAAACCATGGCCGAGGATGCAGAGGATCTCGCAGCGTTTGATGAAAGGGCCCATGAACCTCTGATCAGCTATGAAGAAATGGTCAAGAGGCTCAAAAAAGATGGCCGCATATAACATTTTTTTTAAAAAGTCGGTCTGGAAGGATTTTGAAAAAATAACAAAGGAGGATTTAGAAAGAATCCTTACGCGCATCAAAATGCTCTCTCAAGATCCTCGCTTTCCAGACTGTGAAAAATTGACCGGACAGGAAAGGTATCGACTGCGGCAAGGGCGGTATCGTATAGTGTATTCAATCCAAGATGATGAGCACACAGTCTGGGTGGTGAAGGTCAGGGCTCGCAAAAATTTTTAGCGTATCACCTGACTTTTGGATGAATATGCAGCTTCGATGGGATCTATATTTTGCAAGAAAATCTGAATCAAATGCGCTTGACAGCATCAAGCCACTACCCGTGCATCAAATTCAGACAAACAAACCCAGGGCCCACCAAGGCGCTGGGCAGTGATCGTTGTTCTATTGCGCTTCACAAAGACACGTAAGCGTTCAAGTTGCTCATTAAAAACATTGACAATATCATATCGATAGTGCTATCGTATGACAAAAAATTATCGATGGAGATTATGAAATGCAAACAGTTACTGTATCACCAAAATATCAGGTCGTAATACCAAAGATGATAAGGCAGACATTGCATCTTCGTCCTGGTCAAAAAATGCAGGTTGTAGAATATGAGGGTCGAATCGAATTAATACCTGAACGAGATATTACAGAGCTTCGAGGATTCCTCAAAGGCATAAATACTGAATTCGAACGCGAGGAAGATAGAGTATGAATATCGTCGATTCTTCCGGTTGGCTTGCCTACTTTGCAGACGAGCCGAATGCAAAACATTTCATATCTCCTCTGAAAGATACAGATTCGCTCGTTGTTCCAACGATAACTTTATATGAGGTTTTCAAGGTTGTTCTCCGAGAATCAAGCGAGAATGAAGCGCTTCAAGCGACAGCGGCTATGCAAAAAGGAACCGTTGTAGATCTTACAGTCCCGTTGGCTATCGCTGCTTCTAAACTAAGCCTGGAAAAGGGTCTTCCAATGGCAGATAGTATTATTCTAGCAACAGCTAAAGCATATAATGCAATACTCTGGACGCAAGATTCAGATTTAAAGAACATGCCTGGAGTGAAGTACTTCCCTAAAAAATAATGGCCAACCTGTCACTTCAGCCACCCTGCCCTGTTAAATGCCTCGTTTAATTTCTATTTCACCGGGGTCAAAAAATCAGGACAAGATAATATCTATCTCCGCGGTCCCTGTGGGCTCTAGCGACCCTGAGAAGCATCGAAGGGGAGCGGGCGAGAGATTGTCATAGCCGCATACTCGTAAAATGAAGCACAGAGCTAAATGAACAAGCCTATAAAAACATTGACAAAACACATATTGAGAGATAAGCAAGAAATAGATATATAATTCAAAAGGCCAGCCCATGAAAAAGTATTGTTACTTTTTTGGCTTGCTCGTTGTTCACCCGCTCATTACAGCACGTTACTGCTCTTCTACAAACAGCGTAAAAAACAGTAAACACTCCTCCCCTCCCCTTGAACATGCAAAACATACACAGGCCGTAACACCCGCACTCCAAACCGAACATAATAAAAAATACAAAAGAAACATTGCAGCCCTTTTAGGCCTTTTTTGTCTCGGGCTGTTAGCCATATTCTATGCAATTGAAAAGAGCCGTGTGATGCCCGTATGTCAACTGGAGGACCTTGCCCTCCTAAAAATCATTAAGAAAAATACCTTCCGGCTCTGGAACAACCACCGCCCGGATAGAAAGTTAATAAGGCTGGAGGATTGGAAACAGGATACTTAAGCGAGAATGGGCTTAGTTCTTTAAAAAAAGCATAATTATTATCATATTTATAATCTGTATATTAGATGTTGGTCTCCATCTAATTGGAGGTAATCATGAGTGAAGAAGAGATCCTTGTAGATGATGAGAAAAAGGACGTAGATCCAAAAGAGTACGAGAGGGCAAAATCGGAACTCAAAAATCGTTGCGAAAAAGCGAATTTGATTTTGAGAGAAGAAGAAGAGCCGTTCAAGGATGGTATCAAGTACCTTGTATTGGAGTTGCCGTCAGGACGTGATAAAAGGTCCTACGCTATCTGGGACTATGCTAATCTTGAGCAAATACTCTCGATCCAATTTGAGAATTTCGTTTTCCTTAATCCCTACGAGGCAATCTGCTCATATGAAAATGGCACAATTGAGGCGCTGGTTACAACAATAGATAGAATACCAACATCTTTTTTGAGGCGTAGATTACTTGGTAGACGCAGTATGGGAGAGGATAAGACTAGCGAGCTTGACCTTGAAGTGCTTTCTAAAGACGGTGAAAAGAAATTGAACCTAAGCCCGGCATCAAAAGAGATCGAAATATTATGCTCAGGGGCCAGGCGATCAATGCTCAGCTTGAAGCTTTCAGGAATTAGAGCTGGAAGGCATGACGATGCCGTTAGAATTCTCAGTCGAATGGCAGACGCTTTCTTCTTCCAAATGGACCTATCATTCGGAGTTGGCCTCAACTTGGCTAGGGTTAGATTTAGACGGCACCTTATTTATCCAAGTCGCATGAGAGCACCGGAGGCATCTTTGGATGATCTCGAATTCCCTTCCCAAGAATACGATGAAGCTCCTATGTCATTGTATTGGTATGCACGTAGTGCACAGGGTATGCCCCTGCTGCAGTTTCTGGCCTATTATCAAGTTATAGAATTCTACTTCCCCACATACTTTCAAGTTGAAGCCAGACGTGAGATCCGGCGGATTCTCAAGAATCCAACTTTTCGGGCAGATCGCGATGCAGACATCGGGCGAGTATTATCCGCTCTTTCATCTAAAAGGGGATCGATCGGAGATGAGAGATCGATGTTACGAGCTACTTTACAAGAATGTGTCGATCCTGGCGAATTGCGGTCATTTTTGAGCTTAGACAAAAGGAAGCAAGAGTTTTTTTCATCAAAAACTAAAGGGTTGACGACACACAAACTTCCGTTGGCAAATCCAACAGCTGATTTGAGAAACGATGCTGCTGATCGGTTGTATGACATTCGATGTAAAATCGTACATACCAAGAACGATGTCCGGGAAGGTGAAGTGGAACTATTATTACCTTTTTCCAAAGAGGCTGAGCAGCTCTATTATGACATAGAATTAATACGTTATCTAGCTCGTCAAGTGCTCATAACAGCGAGCAGTCCTTTAAAATTTGATTAATCAAAGACCAACAATTTTCTGCACCTGACCGTTCTTTCGCTGCGCTCCACAACGGCAAGTGAGAAATACGTTAGCCCACGAAGGAGACCAATATGGCGCATTCCCTCCTAGAACTCTCAGCTGACGAGGTTCAGTCACTACCCATTGATCGTCTCGGAATTCTCGTACTGAAATACCTCGTTGACACCAAGGAGTGGAATGCCTACAACTTCCTGAATTCTGGCAGGAATCTGAACCTTCCCGAGCCCACCCTTCGGTGCTGGTCCGAAGCCCTCAACTGGCTTTTCTCAAAGAATCTCGTCGCTCGCGGAACGCCGGGCCAGTCGAGTTCCGATGCGATATTCGTCACCCGTCTCGGAAGCAAGGTTCTGGAAGTGGGACTTGAGACAATCCGAGCCTGTGAACGTCTAGACGTGGAACTGCACCACCGCCTCGAGCAAGTGAAGTCACAGTTCCTGCTCGGACAATTCGAGCTAGCGGACTTCGCGGCGATGCGGGAGGTAGAGATCCGAGTTCGCGAACTCTCTGGCGCCGACTCGTCTCTGCTCGGCGTGAAGCTCATGCGAAACTCCTTCGGCGAAGGGGGTAAACTGGCTGACCCAAAGCTGGATCCAGGAGAGCGGGTCGGGATCATGGAACTATTCGCTGGTGCTATTGGCACTTTCAAGAATCCCCCAAGCCACAGGCAAGTCGACTACGCTGATCCCACGGAGGCGTCGGAGGTCGTCCTACTCGCAGACCTCCTCATGAGACTGTTGGATCGCGTCGGAGCGCGGATCGCCGAGCCCACGAATACACAGAAACACGAGAGCTAATATATTTTAGACACCACAACATAACAAGTTTATGAATGCAAGTTGGCTAGACCTCTTAGGCGCCGTAAATGGTGCCAGGCATAAGTAATTAAGTATTTTAGCCTAAAAAGAGGATCAAACCTGCTCTTGACTCATGTAAAAAATATCATTGAAAAAAAGACCAGGGGCCAACCCCCGGGTTCTATATTGATATGGATTTTATTTCTCAATGAGCACGGTAAAAAATGAACCACCTCACTGCAGAGCAGCGAAGTATCAACCGGAATATCCATAATCACCGCAAGGGACGGGGAATTAAACGCTTGTCCGCCTTTGGCGGATTGAAATATTAAATCATGGCTCTTTTTATATTTTGGAAATAATTCCGATCAATCAATAGATTTGTATAATATTCGCTAATCGGCAACAATCCAACACAATGAGATCAACTCTATCTAAAAGAGAGCGCATTGAATCGCTCAAGATATTTGCCAGCGTACAATCTCACTTTTTTAACGCCAAGTGTGCCGTCATCCCTGTTACTGCAGCCAGTTTCAAGAGAGCGGCGCTTATGGGGTCGCAAATGAGGCAAAATGTCATTTTGACGCATAGCGGCTATACCATGTACATTGTTATCACAGACCTCGAAAAGAAAGCTAAACCAGCCATGTTTCGTATCTCTCGGCCTGGCCTACCATTTCAAAAAATGGAAAGGAAGTTGGCTGGCAGCATGTCTTCACTGCTTTCTGGCTATTACTCAAAGTTTTATAGACGAAGAGACTTGGAGAGAGTTATTCCTGCGTTATCACATGAATTTCTGCAGACAGCGATAGCTCACCAGCTAAAGCTAGCAAACTTCAGCATCGAAGAATCTCTCTCAATTATCAAAGAGTTCGAGAAAATTGTTCTCTGGAGCTATGAAGGCGAGCCGGTAGCCACAGGCTTATTACTAACACGAAACTTCCACGATCTTAAAAAAAATCAAGCACAGCTCGGTATCCATATTACGCCTGTCAGAAAGATTAAATTCGGTTCGAGGTTACTTAGCCTGAAGAGGGGCGTAATGATAGTGGACGCCCAAAACAATCTTTTCGTTATAGACCGACTCAAGCGTATTCTCGCCATTGTGTCGTCCACACATGATCATGCTTCTATAGATTCATGCTATGTTCCAGAACCTAAGTGGGTTCATGAATTATTGAAGGGTCGCGACTGGGTGATAAGAACCACACAAAATCGAGAGATTGAAATTATTTGTAGGGGACTCATGAAGTTGCGCTATAAGAAAGGCTTGTGGTCAACTGTCCCGTTAGCCACTTTCTTCGAAACCTTCAAAGATCGAATCGGCGAACGTCTCTTAGCAACGATTTTACCCATTATAGAAGAAATGTCAGTAAGGCGACTTGGAGCCCTTTTTGTCGTCATTCCTTCGGATGACATACTTGACACCTTTATTGATCGGAAAAAGGACATTGTTGATGTTGCGCTCCGAGGGAAGGTCAATTTCTTCAAATCCCCAACGGAGCTTCTCATAAATCTAGCAAGTGTCGATGGCGCAGTCATAGTCAATCACAAGGGGGCCATTCTAGCGACAGGCATTCATATCAAACCATCATTGAAACACCCAAAGCCAAGAGTCGAAGGCACAAGAACTGCAGCTGCTATTTCTGCCTCCTATTCAGGTTATGCTCTAAAGTTATCCCACGACGGGGATTTCGAGGTTTACCAGCGTGGCAAAAAGGTATTCCAGATTGCCTAGATAATAGAAACTAGCTCTTGCACTCAGACGGCCTATCTGCTGCTGGTGAAGAGCATCTGTTAGTGCAACAAGATAGCATTAAGGACTGAATATGCCTGACAGGTAAGCAGAAACTATTCGGGATTTAATCTATTACCAATATGCAAAGATTATCGCGCGGAGTGCTTTTGTAATTCCGAATGGTAGAGCTGCCAAGTCCCAGCATTATGGCTTCATCAAAAAGACATTTCGTCAGCTCAAAACAGGAGAAAAGAGCTGGTCGGAGATCACCAGAGAAGATCGCCAGTTGGTCGAGTCTGAAAAGAGGTGCGCATATTGCGGCTCAGATACTGATCTAAATTGGGAACACCTTGTTCCTCGCTCCGTGCATATCAATGATCAGTGCCCGAGTTGCGAGCGAATTTTGGGCATACACAATCAGGTATGGGCATGCCGTGCATGCAATTTATCTAAGGGCCAGAGGAGACTCTATGAGTTCTTTCGAGCCCGATTCCCGCAAGATCCAAAATTCTATGATTTGATTCCACCCCTTTTGGAGAAAAAATATCTCAAGACCATTTACAATTGCCATGATTGTGCAGGAACATTGAATTCTTCTGGTGTTCCTTCTGGTAGAGGGCTCACCGTTTTGGATATAGATTCTGTCCTTAGGATTCAAAGGAGGATCTAATGTTTAAGGATTTAGATGTGGATTCTGGGGACACAATACTGAATTATTGAAAGTGGTCAAATCAGCTTATGATTCATTTATAGAATATTATTGAAAAAAGTTCGGGGTCAAACCCCGGGTTCTGGGTTGATACATGGATTATGTAGAATATAGAATTATTGCCATATTTATAATCTATCTATTATATATTTGTGTGTCATAAATGATTTGGTTGTATGTTAATGGGAGCATCAAGACGTGCCAATAGATGAAGATATCATCAAGGAACTATTGAAAACCAAAGGAGCCTATCTATATCATAGGGAAGGTCAGGAGCTAGAGTTCAAAGAACAGTTTAATCTTGCAGGGTTTGCTGATTATTTTAGAGATTTGGCCGCCTTTTCAAATAATAGAGGGGGCTATCTAATATTCGGTGTTAAAAACGCTCCTCGCTTACCAAATGGACTTAGTGGCTCTGCCTTAGAGCAGTTCAACAAAATTGATCCAGAGAAAATCACAGGTTTTCTTCTTGAAATATTTTCTGCAGATATCAGATGGGAACAAGCTGTAGTCGAGATCGAAGGGAAAGCTTTTGGTATTTTTAAAATTTATGAAGCAGCTGTAAAACCAGTAATCGCAAAAAAGGACGAAGGTAAGGATCAAATCATAAAAAACGGTGAAATTTATTATCGATATGGCGGTCGCACACAAAAGATACAATACGCTGAACTTGAAAATATAATCAACAAACGTATTGAACAAAATAATAGCCAGTGGCTCGACTTGATGGCCAAAATTGGTAAAGCCGGACCTCAAAATGCCGCTATTTTGGATACAGAAAAATCATTGATCGAAAAAGATGAATCAAAAATTCTTGTGTTAGATGAAGGCTTAGCAAACAAGATTAAGTTTATTAAAGAAGGACAGTTTTCCGAAAAAGAGGGGGCGGTAACGCTAAAACTTATCGGTGATGTAGTCCCGGTTGATAAAGTAGAAATAGTTAAAAAGGTCAAACAAAATCTAATCAAGGATTATCCTCTCTCAGCAATGGAGCTTGCTGCAGAGGTTAAAGCCAGAATTCCTAGGGTTAGTCAGAGTGATATTTGGCAAGCAATTAAAGATAACAAAGTCAAAGACAATCTAGACTACTCAGCATATAATTTTAGAAACAAAAAACAGGAAGATGAATATAGAGAAAGTGGTGTCGTCCCTCCTGTGACTCCAAGCATTTATAATCACAAAGCGACTGATTTTTTGGTAAAAGTATTGAAGGTAAACAAATGACCCTAAGTTAAGGAGCACACAACATTGGAGTGCAAGGGACAGGGTAAGAACGCGCTGCCCCTGACACCGGGCTTTTTTATATTAAAATTTCTAAAGGGGAAACTATGTCAACAACTATTGCTATAACTAATAAAGTGGATGATTTAATTGATACAAAAAAACGGAGATTTGCGTGTAAAAGCAAAGAAGGGTTTGTCCATAGCATTCTTGTTTTAGCCTTATCTGATGAAGAATTCCTTAAACGTGCTCAAGAATTTAATAAATATTTGGGGGATGAAGGTGTCACAAATTATGAAGGAAAAGGCTTGTGACTTAAAAAAGGTGGTCAGATCTGCTCTTGACTCATTTAAAGAATATCATTGAAAAAACCTTCAGGGTCAAACCCCGGGTTCTAAGTCGATATGGGTTATATTTCTCAATAAGCACGATAAAAATTGAAGTATTAAACCATGATTCTTTTTCTATTTTAGAAATAATTCCGATCACTCATTGTTCGGTTCTATCGAATTGAAAGTTACCACTTCTTAACTTATTAGCGTTGATTTTGTCCAAATGTCTATTGATAGAAATATTTGGATTCTACCCTTTGCAAAGGAACGATTTCCGCCATGGCCCTGCCCTCATTGCAATGGTGGAAAATTCCTTCTTAATCGGGACACATTCCGCTTGGAAGAAGCTATTGAATCAATTCAACATCGGAATCATGACGCTTGGGAGCCGGAATGGATCCATGGTCTTTTCACAGCACATCTTCACTGTTCAAATCCAAATTGCAGAGAAAAAGCCGTTGTCTGCGGTTCATATAGAGTTTCTGGTTGGCTCGATCCAGATACCGGACAGTCTGATTTTGAGGAAGTTTTAGAACCCGATTTCATTTGTCCATCCCCAGATCTTTTCACTGTACCTAAAGCGTGTCCCGAAGATATCAAGTTAGAAATTCGGAAAGCATTCTCATTGTATTGGTCTGATCTGGATGCAGCAGGGAACAGAGTACGTACAGTTGTAGAATTATTGGTGGACCATCTCAAAGTTCGAAAGCGTGAAAGAAAGAAGAATGGAAAATACCGGCACCTTTCCTTACATGACCGCATTCTTGAATTCCATCCAAAAAATCCACATATCGGTGAGCAGTTACTTGCTATAAAGTGGTTAGGGAATGTCGGTAGCCATGGAAATGGTCTTAGTAAAGATGATCTTATCGATGATTTTGAGATGATCCAATTTGTTTTTGAAGAGCTTTTTGAAAGGACAAGAGAAAGGTTAAGCACTATGGCGAAAAAAATCATAAGAAAAAAAGGTTCCAATCGAAAATAAGGTAAGGAGGATTAAAAATGGGTAAAAAGCGAGATACCGTAACCTATGATCTCAAAGATGGTCATAAAATAGTTTACAGAGGCACAACCAGTGATCCTAAGGCTCGCGAAGAAGAACATCGTGCTGATGGAAAGAAATTCACCAAGCTTGTGGTGACTTCAAGAAAAATGACGGAAGAAAGCGCGAAGGTCAAGGAGTCTAAAGTCATAAAGACATATCGTAAAGAGCATGGTGGAAAGAATCCTAAATATAACAAGGATACAGATGGATAAAATTCTTCTCAACATTAGCTAAAGACCGAACATCAGCTTGGAGAAGGATGCTCCTTCCGCTGCGCTCCATTCGCACCTCTCAAGCTGAACGTTAGGCATGATGGTCGATAATCCTATGGGTACTATCGCAATATTAATCGGATTGGCCTTGGTAGTTTTCCTGATCGCATTTTTCGTGGAAAAAATGGAGAGGAAACGACTGGCACCATACAATGATGCTTTCGTCAAATTTGTAGGAGAACCAAGGCCAACATGCCCAAAACATAAGGGGTACCCAGAAGCTACCCTATTTCGTCACGTCTGGAGACGTGCAGTTGTGCTACAAGGTCATTTGGCTGAAACTAAAGAAGAAAAAAATGTCTTGGGGAAAATACAGGAAATAGCAGCAAAGAACTATTTCGCCTGTGCTCCTATGAGTGCTTACGGCAAAGTAAAACTCCAAATCACTCCGAACCAGATTTTGGAATATCTTAAGCGTGAGCAGTCGAAGCCAAGAGATCATAACCGCAGAGATTTAAAGAAGTTCGCTTGCATCTACTTGGGCATAACAAAGGATAGAAAAATATACATAGGCAAGACAGCCAAAGAACCTGAAAGAAGGTGGGTTCAGCATCGGGAAATGGGCACTGGTCCGTACAAAAATGCTGCTGACTATGCAGAATGGAAGATCATTCGTGGGAACCTTCAGGTGAAAAAGCTGGATTACTGGGAGTCGTACTATATAGGGTATTACAACACATACGAAGAAGGTTATAATGGGAGCCCGGGCAACGATACTAATGCCTATGCCCAAGGCAAGAATGATAGCCAGAACAAGATTGGGATTAGCGAAGAAGATGCCTAACAACCGGCTCCAGAAAGGGGTCAGGTCTCCTCTTGACTTATGTAAAAAATATCATTGAGAAAAAAGTGCGGGGTCAAATCCCTGTCCGCCGTTTTTATGGCGGGCTTGTCCGCCTCCGGCGGATTGAAATATTAAATCATGATTCTTTAAATATTTTAGAAACAATTCCGATCGCTTAATAGTTATGTTTTTTTGAAAAGAGAACGGCGGGTCCATAACAATCCGCTACATTGTTAATTGGCAGACTTAAAGTCGAGAGGATACATGGCAAAAAAGCTTCTGCAAATTTCTGTACTGATATTTGCCATCTGTTTTGCTCACCCAGTCTGCGCAGGTCCGTTTAATTTCGGGTTAAGCTTTGAACTTGTTGATGCAACTAACTTTAATGGTTCTGACTTTGGGTTGAGCTTACAATTAGGCTATGAGATAAAAAAAACAGAACACTGGAACATTGGTCTTGAGGTTGATCTATTTAATGGTTTGACTGATGAAAATGACATAAATGAGTATTATGATACGGAGTCCTCTTACATGGTTTTTGACTCACAAGCAATTTATGTTACTGCACGGCCCTATGATTGGTTTTTACATTTCAAAGCAGGCGTTGTGAAAGCTGATTACAAGACGGCTATCAAAGATGCTGATGATATAGGTTTAGCACTTGGCCTAAGCTTGGTTTTTGGCTCTGATATTTTTGGCTCTAATAGGGTTCGCTTTCACCTACTAGACTATCAGCACTATAAAATTGGCGGCGACAGTTTTAATTCCCGACGCGTTTCTGAGACAATGTCTCAAACTAAGAAATCATTACACTACAGGCAGTGAATTGATTTACGTTAACAATTACGTTTTCCGGATTACTTGTCAAGGCATTTTGATGAAGACGATTTACCTCCTTTCTCAGATGCTGTTGTTGTTTAAACTTCTTTTTGCGACGGGCCACAATACCCTCTCTCAGACCATTATGGCACTGTTCAGGAGTGACAAAATCTATGCCTGAATGTAAATGCTCTTTATTATACCAAGAGAAGAAGCAGGTAAAATATTCGGTTGCTTCCTCACGGTCTAAAAAGCAGCCGGGATACTGTGGAGCAGTTTTAACAGTACCGAATAATGACTCCACAAAAGGATTATCATTGGGGGTTCGTGGTCTGGCGAACAACTGGGGCATATTATGATCCTCAAACATCCTTTTGATGGGCTTGGCTTTCATCTGGCGGCCTCTGTCATTGATAATCTCAGGACGTTGATCCTCAGGCAGGTCAAGGATATTCTCATTGATAAGACCCTCTTCGAGGAGATATCGGGCTTCTAACGCCGTTTGATGCCAGCTGATCAGCCATGAGATAGCTTTCCGGGAGTATTCATCCAGGAGCAAATACAGATAGAGGAACATCCCTCTCTCATGGGTTGGCAGATAACTGATATCCCAGCACCATCGCTGATTGGCTCCGGTAATCTCCTTACGATCCGGAGGAATTGAACAGCCATTATGCGGTTTATGAATGCCCCTCATAGTCATCATTCCAGCAGAGCGTAAAATGCGATATACTGAAGAAAAAGAAACAAAAAACATATCTAAATCCCAGGCCGTTACCGCCAGTATGCGGTGGGATACGTCGGCATATTGTTCTTTTTTAGCCATGTGCAAGACAGCCGTCTTCTCCTCGGGCAGAAGCGTATGGGAAGGATATCGCGGCCCCGGCTTTCCATTCTCCAGGCTGTGGCCGTCTTTCTCCTTTCTCCGCCAACGCACCACACGACGTCGTTCAATCGTCCATAATGCACACGCCCGTGTTATGGAAATCCCTTTATCTTTTGCTCGCTCAGTCATGGACAGGATATCAACCTTTTGCTCCATGCTTAACCACGAAGCTTTTATCGCTCCCACGAACCCCCATTCGTTTTTTTTCTCAGGATCGCCAGCTCAACAGACAGATCAGCCAGGGCTCGTTCTTTCTCCTCAAGCTCCCGTTTCAATGCGTCATAATCATCCTGAGAAACGGTTTTCTTCTTTGTCCCCGGGCGATCTGCCAGGCGCTCAA
>Ga0307377_10005687_pt1 | contig 13283 bp, 19 predicted proteins | sample TR3MG_FD_202535 | JGI IMG/M metagenome (GOLD analysis project Ga0307377, IMG submission 202535) | Soil microbial communities from Risofladan, Vaasa, Finland - TR-3 | ecosystem: Environmental > Terrestrial > Soil > Coastal area > Acid sulfate soil | place: Finland: Risofladan, Vaasa | collected... | reverse complement strand
GGTCGGGCGTCGAGCCGGGCAGCATGGAGTACTCGGCAGTGACCCAGCCCTTGCCGGATCCTCGCAGCCACCGCGGAACGTCCTGTTCGACCGACGCGGTACACAAGACAACAGTGCGTCCAAAACTGACGAGAACCGATCCGGCCGCCATCTCGGTGAAATCGCGTTGAAAGGTCAGCGGACGCGTTTGATCCGGGTTGCGCCCATCGGCTCGTACCTGTGACATCTCGCTCCTAATCGTTGACGACGAACGTCAACGGTAGTGGAGAATCCCGATGAACGATTGCTAGAAGTAGATGATCTTCTTCGCCCGTTCTACGACGGCGTCAATATCGTCGCTCCAGGCACCGGTTGAGAGATACTTCCATCCGTCATCGCAGACGATGGTGACGATGGTCGCGGTTTCATCGTCGGGGATCAAGTTGGCGCACTTGACGGCGCCGGCCATGATCGCGCCCGAGGAGATACCCACGAACAGGCCGACTTCGGTCATGCGCCGAGTCCACTCAATGGACTCCTTGGGCCGCACGACGACTTTTCGGTCCAGCAATGATGTACCGCCATTGTCGATGAACACCGGCGGAATGTAGCCGTCGTCGAGACTACGCAGGCCGTCGACCATCTCGCCGCTGGGCGGCTCGACGGCCCAAATCTGTACGCTGGGTCGGTTCTCTTTCAAGAAGTGTCCAACGCCCATCAGCGTGCCCGACGTTCCCATGCCGGCGATGAAGTGCGTGATCTCTGGCACGTCGGCGAGAATCTCCGGCCCGGTCGTTGAGTAATGAGCCGCGGGGTTCGCCGGGTTGCCGTACTGATATAGGAAAATCCACTCCGGGTGCTCGGCACTCAACTGCTGAGCCATGCGTACCGCACCATTGGAACCTTCACCACCGGGAGAGTCAATGATCTCGGCACCCCACGCGAGGAGCAATTGGCGCCGCTCGGGCGAGACGTTCGACGGCAGCACGACCTTCAAGTGATAACCACGCAGGCGGCACACCATGGCGAGAGCTATCCCGGTGTTTCCCGAAGATGGTTCGATCAATACCTGATCGGGCTGGCCTGGAATAAGCAATCCGTCGCGCTCCGCGGCGTTCACGAGCGAAATCGCAACCCGGTCCTTTACTGAACCGGCAGGGTTGCGGCCCTCCAACTTGGCGAGAATCGTGACGTTTGGTTTCGGCGAGAGCGCACTCACATCGACGACGGGAGTATTACCAACCATGTCGAGGACCGAGGCGTAGCGAGCCACTAGTTCGCACCGCCCGCGACTGCAGGGAGCAGGGTGATTTCATCGTCATTGGCGACTGGCGCGTCCACGCCACCGAGGTACCGCACGTCGTCGTCATTGACGTAGACGTTGAGAAACCGATGCAGCGACCCATCTTCATTGACCAACTGCCCCTTGATCGCCGGATATTCGGCCGTGATCTGGGCGAGCACCTCGCCAATCGTCGAGCCCTCGACAGCGACGCTGGTCTGGCCGCCCATGGCGGGGCGAAGGACGGTGGGAATTCGTACTTTGGCGGTCATGGATCCACTTTCGACTTGGTCAGTCAATTCCTGACTAACGGAGTCGACATTACCAGTCGAGTCGGCGATTGATCCCCTACGCTTTGGGCTTTGGCCGGTAGAAGACGGCCAATTGCGCGAGCGCCCCGCCCACGCCCAGGACCACCGTGACCAATAGGCCCTTGCCGGTGGTCCAGTTGTACGGGTGCCAGAGGTGATCAAGGGAATAGCGCCCCGCGCCCAGTGTCCCCAGTAGCAACGCCATCATGATCAACGCGAGGTTGTACTCGACACCTTGCCCCTTGTTGAAATTGAAGAAGCCGTTGCCCCAATGGACCGTCACGATGGCCACAACCATGAGCGCCACCAATCCAGCGCTCGCCAGCGGGGTGAGCAGGCCAGCGACAAGCAACGCTCCCGCGCCGGTCTCGGTCGTGGCCGCCGCGTAGGCGTTCAATCGTCCAGGCTTCATGCCGATACTCTCGAACCAGCCTGCGGTGCCGGCAATCTTTCCCCCGCGGAAGAATTTCTGATAACCGTGAGCGAAGATTGTCAATCCGAGGAAGACTCGAAACGCCAGAAGCATCAGATCGACCACCGTCGAGTTACTGAGCGTGGTGGGCGTGAAGTTCATGGAAGTCCTCCGATGTCGACCGCTTCCCTACGAAATCCGAGCCTAACGGCCCAGTTCTTCTTCGGTGGCGGATCCATCGACGATGCGAAAGCTTCGAACTACGGCAATCTGATCACGCAAGGAGACCAGCACATAGTGCCAATCAGGGTCCGGCGCCTGGGAGATGTCGGTTGGGCTGGGATATGCCTCAGAATGGGTGTGCGAGTGGAACACTCCGAGCACCTCGAGACCTTCGTCATCGGCGCGTCGGTAAGTCCGCAGCAACACCTTGCTGTCAATCTCATAGACCTTGGCCGAATCGGCGACATTGGGACTAGGCACCACCTCGGTCACCACCCCACCACTGTGGTCACTGTGGCCGAGAAGTAGACCACATCCTTCGTTGGGTAGCGCACGAATTGAGGTCGCAACCATCGCGTCGACGTGGGCGGGCGAGAGGGTCAGCACACGATTACCCTAGTGAACTCCTTGGGCCGTCCATGTGGTGGCTCACTACGCTGTAGTCATGGCTCGAGCCAAACAAATGCAGGAGCGTCGCGCTAAGAAGCGTGATGAGCTCGGGAATGGCGACCGGGTGGTCGCCACCAACCGACGTGCGCGCCATGACTACGACATCGTCGAAACCATGGAATGCGGAATCATGTTGACCGGCTCGGAGGTCAAATCACTTCGCGAGGGTAAAGCCCAAATCGCTGAAAGCTACGCCAGGTTCGACGAGAACGAGCTCTGGCTATTCCAGATGCACATCCCACCGTGGGCGTTCGCAGTGGGATTCGGAAGCCATGATCCCGACCGGCGCCGCAAATTACTGGTCCATCGCCACCAGATCGAAAAATGGCAAGCCGAAACCAAAACCCAACCCCTGACGATGGTGCCGCTGAAGTTGTATTTCAAGGAGGGGCGCGCCAAGGTTGAACTGGCCCTGGTCAAGGGCCGCAAACAACAAGATCGTCGAGAGGCCCTCAAGAAGCGGGACGCGGTGCGTGAGATTGCCCGCGCGGCGCGCAGCGTGGAAAAGTTCGGCTAGGGGCTCACTCGTTCGAGGAGTCGGTCACACGGCTCCCGGGCGCCCCCTAGTTATTTTTCGATCGAGACTGTACAATGGTGGAGCGGCCACGTTGGTCGTGACAATACGAGGGGATGATTGGTTTCGACATTGGTCGTCGAGGTGAAAGAAGCGAGCCGTGGTCTCCGGAGCCACGTTAAAGAGCCGGAAACAAAAAATAAACGCCACACCTAATTGTGTGCTTGCTGCTTAGGTAGCAACATCCGCCTAGACCCAGCCCTGCGGTTTAGATATCGGGTGTCATAAAGTAGGGCTTACCTTCAGGACTCGTTAGTGGTTCCGAAGGAACAATTCAGCTAAATACGGAATGTCATCGGCGCTAGCAGCAGTGACGTTCCCGACAATCCCCTGCCAGCTGCGCTCGGAGAATGTTCACTAAGAAGCTGATGGACCTGGGTTCGATTCCCAGCATCTCCACTGACAGGTCTGCAGTACGGTTCAACCTCTTGTGCGCCTAGATTGCGCACGTGAGCACAGGATTCTTATCAGGGCACAAGTTGGCTTCTCCAATTGTCGGGGTTCTACTTCTTGGCACTGTCTTCGTCGTGCAACAAGGTGTCCAAACCGAAGTCGTCTCTGCGAGCATCTCGGTATCCCAATGCCGCTACGCCCAACTTGAAGTGGCGGTGAGTTGGGGACCCGGGGCCGCGGCGGGGCACATCGCAGTGCCATTCATCATCGCCAATATCAGCCAATCGACGTGTTATCTTCCCGCCGGATATCCGAGTCTTCGGCTTTATACGGCAGGGCCGAGCAAACACGATTTGCACGTGACTAAGTCGAACGGATCGTTCATGTTCGCACGTGTCAAAATCAGTCGCATCGTTCTTCCGCCGGGCAGAGACGCGTCATTTGGAATGTCATTCGTCGACGTGTTGAACCAGCAGTACAAAGACAGCCCGTCGTGCATGGTTCAGTTCATCTACGTTGCCCTTCCGGTAGCAGACTTACCGGAGAACTACGAGACGACCAACAACTTCAACATCTGCTACTCGGGATTCTCGGTACAGGTGACTCCGATGGAAGCGGGGCCATATCCGAAGCTCCCGTGATGGACGTTCAGATACCCTTCAACCTCCACGCCACGATTTCGTTGGGCGTAAACGTTAGGCGTAACAGAGTCGGGGCTCCAAGCCTCGCAAGGGATTCTCGTCGCTATTGGATTCCCAGCATCTCCACCATGACGAAGCCCCCACAAAAGTGGGGGCTTCGTCAATTATCGAGTGCAGTTTGGTTGCCGGACGGGACCGTTGCGGGTACACACAGGAGCAACCTCAACCATGTCAACCAGCAGTACTCCCGCACGTAGAGACAGTCTTCCGGCCGACTACTCCGAGACCCTCAATCGGCTAGCCACCGAGGTCCGCTCGGCGAACATCCGAGCAACGCTGAAGGTCAACGCCGAACTCATCAATCTCTACTGGTCGATCGGCCACATCATCCTGGAACGCCAATCAGATGAAGGTTGGGGCGCCAAGGTCATTGCTCGCCTCTCAGCCGACCTTCGCCGGGAGTTCCCGCTTATGACCGGCCTCTCGCCACGGAACCTTCAGTACATGCAGCAATTCGCGACAGAGATCCCCGGGCCAATTGCGCAACAAGCTGTTGCGCAATTGCCCTGGGGCCACGTGACAGTTCTCCTTGGTACGAAGACAGACCTCATGACTAGGGAGTTCTACGCATCCAGCGCGGTCCGGGAAGGCTGGAGCCGCGCCGTCCTGCTGAACCAGATCAAGAGCAAGTTGCACCTGCGAGTCGGGGCTGCTCCTTCAAACTTTGCGCTCGTTCTGCCACCGTCGGAGTCAGAGCTCGTGCAGCAGATGATCAAGGATCCCTACAACTTCGAGTTCCTGACACTGGCGTCTGACGCGGCCGAGCGTGACGTTGAGACCGGGCTCGTCGCCAACCTCTCCAAGACACTCCAGGAACTCGGCGTTGGCTTCTATTACGCCGGACGTCAGCACCGATTGTTTCTGACGGACGAGGACGCCACTGAGCACGAGTTCTATCTGGACCTCCTCTTCTATCATCATCACCTTCGTCGGTTCGTAGTGTTCGAACTGAAAATTGGCGAATTCAAGGCCGAGTACGTTGGCAAGCTGAACCTGTACTGCAACATTGTCGACGACCAACTTCGCCACGAAGACGGACATGACGCCTCGACAATTGGAATCCTGCTTTGTGCATCAAAGTCGAAAGTCGTTGTGGACTACGCCCTTCGTGGCGTTGGATCTCCGTTGGCAGTATCGGAATACACCTTTCGAGACCTGCCGCCGGAGATGCAAGATTTTCTGCCGTCGCCAGCGGACCTGGCGTCATTTGCCGCAGAGGCCATCGAGGAGGGCGTTGAAGTCCCAGCCAAATCGTAACTACGCATGGCGATCGGTGACGGTTCTACCTCGTGCTGGATTCAGATTCGGCGGTACACACCTGGTCGAACTCTGATCAGCTCGGGTGGCCAACCACTGTCTCCACGGAATATCCTCGATACGGCCCTTTGGACCGCCCAGCGCCGCTGGAGGTCGTCCTCTGGGTTCATGACGCTCAGCAAGGTATCCAGGCGAAACTCAGCACCGCTGGCACAACACAGCTCATCGATGGTCGCCAAGATCTCCCTTCGAACGGTGTTGCGCTTGTCGCGGATCCGCTTGGGGACGGTGAAGTCAGCAATAGGCAGTAGCGGCGAGTTCGTATGGGGTGTCGACACCTCCAAGGATTACCGAGGTTCGCCTCGGTGGTCGTTGGAGATGAGATCATCTCGCAGTTCTCGTATGACTCAGTGGTGTCGCGTGCCCCGACGGTGGCTTCTTGGGACCGAGTCGCCGCTTGACGCACCGTTCAGTTGAACTTGGTGGTCACCGTCCACTCATCGGCGAGGACTGCATAGACGAGTTCGTCGGTCCACTCCCCCTTGACGAATTCATTCCGGTGGAAATGCGCCTCCCGCCGCATGCCTAACCTTTCCAGCAGACGTGCCGATGAAGAGTTCCTGGCGTCTAACCGAGCGACCACGCGCTGGGCATCGTGAAACGTCATCGCGATGTCAACCGCCACGCGAGCGGCCTCGGTGGCGAGACCCTGACCACCCGCCTCAGGCAGGAAGACGTAGCCGATCTCGCACGTTCGATGAACACGGTTCACGAAGCTGATTCCAACCTCTCCAATCAGTTGTCCCCCGAAATCCACCGCGAGATTCGCCCAGCCGCCCTCATTTGCCAACCCCCTCCAATGGCGCAGCGAAAGGTGTCGGCGTGCGGCGTCGTCAGTCAGGGCTTCATCATACAAGTAGCGGACAACGTCAGGATTACTGAACAGCCGCTCGTGAACCACAAAATCCGCATCGTTGAGCGCTCGCAACTTCAGCCGACCGGTCCGCAGGGGAAGGAGAAGCGACTGGTCCACCTCCGGAATGGTATCGGCGGCGAGACAGTGTCGGCCAAATACAAGAGGTTTCACAGTTTTGGTGCTCCTGCCACACTCCGGCGACTAGTGCGAGCAGTAAGTTCTCCCAAAATAGGTCATTCCTGGGGGTTCGCGCTGATGACTGATACCGTTCAAGTCTCTAAACCAATCGGTGACGCGGGCCCACTTCCTGATCGACCAAAGATTCAGATCGTGCCGGTACGTGGTCTCCCCATAGTGGCCCTGGCCATGGCGTTCGTGGTCTTCGCAGTCGCCTCCAATAACAAGTGGGCATTGATGTTCTGCCATGTCGTCGGTGGCGGACTTTGGACGGCCATCGACCTCTTCGTCGGGCTCATTCTCGGACCAATCATGGGGCGTCTCTCGATCCCGGCCCGTGCCGAATTCTCCGCCCGCTTCATGCCGAAGATGGTCATTATCATGCCGACCGTCGTCACGATGAACCTCGCCGCTGGATTCCAGATGGCCCGCAATCTCGGTAATCTGACGGCGTCGAGCCCCAACCACACCTGGCTGATCGCGTCATTCTGCGTGGTGGGCGTCATGGTCATGATTGCCCTCGGTGTCCTCGAGCCGGCCAACGTGGCCGTCCTGCACGAGATGAACAAGAAAGTTCCCAACGGCGATCGAATCCATCGGTTGATGAACCAGTTCATCTATACGGCGGGCATCATCGGCGTCATGCAAATTGCCACGTTGGTCATCATGACGCGGGTGGCCTCACGATGAGTGACATCACAGCCGCCCCTGAGTCAGAGGTGGACCGTCACCTCCCCCCGATCGCCTGGCTCAGTAGCCTCGCACTCGGTCTAGTCGTCATCGGTGGCATCATCATGGCCTCGTACGCGCCCCGCGTGGCGCCTCTCAAGTTCGCCATCGCTCTCCTGGTCGCAGCAATGGTGCTGCTCCTCAGCGCGGTCGGACTGTTGGTTCGAATTCCCGAATTCGCGTGGGCGAAGTTCCTCAAGGTGTTCAAATGGTCCTTACTCGCTTACATTGTCGAAGCCGGCATGATCGAGTTTGCCTTCGTGAAGGACCAAATGCGGGGCTCCTCACTCCTCATCGTCACCTTGATGCTGGTGGTCTTTGCGACCAGTGTTCCCGTGACCATTGCGTTCACCACCGCACGGTACGCAGAGGTCGGCGACGGGTGACTTGTCGATTCCCGTGAGCGGTTCGTCGGTACCGCCGCACTGCGTATCCGTTTCATCGTGGGCACCGTCACCGATAAGTGGGAGCAACCCGCCCAATATCGGACCAACTCAGCGCTTCCACGTGAATTCTGCGCCGGCGTCATGTCGCGGCGCCCTCACCAAGTCCACCGAAAACTGACTCGGTCATGGATATGATTCACGGGTGAGCGTCGTCGACGTCCGAGGTCTCGTACGTAGCTACGACGGCAAGTGCGCGGTCGACCATCTCGACCTCACTGTTGAAGCCGGCCAGTGTCTGGCGATGCTCGGCCCCAATGGCGCTGGCAAGACAACCACGGTTGAGATTCTCGAAGGTTACCGACGTCGTGACGCGGGTGAAGTGAGTGTCCTCGACGTGGACCCGGCGAAGGTTGACAAGAGGTGGCGACAGCGGATTGGCATCGTCCTCCAAGAAGCGCACGACTTGGGCGATGCCACGGTCGAAGAGGCCCTCCGCCACTTCTCCCACTTCTACAAACATCCTCGGTCGGCGGACGAAGCAACCGATCTCGTTGGACTGACCGAGCAAGCAAATCAGCGGATCGGCTCCCTCTCTGGCGGTCAGCGTAGGCGCCTCGACGTGGCCCTCGGCGTCATTGGCCGACCCGAACTTCTCTTTCTGGATGAGCCAACGACCGGCTTCGATCCCGAAGCCCGCCGCGTCTTCTGGGGGCTCATCAATCGTCTAAAGGCTGACGGTGTCACGATATTGCTGACAACCCACTATCTCGAAGAGGCCGACGCCCTGGCTGACCGCGTCGTAGTGATTGCCAAAGGAAGGAAAGTCGCTGACACCACCCCTGACGAACTGGGCGGCCGCGATCGGGACAAGGTCACCGTACGCTGGAACGACGCGGGTGTGGAACGGTCTGAAGAGACCGATACACCTACCCGGACGGTGCAGCGGCTCGTCGAGCACTTCGGCGGAGAGGTTCCGGGTTTGGAGATTGTGCGCATGACGTTGGAGCAGGCGTACTTGAACCTCGTGAACCGCGAGGAGGACTCGTGAACTATCTGCGCCTGTGCGTCGACCGCAGTCGTTTCGAGATTCGAGTGACGTTACGTGACAAGAACGCCGTCTTTTTCATGATGCTCCTGCCGATATTCCTCCTCGTTATCTTCGGCTCAGTACTGTCCTCGAACAAGATAGGTTCCACCAACGTCAGCTACTCCCAGTACATCGTCGCGGGACTCTTGGCATCGGGCATTCTGTACAGTTCATTCCAGCAGTTGGCGATCGCCATTCCTGAAGAGCGCGTCTCTGGGGCGCTCAAGCGCTTGGCGGGCTCGCCAATGCCGTCCAGCGTGTACTTCATCGGGAAATTCGCCGTCGCCCTGTTCGTGTACATCTTCCAGGCGATCTTTCTTCTCGCCATCGGACATTTTGCCTACCACATCACCTTGCCAACGTCCCTTGGCCCTTGGCTGACCTTCCTCTGGGTGAGCTTGCTGGGTCTCGCGACAAGCGCCCTGCTCGGCATTGCGTTCTCCTCGCTCCCAAAGGACGGAAAATCGGCCGGAGCCCTCACCACGCCAATTGTCCTCTTCTTCCAGTTCACGTCGGGCGTGTACTTCATCTACACCGGCCTGCCGAAGTGGATGCAAGGCATCGCAGCACTCTTTCCCCTCAAATGGATGGCTCAGGCGCTACGTGGGGTCTTCCTGCCCAAATACTTCGCACGCGCCGAGGTCGCACACAGTTTTGAGTTCCCCAAGGCCGCACTCGTGATGTTCGCGTGGGCACTGATTGGCGCGGTCTTGTGCAGCCGCACATTCCGCTGGCTGGAAAAGACCTGAGCCACGCTCCCTACGCAGCGGTCGGGGCAACTATCAGAAGCCCTTCCTTGGATCGACGAGCCCGCCACCCCTCCCAACGAAATCCGTCCACGGCGGCCAGCCCTTCGTCGACGACGACACGCGCCACTATTCCCTTCACCGCCTTGGCAGCGTGGCCAGCGGCTCCACGACCATCCGCCTGGACGAATGACACGTTGACAATCTGACAATCGTGACCCAACTCCGACCAGTCAATTGATGACTGGTGTTCCTTGGGCAGCAGGTTGACGACCACCGACCCCTTCACGTGGGCCGCTAGCGCCGAGGTCACGTACGGTCTCCAGTAGTGGGCGACGCCGCCTAGTGGCGGCAGAACTGTATCCATTTTGAGGCGATAATCAGCGATGTAATCGCCCCCCGTCGTCACGCCGTAGAGACCCGAAGGAATCAACAGCCGTCGTCGGTGCGTGGGCGACATGGTTGCCGGGTCCACGTGGAGCCACACCACTCCGATGTAGCGTCGCCACGCGGGCATCAGCAATGCGTCGCCATCTGCCAGGTGCTCGATCGCACTCACCGCCCGTTCAAGGAGTGGTCCGCGAACTTTCAACACCTTCTCGAGGCCAGCCGCCGACTCCGCGGCGCGCAGCGCCGCCAGCGCCCCAATGACGTGGCGCCGCGCACTGCCCAGGTCGTCGTCGAAAACCCCCACCCTCGCCCCTCGTGAACCACCCTCCGCTTTGGCTTCGGATGGCGGAATGAGAACAAACGGCTTGCGGGTCACGGACTCCTACGGTACCGGACCGTCGGTTCAGGCTGCGCGGAGAATCTCCTTTGTGAAGCCAAGCGAACGAAGAAAGTGACGGACCTTGACGATTTGGTCCTCGGTCAGATCACGAGTGCGAGTCGAGCCGAATGAAATGGTCTCGCCGTCGACGGTGACGGCCCAATTGCCTCGATGCGTCTCGTGGACCTCCCCGAAGCGTCCTAGAAGAGAGCAGACATCGTGCCATTGAATGTTGTGGCACATCGGGTGACTGTACAACTTTTGGGCGGTGATGCGGTGGTGGTGGTCCAGCTTGACTGACATGTTCAACCCCCTACTGAGGGCCGAGGTCTTCCGCCCTCGGTATCACTCTTCACCCTCTAGAGGGCGTTGTCAAGGAGCGCTACCAACTCCACGTGTTCGGTCATTGGGAACAGGTCGAATACTCGGAATTCTTTCAGTACGAACCCGCCTGAAACTAGGACTTTGAGGTCACGAGCAAAGGTGGCCGCGTCACACGAGACGTACACGATCCGTCGAGGGGCACGTCGCACGAGGGCCTGAGCGACACCCTTGGCGAGACCCGCGCGTGGTGGATCGAGCACCACCACGTCACCCGGGCCCACGGAGTCGTTAATCGAACGAGGCGTGACCGACCATTCACGCACCTTCATCTGGCGAAGGCCATCACCGTTCTGGCGCGCGTCGCGCACGGCGTAGGGCGATGACTCCACTGCGGTGACGCGACCGCCGGGACCGACGATCTTCGCAAGCGGCACAGCAAAGAGACCGACCCCGCTAAAGAGGTCAACCACGTGGTCTCCGGCTTTGACGTCGGCGAATTCGAGCACGCTGGCCAACAGAATCTCAGGTGCATCACGATGAGACTGCCAGAACGCGCGGGGGCTCACCGAGAACACGTGGCCCTGGACCGCCACGCGCGACTGGGTCGACGGTTCAAGCGGTTCACCCCGCAGGGAACAGATCTCATAGATGGTCCCGCGATGGGTCTCACGCCGAACGACGGCGAACGGCGCACCGTCACCGATGGCCCGCAACTCAACCTCCTCGGCACCGTCCCATGACGCTGAGAACGCTGGGGCGAACGTTTCGTCGGCGATCCAGCAACTGTCGATCGCGACCAGGTCATGGGACCGGAAGCTGCGCAGACTCAGGCGACCTTCGTCATCGACCGCGCACCGCAACCGCGTGCGTGAACCACGAGGACTCGCTGCGGTTGTCGAGATCACCACCTCGCGCTCGATACCCGCAATTCGGCGAAGATGCTCCGCGACCAAGGTGCTCTTCCAATGAACCTGAGCGTCCGGGTCAGCATGCTGAAGATCGCATCCGCCACAGCCGCCGGCGTGCGCGTACTCGCACGGTGCCACTACCCGATGGGGGCTGGCCTCCAGAATCTCAATGGCGTCGCCCCGATAGAAATTCGCTGTGGTCTCGTTGATTTCGACGCGGACCATCTCGCCGGGGAGTGAGTGTCGTACGAAGACGACGCGCCCGTCAGGCATGCGACCGACTCCGCCGCCGCTGGCCGGTCGTTCGATCCGTACTGACGCCTGGGATCCGGACGTTATCTCACCATTCACCATTGCAGCCTACTCAGGACCAGGACTTCACCGTCGGGTGATGAAGGCTGGTGAAGCCTTACTTCGACTCCACGAAACGGAGGAACACGTCGACCAACTCCGTCGCGCGTTCACGCGCCGCGGGGGTTTCTCCCTCGGTCTGGGCCATCAACGCCTCGATGTCCACGCCGAAATCACGGGCCTCCTCCTCACCCGTCTCGAACCAGTCCCGTAATTGGAGATGGTCGAGTTCGGGGTGGAACTGGACACCCACGTGCAAACCAATCGCGAACGCCTGAACGGCGCTATCCGAACGGGCCCACAACGTGGCACCCTCGGGCAAGGTGCATCGGTCGAAGTGATACTCGAACCAGGGCCCTTTCGAGATTGGCGAATCGTTGACGGGCTCGATCTCATACCATCCGATTTCGGGCGTGGTGGACGGAGTGACGTCACCTCCGTGGTACGCGCACAGCGCCTGCGCGCCAAAACAGATACCGAGGATCGGCAGCGCGCGAGCCTCCGCATCCCCGATCAATTTGAGTTCGCGACCGAACCAGGCGGCGACCACCTCGTGATCGTAGGCCGCACTCTTAGAGCCAAGGATCATCAGCAGGTCATACCCGTCGAGCGACGGCGTGGGTGATGACTCGTCCATCATCACGACGTCCACGAGATAGCCACGTTGCTCTAATGCCTCCCCGATCAATCCGGGGTGATCCTCCGTGTGATGTCGTAGGACGAGGACACGCGGCACTATCTCACACGACCGATCTGAAGCAGGACGAATTCATCCTCCGAGACTATTTGGTCGAATGAGAACAGAGCGCAGTCAACTTGCGGGTAGTTTCCACCCGATCGCTTGGGCGATCTCCTTGCAGGTGGGACAGATCGGATACTTCTGCGGGTCGCGTCCAGGCACCCACACTTTGCCGCACAGTGCCCGCACCGGAGTGGCATTGATCATTCCCTCGACGACGGAGTTCTTCAATGAGACAAAGTCACCATCCTTGGGGGTAAAGCCCTCGAGCACGATGTGCGTAAAACGCTCGTGGTCGCCATCGTCGAGGGTCGGCGTGAGGCCGACATTCAATTGGGTCTCGGCCTGGATGCTCACAACTAAAACCCTATCCGGATGACTAGTCTCGAGTAGCCATGAAGCGCCGCCGCCGCCCCACCCCACCCAGTCGCCCAATTGGTCGGGTGGCGTCACACTTCACGCGTGAGGGGACGCCGAAGAACTCGTACCGGACCCAGGCCGAGGCCCAGAGCGCGGCACAGTTGGCGTGGACCCTTAGCGGCGTCGATTTGAATGCCTATCGCTGCGACT
>Ga0307377_10005685_pt1 | contig 13288 bp, 5 predicted proteins | sample TR3MG_FD_202535 | JGI IMG/M metagenome (GOLD analysis project Ga0307377, IMG submission 202535) | Soil microbial communities from Risofladan, Vaasa, Finland - TR-3 | ecosystem: Environmental > Terrestrial > Soil > Coastal area > Acid sulfate soil | place: Finland: Risofladan, Vaasa | collected... | reverse complement strand
GCCGTACCGGGGGCCTCCCACTCGAAGTCACCCGTCGTGGATTCATAAGTAAGAATATACTCGTCCGTTGGAGAGTTGACTGCTTTCAGCATCCCCTCGAGAATCTTGTCGGACCCAATCGTAAGGGCGGTAGCGCCGGTGACATCGCCAGTGTGGGCGTCGTGGACAATCGTGCCAGTTGGGGAGTTACTTATGCCAGCGCCGCCGGTCAGGTTGGAATAGTCTGCGGCCTCGGGTATGTCGTCGTCGGCCCCCATTACCCACGACTTTGACGAGGTGCTCCACTTGAGAAGATCAAGGTTAACAGGAGTCGCGTTATATCTTACGTCCACCATGTACCGAACCTCGTCGCCGTCGTACCATGCAAAAGCTCCATCCGCAAACATCCCCGGAGCTCCACCGGCCGCGCTATCATAAATCAACTGACCTTTAACGGATGGTGCCGAATTGGTGTCCCTGAAGTATATTGCGTGAACCCCGCTGATCCAGTTCTCGTTCATATCGATGGGCCCGAGCATCGTTGCGGACGCCAAGTTGACGAGGGTGACGAGGTTGAACTCGGCCGTATCCGCTGACAGCTTTAAGGTCCCCGAGCTGTTGTTTTCTATCCGGACGTTCCCGGCATCATCGTCCCATACTGTCAGGAGTGTATCGTCATCGACAATGAGAAAATTGGTGTCGGCGTTATTCGACCAAAGACCGGCTCCAAGGGTTGCGAGGAAATCGTAGATGGCGTTCTTCGACGGTGACACACCCGTGATCCCATTCCATCCAGCCCCATAGGCGACGTCGCTGACTATACTCGATTCCCACCGTAGGTTGTCTTCATCCCACCACCACCAGAGGGTGTCGTTCGTGCTTTGGTCTACAACATAGAAAGCGGAGTCCTCCCCGGCCAGCTTCCTCATCTGGCTGACATCGGACGGGCTCGGCTGTCCCTGGGCCTCTCCGGAGAGAACGAACATGACCGCCAGGACGATGGCCACGATCACGCACAGGACCGCTATGAAGTTATTTGTTTTCATTGTCTCTCCACTCTCCCGTCGTCTATAACTCTAACGCCCTGCTGCCGGACGCCCTCGAAAACAATCACTACGCTGTAGTCGGCGTTGCAATGCTTCCACGGTTCGGCGAGTTGTATCGCCTCCTCCTCGTTTACCTGGGGGCGATTCGGAAGACTCATCAACCACGAGATCGAGTCCTGGGGAAGGCCGCGAATGGCATATGAGTTCGCCTCGAGGCGGGTTGAATCATGTTTCTTACCAACTTCCGCCAGGGCAGCCACTCCTACGGCCAGGGCCATCAGTGCCAACGTCACGAACAGTTTCATGGCTTCTCCTTCAATTCTTTTATAGCTGTCTTCATCTCTCCGAGGTGTACGATTATGATTGAGTCGTGTTGCTGCATCGTGTACACATCCATTCTGATCTTGACCAGGTCTTCCGTGAGCAGCGTATTGAATCTCTCCGCCATCTCAGTTGTTGCTTGTGCGGTAGCCGCCACGTCGTCTTGCATGCTCCAATAAATAACCCCGATCAAAGAGATGACCACGGTGATAAGTATCCCGGCAGCCCACAGGGCTACCTTGGTGATGATTCCAATTCTTCCGTTGCTCGAACCGCTCATTTTGCCCCCTCCTTCTTCAAGGACTTGCGATACATTTCTTCGAACGTCCCGGGTATCATCAGGTCTGGTTCGGTTCGATACATCCGTTGCCAGAGGTCGTACATGTCGTTCGCCTCCGTCACCTTACCGGCCTTCAATTTATTCTTCATCTGTTGAATGGCCTCATTCCTCTCCCACCCGATCCGCTCGAGCCGTTTCTCCGGGCTGTCGGTCCTGGCGAACAGTCGACCTACGACGGGAATGTTAGCCGGCAGGTCAGCCAGCTCCGGAGCAACGCCAGCTGCTCGCTCTGCGCTCTTGACCAGGTCCCTGGCCAGGCCGCCGGTGTAGTTCGCGATCATGTGATCGAGCTTCCTGGGTGAGAGGCCGAGGTTCTTGATCAGGGGTATTTCGCCGAGTCTCTCGCTCAGATATTTCGAGGTCTCGGTGGTGTAGGGCCCCCAGCGATCCTCGGGTTCCTTGTACTCGACTTCGAAGTACGGATCGATCGGGCGCTCCCGGAAGAAATCGTAGTTGGCATACATCTCGATCGGAACCTTAAGCGAGGTCGGTATCTGCTCCGGACCAACCGGGATCGTCTGCTCGTACATGTACTTCAACCCGTCATTAGCGACGGCGGGGTCCTTCGAGTGCCAGTAGTCGAGTACCATCTCAGGGGCAGTCCCAAAGACGACAGCCCACTCGAACGGTCTCGGTATCCGGAGCACCTTGGCCGAGCCGTCCTGGTTGGTGCCAACCCGGAAATTCCAGAAGCCGTACCGGAGCCAGGCTGGCGACTCGCGGTACCAGGTCTCGTCCTTGTTCTCCATCCAGAGCATAACGGTCGGCACCGTCAGATAGGCCAGCCCCTTGATGCCGGCCTTCATTGGGTGCGCCTTGGCGAACCGGGCGAACTTGTGCACGCCCTGTACCTGAGCGTTCCAGAATGGAATAAATTTATTGATGTATTGGCCATAGACGCCGGCCCGACGGAAGTTGATAGTCACGTCCGAGGCGGCCAGGTTGGCCATGATGAAGGCTGACTCCGAGTTTTTACCCCAGAGCTGCTCACCCTTCTTGTAGGCGGCGGCGAACTCTGCCCGGCGGGGACCGGCCTCTGATATCGAGAAGAGGTCTTTCAATCCTTCGATCGGGTGCTCAACGATGCCCAGGGCCTTTCTCTTCTTGGTGTTCCGCAGCACTTCGGACACGGCCTTCTTGATCTGCTTCCGATCCATCCCGAGGAACTGTGACATGTCGGCTCCGGAGCGCTTCCAGAGGGTGTTCATATCTTTGTTGGCTAACGGTTGCAGCAACCCTTTCGCGATCTCGTGCGGCAGTCCGCTGGTGTACTCACTCTGCAAGGCGAAGGTGAAGGCGTCTCGTATCGGGTTGGTGATCAGTCCGAAGCCGGCATTCAACCCGGTCGCCCCGAGTCTAACGGTGCGAGCTGGGACCCCGGCCAGGATATCGACGAAGGTCGGTATCTGTGGAATGTCCATCGCCTTCATCGTACCGGCCAGGCGTTTGTGGACTGTGAAGGAGCGGAGCTTGCCGTCCTTGTAGATGTTGATGACATTGTTCCCGCTCTTCCCGATACCAGCGTTCGAATAGATCGTCAACACCTGGTCCATGTCGGCGCCAGAGAGATCGACCCCGACTTCCTCGAGCTCCTTCTTCATGCGTCCCAGGGTGAGAACGCTCTTCTGCTGCTTCTGCGGGACCTCCTCCATCCAGCGACCGGCTCCCCCGGGGTTCAGGTCGTAGAGCTCGACCAGGGCGGCACCAACCGCTGACTTGTCGGCTATACTGATTATCGAAGCGGCGTTCTCGATGAGACTCTCGAGCGGATTGCGGATAGGAAGGTCGCTGCCTTTGATCCGCTTGATCGGCGACGGGAGGTCGCTGTACTTGCGCCCACCGGTCGTGACGAAGTCTCCCACGATCGCACGCTTCAGCGGGATGTAGGCAGCGTTCAGTTTCATGATAATATCAGCTGCTTCGCGGCTCATGCCACCCGACTCTACCAGGTAGTCAATCCCTCGATTCCCGAAGGCGGTAATCTCTGAGTGAACCCTTTCGAAACGCTTCGACTTGAGTTCCTTGACGGTTGCCTGGGCGTCCTCGAGGGTGATCCCCGGGTTGATTCCGCGCTTGTGCAGCTCGATAGCTCGAGCGGCATACGAATAGGTCAGGGCCTCGTGAATGTTGTCGACGACCGGGTCGAGCGCTTCCATCAAGCTCGTGCCGGTCCACTGACCGGAGCGATCGAAGGTTCCGTTAGTAACCCATTCTCGAGCACGGCTGCCGGCCGTCTGAGAGGATGCCCTGCCTATCATCGTCGGGCTGGTGGCCGGGTCAATCTTCGTCGGGTCCAACTCTTTCACTCCGCGCATCTTCTTCTCGACGTACTCGAGGGGCGCGAAGGAGTCGAACCAACCATAGGAAAGCCCCAGCGCCTTGTCGGTAATGGCGTCCTTGAACGGGACCTTGTACTTCACGTTGAAGTCGATCTTGTCATAGACGCGACCGACCGACTCAGACATCTTCTTGCGGGCAGCTCGTCCCCGCTTGGCCAGGAAGGCCAGCCCGATGCTCATGCCGGCGGGAGAGAATCGTCGCTTACCATCATCGTCGGTGATGTACGGGTTGAAGAACCACTCGCCGGCGAGCAGTGCCGCGAGCCCAGCACCACCAACCAGCTTCATGAACGGTTTGTCGACCGAGGCACGCTCGGCCACCTTGCGCCATTTGAGTGGATCGAATACCCTGGCGACACCGTTACCTATCGTGTACCCGAGGAAGCCTGACTTGTAAATGTTCTGCTCCCACCTCTGGATGTTGTCGGCGTTCATCCGGACCAGACCTCGGGGGTCCTCCCAGGCATCATAGATGCGCCCCTTGGCAACCTCGGTCCGCCACTTCTGGGTGGCCACGGCCGCCACGGCCGGTTCGATTATGTTGTCGGTGTAGACGTTCATGTAGCTCAGCTGCTCTGATGTCCGGGGAACATCGACGTTCTCTCCGGGGACGCCGGTTCGCAATCCCTTTGGACCTTTGGCCGGGTCGAGCCAGCGATCAGCTCTACCACCGATAGTGTTCGTTAACCTGGTGAGCGTTACCCGCTCACCTTTCGAGTGCCCAGGGAAGAGCTTCTCGAGGTCGCCCTTGAAGATGGCATCGTCCAGGCGCTTATAGAGAGCCTGGTCGTAGTGCGGAACCCTTCCCCTGGTAGCGGGTCCGGTCAGGTCGTTCTCGAGCTTCCACTGCCCCCAGAGAGCGGCCTGCGCTTTCTTCTCCGAAATCTTGAGAGCTCTGGCGGTGGACTTCACGGCCGCCTGGATGAAGGTTCGTTCGTGTCTCGTCGGGGTCGTCTTCGTCGGGGTCGTCTTCTCCGTGAGGAAACCAAACAGGCGCCCCATCTGGAGGTCTACCGTGACTGACTGCTCGCTGCCGGCCAGGTGCTCATCGATGGCCCGTAGGAAGGTCCCTATCTTCGGATCGAAGACGTTGTAGTTACCTCTGATGGCATCGAGAACCTTCGGCGTTGTCTGCTTCGGGAACCGTCCGACCTTGATGTTCTTGACCGGGATGCCGGTTGTGTAGTCAGAGAAGAACTTCATTCCCATCGAGGCGCCGGCGGTCACCTCCGCTCCCTGGGAGATGATGGCATAAACTTTGGCCATCTCTTCGTGCAGGTGCGGATACAAATCTTTGACGGCGTCCATGAACCCGGTGAACCATTCCTTCGAGAAGAAGGCCTTCTTGGCTCTGGCCATCAGCTCCTTCTCGACCGGCAGGGTCTCTCGCTCGCTCGACTCTAACAGGTCGCGCAGTCGTTGCTTCGAATCAGCGAAGAGCTCCTTCATGTCGACGCCCTTGGTGGCGTCCTTGAACTCGAGCTCTTTGCTGATCCGACGTTTCCACTTACCGAAGTCGGCACCAACCTCGGACATAGCCCAGGCACCGACGGTGGCGACGTCCTGGTAGTCGCCCTCGGCCATCTTGCGGATGTAGCTGGACAGCTTGGAGGCCTCCCGGTACGGTCCCTCTCCTTTGCCACCGAGGGACAGCCCGTGTCCCTCGGAGCCCTTGCGCTTGGTCTCAGTCTTCCAGGCAGAGTGTTCACCCAGCTCAGCGCCAACGCGCTCGGCCGCCTGCTGAGTCTTGAACCTCATTGCCAGGCCGATACTGACCTCGCTCTCCGGAGTGATCTTGGCCAGGTTGTTCTCGAACGAGAACATCCCCAGGCCCAGCTTGTCCGGATGCTTCGTGATCGATTCGTGGTGTTCATCGAGGAACCTCTCGACCACCTCGGGCGTCAGCTCCTTGAGCTTCATCTTCCGCGAGGTAACATCCACGAGGTAACCCTGGCGCTTCGAGGGGAGCCCGTCCTGGAGGCGGAGGGTTGTTCCGCCGTCCTTCGTGATACTTGCTATTCCATCGGCGATCCGCTTCCGGGCGATTTTCCCCTTAGCCGTTCTGCCCTTGGGACCGAACAGCAGAAGCCCGGTGGCGGCGCTGAGGATGCCGTCCCCCTCCTGGGACACGAGCCCGGCGGCGGTCAGGCCAGCGGCGCTTATGATCGGGAGCCCCTTCTCGACGATAGTCTTCTTGGCTTTGGGGGTGAGGCGAACAGACATGACCGGCTCTTTCAACCCGGCGACATCAACCCACTCCACCTCGTATCCGAGACGCTTGGCCCACTTACGGGCGACTTTCGGGAGCATATTGTCGTAGAGATACTTCAACCCTTGATTCTCAGTCCCCCGCTCATACCGATCGAGCTGCATCTTGCCGGTGGTCCAGGAGATGCGCTCGTGTCCTTGCTCGGCGGCAACTCTTAGCATTCGTTTGAAGGCGAGGTCCAGCCAGGTCTTCTTGAATGGCATGTCGGGGACTGCGTTCGCCTGTAAATCAAACGCCTGCTGGACCCTCCCGATGTGTGCGTCCATGTCTTTCTTCTGAGCCCACTCCAAGGCTGTTTCTTTGGAGCTGAACCTCCCCGGGTTCATACCTACTCCATTCCCCTGCATCCGGAACTCTACTCCATCCGGAAGGACGATCCAGATTTCATGGTTGGTGAAGGCCTGCTTTTGCCCAGTCAGGGTTTCTTTTAGTTCTTTGACATACCAACGTGCCGGGGGTAACTCCGGTCGAGCCTCTCCAATAATCCCCCGGGATCGAGCGGCTGCAGCCCAGTCTGATTGAACTTCCTCGAGGAAAATCGTCTCCCCACCACCCTTTACATTCCTCGTGTCGTACCGGACGTGAGCGACAACATCAGGGTCCTCCCAGTGCGGTCCCAAGTACGGCTCAGCCGGGCCACGAGTGTCGTACTTCTGTAGTTTGTCGATAGTCAGCAACACCTCTGAATAATTCTTTCCCCCCGGTTCCTTGTAGTCCAGATAAGTGGGCCCCCCACTCGCCCGAGTTCCGCGACCCCTCATCTCTTTCTCTACGTCGGCTACCTGGGCCTCGAGTTTTTTGATCTGACGGTTGCCGGAGTCAATGCGATCAGATGTGGCTTTAGACCAGGCATTCTTCAGTGACGCCCTGTCCTGCTTTAAGTTGGCATAAAGGTTCCCCAGCCGAGTGTCTAAGCTCATCAACTTAGACCGGGAGGCCCCCGCTTCTATGCCATATTCCAAATCGACCATTCGGACCTGGTTCTCTCGCATTAGGGCCTCGACCTCCTCGGTCGGCAGCGACTTGGTCCCCTTCTTTTTCTCGAGCGCAATCATCTCCTCGACACCCATCCACTTGAGCTCTTCCTTCGGGACGTCCTTCAGTAGGCCCAGGAGCTCGCTCACGCCAATCTTAGCCTTACCCTTGGTCTTAGACTTAAAAGTGTCCAGAGCCCTGGAGGTCCAGCCCCTGGGGCTGTCAGCGGCTCTCAGCCTGGGCTTCTTGCCTTTCACTTTACTGGCCAGAATGCCGGCAGCGGCCAGGAGACCGTCAGAATCTTCCTCTGAGAGCAGTTTCCCGGCGCCATAAGCGGCCAAACCGGTGGCAGCGCCCTTACCGAGGGCCTTGGCGACGCTGATCTTCTTCGTTTTCTTCTTTGTCTTCAGGTCCTGACCGATCGCCTCGCCGGCGGTGGTCTTCTTTTTCTCGAGCTCGAGCGGCTGAGTCTCTTTTTTGGGGACGTTCTTCTGCAGCTCGGTGATCTTCCCTTGGAATTCAGCGGCCGCTTCGTAATCCTTAGCGATAACCGCCTCCTTCTTGGCGGCCTCCAGCTTCTTGATCTTCGACTCACTCAGGTCCACCCCGAGGGCGGTCTCGACGTCGGTCCTCAGAGCGCCAGGCTTCTCCTCGATTCCGATCGCCTCAGCGACTCGCATCCTGGTCCGGGTCCCCATGTCAGGAAGGTCAAGGTTCGCCGACTGCTGCTTGATCGTTTTCTTCTTGACGTCGGCCAGCTTCACCCCGCCCTTGGCCAGGCCACCACCTATCTGGAGACCGAACACCATCGCCGCCGGCCCCTCGTAGTGCTCGGTGATGACGTCTCGGTAACGATCGGCGAGTGGGTTGCCGGTAATCGCTTCGTATGCCTGTGACAGTGGCGAGTTGGGATCGACTGCGTTGGCTATCGCCTCCGGGTCTCGTCCCATGATAGCACGCTGGACGATGTGATCAGCCGAGACGACGGCGTTCATGATCATATCCACCAACCCCTGGGCCTCCTGGGCGAAGACGCGCTGTTCGGGAGAGTCTCCGGGAATGAGCCCAGCTAACTGATTGACCGCACCCACGTCGGACTGTTCTCCCGGGTCAAACTTTCCTGGGGCGATGATCTTCTCTGGGAGGGAGGCAAAGAATCCAGAGATACCTCCGCCATAGTCGGCGCCAGTATGAGCCATGGTACTGAAGAGCCGCTCCCAGGCCGGCTGCTCGAGGAACTCTCGCTCAGCGTCGGTATAGTCGGCCGTGTCTTTGTACGGTCCCGGGTGATGCGGTAGCTTCGCAATCTCCTGGGGGAGCTCTTCCGATCGCTTGGTGAGGAACCCGAGCAGGTCCTGGGCGGTGCTTCCTGCCTCGTACAGGAATTCCCCTGGCTTGCTGGTCAGTGGCTGCGATCCCGAGTGGCGAAGCTCGTAGGGTGTTTCGAAGCTCATCGGCTCCGCTTCCCGTGGCTCTTCCTTGATACCAGCATCGGCCCGCAGGCCAGCCAGTAGGTCACCGGCGTTGACCGTCGGTGGCGCCTGTTCGGCTCGCAGTTGTTGTAGTAGCTCAGAAGCTGAGGCTATGCCGCTGCTCCGCTTGTGATGTTTAAAGATTATCACCGGAGGTCGCCATTGTTTAGAGTCCTCACTTTTTCACCGATCAGTTTCAGTAAGTCCTTCTTGTCGTCGTCGCTCAAGTCTTTCCACCCGGGCAGCTTCTTCGCCCAGGCCTCAATCGACTGTTGCCTGCCTTGCGCGTACGACTGCGGCTCGTTGAAGCTGGGCACTCCACCAGGAGCGCCGATGCCAGCTAAGGCTCCCTGGGTGAACTGGATGGTATCAGTCTCCGACGTCCGCAGAGCTGGGATATCTACCGCCAGCTGCGCCCGCAAGGAGTCCGACCCGCGCTCACCATAGGCACCGCGCCAGAAGTGAGCATAGTCTCGCTTATAGAGCCCGGCCGCATCAACCTCCGGCTCCGAGAAGGGAGCCACCAGCTCCTGCTCACCAGGGACGTAGATGGGGCGCCCGCTCTTATCCACCCCGGACGATTTGGCGCGATAGTTGTCCTTGTCAGCCAGGTACTTTTGTTCTCGGCCGGTACGACTCTGAACTCTCTTGTCCAGGTCGGTGTAGAATTTCTTGATCTCGTTCGGCGGAGTCTCCCCTGGCTTTGTCGCCGTACCACTCGCCTTGGCCTGGGCGATCTGGGCCAGAGTGCCGATGAGATCGTCGACCTGTTGCGGATCACCCGACTCGAGGACCCGGGCGATCACCTCGTCGGTGCTGCCGGCCCGAGGGTCATACGTCCCCTGCTTCTGGTCGAAGAGGTACTGCTCCCTGGTTTCTGCTCTCTCTTTCAGCGCCGCCTCGCGAGCGACCGTGGCCAGGGTGAACATCTTCGAGGCTCGAGAAAATCGTTGCTGCTGCGCCTCGAGCTCGCGCTCATAGCCTTCGATCTCGCTCTGCTGCTGTTTCTGCATAGCGCCGGGGAACCCCGCCCCGAAGGCAGAGATCGATTGACCGAAAACATCGCCTACGTTAGTCGCCACTGGTCACCCCCTGAGAGTTGCCTGAGAGTTCTGGAACAGCGTACTGGCGATGTCGGTCTTTCTCTGTGACTTGGCCAGGGCCGCGTTCAGCATCATGTCAACCAGTGCTTTTCTCCTGGTTGTGATCATCTTCTCGTACAGGACACCTCGACCGGTCCCGGTGTCGAGGCCTATGTCCTGATCGATCTTTCCCCCCAGGGCTCGCACGTCGTCATAGATGGCGTTGCGGGAGGCGGCATCGATGGCCAGCGGATCAAAAACGTCTTCGTCATACAGTTTCTCGAGGCGACCTCGATCGCGAATAGCCCGGCCTTTGTCGCCGGCTCTCTTGCCACCCTGGGAGATGTGGCTGATCAGGTCCCCGGCCAGGTTGATGCCGCTGCCGACACCGAAGGCCGTTAGCGGGCTCATGCCCGGGGTTGGAACTGCCGGCGCCTCCTGCCCACCTGCCTTCAGGGCACTGAGTAGAAACTGTTGAACCAGGTCGGGTTGCTCCTGCGGCGGCCGGGCCTTGTTCTCTGGATAGGCTGTCTCGTAAGGGTAGGGCATGATCTTCTCCTATTTGAAAACCGGGAACCCTCGCGGCACCAGGTTCGTCCTGATCCCATGAATGGTCACATCGTTCTGCATCTGCGTCGGGTCCATCCCGTAAGGGATGACGGTATTCCCCCAGAGTAGGATGCTCCACTTACGAGAGGAGCTCATAGGGGCGATCTTGTAGCTAAAGTAACGCGAGGTGTCAGGCTCGTCAAGGTTGTAAATAGCCCCAACGGCCGAGTCGCCCTCGTCGTACATAATGAATTTTATCGGGTTGGCGGCTGAGGTATCGCTGCTCTCAACGTCAAGGACAACGTCCTCCACCTCTCGCAGCTGACCATCTTCCTGGTTGAGCCCCGCGCTAAGCCATAGCCAGGTGATCGACTGGTCTCCGTCGGACGGGCTCGTCTCATAGCGGAAGACGCCGGGGTTGCCCGGCTTGATGAAGTACAGGGTGTCTCCCAGGGTGACGCGCAGGTCGAAGGCGGCCCGATACATCGTGGCGCCGGCGAAGACTATGCTCGAGGTTGCCCAAGCATAGTGCGGCTCTCTACCAGGTGGGTCGATCAGGAACATCACCCAGGTCGTGTCGAGGGAGGGGAACGACAGGAAATACTTCCGATCGTAGTAGGCTGAGATCGCCCCACGCTTCGTGAGGATGTCCATATCCCTGAACGCCGCAAGCTGCTTGGATATCAGGTTCGGAATAACGCTCCGGCTCTTGTATGCGCCTTCCCTCTCGATCCGGACCCCGTCCTCAGAGAGGAAGATGTCCCCCTCTGGGGTCGCCTCGTGAGAGAGGGGAGCAACGCAACCATAGTTACCGGCCAGCTCATATTCTCTCCACACCTGCGGGATGTTGCTGGTCTTGAAGAAATTATAGACCGACTGGTTCTTACCGATTTTAACAACCTCCTTCTGCGGCATGAGGACGGTGATAGCGTCGCCGTCGTCGCGGTTTATCGGCCACTTTTGGAAGGCGTCGAAGATCACCCCCGAGTCGGAAGCGTCGCTGACGTAGACGTAGGAACCATCGGAGCCTATGAGACGGTTGTCGAAAGCTATCAGTTGCTCCAGTATCTGAGGGGCAGCGTTCCTTCGGAAGTCCGCACGGTTCAGCAGCGAGTCATAGGGAAGGCTGTCAACGATGGTGTCGCCGGGGGCATATGTCCCCAGCAGGCGATAGCCGTCCACGAAGAAATCTTCTCCTATGTGGTGCACTCGGTTCACTCCCTTCACCCATCGGTCTATGATATAGTTCCATTCCTGGAAGTAGGTCGTGTCGTATTTAGCAGCGACGATCGGACCCCGGTAGACCCAGTACAGGACGTTCCCGTCTCCACTGTACTCTGGTAGGGCAAGAGTCACATGCTCGGTACTGTCTCGAATAAAGCCCAGCGCGACACTGTCGGCCGCTGTGCAGTTGGCGCAGCCCAGTGCGTAGGCGTCGGGGGCTTGAGTCTGGTACATGTTGAAGCTGCGGCCGGTATCTCCGACATCCTTCCCAATGGTATCTACTGGAACGATGATCCAAGACCAGCCGGCTACGCTCGTCCAGTCCCGGGCGCCGCCCTGCCATATCCCAGTGTCTCCACTCAGGTTGGCGTGGGTAGCTTTGACCCACCCCGGGGCGCCGGGTTTAGAGAACTCTTTGAACTGGCCACCGGCCGTATCTACGAGAAAGATGGGATAGAACTTATCATCAGCGAGAACCCTCCCTTCAGCCCCGGTCATCCCCCGGAGAGAGTCGTCCCCCAGCGTGTCGGTGATTGTGGCCGTCAACCAGTCGCCCTCCCCTATGTGAAGCGTTTGCCCGGTGTTCCAGATACTGTCAAGCAGGTCAAGCGGCCCAACGTCGCCGGTCGTCCGCCATAGCTCATAGGTGGCCGAATCGGCGACATCCAGGTAGGGGTGCATTGAATCTCGGGTCATCTTCGGGAAGTCGTAGAGTAGCACCTTGGCATCGTTGACGATTACCGGAGTGGTCAGATAGCTGAACTCGTTAGCTCGAACGGTGTCGTGGTCGTTCGGTCCTGTGACAGAGTCCTCCGGAGCCGCCAGCTTGATGGCATACCGATACCTCCCCTTCAGGTTGCCACTGGTACTTAAGGGAGCGACCCCGAGCTCTCCAGGTGCACGGAGCGGAAATGAGTGAGCCCGGCGGCCGTCCCAAACCACGCCCTTCCCGACAGAGGACGTGATATAGAGCTTGTTGTCGTAGGTCGTAAACCGTGGAGCAAACTGGGTTGGAAACCTGGTCGCGATCCTGTTCCCCGGGGTGGTCACACCGCCATAGGTAATCGGCGCATCCCACATCTCAGAGTTGTAGGTAGATAGCCCAATGAGGTGCCCGGTGCTGTCCTCGGCTATGATCAGGTCGTTGCCGACCCTCGAGGCGGTAATATACGAGGCACAGGTGGAGTTGTTTATGTCGGTTACAAACTCGTCAACGGTGGCGATGACTGTACTGGTACTATCCACGAGGACATCGATGAGGCAGGTGTCGAGGTCAAGCCCCCACTTCCCCGGCGGGACGACAACCTCTATGATCTGGTGCAGGGTTCCCACTTCGTATTCTCTGCACGCCTCCAGGAGCCCTGTCCAGTTGCTGGGGATGAGGGTGGTGTCGATCGAGTTAAAGTCGACGGTGTTCGCGAGGGAGGCGTAGATATTTCCATAGTCGACCCCGGCGCTGTCGCTGGCCAGGATCAAGAACCTGGTGCCATCCTGCTGCTTGTAGGTGAAGATACCGTTATGCAGGAACGAATCTATCCCGTAAAGCCGGAACAGGCTGTCATACCCCTGGCGCTTCTTGATGGCGTCATCGATCTCGTCCAGGTTCACGTTGTGTGCGGCCCTGGCCTCGCCCTCGAGGGTGTTCCTGTCACTGGCAACGGTGTTCAATCCTCGAGACATGTGGGTGATGGT
>Ga0307377_10005683_pt1 | contig 13291 bp, 20 predicted proteins | sample TR3MG_FD_202535 | JGI IMG/M metagenome (GOLD analysis project Ga0307377, IMG submission 202535) | Soil microbial communities from Risofladan, Vaasa, Finland - TR-3 | ecosystem: Environmental > Terrestrial > Soil > Coastal area > Acid sulfate soil | place: Finland: Risofladan, Vaasa | collected... | reverse complement strand
CCTCGCGGCGTCTCCTCTTGTCGAAGCGTGATTAAAACGAGACGACGGTATAGCCCTGGAGAGCGAATTCCTCGACCTCGGCGCCCGCCGCCAGTAGCTCCAGGGGGCGCGAACTGACCTCGTTCGCCACGTCGTATTGTTCGACGTTCGCTCGACAGGCCTTGGCGCCGATCCCCGCGCTTTGGAGTGCACGCAGTTGTTCGTCAATTTGTCCGCTGGCGGCCAACTTCACCCCTGGACCAAAGAAAAGAACGCGGATGTCCGCTCCACGGTTTTCCTTCAAACGCGTAGCCATTGTTAGTCCGGGGATGGTGCGCGCTGGATCATCGCTGATGATCATGAAAGCAATTTTTGCGGGGAGTTCGTCGGTCATAGTTATTGCTCCGGTTCATTGTTCATTGTTCATTGTTCACGTGATCGCCATCTGCGCGACGTGGGTAGGTTTTCGTCGATCGTTCGTACGGCACTGGGCAGGCGGACCCGTCACGGTGCCACCAGGTTGCCCACAAATAGGTGGCGACCACTGCGGAAACCGCGACAATCCAACTCAGCAGCACGTTGTCGGCGGGACCGGCGCCCACGTAGCCGAGTGCGGCCGCGATAAGGAGTCGATTGATCAGACACGAGTGCTGCACCGAGTCACGTTAGCGGTCGCACTGACGAGGTGGTGCGTGGTGCAGCGTTCGCGAGTCGACGTCGGACACCGAGATCTCGTACACCAGAGTGGCGCCTACTCGGGTCGGCGAACGGTGGCGTCAATGGTGTCCAGAACGCGATGGTCTAAATGTCCGGTGACGCGCGACGAGGCTACTTCGTGTGATAAGTCCGTCGAACAACGTAGTGACGTGATCAGAGTCATGGGCGGGAGCGTCCGTGTTGTTCGGCGTTCGCACGAGTCGATTCTCTTCGAGGGCCCGACGACGGGTCCTCAACGCGGACTACGCCACCGCGCTCGAAGAATTGTAGTAACTACTACAGTGATAAGCATCCATTCGGATGTGTAGAGAGGAATGAAGATGAATGTGCTCCTTAGTCATCACGAAACCCGAGCGTCGGTTGTGGACGCGGGCGCCACGTTGTTCACCAACGGCGTCATGTCACATACTGGCCACGCCAATCTGTCGGCGCGCATTGACGCCACAACGATGTTGCTGACGGTGGACGGACAGGTGCGTTCGCTGGGCCCCGATCGTTTGGCATTGGTCGGGTTCGACGGTACCGTGCATGAGGGCGATCTCGACCCGACGAACGCGGAGATCGTCGCGATGCACGGCGAGGTCTACCGGGCTCGCCCCGATGTGGGGGGCATCATCCACGTCCACTCACCCCATCTGCTGGCCTTCGCCCTCGCGAATCGATCCTTGCCGTGCCGCTACGAAGCCTTGCTGCGTTTCGGTCAGGCGGAGGACGTTCCCGTCGTGCCGTGGGCACCGCGCGGATCTGAACGATCGGTGGGTGGAATCGTGGATATCCTCGTTACTCACCCGAGTACCAGTGCGGTAATTCTCGCCAATCACGGCGTACTGGTCTTTGGCACCGATCTCCGTCACGCCGCCTCGCTCGTCACCGTGCTGGAAGAAGCAGCTGAAGCCGAGATCGCCGCGACGAGTCTAGGTGGGGCGGTAGATTTCCCCGAGGGCGCCCTTGACGACGTTCGCGCGGCCATGGCCCGGGTGCGCACATGAGCGAACTCATCGGGGCCAGTCGACCAAACGCCGACGCCGACGCCGACGCCGTACTGGCGAGCATCCGAGCCGGTTACGTCGAACTGACGGGATCGGTGCCCGCTGCCATTGAAACTCGCCTGACGCTCGCCGCGCGCAGTGGCCGCATTCAGGCCGTTGAACTGATCGAAGCGCTGCGCGCCGAGTTGATCATGGTGAACCCGCTGGGTCGCAGGGTTGGGCAACTCGTTCACTTCGCCCAATTGATCGTCCTCGGCAAGGAAGCACCGGCACGTTTGCACGTACGAGCGGCCCGCCGCGCCGGAGCATCCATCGAGGAATTGGTGGGTGTGGCTGAGCTGGCTTTGATCACCGCCGGAATGCCGGCCTACAGCCTCGGCGTGGAGATTATTGGTGAACTGATCGACGAGGAAGACTCGAGTGAAAACTCAGGCGACTCGAATAGCAATTGAGAAGACTCCACTGCGGGCGAAGGATCCCGTCGCACCCGCGCTGGAGGCGGGTCTCGGGTTCCGACTCGGTCGACTGGCTCGACATCTACGACGAGAGTGGGCGCAAGAGCTCAAGCCCCTCGGACTTTCACCTCCGCAGGCGGCCGTCGTGCGCGGCGTCGCCGCTGAGCCGGGGTGTTCGCTGCGAGGGCTGGCGAGAACGCTCGACGCGGATCCCATGAATGTCAAACGCTACGTCGATGAACTGGAGCAGCGCGCGCTGATTCGAACTGGAAACCTCACGACCGACCGTAGGTCACGGGTGCTCCTTCTCACCGAGGCGGGCGAGAACGTGGCGCACGATATTGCTCGTCTGGTCGACACCCAGCAGCACTGGCTCACTGGCTCGATGTCACCAGAGGAGGCTCGCAATCTCGGCGTTGGCCTTGCACGGCTCGAAGCACGGCTGGGCATTGGGGTCGTTGAGCGTTCCGGCCCGCTCCGCCGACGAGGTGGATCCGCATTAGGAGCGCAAGGGTGATGTTGCCGAAATACAAGACTCGCAACAAGACCCGCCGAGGTATCTCGCGCGGCTGATCAGTTCACTGAATTCCCTCGGTCGCGAACTTCAACCCGTCGATGTGGCGCTTGACAAGCGACGATGCGCGAGGTTTGGGTTCGTTCTCGCTCGAGCTCCTCGAGCCGTATCGCCTCATCGTCCTTCGTGGTGTCGTAGTGGCTACGTCAGAGGGGTCGGATCGGCCCGGTGATCTCGAAGCGGCCGACAGGCCTCGAGGTCGTCGCTGCCCTGGTTGAGCGGCTTCTCACCTCCGGTGAACTTTCGGATCTCCCGATCGGGTGCGCGACGCCTTCGTCCAGTCCTCCGTACCCTTTTTTGGAGCATCATCACCCGCATCGCTTTCGGATTCACTTCCCCCGAGGCCCCCATCGTTCTCGCGATGCTCAGCCTTGGCGGCCATCAGCCAGTGCTCCCCGACCGGAATGAACCCACGCAAGAGTCAGGAGAGCCTTCTTTTGCTGTGACTCTCGCGCCGTGGCTTCTCGTCCCGGCCACAGTTCCGGCATCGACGATGGCGGTCGCTTCGTCCTGGGCGGTGCGCCCGATTTTGCCGAAGTTCATCAGGCCGAGCACGGGAGAACTGACCTTCACGTCAGTGCGGCCGAGGGCGCGGTATTGCACGAGAGTATTCCCCATAGAGGGGTGTGGTCGAGCCTTGCGCCGAGGCCGGTCCGGTGCTGCCGGCGATTGGTGCCTTGCCGTGCGCTGTGCCCTGGTGTTAATCCGGCGATTGCGCCGGTACAGGAGGCAGAACACTGTTACGCAGTTGCAGCCGGTCCTTCGCTTCGTCGAGCCATCCACTCGCTGCGATGACGTCGGTCGTCTGGACCCAGTGGCTCCCACATTGTGGCTGGATCCGTGTTGTGGTGGTGCGAGTAGCCTGCGGCCGTGGCCAAGAACATTGAAAACAGTCCCGCCGGAGTGGTTTTTCATCTCGATGAAGCAGATCCAGCCAAACATGCCAGTGTGCTGCGTAACGTTGGTCATCTGCTCGACGAGTTGGCGGATGGCAGCCCGATCGAGCTAGTTGTGCACGGGCCGGGACTGGCTGCGGCGCTAAGCGATGCGCCGCACGCCGACCAGATGCGAGAGTTGCTGGGCCGTGGTTTCACGGTAGCGGCATGCGCCAACACGATGAAGGAAATGGGTGTGTCGGCCGACCAGCTCCTCGACGGCGTGTATGTGGTGCCGGCGGGTATTGCGCAGCTGGTAAGGCGACAGCGCGAAGGATGGGCCTACGTCCGGCCGTGAACCCCAACATGACCTGGCCCGATTTGCGGCCGCACCGTTCGACGCGGTCACTGACCTGTGCGGGGACCCGACGACAGCCGGGCTCCGGGCGTTGTTTGCCGGCAACCAGTACATGGCGTTGCCTGACCTCGTTGCCGAGTTCCTCAAGGTTTACCCTGACGTTGGCTCGGTGTTCTACGAAACTCTGCCGCCCGGCATCGTCGTGGCGCAACTACGCCAGGGCGGATTGCGGATGGGATCACTGGAGTTGTGCTTCACTCCCGATATCATCGCGGCCAGCCCCCGCGCCCTGAACGAACTGCACGATGACGGATTGGTGGGGACTCCTCGCGGCTACGCCAGCAATGTCCTAGCCCTGTTGGTTCGCGCGGGCAATCCCACCGGGATCGTGGCAATGACCGATCTTGCCCGACCCGGACTGCGCGTCGCTTTACCGGAGCCACTGACGGAAGGAATCGGCCGGCTCGCGCTACAGGCGCTGTCCGCCGCCGGGGGAGACCGGCTGCACGACGAAGTCTTCGATGTAAAGCGCCGCAGCGGTCAGACGGTCCTCACATCGATCCACCATCGCCAGAGCCCTGCCTGGCTCGTCGAGGGGACGACGGATGTGGCTGTCGTGTGGGAAACCGAGGCTCACCATCTGATCGCAAGTGGCGCTCCGGTCGAGCTGGTACCGATCGACGCGGCGGTAAATCAACGCGGACAATACGCCGCCGCCGTGGTCACCGCCGCACCGCACCGCAGCGTCGCTGAGGGTTTCCTCGAGCACCTCACCGGAGCGGCAGGAAAGGCCGTTTACACCAGGTACGGCTTCACCGTCGAAAACTAATAGCCGCGCTAATCACCCAGCTGGAACAATTGAAGCCGTAACCTCACAGGGCTTATACGCAAGGCATCCCGTAGAGAATGAACCGATAACCGTTTCGCGCCATCACGTTGTGCCGCAACTCTCTCGAGATAGCGGAAGGCGAACAGCCGGGCCTGCAAGAGTTCCATTGAAGGTTTGGACTCTCTGAAGTGGACCCCAGCGGTTGGCGAGTCAATGACGATTGCCGCAGGAAACGATGGCGAGAAAAGGGGTGTCCTCTCGGAGTGACTTTTGACTCTATGTGCGTCACAACGTGCGGACGTATGTTCGGAATCGTGGATAACGGACGGCATGTGATGCACAGTGTGCAACGCTTTACTCCCGCGAGAGAGTTGCTGCGAGCCGAGCAAGTCGGACAGTTTCTAAAAGTCGACCGGTCGACCGTCTATCGAATGGCGGAAAGTGGGAGACTACCCGCCGTCAAGGTCGGTCGGCAGTGGCGCTTTCCCGCCGACGCGATCGAGCGTCTGCTGCGGACCCACGAGACTCACTCCTCAGCCACCGAAATCGACCGGGATTCCATGGTGCAGGCAATCCAAACATCGCTGCCGCTGATCGAACTTTCTGCCCAGTTGCTCGGAGTCATGATGATCGCGACCGATATGGACGGCCGTCCCGTGACCGAACTGATCAATCCCTGTCCGTGGTTCAGTGACCGCGTCGATGAGCCGGAATTCATTGCCACGTGCCTGAGCTACTGGAAGCAACTCGCCGACGACCCGGACTTTGACCTGGGCTTTCGTCTCGGCCCGCTCAACGTGGAGTGCACGCGAACGTTCGTCCGCTTCGGCCCGCGCCTCGCGGGAATGTTGTTCGCCGGTGGAATCGACCCGACGGGCCAGGACGAACGATCCCTCTATCGCCTAAGCGCCGAGGGTCGATCTCGGGTGCTTACGTACCTACCCGCAGTCGCCGCTACGGTTTCGCGCAGTGCCACGGGCCCTCAATTCGGTATCGAAACAAGGAGACTTACATGAAGCGGATATTGATACTCGGTGGGGGCACCGCCGGCACGATGGCGTCCAACCGCCTACGCAAGCGGCTCGATCGAGCCGAGTGGGCGATCACGGTGGTCGACCAGACCGACGCGCACATCTATCAGCCCGGTAACCTGTTCGTACCTTTTGGTATCTACCAACCGGCCGACCTGGTGAAGCCACGTCGGCGTTTCCTGCCCGAAGGGGTGGAGTTGGTACTGAGTGAGATCGACCACGTAGAGCCCGAGAAGAACCTCGTGGTGCTCGCTGACGAGCGCGAGATGCCCTACGACTTCCTGATCATCGCGACGGGCACCTCGCCTCGTCCCGACCAGACGCCCGGCATGATCGGCCCCGAGTGGCGCAAGAGCATCCACGAGTTCTACACGCTCGAAGGCGCGACGGCACTCGCCGACACGCTGGCCGACTGGGAGGGCGGCCGCATGGTCGTGCACATCGTCGACATGCCGATCAAGTGCCCGGTGGCGCCGCTGGAATTCACGTTCCTCGCCGATTCCTACTTCACCGAGCGAGCCATGCGAGACCGCGTGGAGATGGTGTTCGTCACGCCGCTCGACGGCGCTTTCACCAAGCCGATCGCCTCGAAGCACCTCGGCGGGATTCTCGACGATCGCAAAGTCTCCATCGAGAGCGACTTCATGGTCGAACACATCGACACCGACGCCAAATCGCTCGTGTCCTTCGACGAGCGAGAGATCCCCTTCGACCTGCTGGTCACCGTCCCGCTCAACATGGGCGCAGACTACGTGGCGCGTTCAGGATTGGGCGACGAACTTAACTACGTGCCGGTCGACAAGCAGACCCTGCTCTCCAAGGCGCATGACAACATCTTCGCGATCGGTGACGCCTCGGATATTCCGACGTCCAAGGCCGGCTCGGTGGCCCATTTCTCGATCGAACTCTTCGAGGACAATTTCATGAGCCACATCCACGGGCGACCGATGACCAAGTTGTTCGACGGCCACGCCAACTGCTTCATCGAGTCGGGTCACGGCAAGGGCATGCTCATCGACTTCAACTACGACACCGAGCCGCTGCCTGGCAAGTACCCGCTGCCCGGCTTCGGCCCGTTTAGCCTGCTACACGAGTCCGAGGCGAACCACTGGGGCAAGATGACCTTTCGCTGGGTGTACTGGAATCTCCTACTGACCGGCAAGGATATGCCGTTCGAGCCCCTGATGTCCATGGCCGGCAAAGAGGTCGAGGCGCGCTCATGACCGTTACGACCGCGCCGACAGTGGAGGAGCACCTGGACCGCATGGCCGAACAGCTCCAGGAGGTCACCACCGAGATGCGCCGCCAGCGCGAGAACCGCGAGCGCTGGAAGGAGTTGCTCGACGACCTCAGCCCGCTCGCCGAGCGCGCGATGTCGACTACGATCAGCAAACTCGACGTCGACTCGTTGGACGTCGACGACCTGTTCAGCCTGGCCCACTCACTGGGACGTAACGCGTCGGTCCTCGAGGCGTGGATCAGTCCACTGCGGGCGATGTCGGCGCTGGTCGACGAACTCGCGCCTCTCGCCACGCCCGCCGTCGCCAGTCTCAACGCCCGACTCCAGCAGTTGGACGATCGCGGGTACTTCGCGTTCGCTCGGCGCAGCGTCGACGTCTTGGACAAAGTCGTGACGTCGTTCAGCGAAGAGGACGTCAAACTGCTCGGCGACAACATCGTGCTGATACTGCAGACGGTCAAGCAGATGACCCAGCCCGAGGTCATGGGCATGCTGCGCCGTACCGTCCTGACGATCCAACAAGAGGACTCCCGGGCGACGACGCCGTCGATCCGCGACCTCGTGCGACAGCTTCGCGACCCGCTCGTGCGTCGCGGGCTGGCCCGTGCTCTGGTCGCTCTGCGCTCGATGGGAGCGGAGACGGGCCCCGAGACCAAGCCCGGGGGCGTAGCGGCTCCTGGCGGGTCACCCAGTGATGAAGTGTCGACTGGTGGCGAGACCACCGGCGCTCAAGAGAAAGCAGGGAGGTAGCAACCATGACCACAGCCATCATCAGTGGCACCGAGGTCCACGTGAACGAGGAGGGCTTCCTCACCAACTACGACGAATGGAACGAGGACATGGCCAACGTGCTGGCCGCGAACATCGGCATCGAACTGACCGACGAGCACTGGAAGGTCTTACGCTTCTTACGCGAAGACTTCCCTCAGCAGGGCGAGACAGCGACCATCCGGCGGACTTCGACCGTGGGCGGGTTTGATATCAAGGAACTGTTCGCCCTCTTCCCCAAGAAGCCCGCCAAGAAGATGGCGTACATCGCGGGCTTGCCTAAGCCGAGGGGCTGTGTCTAACAACAAGAATGGAAGGTAACACTATGAGTGAAGGAACCAGCGAAGTAACCGGGACGATGCCGAATTTCAATGATGACGGGGGTGATCGCAAGTTCGTCGTCATCTGCTCCAAGGGCAACCTTGACATGGCCTACCCCGGGCTGGTGCTCGCGAACGCGGCTCTCGGTGAGGGTCTGGAGGTGCATCTGTTCTTCACCTTCTGGGGCTTGGACATGATTACCAAGAAGCGAATGGAGAGCCTGCAGTTCACCACGATCGGGAATACGGCTACGCACATGCCCCAGGAACTCGATGGGGCGCCAGTGGATGACACCGTGGCGACCGCGATGTTTCGAAAGCAGATTGCCGACGTCGGTGTGCCCGAAGTGCCGGATTTCCTGGAGCAGATCGTTGCCTCTGGTGGACACCTCTGGGCCTGCAAAATGTCGGTGGACATGATGAAGCTCGACAAAGATGACCTGTACGATGAGGTCGAGGACATTATGAACGCGAGCGACTTCATCGTCATGTCCGAGGGCGCCCAACTACTCTTCATCTGAGATCAGCCTTGCTACGACCCCGGGGGTCCCAGGGATCGGGCATCGAACAACACACACCTTGTTGCATCGCCCTGTCCGTGATCTCGCGGAACCACCGCTCGACGAGGTTCAGCCACGGGCTCGACGTGGAGGTGAAGTCCAGGTGGAAACACGGGTACTTTATCAGCCATGCGTTCACGTGGGAGTGCTTGTGGGTGGTGTAAGTGTCCACGATGAGGTGAACCGAGAGGTTCTTAGGGACCCCACGGTCGAGGCGACGCGGGAACTTGAGAAACTCCTCGTGACGGTGACGAGGCAGGCACTCGCCGATCACGGCGACGCCCGTAGCTGCGCGACGATCATGGTATCCGCCTCGCCTTCAGACTCCACGAACAACGCCTTGGCGCGAGCCTTTTCTCGGTGCGGTGCCGTGTGGGACTTGAAGTCTCGCCAGGATCGCTCGCTGGCCCTGATCGAACTTCAACCGTGGGGTCGGTGGACGCAGCGGTCCCGGCTACAAACACCATTACCTTACGAGGCACGGCAGTGGGCTGCCTTCGATCGGTGCTCAGCAGGCGACATCTCCGTCAGTCGGATGGGCGAACCACTGTGTGACCGTCACGGCCCTCCCGGTGAACGACGCCAGCTTGCAGTTCGCCGTCGCACCCGAGGATGAGCGCGCCCCGGGGAATTCAATCGAGGATCACGAAGAGATTGTGTGAGCCCGTAGAGGTTGGACGAGTCGGTGTTGCCGACGATCTGACCCCACTGCGAGGACGTGGAGTAGGCACCCACAAGGTCAGTCCCGACGGTCGCGACACCCGCGCTCTGCAGTCCGCTCACCGAAATGGGGCGCGGTGCGGGAAGCCCGCAGCTTCAGCCGTGTGAGGTAGAGCCCCGCTCGAGCCACGGTCGACGTTTCGTACCCGCCAGAAACACTGTTTTCAGTGTCCTTTCGCTCATCCAACAAAACCGTGTACTCCGCCAAGTGCCACGTCATCTGATCTCCGAAGTACTGTCGTTCGGTTCGCGAGGGCGAGGTGGAAGTGCGACTCGTTGAGATCATGAAAGATGCCGGGGCACAGCACCACGTCGAGACGATCGAGGTCGAGATCATGCCCGAATACGTGCATCTGTTCGTTGAGATTCCGCCATCGCTAGCGCTGTCCAAGTTCGTGGGTCTCATCAAAGGGCGGTCATCGCGACTGGCGCGTTCGCAGTTTGCGAGACTGCGCCGCACACCGTCGCTCTGGACACCCTCGTGGTTCGTCTCGACGGTCGGTGGTGCGCCGCTCGAAGTAGTTCGCCGCTATGTTGAAAATCAGAAGTTGGCAGTCTGAAGGCGTTCGTCGATGCTCGCTACTGTTATCGACTGCGCGTGAGCGTTCGCGAGCGCACGCAATTGAAAGGTGTCGCCGACGCAGGTCGCTTCGTGTGGAACCAGGCCCTCGGGAGGTGGAGCGACCTCTGGCGCCACGAAGGTATCCTCGATGAAGTACGTCACCATGGACGCCGAGTTGACCGATTTGCGCAGCCGCTACGACTGGTTGGCCGCCCCACCGAGCGTCCCCGAGCAGCAGGTCGTGCGCGACTTATCTAAGTCAATCAGCGCCTGTTTGTCCTTTGTTTTACTGGTGGCCCGCCCGGGTCGCGATCCTGGCGAATCAGGAGTGTTTCCAGAGTGTCCAGGGACGTTTCGCAGCGTCCAGATTTGCGGGCACCAGAAGGAGTTGAATGTCCACCAACGTCCACCGAAGTCCTCTCACGTTTGAATTCGTGGCTAGACAGTTGGCTAGACCGGGGGCTCATTTCAAGGTCAAGCCACTATTCAGTTTCGAGGGGCTGACGGTGAGGTATTCGATCTACGACTGAGGAGGGAATAGATAATCTCTTAGACGGTCAGGTGCCCTGCTATTAATTGTCAACGGTGAGCAACCCAATGGTGTAAGACCCCCATCGGGTGATCCAGTAGACGCCGGTACGATACAAGCACTATGCATCTACGGGTAAGTCACGAACTCAAAGACTTCGCGGCAATTGCTCATTGTCCTTCGATTGTGTCGCGTGGCACCGAATCGAGTGGAACGGAAACGTGAAATTAGTATTGCCTTTCGATGCGGTTGGTGCGCTGGGCGCCACCTCGTCGTGATAACGGCGCGGACACGCACTGTTCGGCTGTTCGCGGCTGTTGGAGTGATATCCGTTGTGGCTATTTGGCTCGCCTTGCCTCGGGCTCTCGTTCGAATCTTTCGTGTCCGACGGGCCGCAGTTGACCTCGGGCCTGCGGACTTCGAACTGATTACCGACGACGTTACGATTCCTGGATCGAACGGCCGCACGCTCAGAGGATGGTTTGTCGCATGTGAAATAGACGGGCGACCACGCCCGACTGTGCTCGTCATCCACGGATGGAACGGCGCCGCAAATTTGATGCTGCCAATTGCGCCACTCTTGCGGGCCGCTGGCATGCACGCGCTCTTTCTTGACGCTCGCGGCCACGGACGCAGCGACGACGACCGGTTCGCATCGATGCCCCGCTTCGCCGAAGACGTCGAGGCCGGACTGCGTTGGTTGCGCGCCGATCCACGAGTCGAGCCTGAATGTGTGGCGCTGGTCGGGCACTCCGTCGGCGCCGGAGCCGCGCTACTCGTCGCCAGTCGTGACGCGCGCATCGCGGCGGTCGTCAGCATTGCCGCCATGGCTCATCCCGGAACATTCATGCGTACCGCCATGCGCGCTCGGGGCATTCCGAGGCCGGTCATTTCGCTCGTCTTGCGAGGTATCGAGCGTACGATTGGCCTTCCGTTCGACGCGTTCGCCCCCGTTTCGACGATTGCGCGCCTTCGTGTTCCGGTCTTTCTTATCCACGGAGGCCGCGACGAAGTGGTTGCACCGACGGATGCGAGCCTCCTCGAACGCGCGTCGCACGGCTGCGCTCAGTTACTGATTCTTCCCGAGGCAACGCACGCCTCGATGGAAGCCTTCCTCCCAGCGGCGCCAGCCATCGTTGCTTTCCTCTTGGAAGCCCAGCACCGTTGTCCCAGTCAGATCCCTGAGTAGCGAAGGAGTGGGGGAATCTGTCCTCAACTGTCTGGGTTAGTTGATAGTGCCGCAAGAATCGCGAAGACTGAACGGTCGACGTCAACTTCGGTCGTACGCCAATTTGATACCGAGATGCGCATGGCCCGTGCACCGCGCCAGGTCGTCGCGCCCATCCAGCATTCACCGGAACGCTGAATGGCCTGGATGACGCGGTCGGTTTCGTCGTCATCATCTCTGAATCGAACAAGCACTTGGTTGAGTACAACGTCATTCAAGATGGTGATGCCTTCGATGGGCGCTAACTGCTCGGCGAAGCGCCGAGCGAGAACACAGCACCGTTCGATGAGATCGGCGAGGTCACTGCGGCCGAGCTGGCGTAGCGCAGCCCACGTGGCGAATCCCCGAGCGCGTCTCGACGACTCGAGGACGAAGTCACCCGGTGTTCGCAACTCTCCCTCGCCTCGGTCCCGTAGGTAGACAGCGGAGTACGACGTCGCGGCCGCGTGGGCCTCGGGGTGCGCGCAGAACGCGTAGCCGCTGTCGTAGGGCACGTTGAGCCACTTGTGACCGTCGGTTGCCCACGAGTCGGCGAGCTCGACACCCGTTACGAGGTGACGAGTAGCCGGGTTGGCCGCGGCCCAAAGGCCGAAGGCTCCGTCGACGTGAACCCATGCGCCGTAGTCGTGCGCCACCTTGATTGCCGTGGTGAAATCATCGAAGGCGCCGGTGTTCACGTTGCCGGCCTGTAGACACACAATGGCTGGACCCGGGGGAGCGCTATCGAGCACGCGAACCAAGTCCTTGGTATCGATTGCACCTTGTGAGTCTGTGGCCACGGGCTCCAACGCTCTAGTACCGAAGCCGAGAACGCGCAACGCCATGTCGATCGTGGCGTGGCGTTCAGCGTTGGCTATCACGCGCACCTTGGGACTAGCGAGCAGGCCGTCGCCCTCCACGTCCCAACCAGCGCTATCCAGCACGTGGTGGCGCGCGGCGGCGAGCGAAACGATGTTGGCACCTTGCCCGCCGGTCACGAATCCAAATGACGCGTGAGCTGGCAGGCCTAGTAGGTCCTTCAACCACGCACCGGCAACATCCTCGACCAACGCCGCCCCAGGTGACATCACCGCATTGAAGGCGTTCTGATCCCAGCCAGTCGTGAGCATGTCCGCCGCGGTCGCGGCGTCGAGCGCCCCACCGGTCACGAATCCGAAGTAGCGCGGTCCGGTCGTCGCCACGAGCGCGGGTTGAATAATTTGGACCAACTCGTCGATCACGGTGCTGGCCGCGGTTGGCCCATCACGTAGGGACCCGAGCGCGGTGCGCACCTCGCCGAGATCGACCGTGGGAAAGACGGGTAGCTCGTCTGTTCTCTCGCGGTAGTCAGCGACTTGTGTCGCAGTGGCGGCCAGTAGATCGCGAAGGTCGGGCATCTGTCAATCATTGCAGGTCACTATTGCGCCGATGCGAACTCGCTACCGAGAACATGGCGATGGTCGTTGCTCGACCCACCAGGAATGAAATGCGTGGAAAATCGCCGAGGGACTAGAACCGGCATCTCACTTCGCCACGGATACCGAGGACCCTGGAGATTCCCTTCTGTCACTTGACCTT
>Ga0307377_10005682_pt1 | contig 13292 bp, 18 predicted proteins | sample TR3MG_FD_202535 | JGI IMG/M metagenome (GOLD analysis project Ga0307377, IMG submission 202535) | Soil microbial communities from Risofladan, Vaasa, Finland - TR-3 | ecosystem: Environmental > Terrestrial > Soil > Coastal area > Acid sulfate soil | place: Finland: Risofladan, Vaasa | collected... | reverse complement strand
TATTTTCTACTGTTACATCAACAACTGTTGAACTACCGTTGCCGGCAATATAACCAGAATTATCTCCAGTAGATGGGTTAACATCCACATTTGAAATCCAAGGAATTATTTTTTTGTATTTAACTCCAGTTTCAAATGAATAGTGGTCTTTTACTCCCTTTCCTTTTGAAATTATTAATTCCAATACCTTTTGAGGATCCGCGTTAGTAAAAGTTGCTGCGCCTGTAAGTGTGTATCCTGTTGCCATAATTTATATTTTTATTTTATTTATTTTTATTTATTATTGATTTAATCTTTTATAATCTAATTCCTTTGAAAATGCTTCCTGAGATGATAAAGGTGCTATTTTTTCTTTAGATTCAATTGGAGCTTGAATAATAGGTTTTTCACTAATTTTTTTACTCATTTCATCAAGTTTTAATTCAATAAAAGATTTAATTTCTTTAAGAGTATCTTCTGAAGCTTCAACTTCTTCTGAAGCTTCAACTTCTTCTGAAGCTTCAACTTCAACTTCTTCAGAGGCTTCAACTTCTTCTGTAGCTATTTCTTCTTCTGCAGGTTCTTCAGTTACATCAGGTTCTGTAAATGCTTCAACTAATCCATTTACAATAAGAATAACTGTACCATCAGTTGAAAGATATTCACCATCTGGAACCGGTTGACCAACTTCTAATTTTTTAACTTCTTCTGTTTCTTCAGGGTTTTCAACTTCTTCTGTTTGCAAACTTACGAAAACAGATTTTACCGCTTTTCTGATATCTTCAATTGTCATATTAATAGATGTTATTTTATTTATATTATATAATATATTTCAGTACTTTTTTGTATACAAATTAAGATATATTTTTAATTTGTGCTATTGTTTCTGTTATTATGTCAACTAATGCTTCCAAATCATCAGCATAGATTTCTTCCTCAGCTTCAATTTCATCAAAACTATATTTTCCTTCAACTGATAATCCATTATACTTTCCAGATTTAATATCATCCCATAAACTGTCTGATGTGATTTGAAGTTTGAATAACAGTGTTCCCACTGGAATAACACCAGCATCATAATATAATTGATCTCTTTTATCGAGTTTATCATCTTCTTTAATCCAACATTCCAAAATATATGCGTCTTCCGTTTCACTTGCATGATCAAGCTTTATAGGTTGATTCACATATGATTTCATAATATTTTGCTGCTCTCTTTTTATAGTTGCTGCACTCCAATAGATAAGTGCATCTTCATCATCATTTAATGACTCAGCAGATCGATATATTTTTTTATCTGGAATTAAAAGAGGAGACACTATCTGTTTCTTTTCTTTATCCGCTAACATAATCTCAATTATATCTGGTTGTTCTTCAGACAGACATATATGCGTTATTTGAATTGCAGGTTTTCCTACTAAAGAAAAAGTATCAGCCCCTTCTTCATTTTTTCGAATTCGAATTCTTTTAAGTTTCATATCTTTATTTTTATTTTTTATTTAACAAATCTTGCATTTAATTTTTCTCTATCTATAAATGCTCTTCCTGTTCTATATGCTGTATCATCAGACATAACTACAGGAATAGATTTTAAACTTGTTGTTATTAATTGTATTACACGTTCTTCAGTTAATTGTGGTATACCGGCAAGTTGTTGTCGTGTAGTAGAAGCTGTTAACACTTGAGTTCCTTTAGGAAGAAATACACGTTCAGGGCCTTCTTCTCCTACTAATGTTATACCTCCAAGAGAATAAGGAGTTCCTCTAGCTGCTTTCTTCTCTTTTCCAGCAGAATTGATCTGAGATATAGATGAAGCAGTCTGAGCTATAATAGCCGCAATTGCTATTCCTGTTGATATATTATTTTTAGTATTCAAAGCTTTTGCTACAACTATACCAACTGGACCTAATGATCTTCCCCATGCTGTTGTTGCCGCATTAGCTCTTTTAGTATTAATAATAATACTTGCTATAGCTGCTACTTTTTCTAAAATTAATCCTGTGATTGCTAAACCCTTGTTTTCATTGGCAATTTGTGACAGTAAATTACCAACAGCAGCATAATTATCAGCAACTCTATATTGTATTTCTATACGTGCGTTGGCAAGTTCTTCATCAATTCTTAATTGTTCTTCATTATTTCTAATAAAATTAGCTAAGAATTCTTCATTATCTTTAGCGGCTTGAGCTAATTCTTTATCAGATTGTGTTTTATCAGCTATTTCTTGTCTATCGCGATATTCTTGTCGTATTGCTTCAACGTTTCTTATGTGTTGTTTTTCTATTTCAAGTAAAATATCTTTATTACCTTTTGCTCTTTTTTGTAATTCTATATAATGAAGATCTTCAATTGTTAATTCTTTTTCTTGACCATCAAGTAAGGCTAGCATATTAGCCTCCTGTAATTCTTTTAAGAATTTTTCTGTTTCTAATAATTCTTTTTCTCTTTCTTTTCTATTCTCTTCTCTTAAACGACTACCTGTCATTATATATCTTCTTTGACTAGTAGAACGTTCAGCTTCTAAACCAATTAAAGTTGCTAATAATTGTGCTTCTTTATCTAAATCATCTTCAGAACTACTAGCTAATGCATTTCGTTGTTTTTGTAATTCATAATCTTCTTTTGCTAAACGAATCTTTTCATCAAACAATTTATTACTAATGTCAGTTGCTTTAGCAATTGCTTTTTGTCGTTCTTCATTAGTAAGCGATTGATCAATAATTATTTCATTTAATTTTGCTAATTCTACAGTTGCAGTAGCTTCATCACTCAAAAGCTTTCTTTTATCTTTCTTTAATTGATTTTCTCTTTCTGCTAATTCAATTGCTTTCTCTACCGTTGCACCAAGATTTCTATAACTTTCTGCTACCGTATCGATAGCGTCTTTTACTACTGTCTTTGTTTCTTGCCAACCTTCTTTAAATGTTGATGTTCCTTTTACAACTTTACCAATTATTCCAGCAATTTTTATTAATGTTTCTCCGATTTTAACAAATGTATCTACTACAACATTTATCACTTGGCCTAAAGCAGCCATAATAACTCTTAACTTTCCTGCACCTTCCTCAGTTTTCTTAAAGTATGCTATTAAAGATCCAACAGCTACTACAAGCAATAATATTCCAGTTGATGCTATAGCTCCTGCTAATGATCTAAATGATACTACAGCCCTTGAAACTCCTGAAGTTATGCTCTTCCATACTTTTCCAAGTTGAGTATCCATTATTCCAAACTGACTTCCAGAAGCTTTAACCTCATTACCAATCTTTGCTGCAGCTTCAGTTGCTTGTTCAGAACCTGTCGTTGTATACGCAGTTTCAATATTTATTCGAATATTTTTTTCTTCCATTATTTAGTTTCTTCTTTTTTAACTATAATATAACTCAAAGCTTTTAAAAATTGTCGGATGTTTTTATCATACCATGCTTCACGTTCAGATAAGCTACTTGACATTTCCCATACGTAACTATAAAATCCCCATTTATCTATTCTTGAAGGAGAATTCTCAGGAACTTCATCTTCATCATCTTCAGATAAGCTCCAGATATCAGGATATTCTTTCATTAAACTATTTCTCCACTCAATATAATCATAGAATAAATGAAATGCTATTTCAGCATCCAATCTTTTATCAAATAATTCAGAATTATCTTCATCCCATGTTGTTAATTTACAATTCTTAACTTTTATAGGAATAAAATTCTTCTGTATTATTCGTTTCTTTATATAATATAATATATTTATGTCACTCTTTGTTATTCTTCGTATCAAAATATTAATAACATTATGAAGTACTTCGAATTCGTTTTTATAATTTGTTAAATAATAATCTATTTCAGCATACTCTTTAACAGTTAAATCATTAAAGTTAAGAATCTTAAATCTCTTTTTATTTAATATAAAGTACTTAGTATACTCTGTAAAATTAAGATTCTTTAAGAAATCGATTTCAGATAAAACTTCCATCACATTTTTATCATTTAAAGAATTTATAAGATTTTCAGGGAAGTTCGATAGCATTGTTAATAACGTTTTATCAACCAATAATTTATCGACATCTTTAACACCCTTAATATATTCAAAAACATACCGAGCATAACTCAAATTCATTTCTTTGAGTAATGATATACATGTATATCTCTTATCTTTAATATAAATGTTAAGCATAGTGTATCTTTGATGCCCAACCTGAAATTCCAACGGTTTCGGCTTTTCTTCTTTCCCATTCTCTTCGGGCTACTTCTTCTGGTGTATAATTTTTAGATCGATCACTTAACTGAGGATTATATATAGTTGTTTGCAAACCAGATTGTCTAAACATTTCATTTGCTAACATCAATGATATAACATAATCATCATGCTCTCCATCTTCACCATTATAAGTTAATAATCCTGAATTCGATCTTTTACTACTATAATTACTTAATTGATTTTCTAGTTCCGGACATAATGATGTTATTGGAAGTTGAATTGTACCAGTATTGATAGACATGATCAAGGCTGTAACAATTCGTTGTTTACTTTCATTTGATGTATTCCAATAATTCACACTTAAACCTTTATTTTTTAAAATATCTGCAAGACCTTGGCCGATACCATTCTTCTCTACATATCCGTAAACTTTGTCTTTATATTTATTTAATTCGTTATATATTTCTTCACCTTGAATAACTAGATCATCTGATTTGCATTCATAGATTTTACAAACATTTTGTAATGAATTCATAATAGTTAAAACGGTTTTATCAGATCCTGCTCCGGCCACATCTATTCCATAAAAATAATATAATTCCGGATTAGGTGATCGCTCCCATTCTTTTATAGTTTGTACATTGCTGAAGTTTCCAAACACACCTGACATAGAGTCTGAGAAAACACATTCAAACTCTTGTTCATAAAGTTGTGTCGACATTGTTTTCTTAGCATCCATAACATCTTCTAAATGAATTAAAGGATTATCACTCCAATGCATTCTATATTCTTTATGTCTAGATAATCCCTTCATACCTAATTGACACATGTCATAAAATGCATTTTTTCCTCTTGGTGTTGATGCTATAACAACTCTAGCTCCTGGCTTAGCCATTATTGTAGGCTTAAGATATTCCCATACATCTTTTCTGTACAGCGCAAATTCGTCCATAAAAAGTTCATTAAATGATCTATTAACTGGAGTGATTGAAGAGTTTGCTGAATAAAAGTCAACAGATGAACCATTCGTAAGTTCTATTCTTGATCCTGTGTTAACTTTTTGAAGTAATTGTTGGGGTATTATCTTTATAATATCTCTAAAAAATGACATTGTGATATTCCATGTGGCAGACATAAATCCCATTTCATACCCTGGATGTTTTATCATATCATATAATAGAAGGCGTTCTAATAAATAGGATTTTCCAGATTTTCTAGAAGCTCTGATAATATGATACTTTACTATATCAGATGGAGTACTAATTATCTCATTAATGATTTCTTTCTGACGAAGAGCAAGACCAGTGATTTTTATATATGCTGTCTTTTCCATACTATTACAATATTTCTATATCATATTTTATTGTCATCTCAGATTTCTCTAGAGCTAGACCCTTTAATTTAGCAAGTTGATCAATTTGTTTCGAAGCTATACTCATAAATAATGGACTACCTGTAAGTCGTTGTTGTATACAAGCTTCTTTATATAAAAAATTACTACGTTGAATCAATTCTTCAAGTTCTGAAACACCACTATCTTCTCTTGATTTTTTAAAGTCTTTAATAATATCGACTATATCTTTACGTACCATACCATATGTGATACTATAATCTTCACCTCTATCTTGATGATCTTTTGTTAACATCGCAGCTATATCCATTAGAGTATATCCTTTACTCCAATAATAAATAGCGAATTCTCTATCATATGCTAATTGAGCATCATTACGTTTTTTGCTTCCTTTTTTCATTTTGAATCATTATTATAGTTAATATTCGTTCATTTTTAAAATCTTGTAATTTATTTAAAAATTGCAATCTTTCTAATTCTTTATTAGATATATTTTTTTTAAAACATAATTCTACATATTCATTATATAAATCTACTAATTCATTAAGAAATTGTGGACATGTTTCCATTAATTCTAATTTTCTTTGAAATATGGAACTTCCTAATATACCATCACCAATATATCCTCCATTTAAAGTTAAATTATATCCATGTGGAACTATAGTATTATATTCACTAATATACTTTTCTTCATTTTCAAGTGCTTCAGAATCAGATTTACACATGCATAAAATCTCTCTTTTAAAATTCTGTTTACCATACTTTTTTATAGCACGCCGTAACATAGCACCACTTCCTAAATAATCATCATCTATATTATTAGTAGAATGCTTACCAATATATTGCTTTCCATTGATAAGGTTTGTTGTAATATAGTTATAGTGTATTGATTTAATTTTTTTATTCATCTTGTTAACATTTTTTTACAAAAAAATTAGTTCTTTATTTTAAAAGCTTTTAAAAGCTCTGAACTAATAGATTTTGCAAGTTGAAATTCAATTAATGTTAAAGCTATAGTAAAGAGCATTACACCAAGAGATGTTATAATTGTTGCAGGAATAGCAATCAGAAATCCAATTACTTTTCCAAAAAATGATACAATTTTTTTCATGATTATAGATTAATTTATATTATATAATATATTTTACTCATAAATGTTATTAATTCCTCTTCGAGAGAGCTCTTCCCTAATAATCTTCCATATTTTTCTGTAATGAAAAGCAACATTTCTAAGATTTGTTTGTTTTTCTATCTGTCTGTATGAACAATTACTTTTAATATAGACATCTATTAGTTCAACATAATACTCCCAATTTTTTCCAAAGACTTTTTCCGCATATTCAGGCTGCATGAATTCATCAATATATATTAATGTTTGGTGTTCTTTTTCTGAGAGTGTTGGTTCAGTCCAATTTGTATATAATCTAGAATCTATATCATCACTTAATGTTATTCTTGACTTTTCTTTAAAGAGTTTTATTAAAAATGGAGATTTATGAAAAGTCGTATTCGTATGAATAGATTTAAATATATATAGTTTTAATTTGTTATTTTGCGCCATCAGATATACATGATCTAAAAAATCATCATCATCAAACTTTTTAATAATAGAATATATTATATCTGATAGCAATTCATGTGATAGATGATCCCGGGATAATAAAGATTTTTGTTTTTTAAGCTTATATTCGGCCTGATATATAAATTCAGAATAATTTGTAGATATATCGGTCAATATAAAAGAGACTTTATCATTAGTTGTCATAAAATTCATTTATTTTATTTTTATGAGTTCGCTTTAAAAGATTTTTAAAACTAACGAACTTTATATTTTTTGCTATAATATAAAGATATAGCTTAAATAGTTTTTTTTCTATATATCGAGGATATATCATATTAAGATTTATTTATTTTTAATTTTATCTCTGCTTTTTTTATTATAGTTAAAATCTCTTCTGATACTGGCAAACCATTTTCTTCAAGTTTTTGTTTTTTCGCTAAATATTTTTGATAACGATTAAACGTCATTGCTTCAGATATTTTTTTTCTATGTTCTTCAGATAATATATTTTTAGGCACAGGAATTCCTTGTTCTTCAGCAAGTTGCTTTCGTTGTTTATATTTTTTATAATTATTTTTTCTGATACCTTTACTAATTTTTGTCTTATGTTCTTCAGTTAACACTCTTTTAGTTTTATTAAATATAAATGCTTTTTTATTTATGTTTGTTCGAATTAAATGATCAGATTTACGCAGATTTTTAAACACGTCTCTATCAAAATATACATGAACATAATTTAAAATATCCAATTTTCCATTAAAAAGTCGATTTTTAAGAGTTGTATTTGGTATATTATATTTTTCAATCAATTCTTCATTTACATAACCATTAATATATTTATCTATCAATAATTCTTTATCTGTATGTTCAAAAAATTCAAGCGTATCAATGATAAACTGTTTAACTTTATCCATATCCATTTTATCTATAGAATCTTCAATATAATCTGTTGAATATTCTTCTGTATCTAAATAATTATACGCATATCGATGTTCTTTTGCTTTAGTTTCTAGAGCCTTATTAACCATTATAGTCATTAACCAATTATAAAATGAAGGTTTTTTTGAGTCAAAAGTATCAATTTTATTCCATAATATCATAAAAGTGTCTGCTATAATATCATCTGATATAATATAGTTTTTAATATAATATTTTCTCAATATTGATTTATAATATGGTCTTAAAAGATTAAACAATTCAGTGTAATCTTTTTCAGAACGCGTTTCAGAAAATGAACGGCCAAGTTCTTCAACTTTTTTCTTAAATTCATTAAGTTTCATGGAGTTATTTATTATATATATTCATATCATTTTTGACATATTTATAACTTTTTTGCTTAAATATATATTATATATTATATTATGGAGCCAAGCACAAATATATCAATTGATTTTTTTACAGAACTTGAAGAATTTCTTCAAAGCGAAGAAATCTGGTTTCAAGAAATCCAAAAATATCTCGAATCTTCAAATGATTCATATATTATATGAATATATACTATATATGTTTTAAGCTTTCTGTTTAAAACATGAAATAAAAATAATCATTTTAAATGTTTAAGAAAAATGAAAATGTTTTGATCATCGGCGACCTGCATGCACCGTTCATAAAAAAAGGATACTTAGAATTCTGTAAGTATATTAAAAAAGAATACAAATGTAATAAAATAGTTCAAATTGGAGACTTAGTTGATAATTCAGCCTCAGGTAGATGGGATATAAATCCGGACGGTCTATCTGCCGGCAATGAACTTTCTGAAACTCAATATATCATTAAAGAATGGTATAAATCATTTCCAGAAATGAATGTATGTTTAGGCAATCATGATTTAAGAATTCTTAAAAAAACATTTAGTGCCGGAATTAGTTCGAATTGGATAAAAAATTATGGAGATATATTAAACACACCTGGTTGGAAGTTTGAAATGAATTATAAATTAAATAATGTTCTGTACATACATGGAGATGGATTATCAAGTTTGCAATCTATATTAACATTGGCGCTTAATAAACGAATATCAATTGTTTCCGGTCACATGCACACTGTATCAGGCATTACGTATAATTCAAGTGAAAAAGATCTTCTATTCGGTATGGCTATTGGATGTGGAATAGACTTTGATAAATATTGTTTTAATTATGCTAGAAATTATATTCGAACTCCTATTCTATCTTGTGGAGTTGTTTTGAATAATGGAAAGCTTCCAATTGTTATTCCGTTTAACAGTTAATTAAAGAAAATGTAACAATTTTGTAACAATAATGTAACAATAATGTAACAGCTTTTAAGGTCTTTTTGAAAACTTGCATTAATATATATCATATAAATAATAAATATCCGCTACAGATAGAAGACATTGTTTAATTGTTTCAGATTAACATAAAAAAACTCCCTTTGGAATCTTAGTAGCGGAAGAATCCTTAGGGAGTTTTAATTAAAATAAATCGCTATTATGGAAGATTTTGGTTGGGTTAAATTACATAGAAAAATATTAAGTAGTCAAATATGGATGAATCATAATGGACTAAAAGTATGGTTATGGATATTACTTAAAGCAAATTGGTCAGATGAACCTAATTGGGTAGGTATCAATACAGGAAAAGGAAATACTTCAGTAAGAGTTTTCCAAGGCCAATTTATATATGGACGTAAAACAGCGGCTATAGAATTAAATATGAATGAATCTACAGTAGATTATTGGGTTAGAAAATTAGAGTCTTCAGAATTTGGTATGATATGTAGACAACCTAAAACACACTTCACGATTATACAGGTTAACAACTGGATGCAATATCAAGGTGGTTTGGTTAACAACCAAATAACAACCAATTATCAACCAAATAACACAAACAAGAATATAAAGAAATATAAGAAGGGAAAGAATACTCTGGACTTAGGTACTATAGACCCTAGCGCGCAATTGCCAGACTTTTCTAAGACAGATACAATTCAATTGGCTGACGCCAATTGTTCTATATCAGTTGCGGGTGAAGCACCCGTTGCAAATACCAATGGTTGCATTTTGGTTGATAATAAGTTAAATCCAAAGATAACTTATGAATTTGATATTACAGAATTGAATGATGAACCGATATTAGATGTAGAAGAATTTATAGATGAAAATACCATGGTAACAAAACAAGATACAATTACTGAATACAAAATTAAAAAGAATCATAAAAGTATATTATATGATATTATTAAATAAATTAAATGGAAAATACTGATATTTCTTTAACAGATATTTAACAACATACTGATAATCAAGTCATAAATATTGATTATATTAATTAAAACTGGTGCACTATATTTTACAATGGAAAATCGAGGAGATATCGAATCACGTCTGAATAATTACTTATATAGAAATATGTATACAGATTATTCACTCAAGATCAACACTAAAAAAATATAAAATAATTTAAATAACATCTAGTTGGTACATTTTTCCAGAATTAACACCAGATAACAACTTAAGGCTTTAACAGAATTTTAACAAAAAGACCCCAAATGAACAAAAAAATACTTTAACAAAACATTAACAATTTATATTAAAAATCATACATTAAGTACACATTTTCTCAAAAAATTCATGAATATATATAATAAATAAATTAAAATAATATAGAATTATGAAAAAGATGAAACCAACAAACAATGAAAAAGGATTATTTAACTTATCTGGAGTAGAATTATTTGCTTTAGATTTAAGCACTAGAGATAATTCAGAATCAATGACCGATGATGAGTTTATAACATTACTTAAACAACTTAGCAAAAAATCAAAAATCAAAAAAACAAAGAAAAATGACAAAGTTTAAATATATTCCTAAAACAGATGAGGGCATTAAATTCGTTCTTCAAGTTTTGAATAAAACTAAAGAGCATAATAGAGCTTTTTATTCAAACACTTTTCGATATTTTATAAAAGAACATAAACCCTTTGCAAACAGCTTGATATTATATCATCCTGAAGATAATTTCTTCAGATTCATATCTAGAAGCAAACTTATTGGAATTCCCATTAAATCTTGGCAGACATATCAAACAGGAGAATTATGTTTAATAAAGCTTTTGAATTTTGCTATTTATTCACAATCTCCATTTTTTATAATTGTGTCAAATGCAGAATTCTTGCTTGAAGATGTGAATATAGATAAAACATCATTATATTTTCATAAATATATGAGTGATAATTGTGAAAAAGAGATCTCATCTTGGAAACTTCTCTTGAATATACACACAAAAATAGAAAATAAATTATTTTAAAATGAAACCGATATATAATTATACGTACGAAATTCCATTCAAACCTGGAATAAAATTCAAATATGAAAGAAAAAACATCTTGATTTCATACATTGGATATGAAGCTCCTATATGGAGACAGCTTCCTGGAGTTATAGAAATTCTTAGAAAAGATAAAACATCAAGAAATGCTGTAATAATTGTTAATCATAAAAATGAAGAGCCTGGAGCATGTTTATTATCAGTTCAATTTCAAATCGATTCTATAGATAATATATTATATGTGACGTCAACTTTTCGTTCTCAGTGTGCAATCTTTGGCCGCCCAAATGATGAAAAACTTTTATTATCTTTAACAGATGAAGTTCAAAGATGTTTGGGTGGATTTGAATACATTAAAATTGTTGTTAATGTCGCAAATTATCATCGTCGCGACGACATCGTTAATGAAGTAAATATGTTAATTAACATTTAATCATACATTAACTGTACTTTTGCCCAAAAAATACATGAATATATATAATAAAAAATCTAAAACTATGAAAAACAAAAACGAACTTTTAAAATGTGAGGCTGATGCGGGCATCGAATATCTCGAAAATGAGTTAATATTCGGGCTCGAACCTGATGTTTGTGATCATCTCGATCAGTTAATTAACAAACATAAAAATGATAAAGAAAAATTAAATTATATGTTAATTCATCTTTATGAACTCGATAAACAGAACTATGATACATATGAATACATAGATATTGTATCAAAACATATAAGTGAATTATAAAAATGGCTTGTAACACCCACGATAAATATGGCAGTCAACACGAAAGAAACATATCAGTATAGATATGATAAAATAATTCAAAAAGCACAATCTGAAAATAGAAAAAGATGTAAAGGGATATATTATGAGAACCATCATATAATTCCTAAATGTATGAATGGAAGCGATGAAGAATACAATAGAGTTTTGCTGACTGCTAAAGAACATTATGTATGTCACAAATTGCTAACATACATTTACCCTGAAAATAGAAAATTAGTTAATGCTTTTTGGAGAATGACTTTTGATAAAAAGGGAAAACATAATATTTCTGCAAGAGATTATGCTTATGCAAGAGAATTAAAATCTTTAACTCCTGTGTCTGAAGAAACAAAAACAAAACAAAGTATAAATAATGCGCATTATTGGAAAAATAAAAAAAGACCAAAGGAATCAATTGAAAAGATGATTAAAACAAATACAGGAAAACATCATACAGAAGAAACAAAAGCAAAACAAAGAAAGCATCATAGAAATCATACAAAAGAAGAAAAAGAAAAAATGAAAAATAAGTGGAAAGTAAGAAAACCTGATAATATAGAAACAAGAAATAATAAAAGTAAATCCCACATCGGATTATCTCATAAATTAAAAAACAAAACATGTGAATATTGCGGTTTTGAAACTACACCTGGAAATTATGGAAGGTGGCACGGAGAAAAATGTAAAAATAAGAAAGGAATTATATTATGAGTGTGAATCGTCTTGACAAATACTATACACCACAACATATAGTTGATTTAACTATTCAAAAAACTAAAGAAATAATAGGTGAACAAAACATAACTGAAATAATCGAATGTGCCGCAGGTGATGGAGCTTTTATTGAATCACTTAAGAAAGCATTTCCTAATATTCCTCAAAGATATTATGACCTCTACCCAGAGCATCCTGAAATCGTCAAGTATGATTACAAGAAACTGATGCTTTCATATAAGAAAGGGAGAGCAATTATTTCAAATCCGCCTTTTGGAACTTCAAGCAGTTTATGGAAAGCATTCTGTAAGAAGTCTGCTAAGATTGCAGATTATATTGTTTTTATATCTCCTGCTTCACAATATAATTCAAATTATTATTTTCATCAGGGTGAATTAGTTTTCTCATTACTCTTAAATGATGTTGAATATAGAGGAAGTTTGGA